>Ga0209253_10004226_pt1 | contig 12538 bp, 10 predicted proteins | sample FrelakmetBRP12BR_FD_187145 | JGI IMG/M metagenome (GOLD analysis project Ga0209253, IMG submission 187145) | Freshwater lake sediment microbial communities from the University of Notre Dame, USA, for methane emissions studies - BRP12 BR (SPAdes)... | ecosystem: Environmental > Aquatic >...
ATCCAGACCACCACATTACAGGAGCTGGAATCGTCCGCCGGGTCGGTCTCGCAGGTGCGCGAGTGCGCCTCCCGGCTGCGCGAGCTGGCCAAATCCTCCGGCCTGGCCGTCTTCCTGATCGGGCACGTCACCAAGGAGGGCACCATCGCCGGCCCGCGCGTGCTGGAGCATATCGTCGATACGGTGCTGTACCTGGAGGGCGACCGCTTCCAGTCCTACCGCTTGCTGCGCTCGGTGAAGAACCGCTTCGGGGCTACCTCGGAAGTGGGCGTGTTCGAGATGCGCGAGCGCGGCATGGTGGAGGTGGCAAACCCATCCGAAGCTTTCCTGATGGAGCGCATGGTCAACTCCCCCGGCTCCGCCATCGCCGTCACCATGGAGGGCACCCGCCCGATCCTGGTGGAGATCCAGGGCCTGACCAGCCCGACCTCTTTCGGCAACCCGCGCCGCACGCCCAACGGGGTGGACATCAACCGGCTGCTGCTGATCACAGCGGTGCTCACCCGCAGAATGGGCCTGCGCCTGGGGGACCAGGATGTGTTTGTCAACGTGGTGGGGGGATTGACCGTGGATGAGCCGGCCGCCGACCTGGCGATCGCCGCAGCCATCGCTTCCTCGGTGCGCAATGCCCCGGTGCGCGCCGACGCCGTGCTGATCGGCGAGATCGGCCTGTCCGGCGAGCTGCGCACGGTGAGCCAGATGCCAACCCGCTTGCGAGAGGCGGCTGCCCTGGGCTTTAAATACGCCATTGTGCCCAAACGCCTGCGCAGCGGCGAGCCCTGGCCCGAGGGCATCCAGGTGATTGAAGCGCGTTCGCTGCGCCAGGCGCTGGAAAACGCCTTGCTCCAGGAGAAGCGGGAGGAGGACTAGCCTCCTCTTGTGCAAAGCGCCGTTCCAGGACAGGCAGGCAGCTCGTAGATTAATCAATCCCTCACTTTCTTCGATTAAAATCTACGTAAACTTACATTGAAGTCGATTGAGTTTTCTGATAAATTTGGAACTTATCCAGTTCATTCTGTTCCCGAACCGCCCGTCAGGAGAAAGTTAACTCTAATGCTGCTCAAACGTATTCAGTTAGGCCTGATTCACATGGCAGTTGCCATGACCCTGGTGCCGATCAACAGCACCCTCAACCGCGTGATGATCAAGGATCTGGCGATCTCAGCGACTGTTGTAGCTGTCCTCGCCTCGCTTCCTTATTTGTTCTCGCCGATCCAGATGGCGATCGGCTCTTATTCTGACAGGCACCCGATCTTCGGCCTGCGGCGCATGCCATATATTGTCCTCGGCCTGCTGTTGACCGTGGCCGGGGTGATCCTCTCGCCGGCAGTAGCCTTCCTGCTGGTATCAAACTGGTGGATGGGCATCTTCGTTGGGGTGCTGGCGTTCGGCGCCTGGGGGATGGGCTATAACTTCGCCACCGTATCCTATCTCTCGCTGGCCTCCGAGATTTCCGGCGAGAAAGGTCGTGCCCGCACTGTCGCCGTAATGTGGTTCATGATGATCGCCGGCATCATTTTCACCGCCATCAGCCTGGGGCAAATGGTGGAGCCGTACACGCCGCAGGCGCTGGTGCGCGCCTTCTGGGTGGTCGGGCTGGCGGCGCTGATCCTGGGCAGCCTGGGCTTGATCCGCCTGGAGAAACGCTCCGTGGATGGAGCACCGGCTTCCGAAGGCTACAGCTGGGGCGTGATGTTCGGGGCGATCTCACAAAACCGGCAGGCAAAGATGTTCTTCTGGTACCTGGCGATCCTCCTGGCGGCGATCCTCGGACAGGACATCCTGCTCGAGCCCTTCGGCGGCGAGGCGTTCGGGTTGAGCGTGCAGCAAACCACCCGCATCACCTCCATCTGGGGAATGTGCGTACTGGTGGCGCTGGTGGTGGCAGGCGCTCTGGAGGGACGGGTCCGCAAGCGTACTGTGGCCGCTGCCGGTGGCTGGGGCGTGCTGCTCGGCTTCATCATGATCCTGAGCAGCGGTATGATGATCAGCAAGGGCGTTTTTTACAGCGGTGTGATGTTCCTCGGCCTGGGCACGGGCCTCGCTACGGTTGCCAACCTGTCGCTGATGCTGGATATGACCACAGCTGCCAACGTCGGCCTGTTCATCGGCGCCTGGGGGATGGCAAACGCCGTCTCCCGGCTGGCGGGCACCGTGTTGGGCGGCGTGGTGCGGGACCTGGTCACCCAGGTCGTGCAGAGCCCAGTCACAGGTTATGTGGTGGTATTCGGCATCGAAGCGCTCATGATCGCCGTCTCCCTGGTGATGCTGCGGCGCATCGATGTCAGCGAGTTCCAGCGCGAGGTGGAGCTGCCCTCGGTTGTCGAGCGCGCCGCCATCGCTGGCGAAGCGTGACGCTTCCAAGCGTGACGCTTTCGAGCGTAGCGCTTCCAAAGGGTGAATGAGAGGGCAAATGGAACAGATCACGGTTGGCGAGTGGCTGACTCTCAGCGACGTGGCAGATATGTTGGGCATCCACCCGAGCACGGTGCGCAGCTGGTCAGACCAGGGAAAGCTCCCAGTGCATCGCACACAAGGCCGGCACCGCCGCTACTTGCGCAGCGAGATCGAGCTGTGGATGCAATCCCAGCGCGCCAGCGGCATCGACGACGCCCACCTGGTAGTGCAGAATGCAGTAAAGAACACGCGCTTCCAGATCTCGGAGGGGCGGCTGAACCAGGAAGCCTGGTACAGCAAGCTGGACGACGAGGCCCGAGACCAATACCGCCGCAGCGGGCGGACGCTGATGCAGGGCCTGACCGAGTACATGTCTTCAGACGGCAAGATGGCACAGGCTGAGGCGCACGCCATCGGGTACGAATACGCCTCGCGCGGCCGGCGCTATGGACTGTGCATGGCAGACGCCTGCCACGCTTTTCTGTTCTTTCGAAACCTGCTGTTCGAATCGATGCTCTCGGTGTATGAAGCAGCAGCCGTGCAATCACCCCAGGCCTGGAGCGATATGTTTCGCAAGGTCAACGACTACACTGACCAGATCTTGATTGCGCTGCTGGAGACCTATGAGGCTTACAGCCGGGGCAATCGATAAGTATGTCAAGAAAAGGGCCCAGCCGCCGCTTCCAGCCCTCTACCTGGTCAGAGCGCCTGGTGCCGTTCGTTTTAATCCTCTTGCTATTAATCCTGGCAGGGACAATTCTATTTGTCCTGCTATCATTGTTGGGTGGGCTGCCATCACTGTGATCGCGCGCGCCGGGAAATCCACTCTCTGGAGGCCGGAATGAACTACCTGTCCATCGTATCGACCATCATCACCTTTATTTTTGCCGCGGCGGTGTTCAACCGCTACACCCATAGGAAAGGCACGCACCTGCTTCTGTGGGGGATCGGCCTGGTGTTCTACGGGTTGGGGACGCTGTCCGAGGTGATCTTGAGCTTTACCTTCAGCGAGCTGGCATTGAAAGTATGGTACCTGACTGGAGCGATGCTCACGGCGGCCTGGCTGGGCCAGGGAACCGTGTACCTGCTGGTGCGCAAGCGCGGCGTGGCGCGCACGCTGACCATCATCCTGGCTCTCGTCTCAATCCTGGCGGCGATTTTGGTCTTCACCGCTCCACTCACACCGGCTGCCGCCGCCTACGACTCCAGCTTGCCCGCCTCAGCTCAATATAAAGAGGTTATGACTCGCAGCGGGCCGGTTATCCTGCTCACGATCCTGCTGAACATCTACGGCACCCTGACTCTCGTAGGCGGGGCGATTTACTCGGCATATATTTTCTGGCGCAAGCGAGTGCTCTACAACCGCATGGTGGGCAACATCCTCATTGCCGCCGGGGCGCTTATGCCTGCCATGGGGGGAACATTTATCCGCTTGGGAATGGTTGACTGGCTTTACCTGAGCGAGCTCGCCGGCGTCATCCTGATGTACGCCGGCTTCATGCAGGCGACTATCAGACCGGCTGCTGAAGTGCAGACCGCCGTGACGGCTTCGTAGTTTCAACCTCACCAGAAATTGCGACGTGGAAAATAATTAAAGGGCTGTCCGACTTTTTGGACAGCCCTCAATGTTCCCGCAGGACGATCTTGTTATGGGCAGTTCCCTCCGCCCTTCCCGTTACCTTTGGTCACCGACTTGCAAACTTTTTTGAGCTTATTGTCCTTATCCTTGGGTGCCTTATTATCTTTTTTATCCTGACCTGGGGGCTGGTTGCCGTTGCCCGGATTCTGATGCTTTTCCAGTCCGTTCCCCTTATCTTTATCCTTCCCCTTGTCGTTGAGCTCCTGGCGCACGTGACCCACACCGGTTTTATCCGGCTTACCGTAGGTCTTGAACAGTTCGCCCATGCCCACGCCGGACTGCACCTGTGCGACCAGCTCCTCGACTGTAACGGTCCCTCCTGAGGCGCTGGCGATGGCGAATAATTTGACCAGCACACCAAAGCCGATGCCTTGATCGTGTAAGGCGGCAACCTGGTCGCTCACCTGCAGCAGGTTCCCGTCGCTTTCCAGCGCCCAATCGACCGCCAGGGTCTCCAGCGCACCGTTGAGCTTCTCCACTGTAGCCGGATCGGTTACTACCAGGGATGCGATTGGGGTCCCATCGGCAACATTCACAGCTGTGAATGTGCCATCCGGGTTCACACCGGTCACCCGCACCGGTACCGCTCCGGCAGCGCCGCAGTCTGCCCAGGTCCAGGTGGTGCCGTCGGTGGTTGCGCAACCGCCGGTATTGGTCAGGGCTTCTTCCAGGGTGCTCGAGTTCAGATCGCCGAAGTAAATCCCCAGCAATAAAGCGATGGGGTGGGTTTCGTCCACAGTGATATTCACCGTGCAAAACACACCGCCACCGGTATCGACTGTGACCGTCCCGGTGGCTGCATCCACAGCCGTGACGGTGCCTGAGATCTTCCCGGTGACCGGATCGGCAATGCAGGAGGGGAGGGCCTGCGCTGCCGGCGCTGCCAGAGCAGCGCTAAAAGTAAATATCACGAACACTGCCGACAGGATTATCGAGATAACCTTTTGATTTCGATGCATGTTTACAAGCTCCTTTCGAGACCTAATGCGGGCTCTATATATAGATATCGCAGGAGGATGTCCATTGTTACAAATTGTCAGGAATGCTTAAATAACCCTTAACAGAGAAAGCCATGACGAGAGAGCGGCTAATCCGGTGGGCTTTCCTGAAGAGTCGACCACAGAGTTGTCATGAACGCTATTTACCCCAAATGGTGAAAATTTCACCACCAAGCCACCAAGACACAAACGAACACGAAGTTTTATTTTCGGAACATCCCACAGAGAAAAAGCCATAAAAATCTCTGTGAACTCCGCGTTCTGCGGTGAAGGGTTTTCTAGGCCCATGCTTCTAGCCACTCCCATAGCGATGACCTGCAGAGAGGTTTCTTTATGAAATGGTAGAATTGAGCAGTTTATTATCGATGAACAAAACCATGTCGGGCTTACACAGTTAGAAGGAGACCTGAATGACGTCAGAGGCACGGATCGCATATAATTCGGTTCTAAATTTACCGCCGATTGCCCGCACCCGGCGCAACCACGGTTTCGAGCATGCAACCCTGCACATTTTGTCTCGGCGCAATCCGTCGCTTCGCCTTGCCGGGCATTCCGATCCGGGGGGGTTCTGGGTGATTGGAGATGTCTCCCTCGAGGAGGTACAGGCTGCACTTAACGAGGCCTTGCAGCGACTGCATGCGGGGGAGTCTAACCTGGCAGTCCACCCAAATTGCGGTACTAACTATGTCACCTCCGGCGTCCTGGCGAGCATGGCGGCTCTAGCAGCCATGTTTGGGGCAGGACGGCGGTTTCAAGACAAGCTGTGGAGGCTGCCATTCGCAGTGACCCTGGCAACCCTGGCCCTGATCGCCTCACAGCCGCTGGGCAGGCTGGTCCAGGAGCGGGTGACGACTTCAGGCGAGCTCGATACGATGAGAGTCGTCAAAATCAGCCCCAGCCGCCGCGGCAAGGTGAATGCTTTTCGCGTCAGCACGCAAAGCTAATTCGTGAGAATATGCCGCCGGTAATCTATATTTTCCACGGGGAGGATGAGCTCTCCATAAACCAGGCCATCCATCAGCTGGAGGCCAAGCTTGGCGACCCCGCGATGGCAGCCCTGAACACAGCTCGGCTGGATGGGCGCAGCCTGTCTTTAGATGAGCTGCGCAACGCGGTGAGTGCAATCCCTTTTCTTGGAGCGCGGCGGCTGGTGGTCGTATTCAATCCGCTGGCGAGGATCGAAAACAACCCCGCTTTCCAGGAGAAGCTGCTCAGCTTGCTCGCCCAGGTGCCTGAATCAACCGCGCTGGTATTGGTGGAATACAGGCTGCTGTCTGAAGAGGGAAAGAGAAAATCGGGCGACAAAAAGAAAGAACACTGGCTGCTGAAGTGGGCTGAGGGAGCGGGGGAGCGCGTCCTGGTGCGCGCCTATCCGGCGCCAAAAGGCCCGGCAATGCAGAGGTTTATCCAGGAGCAAGCCAAAGCCGCGGGAGGGCAGATCACAACACAGGCGGCAGTGCTGCTCGCTTCGTTGGTGGGAGAAGACACCCGGTTGGCGAACCAGGAGATCCAGAAGCTGCTGGCGTATGCCAACTACCAGCGCCCGGTGGAAGCGGCAGATGTGGATGCCCTGACGGCCGCGGCGGGCCAGGCTGATATTTTCGCCATGGTGGACGCCCTGGGGAACCAGGACAGCCGGCGGGCGATGAGCCTGCTTCAACGCCTGATGTCCGACCAAGATTTTCCCTCGTTATTCGGGATGATCGTGCGCCAGTTCCGGCTGCTGCTGCTGGCGAAGGAAGTGATCGAGGGCGGTGGGCGTAAGGAGGAGGTCACCCGGGTTCTGGGCATCCATCCGTACGTGGCAGAAAAACTGACCAACCAGGCACGCCACTTTTCTCTACCAGCGTTGGAGGTAGTGTACAGACGGTTATTGGAGATCGATGAAATGATTAAAACGGGGCGTATGGAGGGGGATGTAGCCCTGGATGCTTTTGTTGCTGAGCTGAATACAACACCGTTATAAATTTCTCCGCCAGCTCGGTAACTGGCAGGGCTGGTCGAGCGCTGCTCGATGAGCTGCGGTCGAAACCAACCCTGCCAGGTATTTGTCACCGGCGATCAGTTTACGGCTCCATTGACACCGATCCAGAAATGATTGGGGAGCACCGTGCGGGAGGTACGCACCTCGATGTCCCCGCTGCTCATCTTCTCATCCTGGGTCCGCAATGACGCGTTGTTCACCATGCTGGGGTGGATGAAGCACAGGTTGGGGATAACGCCGTATTTATTATGGTAGTAGTCGGCAGCCCGCTTGATTTTGGTATCAATCTCGGCTTTTGGGTCGTTATCAAACCAAAGCATCCCAATATTCATGGCACACTCCTGAGGGCTTTCGATTTCCAGCTTATTGGGATTGTATCAGAACATTTGTTCTATGTCAAGGCTTTTTCCCAAAAACTAATCGTCTCAAGATGGTAGCTTTGTGGGAAGAGGTCGAAGGGGGTGATCTGCCGTAAGCCATACCCGCTCCGGCTGAGACGACCGGCATCGCGCGCAAAAGTTGCCACATCGCATGAAACATAGACCAGCAGGGCCGGGGAGAGCTGAAGGATTCCGTCCAGTGCCCTGGGGGTCAGTCCGGCGCGGGGCGGGTCGACCAGCATGAGATCAGGGTGCATCTCTAATGCCGGCAGGACGTCCTCTACCGGCGCTTCGTACAGCTCGACATTTTCGAACTCGTCCAGATTAATCGTGAAATCTTCGCAGGCATCCGTAGAGGCTTCGATGCCCACCAGCCGCCCGGCGCGGGGAGCCAGGAAAGCGCTGAACAGGCCAACCCCGCAGTAGGCGTCCACCACAACAAGGGATTCTTGGGGCAGATACTCCAGCAGATGTTCTACCATCTTCTCTGCCATAACCGTATTGACCTGGAAGAAAGACCCGGCAGAGACACGAAACTGCCGTCCATGGATCTCCAGCGTCGTAGCCGGGCTGCCCGCCAGCACCAGCGAGCCCAAGGGACTGCTGTGGATGACTGACAGCGGCAGGCCTTCAACCTGGATGTCCGGGGGATATGGGTCGCGGCCCTCCAGGATGAGCTGCAAATCATCGCCGGCACCCCGCCTCAACCCCACCCGTTCGATTTCCGAGATACCCTCGAAATCCAGCTGGGGCCAGACCTGGCTGATGGTCGCTTCGGGCAGGTGGCATTCCTGGATGGGGAAAACTCGATCGCCGCGGGCAGTGAAATAGCCCAATTCCCCCTGCGGGGTGAGGTGGAACTGCACATGGTTGCGGTAGTTCCACGGCTGTCTCGCAACCGGCGGCCGCAGCGGCACCCCGTGTAGCTTGCCGATGCGCTCGAGCTGGTCTCGCAGGATATCCGTCTTGGCAGCCAGCTGGGCTTCATAAGGCAGGTGCTGGAAGTGGCAGCCCCCGCATAGACCAAAGTGGATGCAGCGCGGGGGGATGCGCTGGGGGGAGGCTGTGAGCAGCTCAAGCAGCTCTGCACGGGCAAAACGGTTCTTTTCTTCCACCAGCTTCACCCGCACGCGCTCTCCCGGTAGGACAAAGGGCACGAAGACTGCTCGCCCATCGGGCAGCCGTCCAATGGCTTCACCGCCGTACGCCAGTGCAGTCAGCTCAACTTCGAACACAGGCTCAGATTCCACGGGGCAATTTTACCAGCCTGCTATAATAGCTGCTATGCGACATTCAACGCGACTGTGGATTGCTATCCCAACGATTTTCTTGATCCTGTTGGCTTGCCAGGCCGTGACAGGCGGGTTCGAGCGCCTATCTCCACTGCCTTCAGAGGTGTTATCGACATTTACCGCTTCTCCCATTGCAGGAGAGATCACTGCAACCACAACCGTACAGACTCAAGCGGTCCTATTACCCACGATTGAGCTGCCGGCTACAGCACAGCCGACGCTGCCGCCCGCCCCCGGCGGGCCGTATCCCACTCGCCTGCACCCAGATGGGGAGCTGTACGCCGGCGACAAAGTGAGCATTGAGATCATTGCCCCCGAGGAAGTGAATGCGGAGGGTCTGCGCGCCGAAGTGCGGCTGGAGACTCCCGGTGGAGAGCAAACTGATACATCCAAATTCGAGGGATTCGGCATCGCCGGACGCTCCCAGGCGACGCTGTATTGGGTGTGGGATACAACCGGGCTGCAAGCTGGCGATTATCCCATCACTTACACGATCCAGCCCCGAGGACCCAGCTGGAGCGAGACAGTCACGCTTTTGCCTGCCAGCGATATCCCGCCACCGGAGCCCGAAGCGCATTGGGCAGAGGCCACCAGCGAGTGCTGCACCCTGCATTACATTACCGGCACTGCGGCGCAGCGCGACATCGACCGGCTGCTGGAGCTTTCGGACACCCTGGTGGAGAAAGTCAGCGGCGAGCTGAAGGCAGATTATAAAGACCGGGTATCGATCACTCTTTTACCGCGCGTCCTGGGGCATGGAGGATTCACCGCTCAAGATATCTCCATATCCTACCTGGACCGGAATTACGCCGGCAGCTCGCCGGAGATCGTCCTGAACCACGAGCTGGTCCACGCGTTGGACAGCCAGCTGAGTGGCGACATGCGCCCTACCTTGCTGATGGAAGGGCTGGCTGTGTATCTGAGCGGGGGGCACTTTAAGCCGGAGCCGCTGTTGCCGCGCGCGGCAGCCTTATTAGACCTGGGTGGATACCTGCCGCTGGATACTCTGATAGACAATTTCTATCCATCCCAGCACGAGACCGGTTATCTGGAAGCTGGCGCGCTGGTGGAGTATATGGTCGATACCTGGGGTTGGGAACCGTTTTCAGACTTTTATCGTGACATTCACCCCGGTCCTGAGGGTGGCGACAGCGCCAAGAGATGGAGCCAATCCGAGGCAATGGATGCTGCTTTGCGCGAACACTTCCAAATCTCCTTATATGAGCTGGAGAATCGTTTCTTGCAGGCACTGCGAGCCGAGCCAGTGACCGAGGAGCTGCGCCAGGACGTGCGCTTATCGATTCGCCAGTACGATGCGATCCGGCGCTACCAGCAGCTGCTGGACCCTTCGGCGTATTTCATGACTGCCTGGCTGCCGGATGGAAAATCTATGCGCCAGAAGGGCATCGTCGCCGATTTCTTGCGCCATCCTTCGGCATTACCGAACGTGGTCTTGGAAACGATGCTGGCCTCCGCCGACGCCTACCTGCGCGCCGGGGATTATCCCGAAGCCCAAAAGCACCTGGAATCGATCGAAGCCTCTCTGGCGAGAGTAGAGGTGGGGGAGGAGTATCCCATCGCAGCCGACGCGTTGGCAAGGGATTATTGGGCAGTAGGCAGCCTGCTCCTGGCGGACGGCTACCAGGCTCAGCGCATCGATTTAAAACAAAATACAGCCCTGGCATGGGGCACCCCCCTGGGGAGTGCGGCAGGTGGGCTGTATTTGGAAGAGTTAGAGCTGGTTCGCAGCGGCGGTAGCTGGGTCCTGCCTCAAAAGCTCAATCAAGGGATGCACTGGAACAAAGCGCTGAACGGCGGCGTACAGTACAGGTTCAGGTAGTCGAAGACAAAAGCCCCGGCGACGAAAATGCACAGCAACACAACCAGGCAGCCGCAGCCCGCCAGGATCATCGTGCGGTTGCTCCTCCCTTCCTCGGGAAGCGGCTGGTAATACGGCTCCGCCGGACCCGGCGGTACCTGACCGGCATAGGCTGGCTGCGAGGGCGGAGGGGTGGAGACGTATGGCTGCCTGGCGGGGGGGATGTAGATGGGCTGGCCCGCAGGTTGCGCCGGCGGGTACTGCTCAGGCTGGCTGGGTATGGATACCGCGGTGGCATTGACATCATAAGTAGTCTCAAAGACCAGGCTGACGTTTTCGCCCAGCATGATCAGCTCATTCGGTCGCAAGACGTGCGGTCCCATCAAGCGCTGCCCGTTGACGAAGGTGCCGTTGGTGGAGCCCAAATCCTCCAATACGTAACCGCCTGCCTGCATCGTCATGCGGGAATGCTTGCGAGACACCTCAGCGTCGTTAATAACGACGTCATTATGGATGTCTCGGCCGATAAAGATTTCGCTTTTTGTGAGCTCGAAGGATTTTCCGGGATTTGGCCCCGAGCGCATGATCAAATGAAACGATAATGAAGCCATATCTTTCTCCTGGCCTTAAGTTTAATGGCTTATTGGCGGCATGTCAAACCCGTTATCCAGCCTTGCCACGGCGTTCACGAGAAGCGAAAGCCACAAACCCTTTCTTTTGAAGACCCTGCGTACCTTATGCCCTATTTCAGCCGGTGTGTGCACTAGGGAGCCTCGGCGCGCAGAAGAGGTAAGAAGACCTGGTTCGGATAGACTGTGACCGCATGCTCGGTGAATAGGGCTGCTGAGCAGAAGTTTTCAGCCACCAGATTGACCCCATACGTTTGCACGGTATGCTGTATGGGGAAAATATGCTCCACCGAAGGATCGTCCTGAAGCGACACGGGCTCCGATCCATCCTGGAATTCCCAGGTATAGCTGATCGGCAGGCTGCCGGTGATCACACCGCCGGAGAAGACCACTGTCTCCCCAATGCGCGGGGCGGCAGGCGAGAAGGTAAAGTCCAGTCCAGCCGCGGCGGTGCACGCCACATCCAGGGTGACCGGAATATCGATCTGCGGTTGGTCAGGGTCATTGCTCTGCACCTGGAGGGTTGTGGTGTAAATACCGTGCTCTAAAGGCGCCTGAAGGGTGAGTGTGATCTCCTGTCGTTCCTGGGGGTCAAGATCGCCGGAAGTGCTCGATGCCTCCAGCCAGGGGGCTTCGGGCTGTTCGGTCAGGCTCCAGGTCAGCGCCTGTTCACCCGAATTGCCGATCTCCAGGGTTTTGGTCAGGGTCTCTCCATAGGAGGCATCCACATCCCACGGCTGCATAGAGACGCTGATCCCCGGCACCCCGGTGACCGAAACCGGATGACTGGCGGTTACCGTTCCAGCGCAGTTCGTAGCCGTCATGGTTACCGTATAGGTATTGCTGACGGTATAAGTATGCGTAGCGACCTGCCCGCTGCCGGTGTGACCATCGCCGAACTCCCAATCGTACTCTATCGGCTCCGTGCTGGTCGGGTCGACCGACCCGGTAAATGTGATCGGTTCGCCGCTCAACGGGTTCTCCGGGGTAAAAGTGAAGTCTGGGTTAGAGAGAACACAGGGCTGGAGCTGTATGTTGAGGGTGGTGGTCACGTCAGTCGTGATTTCAATCCCAGAGGTGATGTAGGGTATGTAACCCTCGGCCTGAGCCGTGACCGTGTAGGAGCCGGAAGCAAGGTTCAGCAGGTAATTCCCATCCGAGTCGGTTTGCGTGGAGTAATCCTGACCGGTGCTGCGCTCGGCGGCGACTTCTGCGCTTGGGACAGGCATGTTGGGGGGCACGGCGTCCGTCACCTGACCCACCAGCGTTCCCTGGTTGAGCAGGCAGCCCATGTGAGCCATGGTTCCGACCGCCGCCTTAACGAAGTTGGTGAAGTAGCCCATATCCAGGGTCTCTACCTGGTCGCCGGTTGTATGGTAATACGGGGTGAAATCGTCGAA
>Ga0209253_10004227_pt1 | contig 12538 bp, 12 predicted proteins | sample FrelakmetBRP12BR_FD_187145 | JGI IMG/M metagenome (GOLD analysis project Ga0209253, IMG submission 187145) | Freshwater lake sediment microbial communities from the University of Notre Dame, USA, for methane emissions studies - BRP12 BR (SPAdes)... | ecosystem: Environmental > Aquatic >...
AACGGGTGAATTCGCCTGTATCCTGGGACCCAACGGCTCAGGCAAGAGTACTCTAATCAAAGCCCTTCAAGGCCTCTTGAAAGATGTCACCGGAGAAATCGGAGTTGATGGCGAAGACCTCTTTCGCTTGACGCGGCGCGAGGTCGCCGGCAAGATCGCCTTCGTTCCCCAGATCGCCGACCTGACCTTCGATTTCAGCGTCCTCGAAGTCGTGGCCATGGGCCGATACGTGCACCAGGGAAGGCTGGCCGGCCTATCGGCCGCCGATCGGCACGTTATAAGGGATGTCCTGGAGATGGTCGAGGTATCGCACCTCCAAGAAAAGAAGGTCGCCCACCTCAGCGGCGGGGAACGCCAGCGGGTCCTGATCGCCCGGGCCCTCGCCCAGAACACTCCGCTCCTTTTTCTGGACGAGCCCAGCTCCCACCTCGACCTCAACTACGGCCTGGAGGTCTTCGAAATCCTGGAGAGGCTCCAGAAGGAAGAGAAAAAGACAATCCTGGCCACCGAGCACAACATCAACCTTGTCATACCCTTCGCTCACAAGATCATTTTCCTCAAAGAAGGAAGGATCCATGCCCAGGGAGCCCCCGCCGGGATGATCACCCAAGACCATATTAAGGACGTCTTCCGGGCCGAGGTGGATATTCGAGAAAACCGCTATTCGAAGCTTCCCGAGATCTCGCTCGTTCCCAGGATGTCCGATAAGAGGCGGTCCGGAGAATGATCATCTCCATTTTGCTCCCCTTCATCGCGGCGCTCCTGCCGCTCCAGGAGACCGTGATATATGATGACTTCAATATGCCCTTTACACTGTCGGGAACCCCGCAGCGGATTGTCTCTCTGGCTCCGAACATCACCGAGATTCTCTTTGCCCTGGGCCTCGGAGACCGGATTGTCGGAGTGACCCGTTACTGCGACTATCCGGCGCAGGCGCTTCAAAAAGAAAAGATCGGCGGAATGCTAGACCCCAACCTGGAGAGAGTCCAGGCGCTTCGGCCCGACCTCATAGTCGGCTTCCGGGGAAATCCCCTGGGAATCCTGGGCAAACTCCGAAACCTCCATTTTCCCGTGTTTGTGCTGAACCTGGGAAGCTCCCTTGACGGGCTCTTTCAAACGATCGAAAAGGTCGGGCGGGTGACGCGGGCGGACGAGCCCGCCAGAGGGCTCGTGGCGAACCTCAAGTCAAAGCACGCGGCCATCCGGCAGGCCCTGCGCAACAGCGCTAAAAAGCCCAAAGTCTTTCTTTCCGTCTACGGCCAGGGACTATGGACCTGCGGCGAGGGAAGCTATCTCAACGACCTGCTGACCCAGGCCGGAGGTCTGAACATCGCCGGAAAAACCGAGCGGCGCTGGCTCCAACTCAACCGCGAACAGCTCATCCATGAAAACCCGGACGTCATCATCATCATGGCCAAAGACGAGGAGCGCTTCTCCCAGGCAGGAGAATCATTCCGGGCCGATCCGCGCCTGAAAGATGTCCGCGCGGTCATGGATAACAACATCCATCTGTTGGACGAGAACGTCGCCGGCCGCTTCGGACCGCGGCTTATCGATGCCCTGGAGTCCGTTGCGCGCATCCTCCATCCCGAGGTATTCGAGGCCCGAAAATGAGCCCCGGAAAAAAACGAGCCGCCTTTTTGATGGCCCTCCTCCTCGTCCTGGCCACGGCGTTCTGCCTCTCCCTGATGATCGGGGCTGTTCGCACCAGCCCCGCCGACCTCGCCAACTTTTTTATCCACAAGGACCAGACTTACAGGACGATATTTTTTGACTTGCGTCTCTGCCGCGCGCTCCTGGCTTTTCTTGTCGGCGCCAGCCTTTCCTTGTCCGGAGCCATTCTCCAGGGATATTTCCAGAATCCCATGGCGGACCCGTTTGTCGTCGGGGTCTCTTCGGGCGCCTCTTTTGGCGCTGTGCTCTGCATCTCGCTCGGCCTCGGCGCGGCGAGCGCGTCCGGCTTTTCCCTCCAGAGTCTGTTTGCCTTCGGGGTAGGTTTCGCCTTAGTTTCCCTGGTCTATCTTCTCTCCCAAACCCAGGCTTTCTTCAAGGTCGAGACTCTTCTTCTGACCGGGATTGCCGCCGGCGCCGCGGCCTCGTCTCTGACTTCCTTCATGCTTTTCATGAGGTCGGACTCGTTCGAGCAGGCTGTTTTTTGGCTACTGGGAAGCTTCACCCTGGCCGATTGGCGGCAGGTCGCAATGGTGGCACCCTACCTGGTCCTCTGCCTGCTCATCGCCCAATGGCTGGCCAAGGACATGAACCTTCTGGTACTGGGTGATGAAACAGCCAAATCGTTGGGCAGTCCGGTCGCCAGGGTCCGCCGGACTTTCCTGGCCGTGTCCACACTGCTCGCGGCGGTATCAGTTTCAGTGAGCGGGGTTATCGGGTTCGTCGGGCTGATCGTCCCGCACTGGGTGAGGATTATCATCGGCCCCGACCACAGATATCTCTTCGGCTTGTCCGCTTTGACCGGCGGAACGTTCCTCGTCCTCTGCGACCTTCTCGCCCGGACCGTGCTCTCTCCGACCGAACTCCCCATCGGCATCATCACCGCCCTCTTCGGCGCCCCTTTCTTCATCTATCTCCTGCATAGACGAAGATAGGAGATGCCGGCCTCCTTGCCTCGGCTCCGGGATAAATGATAAAATGCTCCCACTCCATGGAATTTTATTTTGTCCGGGACTACCGAGAAAAATACCGCTTTTTTTCTTCCGAGCCCGAAAAGGACATCACCATCCCCGTCTCGCGCACCAAAAGAGCCTGGGAGCTGGCCCAGAAGAAGCTCACGCTCCTCCCGGCGAGAGTCCTCCGCCAAGAGCAGGCCTTCATGCGCATCCGAAAAATCGAAAACGAGACCATCTCCATCCACCATTCCGGGCTGCGGTCGGAGAAGCGCATCCGGCTGCGGTTTTCCCTGTTTTTGTACAAGCAGAGGTCCAAGCACATCCTGATACTCATCGGAGAGGCGCTCCTTCTACCGCTCAGCGGACTGGCCAGCCTGCTCCCCGGCCCCAACGTGGCCTTCGCGGCCCTGGCTCTGATGATCATCACGCACTGGCAGGCCTTTCAGGGCATCAACAAGCTGGCCCGCCTGAAATACGACTTTCCCGTCGCTCCCCTTTTCGCCGGCTGGGAGGAGGCCTGCGGCCGGGATCAAGCGGATCGCTATGCCGAAATCCTCAACCAGATCGAGACAGAATACCACCTCTCCCAAGTGAACAAAGTTCTCTGGAAATGAAAACCGTCCGGGCGTCCGTTGTAGAGATCACTTTAAAATTGACAAAACCCCCATTTTATTTTATTTTGGGAGCATAATGCCTTTAACCCTTAACCAGTTCCTGTTTCTCGTCCTCACCTTCGCCGCGGTTGTGGTCGCGGTTTATCTCATCCGCTTCCTGGCCCAGCTCCGGCGCGTTGCCGAGGAAGGCGAAAAGACCATGGTCGAGGTCCGCAAGCTGTCCGAAAACCTGAACGAACTGGATGGTATGGTCAAGGACAGGCTGGTCAGCCTGGGTGAGCTCGTGGAGGCCTCCAAGAGAACGGCGGTCAACCTCTCTGAAGCTTCCTTCTTCCTAGCCACCAAGGTTTTGCGGCCCAGCTCAAAATTCTGGCCCGTGATGCTCCCGGTAATTTCGTTCGTCTGGAAACAATTCAAAAAAAGAAAGGAGAAGAAACATGGGGGATAACAAAGGATCGAGCGCCCTGGAAGTCGCCGTTTCCTTCCTCATCGGCGCGGCAACCGGCTTCGTCCTAGGGGTCCTCTTCGCTCCTGCCAGCGGCAAAGAGACGCGCCTAAAGATCAAGACACAGGCCGCCAAAACGGGGGAGAAGGCCAAGGAAGGCTACGAGAAGATCAGCAAGGAGGCCGAAAAAGGTATCCTGGTGGTCAAGGAAAAGGCCCAAGAAGGCATCGAGGCCATCAAGGAGTTCCTCGAGAAAAAAAAGGAGGAATACGCCAAGAAGCCTCCCCAGGGCTATGGCGAGGGAAACGTCAAGGAATAGAGGGGATTTCCGGCCCTTCCCTCATTTGGCACTCCCCAGTCAGGCTGACGAGGCCGGCCGGCTTTTTCTCCCTCCTGGAATAGGAGCCGGCGGGAGATCCTCATGCCTTCCAGGCCCGGAGGCGGAAGCCGGATATCTCCAATGAACAAGGCCCGAAAAGCCCGGTTCGAAACCTCTTCCGGCATCGAGGTCAAGGCGGTCTACGGGCCCGGAGACCCGGCCGGGTTCAAACCCCAAAAAGACCTCGGCAATCCCGGTGAATTCCCCTTCACCCGCGGCGTTTATCCGACCATGTACCGCGGCCGCCTGTGGACCATGCGCCAGTACGCCGGGTTCGGCTCGGCCGAGGAATCCAACAAGCGCTATCGATTTCTCCTGGGCCAGGGGCAGACGGGTTTGAGCGTCGCCTTTGACCTCCCCACCCAGCTCGGCCTGGATTCCGATCATCCACAGGCCCGGGGCGAGGTGGGCAAGGTGGGTGTGGCCATCGACTCGATCCACGATATGGAAATGCTCTTCCGGAAAATTCCGCTCGACAAGGTCAGCGTTTCGATGACCATCAACGCCACGGCGGCCGTCCTCCTGGCGATGTATCTCGCTGTTGCCGCCGGGCGCCACATCCCCTGGACCAGCCTGAACGGGACCATCCAGAACGACCTTCTTAAAGAGTATATAGCCCGGGGCACGTACATTTACCCTCCCCGGGCCTCTGTCCGCATCATCGTCGATATCCTGACCTTCTGCCAGAAAAAAGTGCCCCGCTGGAACAGCATGAGCATCAGCGGCTACCACATCCGGGAGGCCGGAGCCACAGCAGTCCAGGAACTGGCCTTCACCTTTGCCGACGCCGTCGCCTACATCGAGGCCGCCGTCAAAGCGGGGCTTGACGTGGATGCGTTTGCTCCCCGTCTCTCTTTTTTTCTAGCCGCCCACAACGAGTTCTTCGAAGAAATCGCCAAGTTCCGGGCCGCCCGGCGAATCTGGGCCAAGCTGATGTGCGACAGGTTCCGGGCCAAAAACCCGCTCTCCTGGGCTTTCCGCTTCCACACTCAAACAAGCGGCGTGACCCTGACCGCCCAGGAGCCCGAGAACAATGTCATCCGGGTGACCCTCCAGGCGCTGGCGGCGGTGCTCGGCGGCACCCAGTCCCTCCATACCAATTCCAGGGACGAAGCCATGGCTTTGCCCAGCGAGGAATCGGTGCGCATTGCCCTGCGCACCCAGCAAATCATCGCCCACGAGAGCGGCGCGGCGGATACCGTTGATCCCCTCGGCGGGTCTTATTTCCTGGAGGACCTGACCACTTCCATCGAGGAGAGAGTCTGGGCCTGTCTCCGCAAGATCGACGACATGGGGGGGATGTTCAAGGCCATTGAGGACGGCTATATCCAACGGGAGATTCAGGACAGCGCTTTCGCCTACCAGAAAAAAGTGGAGAGCAAAGAGCAGGTCATCATCGGACTGAATGAATACGCCGGCGCCCGGGAAAAGATCAGGTTCCGGCTCCACGCCGCGGCCAAAAGGATCGAAAAAGCCCAAGTCGAGAGGCTGAGGCACCTGAAGATGACGCGCTCTGCCCGGGGAGTCCAGAACAGTCTCGACGCGCTGCGCCGGGCGGCCGGATCCCCCGACAACCTCATGCCCTTCTTGATTGCCGCGGTCAAGGCCCAGGCAACCCTGGGTGAGATCTCCGATGTCATGAGAGACGTCTATGGTATCTATCAAGAATCCGTCACCATCTGAGATCTCATGCTCTTTCCGTTTCTTTACCTGGCCGGCGCTCTAGCTTCCGGCATTTTCCTTGCCTCCGTCCTGTCCGCGGGTCTCTTTATCCCGGTCCTCGCGTTCCTGGTATTCCTGGCCGCGGCCTGGCTGGCTTATCTACAGAAAAGGCACAAGCTCGGTTTGGCCCTGGCCTTGCCCGCCGCCTTGTTCCTGGGATGGAGCCACTATGCCCGGCACGATATCGACTACGGTCGAAATCCCGTCCGGAGACTCGTCCTGGACGGCTACTCCGATTTCTCCGGCCGGCTGTACCGATCGCCCTCTTTCGGCGTCGGCAGGACCTATCTCTTCCTCCGTGTGGAGAAGGTCAGCGTTCAGGGCCGAGAGCTCAAGGCCCGGGGAAATCTGCAAGTATCCGTCCTTCACCCCTTAGTATATCCCTCCCCTCTGAGGCTCAGGACAGGAGATAGGATCTCCGTCTCCGCTCGGGTCCTTCCCGGCCGCGACTTCCGGAACTTCGGGGAGTCCCGGCTGGCCGGCCTCCGGAAAAACCAGATGGTCCATAACTATGCCGTAACCAAAAGCGCCCTCCTCATCGAGTTGAAGCGGCGGACGCGACGGGCTTCCCTCTTTGGGCCGATCTCAGCTCTCCGCCAAGACCTGCAGAAGAGGATTGAAGAGCACTTCTCGACCGCGGACCGGAGCGCACTCTCGCAGCAGGGAGCAGTCCTCGAAGCCCTGCTGTTGGGCGAGCGCGGCCGGATGGACGAAGGTACTGCCTCCGCTCTGCAGAGGTCGGGCCTATTCCATCTGATCGCCATCTCCGGGGCCCATATCGGCATCATTTCGTTCCTTTTCTTTTGTGTGCTCCGGGTCTGCCGGGTGCCCAAGCGTCTTTCTTTTTCGGCCCTGATCGTCCTCCTGCTCTTCTATTCCCTTCTGGTGGAGGGCCGGGCCTCGGTTTTTCGGGCGACGATCATGACCATGGTATTCCTCACAAGCAAGCTCCTTTGGAAACAAACCCACCTTCTCAATACGATCTCCTTAAGCGCTTTCGTCCTTCTTCTCTCCAATCCCTTCTCCCTTTTCGACCTCGGGTTCGGTCTGACCTTCGCCGCAACCTTCTCCATCATTCTCTTCTACCCGAAGGTCTTGAGCTTCCTGCCCCGCCTTCCTCTGAAGGCAAGCGAGTTATTCGCTCTGTCCCTGACCGCCCAGCTGGGTGTCCTGCCGCTCCTGGCCGCCTCCTTGAACCGGGTGACTTTTGCCGCGCTTCTGCTCAATTTTCCGGCCATTCCATTGATCGGCCTGGTCATGGGTGCCGGCTTCATCTTCTTGGCCGTCTCACCCGTCAGCCCTGGCTTGGCCGCCTTGATGGCCCCCGTCATCAAGTTTTTGATCGATGTCTTCTTGTGGATATCCGGATCTCTCAATGCCGTTCCTGGCCTTTCCTATCGGCTGCCCACGCCTCCGCCGGCCGTCGTCCTCGGATATTTTCTGTTTTTCTCCCTGCTTCTTCTTCCCCCCCGCTTCAGACTTCAGAAGCCGCTGACGGGATTGCTCTTCGCCGTCTTCCTCATCACCCTTGTCACCTACCCCTTTTCGCCCCGCGGCTCGTCCGCGCTCCGGCTGACGGTCATCGATGTCGGACAAGGGGATTCCATCCTGGTCGAATTTCCCGGCCGGAAAAAGATGCTGGTTGACGGCGGAGGAATCCCGGAATCGAGCTTCGACATCGGCGAGCATGTCGTTTCGCCTTTCCTCTGGCGTCGCGGCATCAAGAAGCTCGATTACCTGGTCCTGACCCACGCCCATCCCGACCATCTCAACGGACTCTTGGCTTTGGCCAGGAATTTCAAGGTGGCCGAGTTCTGGGAAGCGTTTTCCCCCGCTGAGAGCCCCGTCTACGAAGAACTCAAGCGAAACCTCTCCAAGTCAGCCCTCCGGAGAAGGGTTTTTCGCGGGTTTGAGGTCAGGGAGGGCCCGGTGACGATTGAAGTTTTGCATCCTGAGCCGTCCGCTCCGCTGGAAAGAGAGGCTGTTAACGACGATTCGCTCGTCTTGCGCCTGACCGCGGAGAACGTGTCTTTCTTCCTGGCGTCGGACATCGGCATAGAGGCCGAAAAAAACATCCGCGGCTCCGGGCTCGGAGTCCGTTCTCAGGTCCTCAAGTCGCCGCACCACGGCAGCCGGACCTCGAGCTCGGCAGGCTTCCTGGCCGCCGTCAAACCCCAGGTCATAATCATCAGCGCCGGAGAGGGCAACATATATGGAGTCCCTCATCCGGAAATAGTGGAACGATACCGGGCGTCAGGGGCCTTGGTGTTGTGCACAGGTCAAGACGGAGCCGTCGAGATATCCGCGAAAGGCCGTTTTCTCATCATCCGGACCGCTGTTTCCCAGACGAAATCGGATTGACAGGCAGTAAAGCATGGATTACCATACCTTTAGGATGTCGGCAAGAAGATTTATTGCCCTGGCGTTTCTTACGGCCATGCTGAGCTCTTTCCTTTTCCCCCAGTCTTTGGCCGAAATCGCCCAGAAGGAGCGGGAACGGCGGGCCGCATTAAAGGGCAAGAAAGCCGTTGTCATCACCAACGCCAGCCTGGCCAAGCTCAAGAAAAGGCCCGCTCTGGAAACATCCGCCGCGTTGCCCGCTCCGGTGACCGAAGAGGTCGTTCCGCCCGAATCAGCTCCGGCGGCCCCAGCCGAGCCACAAGAGCCGGTTACTGCCGCGCTCCCCGCCCCCGAGAAACCGGTCCCTCCCGACCTCAAGGCGCTCCAGGAAAGATGGGAGAAGGCCAAGGAATACGTGGAGTTGCTGACCCTCAAGATGGGTGCGCTATGGCAACAGTTCTACAGCCTCGAAGACATGACCACCAAGGATGCCATCCAGCAGTCTATCGCGGAAACCTTCATCAAGCTGCAGAACGCGCAGGAAGAAGAAACCCAGGCCCGGCAGGACCTGGAGAAATTTCTCGGCCAGCAGAAAAAGGAACCGGTTTCCCCGATCTGGATCCGGTAGAGGTCGGTCAGCGGAAATAGATAAAGGAAATCATGCAGCCCAGTTCCCGCGTGTCTACGCTCGCGGGGAAGACCTTCGCCGGGATGAACGTCTTGTCGACGGAGATCGTGAGGGTGAACCCATCCTTCTCTCCGAGCATCTCTTTCTTCACCGTGTAGCTCTTCTCAAAGGTGGCCTCGTCGGGGATGAATTCATCGAGCACCATATCGTCGATCTTGAAAACAATCTTTTGATCGGGTAGGGCCTCTTTGTTCACTCCCCCCCGGATAACCAGCAAGCTGTCCTGGTGCGGGTTGTCGACGATGCAGCGGGCCTCCCCGCTCATCCAGCGCCACTTCTTGAGAGGCGCCTTGGAGTCAATCTCCTGTTCATACCAGCCCTTCTCGTAAACGATCTCCGGAACGTCGGAAGGCGGGGGCAGGACTTCCGCCCTTGTATTCAGAACCTCGCGCCCCGACTCGCCGCTCCGGTCATAGGGATTATAGAGGCCGACGCTTATCCGGAGTGATTCTTTTCCTTTGAACGTCGGGTCGAACTCATCGATGAACGACGGGATGTAGATCCGCCGCTGGTATTTGTATTCCTGGCCCGGCTCCCACTGCGAGGTCGGGACGGGAGGGATATGGTCATCCTGAAACAACAGGTTGCTCCCGTGCCAGAAATGGACGAATACCGTCAGGTCCTTCCCGGGCTTGACAAAACCGGCACTGGTCCTCCAATCATACTGGATATCCGTGATCAGGTTGTCGGTGAGCGTTTTAGCAGAGTAACTGACCGCCAGCTCAACCCCCTCGATCTGGGCCTTCTTCTGACAGGAGAGGGCGGCCAACAAGAGCAGCCCGATGGCTGCCAGCGTCAGCGGGGTTTTTCTGTTCATCGCTTTCCTCCTCAATGAGCCCACTTATTATACTGAAAAGGGAGCCCATTCTCAACGTTCCAGGCCGCTCATTTTGCCCGTTATTGCATGAGACATCTCGATTGATGTATAGTCCGGGAGAGATGAAGCTGGCGCTCGCCGTCTTTTCCCTCTTCTCGCGGTTCGTATCCCTCATCAAGAACTTTCTGTATGACCGCCGCTTGATCGAGCCCAGTCGGGCGCCCATTCCGGTCATCAGCGTGGGCAACATCTCGCTCGGCGGCACGGAAAAAACCCCGCTGGCCATGGAGATCATAAGCCGGCTCTCCGCTCTCGGCCGCCGTCCGGCTCTCGTCTCGCGCGGATACAAAGGACGCTGGGAAAAGAGGGGCGGAGTCCTCTCCGACGGCCGGGCCATCCTGGGGACATGGCAGGACGGCGGTGATGAGCCCTATCTCGTCGCCCGGACATTCCCCGCCGTGGGTGTCTACATAGGAAAGGATCGTCTGACCTCCTGCCGGAGGGCCGCCGAGGCCGGGTTCGATATCGCCGTCCTTGACGACGGCTTCCAGCACCGCCGTCTAACCCGGGACCTCGACATCGTTCTTTATTCTTCGGAAGAAAAGGTCGCCCTGCGGGAACCGCTCTCCGCGCTCGGCAGGTCGGACATCCTGCTCGTCAAGGCCGGTGACGAAAGGAACAGCGTGATCGGCCGATTGGGCGATAAGTGGGCGGGAGGCTTCTTCACCTACTCGGTTATGATCCGGAGGGCTTCCGATCTCCGCACGGGAGAGCAGACTCCCGTGGAAAATTTGGCCGGGAGGAGGCTCCTGGCCTTTTGCGGGATCGCCCGCCCCGGCCGGTTTGCCCGGACGCTCCGCGAAGCCGGCCTGAGAGTCGTTTCTTTTCTTCCGTTCCCCGACCACCACCCCTACCCCCCTGCTTCCAGGGAAAAGATCATCCGGGCCGGCCGGAGCCGGGGCGCGGACGCCCTGATCACAACCGGCAAGGACGCCGTCAAACTGACCGACTCAATCGAGAAGTGGGGCGACACCCCTGTCTATGTTCTCGAAATCGGCCTGACCATTGAACCCGGCTTCGACAATAGCTGGCGGGCCTTTCTGGAGAAGCGGGCGGCCTGATGTCGATAAAAACTATAAAATTTATGGATTTAGTAGAATTTAGTCTGTTCCTGCTCACGAGCCTCCTCATCCGTCTCCTCCCACGTCCGGTTTGCCTGTGGGCCGGACAGGCTCTCGGAAACCTGGCCTTCCGGCTCGACCGGAAACGCCGCCGGCTGGCCCTGGCCAACCTGGAAAAGGCTCTAGGCCGGGAGGCGGGACCCAGGGAGCGCCGCCGCATCGCCCGCGATTCCTTCCGGCATTTCGGCCGGGTCACCGCGGACGCGCTCAAGTGGACGAGTCTCGGGGCGGCCCGCCGCGAAAAGCTCCTTAGGGTCGAGGGCGAAGCGCACATCCGCCGGGCCCTCGACGGAGGCAAGGGAGTTATTGTCTTCTCCGCCCATTTCGGGAACTGGGAGGTCGCCTCCCAGGCCATCGCCAGGCTCGGACCCCTCAATGTCGTGGCGCGCCCCCTGGACAATCCGCTCCTGGAGGCCCGGTTGGCCAAATTCAGACAGCACCTGGGAGCAAAAGTCATCTCCAAGTTCCAGGCCGCCAAGCCCATCATGCAGGCTCTCCACCGAAACGAGATCGTGGCCATTCTGATCGACCAAAACGTCCAGCGCAAGGAGGCCGTCTTCGTGGATTTCTTCGGCCTCGCGGCCGCCACAACACCCGGACTGGCCTCTTTCCATCTCCGCACCCGCTCGCCCTTGATCCCCGTATTTTGCCATCCGGCACCGCGCTCTTCCTACCTGGTCAGGATCGGGACGCCGCTCCTCTTTGAGCCCGGCGCCGAGCCCGGCCTGGATGTGTTGAAAATCACCCAGGCTTCGACTAAGATGATTGAGTCCGAGATCCGCCGGGAACCCGGGCTCTGGTTCTGGTTCCATAACCGGTGGAAAACGCGGCCGGAAATGGAGACAAATCCACAGCCGGCGGCCAGCGGGGAATCTGTGAAATAAGGACAATCCGATGAGGGAAAAACGAGCCTTCGACGAGCTGCGACCGGTCAGGATTCAGACCGATTACTTCGACTACGCCGACGGCTCGGCCTTCATCGAAATCGGCCGGACCCGGGTGGCGGCCGCCGCGACCATCGAGGAGAAGGCGCCGCCGTTCCTCAAGGGCCGGGGCACCGGCTGGGTGACCGCAGAATACGCCATGCTGCCCCGTTCGACCGAAACCCGGAGCCAGCGCGAGAGGTCCCCGGGCAAGATGTCGGGCCGGACGCAGGAGATCCAGCGCTTGATCGGACGGTCGCTTCGCGCCGTCACGGACCTGGAGGTCCTGGGCGAGCGGACGATCATCATTGACTGCGACGTCATTCAGGCCGACGGCGGAACCCGGGTGGCCTCGGTCACCGCCGGGTGCGTGGCTCTGGCCCTGGCGCTGAAAAAACTCCTGGATGAACAGGAGATCGACAAGATGCCGCTCCGGCATCTTGTCGCCGGCATCAGCGTCGGAGTCGTCGGCGGGCGCGAGCTCTTGGACCTCGACTATGCCGAGGATTCGCAGGCCGGGCTCGACATGAACGTCATCGAGACAGACGGCGGCCAGCTCGTCGAGATCCAGGCGACCGCGGAAAGAGAGCCCTTCTCAAGGAAAGACCTGTCCTCTCTTCTCCGCCTGGCCGATACAGGCATCCAGCAGATCATCCAGGCCCAAAAAGCCGCTCTCAAGCGGAAGAGTCTGCTGTTCATGGCCTACGGGCGATAAGGAGAACGGCATGAGGCGAATCCTGGTCACCGGCGGCGCCGGCTTTCTGGGGAGCCATCTCTGCGAGCACCTCCTCGGCGGCGGGAA
>Ga0209253_10004228_pt1 | contig 12537 bp, 10 predicted proteins | sample FrelakmetBRP12BR_FD_187145 | JGI IMG/M metagenome (GOLD analysis project Ga0209253, IMG submission 187145) | Freshwater lake sediment microbial communities from the University of Notre Dame, USA, for methane emissions studies - BRP12 BR (SPAdes)... | ecosystem: Environmental > Aquatic >...
GCCGCCGGCAGCGCGAGGCGCTCAACCAGGAGCAGCAGCGGGAGCGCGAGGAGGGAGGCCACCGTCCCGGGCGCGACGGGCACGAGACCGACGTAGGCCCCCGTGGCGAGGAATGTGATCACGCTCCGCACACCGTCTTCCGGTAGGCGGATCTTATTGAAGCGGCTCGCCCGAGACAAACAGGTCCGCTCGTGGCGTCTCGGCCGGCTCGTGGCGTGCCGGTGCTGCGTCCCTCGGCGAGGACCCTGGCGCCTGGCTACGGCGCGCAGGAGAGGCCGGCGGCCAGCGGCCGACCGCCGACGACCGGATCCAGCAGCACCTCTGCCCGGGGCGCGAGGACGCGCAGCATCTCGGCGGCCGCGCACTCGTGCTGGGCCTGCAACGCGGCCGCGAACTGCCCCAGCGTCCCGACCTCTGCTCCGGCCCGCGCCGCGGCAACGGCTCCGAGATTCAGGGCCCACGGCGGCTTCAGGGCGAGAACGAAGTCGAGCGCCCCACACTTCTTCTCGATCGCCGGCACGAGCTTCGCGCGCCCGGAGGCGATCTTCGCGAGCTCCTTGCCGCAGGCGGCGCCCGCCTTGTCGCGGCACGCCGCGTCACGCGGCTTCGTCTGCACGCATGCGACCAGCTTGTCCACGCACTTGGTGAGCCCCTTGAGCTCGGCTCCCACGAGCGCGGCCCCAGCCTTCGCGATCGCCACGCTGCACGCCTGCGCGGCCTTCCCGGCACCCTTCGGATCCGCGAGCCCTTCGCCGTCGCCGCCGTAGTCCTCCAGGCAGGTGGTCCCCAGCTCCGCACGGGCTACGCGCAGCAGCTCGCCTGCACGCGGCACCTGCGTCGCGAAGATGCGCTCGGAGGCACACGCGTGCTGCGCGGCGATGCACCGGGCGAGCCCGGCCCGGTCCGTCAACGCGGTCCCGCACGCATTGGCCAGCCCCTCGTACCCGAGCCCGGTGGCACCTGCAATCGCGTCGAACGTGAGCGGAGGAGTGGCGCACTTCGCGCCGATGCTCGCCTCCAGCTTGACGCCTGCCGCGGCCATCTTGACGCCCTCGCCGGCGCACTTGCCGCGTGCCTTGGCGATGCAGGCCTCCCCCTCCCCGCCCGCCGGCTTCGTCTGCACGCACTTGAGGACTCCGCCCACGCACGCATTCAGGCTCTTGAGCCGTGCAGCCACGAAGGCGACTCCCGCCTTGTCGACCTCCTGCTGGCACTTCGCCGCCAGAGCGGCTGCCACCGGGTCGTCGAGGCCCACGGTGTCGGCGGGCGTCGGTGTCGGTGCGGGCGTCCCAACCACCGTCGCCGTCGGCGTGGCAATAGCCGACACCGCGGGAGTGACCGTGGTGGCGAGCGTCGGCGTCGCCGTCGAACCCGCCGAGGGAAGCGCGCTCGGCGTCGGCGTTGCGGTCACCGTCGGCGTCGCGGTCCGCGTCGGCGTCGGCGTCGCGGTCCGCGTCGGCGTCGGCGTCGCGGTCGCGGTCCGCGTCGGCGTCGGGGTCGCGGTCCGCGTCGGCGTCACGGTGAGCGTCGGCGTGACGGTGCGGGTCGGCGTCGGGGTCAGCGTCGGCGTCGGGCACGTGAACGCGCTGCAGGTGGCGTTGCAGCAGCTGCCGTCCGCAGCCCCGCCCTTGTCGCACCGCTCCCCGAACTGCCGGATGCCGTCCCCGCAGACGGCACAGTTCGGGAAGGGTCCGTTCGTCAGCACCAGGTCCACGGGGAGCGGCTGGAAGCTCGCGTCGGCCGCCACGACCGGCACCTGGCCCGGGGGATAGATGCGGGTGATCGCCCCCCCTGGCAGGGCGAGATACTGCGAGCGGGTCTTGAGCTGCATGGGGCGCCGCGCGGCGAGGTCGATGTCCGCACCGCCCGGCATGCCGGCCGGGCTGACGCCACCCTGCCCGTCGATCTTCACGTTGGCATCGATCGTGAGGCCGCAGCCGGCGAGGGAGATGCTCTGCCCGCTGCCGTCGCTCGCGCCACCGGTCGCGAGCAGATCCTTCTTCACGACGAGGTTGCCGAGCGATCCCTCGTCGCTCGCGAGGCCCGCCGCGAAGTCGAAGAAGCCGCCGCCGCCGGTGGTCGCCAGCGCCTGAGCCGCGATCACGCCGTTCAGGAGGGCGGCGCGCCCGGCGTCGCCGCTGACGTCGCCTCCCGTATCCGTGCCGCTCGCGTCGACGGTCGCCGTGATCGTGAGGTCGCGTCCCGCGCTCATCTGGATGAGCCCGCCGTCGCCTCCGGTGCTGCCGCTCCGCGCCGACACGATGCCGCCGAGCTCGAGATCCCCGTCCGTCGGCCCGAGCACGTTGAGATCGAAGTCACTCGAGTCGATGAAGATGCTTCCGCCAGAGCCATCGAAGTTGGTGGCGGCGTCGACGCGAATCACCATGCCGGCCCCGAGGAAGCGGATCGTGCCCGGCGCGAGCACCTCGAGCTCGCCGCCGTCGCCACCGAAGGTGTCGGTGGCGCTCCCCTGCATGCTCAGGCTGACACCGTCGACGGTGATGCTTCCGCCCGGCACGCGGCCACCGAGTCTGTCATCGCCAGCGTCGAGCGTGATGCTGCCGCCGAAGCCGCCGCCGATCCGGCTGTCGGCGCTGATCGGGCGGGTGACGACGATGTCGTCGCCCGCGGTCGCGATGAGCTCACCGCCGTCGCTGCCGCCGCCGCTCACGTCGACCTGCCCGTTCAGCGTGACGGTCCCCGCCGCTTGCAGGTCGACGCTGCCGCCCCCGGCCTGGTTCGCACCCGCGAGCGAGATCGGTCCGTTCACGACGACGTTGCCCGACGACACGACTTGGAGCGTCCCCCCGTCGGCGAAGCGCTGACCAAGATCGGTGGCGGTGCTGATGCCGTTGCCCGTCGTCGACGACCCGTTCTGGATCGTCACGTCGCCCCCAGCCGTGAGCCGGATCGTACCCGCACCGTCGCCGGTCACGTCCATCACGCCGGCGTGTATGATCGTGCCCGCGCTCGTCAGCGAGATAAGCCCGCCGCCGATGATGACGCCGGTCGGCTTCACGTAGTCGCCGCGCGCCTTGAGCGCTGCCGTGGAGGCGATGGAGACGCTGGCCGCGTTCACGACCTTGATGAAGCCGAACCCCGCCATCTCGAAGACCCGCTTGAAGGTGACGGAGCGCCCGCCGAGGTCGAACTCGCAGCCGCCGTCCGTGACCTCGATCGGCGCGTCCACGGTAACGCTCCCCGCAGTGCACGGCCCGCTCGGGGCCGCGCACAGAACGTTGGCGGTGTTTGCGACCGCGTCGACTCCGCAGCTCCGCGTCACGGCGTCTGCCGACGAGGCTCCGGCGAGCAGGATCACGGCGGCGAGCGCCTGGCGCACGAGCCTCGGCATCACGCGGCCGGCACAACATGCGGCGAGGATCTGCCCCTCGCGGCGATGGCGGCGCCGGCCAGGGAGGTCGTGCATCGGTAGAATCACCCGGGTGAGCATGCGGGGCGATCAGGAGACTCGAGATTCCGGATCGGTATCGGGCAGACAATAGCCAACCGACCTCGCTCGTGTCAACGCGAGACGGGTCCGGCGAGACGGTCCGGCGAGACGAGTCCGGCGAGACCGGTCCGGGGAGATCGGTCCGGCTGCGCCCGCCCGGCGCGGGCGCGCTTGGTTTGACAACCGGAAAGATGCTACCTCAGGCGAGTACGTGCGGACGTCGGAGGGGCGTGGAGGACGAATCCTATGGCGAAGCGCAGCGACTTCCTCGACTGGGCCGGGATCGACCCGCTGCCGAGGCCGCCGCGACGACCGAGGGGGCTCCACCACCGACGCGAGGGGGTCGTGAAGGCGCTAGCGGTCGAGTTCTGCGGGGCCGGCGGCCCGAGGACGATCTGATGGAGTCGCTGGAACGGGATCTCGTGACGGCGAGCACGGCGGCGCGGGCCGCCGGTCAGGCGCTGTTGCGCCACTACGGCGGATCGTACCGGGTCGACGAGAAGGGCGCCGGCAACCCGGTCACGGCCGCCGATCTCGAGGCCGACGAGATTCTGAAGTCGACCATCCTCGGCGCCTTCCCGGACGACGGCTGGCTTTCCGAGGAGACAGCGGACTCCGACGAACGACTGCGCCGCAGGCGCGTCTGGATCGTCGACCCGCTCGACGGCACCAAGGAGTTCATCGGCCAGATCCCGGAGTTCTGCGTCTGCGTGGCGCTCGTCGAGGATGGCCTGGTGCGCGTCGCGGTCCAGTACAATCCGGCGCGGGACGAGCTCTTGCAGGCGCGCAAGGGCGGGGGGACGTTCCTGAACGACACGGCCGTGCACGTGAGCAGCCAGCGCGATCTCCGGCATGCCAGCGTCCTCGCCAGCCGCTCCGAGGACGCGCGCGGGGAGTGGGAGCCCTATCGCTCGCGGATGCGGGTGTGCTTGACGGGCAGCGTCGCCTACAAGTTCGGCCTGGTCGCCGCCGGGCGGCACGACGCCACCTTCACGCTCACGCCGAAGAACGAGTGGGACGTCTGCGCCGGCTCGCTGCTCGTCACCGAGGCGGGTGGCATGGTCACGGACCTCGATGGGCGCGCGATCCGCTTCAACAACCGCTCGACACTGCTCTCGGGCCTGATCGCCTCGAATGGCCTCCTCCACCGGGCGATCCTGAACACCATCCGGGAGACACGCGCGGCGCTGGAGTAGGCTCCTCTACCGCTCCTCTACCCCCCGCACGGGCTCCCCGGGGGCGGCGCGGAGGAGGCGCGGCGAAGCTCACCCGCGCCGTCGTCCCTCCTCCACGACCGCGCGGACCAGGTCCGGGAAGTCACTGATGATGCCGTCGCAGCCAAGGGCGACCAGCTCCCGCACCTCGTCCGGGTCGTTGATCGTCCAGACATGGATCTCGGCGCCCTGCGCGTGCGCCGCCTCCACGGTCTCCACGTTCACCAGAACCACGTCCCCGAAGCGCGGCGGGATCTGCAACGCGACCGCCCCGGCGGGAAGCATGGGCTGGTCGCCGGCGTGGAGCGCGCGCACGAACGTGGCGACCTCCAGGGCCGAGAGGCTGGTCGGGACGTCGGGCGCGGCCTCCCGGATCTCCCGCATGATGGCGTCGTGCTCGGCAGCCAGCACGATGCTGGCACGCGCCGCACGCACGAGGTCGACGACCTCGCGCACGATCGAGGGATGCTCCTGCTTGATCTCGATGTTGAGCGGCGCGTCGGGCAGCTCCTGCAGGAGATCGGCGAGGCGCGGGACGGCGACACCTCGCCCGCGGTAGGGAAACGTGCGGCCGCCATCGGGAGAGAAGCGGAACCCGGCGTCGAGCCGCTCGAGATCCCGCATCGTGAGCGAGCGCACCTCGCCGCTGCCATCGGTGGTGCGATCGACCGTCGCGTCGTGAATGACGACGACCTCGCCGTCGGCGGTGGCGTGCACGTCGAGCTCGAGAACGTCCACACCGGCTTCCCACGCACGGCAGAACGAGACTAGCGTGTTCTCGGGCGCGACGCCCGCCGCGCCGCGGTGCCCGAAGAGCCGCGGCCTCGGGCCCGCAAAGCCTGCGCGCGACGCCATCGCTGCGATTCTAGCGCTAGTTGACGTGCGACGCGACGTTCGAGCGCAGCAGCTCGGACAGCGACGGTGGGGCGAGCGAGAGCGACGGCAGCTCGATCGGCGTGACCAGGGCGGCGAGCTGGGCGAGCAGCTGTGCCCGCAGGTGCTTGAAGCGTCGGAGCCGTGCGCCCGCCAGCGCCTCGTCGGTCGGGAGCCTGGCCGCGAGCGGGTTCACGTACTCGCCGTTCTCGAACAGCATGAAGTGCAGGTGTGGGCCCGTGGCCATGCCGGTCCGCCCCACGTAGCCGATCACCTCTCCCTTACCGATGGACGCACCCGGGCGGACGCCGCGCGCGAAGCGCTGCAGGTGCGCGTAGGAGGTCGCGTAGGGTGGCGCGTGCGCGATGCCGACCTGATTGCCGTACTCGCCGTTGCGCCCGGCAAAGGTCACGACGCCGCTCGCCACGGCCCGCACCGGCGTCCCGGCGGAGGCAGAGAAATCGACACCGCGGTGCGGGCGGTGCCGTCTCAGGATGGGATGGAACCGCGCCCCCGTGTATGTGGAGGTGATCCTCGTGAACTCGACCGGGTACCTGAGAAACCCGCGGCCGAGAGGCCGGCCGTCGCGGTCGTAGTAGACTCGCTCTCCGCGCTCGCTGTCGAACCGCAACGCCGTGAACGTGCGGCCGCCGCTGGTGATCTCCGCGGCCAGGATGTCGCCGGGCCGCGCCGGGCCGCCTTCCTCGTCCCGCAGCTCGGCGTAGAGGAGGCGAAATTCGTCACCCGGCTGCACGTCGACCTGGATGTCGATCTCCCAGCCGAAGAGATCGGCGAGCTCCGAGACCATGCGCAGCGGGAGGCCTGCCGCCGTCGCCGAGGTCGACAGGCTCGCCTCGACCTTGCCCGCCAGGCCGCGCACGGCAGCGAGCCGCGGCATCGCCTTGAGCCTCGCCTGGATCTGCCCGTGGACGAGGCGCAGGCTCAGGATCGAGTACCGGTCGATCTCGTACTCGCAGGCCGCGAGCCGGCCCTGATCGCGGGCGAAGGTCAGATGCACGGCGTGTCCGGGCTTGATCCCCCCGAGATCGAAGACCTCGTTCGCCGCTTGCTCCCAGGCACGGATCTCCATGGCGCCGAGCCCGTGCTCCTTCAGGACGCCGGCGAAGGTTTCCCCCTCGGTGACGAGGTGGCGGACCTGCACCCCGTCGTCGCCCGGCAGGCTTCCTCCGGCGGCGGTTGCCGGCAACGTACCGGCGCCCCGCGGCCCTGCACCCGCTCGCCGCTCACCTGACGCGGTCGCTGCGAGCAGGAGGAATGCGAGGACGACGAGCGTCAGGAGGGGTACGATCAGCCCCGCGGTGCCGCGGGGCGCCACGATCGTCCGCATGTGCGCACGGTACAACCGAACCCTCCCTGCCAGCAGAGACCTCGGGGACCCTGCCAATCGCTATGAGGGTTGTCAAGCACGATGCCCCCTCCTTCCGCGCGGCGGCGGGCGCGCCACCCATCCTCTCCCGACGACTCCGGCGCCCTCGGCCGCATGCGCACCTGGGCCGCATTGCGGCCTGCGGAGGCCGCTGTTATGCCTCGATCGTGACACGCATCGCCTGCCTGGACTTCGGCGACCGCCGGATCGGCGTCGCCGTGTCCGACGAGTTGGGCTGGACGGCGCAGGCCGTAGACGTCGTCTCGCGGACGCGGCTCGAGGCCGATCTCGAGGCCCTGCGCGCCTGTCTCGCGCCCTACGCCCCCTCGGCGATCGTCATCGGCCTGCCGAAGAACATGAACGGCACGCTCGGGCCGCAAGCGCAGAAGGCACTCGCCTTCGCGCGCGACGTCGAGGCGGCGCTCGGCATCCCGACGATCATGTGGGACGAGCGGCTCTCGACCGTCGGCGCCGAGCGCGTGCTGCTGGAAGCGGACCTGAGCCGCCGCAAGCGGCGCAAGGTGATCGACAAGGTCGCGGCCGTCTTCATCCTCCAGGGGTACCTCGACAGCCTCGAGCGCGCGGGCGGCGTGCAGTGAGCCTCGCACATCGACGCCCCGCCGCCCCGCCCCGCGATCGGCCCCGCGTGCAGTCCCGCGTGCGGCTCGGGCCTCGCTCCCCAACCATCGCCGCGCCGCGTGCACCGCGGTGACCGCACCACCGGGTGAAGCCCCGGAACGCGGCCTGCTCGCCCGGCACGGCCCGGTCGCTCGGCACGGCTTCATCGCTCGGCATGCCCCGGTCGCCCAGCACGGCCTCATCGCTTGGCATGCCTTGCTCGCATGCGGTGTCGCGCTCGCGCTCGTCGCCGCCGCGACCTGGCACCTCGCGGGGCCGATGGCACCCCCGGAGGGAGCACGGGTAGTCGTCCGCGAGGGCGACCCGCTACCGGCGATCGCCGCGCGCCTCGCGCGCGGGGGGGTCGTGCGCAGCGCGCTCGTCTTCCGCCTGTGGGCGCGCTTCACCGGCCGCGATCGCGCCATCAGGCCCGGCGACTACCGCTTTGCGGCGCGCAGTGGGGTGGGTGGCATCCTCCGCCATCTGGCGGCGGGAGGGGACCAGAGCGAGGTGACGATCCCCGAGGGACTGACCGTTCGGGAGGTAGCGAACCTCCTCGCCACACGGGGTTTCGGGCCGGCAGAGAGCTTCGCACGCCTCGCCGAGGATCCGGAGTTCCTCGCCGCCGCCGCCGTGCCGGGTTGGAGACTCGAGGGCTACCTCTTCCCGGACACCTACCGCTTCTCACCCGTGACGAGTCCGGCGGAGATCCTCGCCGTGATGGTGCGGCGCTTCCACGAGCGCTTCGACGCCACGCGCCATCGCGAGGCGGCGGCCCGCGGCATGAGCGTCGACCAGATCGTCACCCTCGCCTCGATCGTCGAGAAGGAGACGGCGCTGCCGGCCGAGCGCCCGCTCGTCGCCGCGGTCTTTCACAACCGCCTCCGCCTCCGCATGGCACTCCAGAGCGATCCCACGGTCATCTATGCGATCCCGGACTTCGGCGGCGATCTCACGCGCACCGACCTCGCCCGTCCCTCGCCGTACAACACCTACACCACCGTCGGTCTCCCCCCCGGACCGATCGCCAACCCCGGGGCGGCCGCGATCGACGCGGCGCTCGCCCCCGCCGCCGTGCCCTACCTGTACTTCGTCTCGCGCAACGACGGCTCACACGCCTTCTCGACCACGCTGGGGGAGCACAACCGCGCGGTCGACCGCTACCAGAGACACCGCCGCCGCTGAGCCCGGAAACCCCGGCTGCCGCCGTCGCGCAGCCGCTGAGCTGCGAGGCGCGGCGCCGGCTTGCAGGCCCGAGGACCCGGCCGTGCCCGGCCTGCAGGCCCGAGGACCAGGCCCTGCTCGGCTTGCAGGCTCAGGGGCCCGGGCCGTGTTCGACACCGCGGCGCGGGGCGAAGTCCAAGCCGCGGTCGCAGATCGCGCGCCGGCGCAGCTGGCCACCCGGCGACCGGCCAGCGGACGGCCACTTGACACTTCGCCTTTTATTCGTGTAAGCTCGCGCCGGCGCGTACCGGGCGCGCCCGATCGGAGGGAAGGGCATGCGGGAACCCACGCTCACGAAGCGCCAGCGCGAGCTGGTCGACTACCTCGACCATCACATCGTCAAGCGCGGCTACGCGCCGACCCTGCAGGAGATCGGGCGTCACTTCGGTCTCACCTCGCTCGCAACGATTCACAAGCACCTCTCGAACCTCGAGCGCAAGGGACTGATCCGTCGCGAGCACTACCGCAGCCGGGCACTCGAGGTGGTTCCGCGTCATCGGAGGGCGGCAGCGGTCGAGCTGCCGCTTCTCGGCCGCGTCTCGGCAGGAGCACCCATCGAGGCGCTCGAGCAGACCGACGCGATCACGGTCCCGGAGGAGATGGTCGGCCGCGGCGAGTGCTTCGTCCTGCGCGTCAACGGCAACTCGATGATCGACGAGGGCATCCTCGACGGCGACTACGTCGTCGTGCAGTCACGCACGCACGCCGAGAGCGGCGAGACCGTGGTCGCGCTGGTGAAGGGCGAGGCCACGGTGAAGCGCTTCCACCGCGACAAGGCCGGCATGGTGCGGCTCGAGCCAGCAAACGCGCAGGTGCCGCCGATTCTCGCCCGCGCCGCCGACGTTCAGGTCCGCGGCGTGGTGGTCGCGATCATGCGCAAGTACGCGCCCCCGCGCCGGCGCGCGACGGCCTGAGGGGTGGAAACCGAGCACCCGATCGCCTCGTCCTCGACCTCGTGCAAGGTCCTGGCCGCGGCGCCCCCGAGATGACGACGGCCCCCGCCCGCCGGTGCTTCGCGCTCTACCTGCACGTCCCCTACTGCCGCTCGAAGTGCCCGTACTGCGATTTCAACTCCTACGCGGCCACGAGCTGGCCGGAGGAGCGCTACGCGCAGGCGCTCGTCGAGGAGCTCCGCTGTCGCTCCGCCGAGGCGCCCTGGCGGGGCGCCCTTGTGGACACGATCTTCTTCGGTGGCGGCACGCCCTCGCTCTTCCGCCCGTCGACGATCGGTGGAATCCTCGACGCGGTCGCCCGTCTGTTCCCGCTCGCGACGCCGGTCGAGGTGACGCTGGAGGCCAACCCCGGTACGGTCACGCAACCGCATCTCGCCGGCCTCCGCAGCGCCGGCGTCGATCGGCTCTCGCTCGGGATCCAGTCGTTCCAGCCGCAGGTGCTCGACACTCTGGGCCGGATCCATGGGGTGGAGGAGGCCCGCGACGCGATCACGGCGGCGCGATCCGCTGGCTTCGAGAACCTGAGCCTCGACCTGATCTTCGGCGTCCCGGGACAGACGCGCGCGGCGTGGGCAGCCGACGTCGCGGAGCTCCTCCGGCACGCGCCCGAGCACGTCTCGGCCTACGGTCTCACCTACGAGCCGGGGACGCCGTTCCACGCCCGGCGAGCGCGCGGCGCGCTCACGGCCGCCGGGGAGGACGACGAGCTCTGGATGTACCAGCACGCGCGCCAGGAGCTCGCCGCCGCCAGCTACGCCCAGTACGAGATCTCGAGCTTTGCCCGGCCCGGCCGCGCCGCACGCCACAACCGCCATTACTGGAGGGGAAGCGACTACCTCGGCCTCGGCGCCGGCGCGCACTCCTACGCCTCCACGCCCGGCTGGGGACGGCGCTGGGCCAACGAGCGGGAGCCCGAGCGCTACATGCAGGCGGTCGCGCGCGGCGATGCGGTCGCGACACGCGAGGACCTCTCCCCCGAGACCGCCGCCGCGGAGTTCGTGTTTCTCGGCCTGCGCGAGACCAGCGGCATCGATCCCGAGACGTTCCGCGCCCGCTTCGGCCGCGCGCTCGAGGAGGTGCACCCGGAGATCACGGCCTTCCGCGACCAGGGTTTCCTCGCGGAGCGCGACGGCTGCCTCGCCCTCAGCGAGCGCGGCCTGCCGGTCGCCGACACCCTCTTCGCCGCGTTCGTCTGACCGTCGCCGGCTTGGTCCGATCCGAGAGGATCCGTCGCGACCCGAAAACCCGAGTTGCCACCTGGGTGGCTCAGCGCACCGCGAAGAGCATCAACGCGCAGCGGGCGTCGGGCTCGATCCACTGCTCGAGGCAGTGGAACCCCGCCGCGCCCGCCATCGTCACCAGCCCCTCCGGCGTGTACTTGTAGGAGCTCTCGGTCCAGATCGACTCCCCGGCGCGGAAGCGGACGACGATCTCCGCCGCGGGCACGCGGACCTCCTGGGCGCACCGGCTCACGAGGTGCATCTCGATGCGCGAGGCAGCAGCGTTCCAGACCGCCCGGTGCTCGAAGGCGGCGAGGTCGAAGTCGGCCCCGAGCTCGTCGTTCACGCGCCGCAGGACGTTCTTGTCGAAGGCGGCCGTGAGGCCGAGCGGATCGTCGTAGGCGAGGAGCAGCTCGCGCTCCGGCTTCACCAGGTCGGCGCCCAGGAGGAGGGCGTCCCCGGCATGCAGCGCGCGCCGGATGTCGCGCAGGAAGGCCTCCGCGTCGGCGTGGTGGAAGTTTCCGATGTTCGAGCCGAGAAAGAGCACCAGCAGCGAGCCCCGGCCGGGCCGCTCGGCGATCGCCGCGCGCAGCCCCGGGCCGTAGCTCTCCTGGTGCCCCACCACGGCGAGGTTCGGCAGGCGGGCGAGCGTCCGCTGCGTGAGCTCGATCGCCGTGGCGGAGACGTCGACCAGGCGCACCGTGACGTCACGGCCCCGCAAGCCCTCGGCCAGGAGCGCGAGCTTCGTGCCGCTGCCGCATCCGAGCTCGACGATGACCGCGAGCTCGCGGAGCGAGGCGCTGATTGCCGGCGCGAATCGCGCCAGCAGCGCGTGCTCGGCGCGCGTGATCTTGTACCAGGGAAGATGACAGATCGCCTCGAAGAGATGCAGGCCGAGGGCGTCGTAGAGGTGCTTCGCCGGCAGCTGTTTGGGATCGCGGCGGAGATCACGCCGGACGTCGGCCGCGAGCTCACGCCGCGCCCGTGCCGGATCCGACGCCGCCATCGCCGCCGGGTCGTCCGTGTCGGCGGCGGGCGTCACGCGCGCACGCAGCGGAAGGTGGCGAAGACGTACGGATAGCGCGGCCGGAACCAGTTCCGCCAGCTGCGTCGCACGAGCTCGCGCGCGGTGGCCGGGGACGCGCCCTTCAGCACGTAGTGCCTCCCGTCGAAGAAGTCGCTCGAGTAGTTCGGGTACGAGGGCGTGGGCGTGAAGCCCGGAAACGGTGCAAACGTGGTCGCGGTCCACTCCCAGCCGTTCCCGACCAGGTCGTGGACACCCCAGGCACTCGCCCCCGCGGGGAAGGAGCCCACCGGCACCGGATCCCAGCGCTCCAGGCCGAAGTTGCCGTGCGCCGGGCCCGGTGGCTGGTCGCCCCAGGGATGCGCGTGCTCGCCGCCGTCGGGGGTGCCGAAGGCGGCACGGTGGAACTCCGCCTCGGTCGGCAGGCGCCGCCTGCGCCAGCGCGCATAGGCCGAGGCCTCGGCATGGCTCACGTAGGCGGGCCAGGCCGGCGGCAGCGGCACCTCCTCGAACAGCCCGCGCCAGGACCAGCGTCCGTCCCGGCAACGCCAGAAGGCCGGGTGCTCGACGCCC
>Ga0209253_10004229_pt1 | contig 12537 bp, 8 predicted proteins | sample FrelakmetBRP12BR_FD_187145 | JGI IMG/M metagenome (GOLD analysis project Ga0209253, IMG submission 187145) | Freshwater lake sediment microbial communities from the University of Notre Dame, USA, for methane emissions studies - BRP12 BR (SPAdes)... | ecosystem: Environmental > Aquatic >...
CTCCAGCACCGTCTCGAGGCTGAAGTCGATCGACTCGAGCACCAGCTTGCCGGCCTCGATCTTCGAGAAGTCGAGGATGTCGTTGAGGATCGAGAGCAGGCCCTCGGCGCTCCGCCGCGCGGTCTCGGCGTACTGCCGCTCTTCGGGGGCGAGCGCGCCCCCGAGCAGCAGCTCGAGAGAGCCCAGGATGCCGTTCATCGGCGTGCGGATCTCGTGGCTGGTGTTGGCGAGGAATCGCGACTTCGCCTGCGAGGCTTCCTCTGCACGTGCACGCGCGTGAACGAGGTCCTCCACCAGACGTTCGAGCTGCGCGAGGAGCCGCGCCTGCGCCAGGGCCGCGCCCGCCTGGCTGGCCATGGCCTGCCAAAGCCGCACCGCTTCGGGCGGGATCGAGCGGGGCACGCCATCGGTGAGGATGACGGCGCCTGCGACCAGGCCCTCGACCGTGATCGGCAGGGCGACGAAGGCACGTTTCTCGAGATCGAGTCCCGCGCTGGTCCGGAGCTCGGCCGCGTCCATGCTCCCGAGGTCGGAGCATACGAAGGGCTGACGCGTTCGCACGATCTCACGGAGCCTCTCTGTGGCGGCGGGCAGCAGCTCCGCGTGCCGGAGCCGATCCGCAGCATCGCGCGAATATCCGGCCGTCCGCGCGACCCGATACCGGCCCCCGCACTCGTCTCTCAGGAGGATGGCGCAGCGGCCGCCGTCGAAGGCTGCCAGGAAGCGGTTCGCCACGAGGGCGAGCAGATCGAATTCCGTGCGCACGCGCGTCGTCAGCTCTGCGAACTCGCGGAGCGACTGCTCCCGAGCGCAGGCGTTCTGCAGCCAGGCCATCGAGCGATCGAGAAGCGCGCGGTACACGAGGATCGTGAAGCCGGCGGAGCTGCCAACGGCCGCAGACGCGCCGATCATGAGGCCGACTGCTCCGACCGGCACGGCCAGAGGCGGCATCGCACTCAGGATGAGCGCGTGTCCCAGCGCGAGCACGACGTTGGCCAGCAGGATGTCCGAACCCGTCTGCAGGAAGATCAGCGGGACGAAAGTCGCGAGCCCGGTAAGAGGGAGCAGCGCTGGCGGATTGCCCTGGATCGCATGCAGGGTGCCCGTGCCGAGAGACATGAGCGCGACGAGGCATAGCGTATAGGCGCGCAGCCCGCGTACGCTGAAGCGGGGCGCGCAGACGGCGCCGAGCAGGCCCCACAGACAGATGCAGGAACGGATCCAGTCGGCCGATGGGTAGCGGGGGTCGTGGAGCAACAGCACGACGAGGGTGTAGGCGACGGCGAGCACGCTGCAGAGCACACGCACTGAAGCGCCGTCTGTCGGTCGTATGAGGTTGACCAGGCGCCAGACCTGGAAGACGCTGAGCTGGGTGGTCTCCCCCTCGCTTGCGGCCTTTCCGCTTTCCGTCGTATCCGAAGTTCGCCGCATCTCCTGGGCCATCGACCGGTCGTTCTCAGGACCTGAGTCTGCGCGCCGCAGGGTCGCGGCGCAGGCCGCGCTACCCTGATCTTGGTCAGGAGGTGTGCAGATGACGGAGGAGAGGGCCGAGCTGCCGCAGAAGGGCTCCGATTGGCAGACGCTGCGCGAGCGGCTCGTCGGCCTCGGCGCCCGCGATGCCAACTGGCGAGCCGGTCGTCTGGCGGTCTACGTCTTCCACGCGGGCGACGACGTGCTGCAGGTCGCCAAGGAAGCGTACGGACTGTATCAGTCCGAGAACGCGCTTGGCCCCATGGCCTTCCCGAGCCTCCGGCAGATGGAGGCGGACGTAGTGGGCATGGGGCTCTCGCTGCTGCACGCGCCCGAGGGCGCCCGTGGGAGCATGACCTCGGGTGGCACCGAGAGCATCCTGATGGCGGTGAAGACATGTCGCGACGAGGCGCGCTCTCGCGGCGTGGATACGTCCCTTGCCGAGATCGTCTTGCCCCGCTCTGCGCATCCTGCCTTCGACAAGGCGGCCCATTACCTGGGGCTTCGCGTGGTGCGTGTGCCGGTGGCTGCCGACCTACGCGCCGATGTACCCGGCATGGCGGCGGCCGTGACGGAGCGCACGCTGATGCTCGTCGGCTCGGCGCCCTGCTTCCCGTACGGCATGATCGATCCAATTGCCGAGCTCTCGGATCTCGCGCTCGCACGCGAGCTCTGGCTGCACGTGGATGCATGCGTCGGGGGCTACTTCGCACCTTTTGCCCGCATGAATGGCATCCCCGTGCCGGCTTTCGACTTCGAGCTGCCGGGCGTGCGCAGCCTGTCGGCCGATCTGCACAAGTACGGCTACGCCGCGAAGGGCGCCTCCACCATCTTCCACCGCAGCGAGGCCCAGTGGCAGCACCAGATCTTCCAGTTCGACGACTGGCCGGCCGGTGGCATGCTGACGCCGACGCTGGCAGGCACCCGACCCGGCGGCGCGATCGCATCAGCGTGGGCGGTGATGAACTACCTGGGCGTCGAAGGCTATCGCCAGAAGGCGCGTCAGGTGACGGACACGCGGCAGAAGCTGATGCAGGCGATCCGCGAGATGGACGGACTGTGCACCCACGGCGATCCCCAGCTCGGGCTCTTCAGCTACGGCTCGACGCGCCTGGATCCCTTCGCGATCTGGGGGCGGATGGCTCGGCGTGGCTGGTTCACGGGGCTCACGACCGAGCCCCGTGGGATCCACCTGATGCTCTCGCCCGCCCATGCTGGCGTGGCGGACGAGTACCTGGCGGATCTGCGGGCGAGCGTGGCCGAGGTGAAAGAGAGCGGCGAGTGCGCCGATGGGACGAAGGCCCGCTACGCCTGATCCCCGGGACGCGCCGGCGCCGGGCGCTGCTCCTCCATCGGCGGAAAGAGCCGAACCAAGACCCAGAGAACCAGCAGCGGCAGGACCAGCACGACGAGCGCCGGCAAGAGGCCCTCGCGAGTTGCGAAGCCCATCTTGTAGGTGGTGTAGCCGAGGAAGCTCTTGGAGAAGAGTTGGCCGCCGATCACGACGTTCCAGCGCATCAAGAAGATGCCGGCCATCGTCAAGGCCCCCGCCGTCACGTAGAGCCTTTGTCGCACCTGCACCGACAACGACAGGAGCTGCGTCAGCCCCAACAAGCCGATCGGCAGCACGGTGCCGAGCACGATCTGTCCCACGACCTGGGAGCCGTAGAGCCGCGTATGCACCATGAAGTCCAGGCTCTTGAAAGATTCGTCGGAGACGTAGATTCGGTGAATCAGGTCGAGCATCTCGAGCGAGAAGTCGACCAGGAAGGCGTAGTAGAGGTACTTCGCCATGCTGTCGAGACACGGCATGTCGATTGGAATCTTGGAGAGCTTGCAATAGACGAGGTAGATGAGCAGCACCGCGGCGATCCCGGAGACGATGGCCGAAAACAGGAAGACGACCGGCATCAGCGGCGTCGACCACCAGGGATTCGCCTTTATCGAGCCAAAGATGAAGCCGACGTAGCCGTGCAGCAGGAAGGCGGACGGAATTCCGACCACGGTGATGATCCGGCCGACTCGGTCATCGATCTCGAGGGCGTGCGGGCTTACGTTGTACGAGCCCAGGGTCAGAGCGCGATAGAACAGGCGCAACGCACCGCTGGCCGTCTGCGCCTGCTCGACGATGTACGGCCGAAACTCCAACCAGATCTCGATCACCAACACCGCCAGCAGATACCAGAGGTAGACGAATCCGAACATCGCCATCGCTGAGGTGGTATGCGGCGTCAGGAACATCTCGAGCGAGCGCTCGGGATGACCGAGGTGCAGCTGCAGCGGCAGCGGCGCGATGAGCATGAACGCGAGCGCCGTCAGCAACGCCAGTCGGTAGGTCGGCTTGACGGCCTCGACGTTGAATACCCGCTGCAGCGACGCCAGGATGAACGCTCCGGCGACCAAACCCGTCAGGTACGGGTAGATCACGATCAGGATGCTCCACTGGAGTTCCATCTCGTTCGGGTACATGAAGCCTTCCACTCCAGGAAGGGTATGCATGGTCGAAACTCCCTCAGCGCACCGCGCCGTCGAGACCGTTGTAATAGGCCTTGGCACCGGTCGCCAGATTCGGCTTGAGCACCTGCACATTGTGTTCTTTCAGCAGCTGATGAATCGGATCGTCGGGATTTCTCAGGTTGCCCAGCACACGCGCCTGGGTCGGACAGACCTCGCAGCAGGCCGTGGTCAGCCCCCTGGTAATCCGGTGGTAACAGAGCGTGCATTTGTCGGCCGTGTTGGTGCGCGGATCGAGGAAGCGGCAACCGTACGGGCAAGCCTGGATGCAGTAGCGACAGCCGACGCACCAGGTCTTGTCGATCAACACCACGCCGTCGGGGCCACGGAAGGTGGCCCCCACCGGGCAAACCTGGGTGCACGGAGACTCTGCGCAGTGGTTGCACAGCTTTGGCACGAAGAAGGACTTGGCGCCGGCGACCGCGGGCACTTCGGGGAACCCGTCACGTCCGGCGTTCGGCGAGTCCACGATCGGGAGAATTTCCGCCATCGGGTCTGCCGGGTCGATCGGGGGGATGATGTAGCGCTCGACCCAGGTTCGCGAGTAGTACGCTTCCGGCGGCACGTCATTCTCGACCTTGCAGGCATCAACGCAACGGCCGCAGCCGATGCACTTCTCGATATCGATGAACATTGCCCACCAATGCGTGGCGAGGTCGTAATCGGGGGCGTCCTGCGGGCGTCCCTGCTCGATGAACGCCCAGGCGCGCGAGGCCGCGCCGGTCAGCAGGAGGAACATGGTCCCCTTGGCCAGGAACTCGCGGCGATCAAGGCTCATGGATTTCTCCTTCCACTGAGCGGCTCGCAGGCAGAGCGCGCTCGCGCGATCGACTCACTGTGTTGGCGCATGGGAGTCATGACACTCGCTGCATGCCGACCCCTCGCGATGGACCTCGATGTCTACCTGCGCAAAGTCCTTGGGCCGCGCCGCAAGCGAGGCATGGCAGCGAGAGCAGAGTTCGTCTCCTTCGAGGGTGGCCGCCTTGGCGAGCTTCGGGTCGGCTGCGTGCGCAGCCAGAGCGCCGTGGCAGGACTCGCAACCCACGCTGGCGTGGGTGTCGGAGGCGAGCGAGGCCACCTCCTCCTCGTGGCAGTCCGCTTGGCCACAGCTGGCGCGGGCGGCGTAATGGATCGGCAAGTTGCGAATGTCCTGGAGCACCCCGGTTCGGAAGTGGCCCAACTCACCGAAGTCTGCCGGCACCCAGAGAGCTCGTACTACGAGAAACACCAGCGCGCCAACGAAAAAGAGTATTGCCAGTCGAACCAGATGCTCGGCGTCGCGAAATCTCTGAGGCATGCTCGATCCTCCAGCCGGAAGTCGTGCTCGAAAGTCGTATCAGCAAGCGAGCTACGACGTCCTGGCGATCCCGTCCCTTGCGAAGCGGCTACCAGCCCCGCTCACTCGTCGTAGACCTCGGCGCCCCCCGTGTGGCAATCGGTGCAGAGCGTGAATTCATCGTTGAAGGACTTGGAGTTCTTGGGATGGATGAAGGAGCGCCCCTTCTCGAACTCCGCGGTCGTCTGAATCACCTTGTTGCCCTGAGCGATGATCGCGTGGCATCGACTGCAATCCGTGAAGATTGGCGTCCCCTCCGCGTCGACCATCACGTCGTTGTGGCAGCGGAAGCAGCCCGGCGAGTCGCGATGCCCGATGTTGTCCGGATGGGCCCTCCAATCGGCCTTCATCTCGGGGAAGATCGTCCTTTGATAGATCTCCTGCAGCACGGAAGCGATGGGTTCGAGCTGCTGGGGATTGCCGTCCAGAAGCTCCGGATCCTGCTCCTCGTAGAAGCTCTTCAGGCGGGGGCCGATCTCCGCCAGTGCCTGTTCGGTCGTGGAGTAGGCGCCGTCGAGGGCCCGGACGCTGGCCTCCTTGATGCGCGGCAGCGTCGAGGGGATCTTCCCGGCCGCGATCGCGGCGTTGACGGAAGTCGCTGGATTTGCAAAGCGATGGGCCGGCCGGCTGTGGCAGTCGACGCATTCAATCTTGTGCATCTCGAGCGACTTGCGCTCGTCGTCGGTGAGCGGCTTGTCCTGGTTCGAGAATTCCTTGACCTCTCCGTCCGCGCTGGTGACGCGGATCAAGGCGATGTCCTGGCTCTGGGGATCGCGCGCGATGTACTCCACCTTGCGCTCGGCCAGCATGTGATAGTGGATGCCCTCCCCCGGAATCAGGTCGTCCGAGCCTCCGCCCCCCACCTTCACGATCATGCGGAGCGTCACCGGATCGGTCTCTTTCCCTGACGGGTAGTAGGTGCGCTCCAGCGCCTTGTAGCCGATCATGCGATCCGACGTATGGCAGGTCTCACACATCTCACGCGAGGGACGTCGACCTCGAATGGGTGTAGGGATCGGTCGGCTGATCTCGCCCGTGGTGACGGCCCAGAGCTGCCGCAGTCCCCCGATCTTCGCGCGAATGTACCCCTCGGTCGTGGAGCCGACGTGGCACTCCACGCATTTGATCCGTGCATGGGGGGACTGCTGATAGGTCGAGGCTTCCGGGTTCATGACCGCGTGGCATACGTTGCCGCAGAAGTCGTTCGACTCGGTGTACTCGATCGCGGCCAGCGAGCCCGCCCCGGCTCCCAACAGCGCCATGGTGCCGAGGGCGAGTGTGGAGACGATCACGATCGAACCGGTCCCGCGCACGAAATCGAGGGGATCGACGACGATCCTCTCCAGGAAGCTCGAATGTCGCCTTCGCTTATGCCGCCACCTCTCGCGCACGAAGCCGGCGATGATCATCAGGGCGCCGAAGACGCCGAGCAGGATGGGCGGGACGATCGTCAGGAACGCGTAGCTGGACTCGTCGGTGTGCGCGAGACCGATGAGCAGGAAGAACACGACAGCGGCCAGGCTGCAGGAGAGAAGGGCGATCCCCGTGATGCTCAGCCAGTTGAAGATCGGATGGGGGAGGTCCGCCCAATCGGTCTCGGTCTCGTCCTCGGTTTCGTTCTCGTCCTCGTCCTGAGGGCCGCTCATGTTCTACATCCTCTTGATCTAGACCTCTTCGCCGGCCGGGAGCCGTGAGCCGCCGGCACCGTAGCGGGCCTGCAGAGCCAAGACCTATGATGGAAGTCATACCGGATCGAGGTTGCGGGCAGCACCTGGGCAGATGGGAGGATGGAGCCTACGCCTCTTCCGCCACCTCGCCGCCGGCATCCAAGCCCAGCTCCCGCAGCTTCTTGTGGAAGGTCGCGCGGTGAATCCCAGCAAGCGCTGCGGCGGCGCTGACATTGCCGTCCGCGCGATCGAGGATGTCCTGAAAATACACGCGGTCGAAGGCGCGCCGGGCATCTCGGTAGAGCTGCCCCATGCTTCCTTCCGCCATGACGTTTTGGCCCTGTGTCGCCTTCCCAACGACGCGCGTCGGCAGATCTTCCGGCCGAATCTCCTCGCCGTCCGCTACGAGAACGGCGTACTCGATTGCATGTGCCAGTTCGCGCACGTTCCCCGGCCAGGAATGCTCGAGCAGGCAACGCATGGCGGCCGCTCCCAAACGAGGGGGCTGAACCGGTGATCCGAGGGCAGCCCGTTCGATGAAGTGCGCCGCGAGCAGCGGAATGTCTTCGCGCCGTTCTCGCAACGGTGGCAAATGCAAACGTACGGTCTCGATACGAAACAGCAGATCCTCCCGAAATTTTCCTTCCTGCGTCATCCGCTCGAGGTCGCGATTCGTAGCCGTCACCACACGCACGTCCACGTGTATGGAGCGCTCGGATCCAACGGGGGTCAGTTCGCCGCTTTCGAGCACGCGCAGCAGCTTCGATTGGTGGGCCAAGGTCATGTCTCCCACCTCGTCGAGGAAGAGCGTGCCGCCATCCGCCTCTCGGAAGTAGCCCGTGCGGTCGCGTACGGCCCCACTGAAGGCGCCGCGCTCGTGACCAAATAGTTCGCTCTCGAGCAGGCTCTCGGGCAACGCCGCGCAGTTTACGGAGAGAAACTTCGACTGCGCTCGAGAGCTCAATCCGTGCAAGGCACGCGCGACCAGATCCTTGCCGGTACCGCTCTCGCCGGTAATCAAGACCGGCACGTCCGATGGCGCCACCTTTCGAATCAGCTCGAACAACGCCTGCATCGGTGCGCTCTTGCCCAGGAGGTTTTCCAAGCGATACTGATCTTCAATGGCGGCGCGCAGCTTGCGGTTTTCCTCCAGGAGCCTTCGGTGTTCCAGCGCGCGAGCGACCACGATCTCCAGTTCGTCGAACTCGATGGGCTTGCGCATGTAGTCGAACGCACCGAGCTTCATCGCAGCGACAGCACTCTCCACCGTCGCGTGCGCTGTCAATAAGATCACGGGTATCTGCGCGTCATACTTCTTGAATAGCCTCAACCCCTGAAGCCCATCAGTCCCGGGCATACGCAGGTCGACGAGGATTGCATCGATCGGCTCCGACTCGAGGACCTCCTGCGCGCGCGCAACGGAGTCTGCCGTCACGGGCCGATAGCCGATCGTTTCGAGATAGCGGCTCAGGATCTCGCGCGCCGGCGCCTGATCGTCGATGACGAGAATGCTCGCGGGGTGGTTCATGACGTAGCCTCTAGGTCCGAATCGTAGGCGACCTACGACTCCACGGAACCTGTGATCCCTTCCCGCCTCAGCGGCAACAACACCTCGAAGGTCGTGCCTTTTCCAACCTCACTGCGCACACCAATCTCGCCGTCATGCAATTCGATGATGTGATTGGCGATGGCGAGCCCTAAACCCGTCCCCTCTCCGACGGGCTTCATGGTAAAGAAGGGATCGAAGATTCGACCCCGGATTTCCTCGGGAATCCCCTCACCCTCGTCTTCCACTGTGATGACCACCCGCCGCTCGCGTTGTGAAGCGCCCAGCCGAAGCTCTCCGCCGTGCGGCATGGCCTGAATGCCATTCATCACGAGGTTGAACAGCGCCTCTCCGAGCAGCTCCGGGTCTCCGAACAGCGACACCTCCTGCTCGGGCAACTCGAGACCGATGTGAACGGAGCGACCCGAGGCCGCCAACGAGGCCATTTCCCGGACACTCCGCAGTAGCTCACCCAGCGAAAACTCCAGCCGCGCTCCATGCCGAGTTCGTCCGAGTTCCTGGGTACGCTCGAGCAACGCAGCAGCCGCCCGTACTTCGCGGGCGATGGCCTCCAAGTCCGCTGTGACACCTGATTCTCGGCCGCTGAGTTGTCGCTCGAGCAATGCCGCGTAGCCCTTGATGGCATTGAGATGATTCCCCAACTGATGCGCCATGCCGGCAGTCAAGGTGGCCATCGACGCAAGTCGCTCCGAGCGCATCATATGTTCCTTGAGCTGCTGACTGGCGCTTAGGTCCTCCGCCACGACCACCACGGTATCCAACACATGTGTCTCGCTCACCAAGGGCGCCACGCGCACGCGCAGATCACGCGCATCCCGCTGGCCATCCGAGCGAACACGGGTATGAACCAGTGTCGGACTCTGCGTGGCACACGCGTGCTCGATGGCTCGTCGCAGACCGCTTTCGTCCTCTACGCGCGCCCAGATCGTCGCGTTCATCGTGTCGCCAAAAAAACGACGTGCCGGCTCGTTGACCCGCAGCACCTGACCATCCTCGCGCACGACGAGCACCGCATCACGCGCCGAGTCGAGTACAGCCGACAATTCTGCCGCTCGGGCCTCGAGGCCCGAGCTGATGACCGTGATTTGATGGTGCAACTGATCGGTGAGCTCCGTCACCTGCGCACGTTCAGTCTCGAGCATTCCGGACAGATCCACGAGGCGATCTTGAACGACGCCGATTTCGCCATCCGCTCGACCTTCCTGTGGCAAATGATAATTGCCGTGGCCGAGGTGCAGCAGGTCATCCGCCAGCCGTTCCAGCGGACGGGTTAGAAGCCCTGTGACCCACAGAGTCAAGCCAGCCCCGAGCACGATCCATAGGATGGCCTCGACCATGGAATCGGCGACGAGCCCTCGAAGCCGCATGAGCGCCTCGTCGGTGCGTACCGCACAAAGCAAATGACCGCGTACCGAGTCACCCTGCAGAACCGGAGTTGAAATCAATAGCTCCAGAGGCTCCATGCCCAGACCCCAGAAGGTTCGTGGCACCGTACGCAGGCGCAAACGCGTCACCATGCGGACTTCCTCGGACGTCGGGCGAATGCCATAGGACGCCAGGATGTCTCCCTCCGGAGAGAGAAGCGCTAGAGAACGGAGCTCGAGTCTTCTGCCAAAGCGCTGCGCAAGCGCTTCGAGCTCGGGAGGACGGTCGGTCGTCCAAAGGCTTCCGACCGCGCCAGCAAGACTCACGAGAACGAGCCGAGTCTTGAGCGCAATCTCCTCCTGAATGACAAACCCCTCCGTCACCAACGCGTGGAACGCATGCCCCAGCACGACCATGGCAACGATGCAGCCGGTTAGCACGGCCATCTTGATGCGAATGCTGATATCTCGAAAGGCGGTCCTCATCGCGTAGCCTTCGCGTTCACTTCGCACTCTTTGCTCTGAAATCCGTGGCAGTCGACACATTTGCGTTCAGGGTAGTGCGAGAACAGATCCGCATGACATTCCAGGCAGTGGCGGCGCTTGGAGGTCCATTCGTGCGGCTCGTGGCAATCCACGCATTTCTGGTGGTCGGAATGCGTGTGAAGACCACACAGTTCCGAAGGGCGGTGGCAGTCCGCACAAGGCGCAATGCGCCCAGCCGCATGGGGCTCGTGACATCCCGAACACACGAATTGCATCGGGGCGGTGGAAGGAAGCACGATGGGGCGATCCTGCTTCGCATGGCATCGCATGCAGTCCCGCTGTTGCGGCAGGACGGAATCCTCCGTTGAGAGAAAATTATGGCACGCGAGACAGTGAACCGGCTCATGTGCCGAACCCGCATCCTGGCCCTTATGGCAGCTCACGCAGATTTCGCGTGCAGGCTGATCGAAATGCATCTGCTGCCCGTGGCAGTCCGTGCAGCCCAGGCCCTGATCACTGGAATGGACTCGGTGGCCGCTCGAATTGGCGACCTCGGGCCAACGGCGGTCGTGGCTCGCGTGGCAGCTCGCACACGAGCGAACGCTCACTTTCGCGTGATGGATGTCTGGCATACCGCCGCGGAGATACACCCAGAGGATCTTTAGGCCTTCCTCCATGGTCGCATGGTGGCAGGCCTGGCAGTTGATCCCTCGGTGCTCACTCTCGAGCCACACCGCCACTTCTGGTGCGACTTCATGACAGCTCTCGCAAAAGCGGGGGCTTTCGTTCGTATAGCGACGTATTCCGAGGTAAGCGATCAGGATCGCAATCGCCCCCAACGCAGCGATCAGATAGGCCGCGGTCCCAGGCGTTACGTTTCGCCCTTGCGAATTGACGCGCTTCTCCATCCCCGCCCGTCCGTTCAGCCCAGGCTCTTCCGCAGCAAGCTAGCTGGATTCAGCACTATTCTACTTTTTCCAAGCCGAACTCATCCTCATCGTGGCATTTCTTGTAGCAGCCACTCAGGTCGGTAGTGATCTTCTCATGGATTACAGACTCGTGGCAACCCTCGCATTTGTCGTCGATGTCTTCCTCTTCGAAATGGAGCTTGTGCGGGAAATGCTCCTTGCTGTCTTCGTAACGAGCCTTGTTGTGGCAGTCCATGCAGGTGTTCCATTGATCGAAGCCCTCGTGGCCCGCCCCGATGATTCCCGAGGCCTCGGACTCTGCGATCGGCATTCCCATCTCTGCCGGATGAGCGCTGAGCTGCGCGATCTGGGATCGCACCGATGACACGTCCAATCCGACGACCAGGATCGCCGCAACGAGAATGACCGCCAATGCGACGAACGACCAAACGGGGTGTTGGTGCCAGGCCTGCTCTCGGGCAGGAGCTCTCGGCGGCGTCCTTCCGTAGGTCTGCTCGTAGGCAAGTCGATGTTCGTCGTACAGCGCCTCCGCTTTGATTCGACCTGTCAGCCAGACCCAACTCATCGGGAACACTGCAGGCCGCAAATGCTGATTGTAAAAATGCCATAAAAATATGGCCAACGCAGCGAGCAGTGCCTCGTCGCTATGTGCGATGAAGGCCAACGTCAGGAAGGCACCAGGCAGCAGACGGGCCGTTGCCTCTGGGAACCAGAGCATGAGCCCCGTCGCAGCCATCAGGGGTACGCCCCAGAAAATCGCCCAGTAATCGAACTTCTCATAGTAGGTGAAGTTTCCGAAGCGCGGCCGCTCTTTGCGTACGCCCATGTAGTAGAGGACATTCCCAATCAAATCGGTGATGTCCTTCGGCCCAGGAACCATTTCGAGACTGAGTTGGCCACGTCGCCAACGCAGGAACAAGTAGATCAGGTGATAGACGGAAACGCCCATTAGCATCACACCGGCAATCCGGTGGCTGAGTGCGAGAGTGGACTGCCCTCCGAGCAATTGCGCAAAGGTGCTCGAGGCCCCGACCGAAGCAGATTTCAGCGGCCAGCCCGTGAGGGCCAACGTCACGAAGGACACGATCATGATCGCGTGCTGGATCCTGATGTGGCCATCGAAGCGCTGAATCTCATCATCGGCCGCCACGGGCGCATCGGCCGGCCCATGTTCTGGATTGCTGCCACGCCCGACCACGTTCCG
>Ga0209253_10004230_pt1 | contig 12537 bp, 15 predicted proteins | sample FrelakmetBRP12BR_FD_187145 | JGI IMG/M metagenome (GOLD analysis project Ga0209253, IMG submission 187145) | Freshwater lake sediment microbial communities from the University of Notre Dame, USA, for methane emissions studies - BRP12 BR (SPAdes)... | ecosystem: Environmental > Aquatic >...
TCCAGAAACGATTAAACTTATCAAGCAAGCTCTTCTCAAAGAAAGAATTGAGTCTCTTCCTACTACTGCTGGTAAGTCTCTAGTTGAGCAAGTTAAGTCAGGGGAGAGGGCTATATTCTCAGTAAGTCTCCCCGGTGGAATCGATTTTCCTATTCCTCTTATAGGAACTGGACCTCCTGCTCAAGCTATTGCAGAGGTGTTTTCTAGAATCAATAGGATTGGAATAGTTCAAAGAGTAGAAAGAGCTTCTAAGAGATTGTTTTCTACCTCTGTGGGAAATCCTGAATATGATAAGTTAGTTTCTACTTTTAGGTCTATTGTTCTTCATAGAGCTGGAGTAGAGATAGAGGATCTTGTTAGTCATAAGAAGAAGATCGCAGAGTTAGCTAGATTAGGTAATGTTGATGAGGCAGTTATAGAAAAAGCAGTTTCTAAGGTAGTTGATAGAGTAACTAGGTCGGCTCCAGTTCGTGGAGTCAAGTCGATCGTTGGGCCTTTAGTTGAAATGGTTCAACATACAGGGTCGAAGAAAGCTGAAGCTGCACGAGAGGCTTTTGAAAAGGCTATAGAACCTATCCTGAGAGAAAGTGGAGATCCTACTCCTCCCCAAGAAATTGTCAGAGAAGTTATTAAACCATCTGAGCCTATGCCTATAGTTGAATCAAGTATTAAGGCTCCTGCTACTATAGATGAGGTTGAGTATCTGGCTGAAACATTACAATACGAGCCCAAGCATGTTCAACTTAGTGGATCAAATTGGCATGCAGATCTTAGTAGTGTAGATACTGAAGTGGTAAATGCAATCGATGTAGAGAGTGAAAGAGGGAGAGCTATTCTAATCAAGTTGGAAGCAGTAACATCAAGTCGAGTTTATGAATTGAATCAGTATATCAAAAACATTTCAGAAAGTCGTGTGAAGGGAAAAGATATTCCTATTCTAGAAGGTCATAAGACGAAAGAAGGGATTTTCAGAAAGAGACCTAAAGCCATTGATAAGTTGAGAGGAAAGACTCTAAAGGAAACTCTGAATAATTGGGAACAAGAGAGGGCTGTTTTAGAAGACGTTAGGGATGCTGCTAGGAAGAAACTTAATGATTTCAAAGATCTCCATCCAGAAGCAAGAACTAGAATAGTTGCTGGAATTCCCAGGAAACCTTCTCCAGCTATTGAAACGATTCTTGATGAAGTTAGGGATACTATAAAGCCTACAAAGACTACTTATTCCCCAGGTCCTATAGATGACATAGCTAGAGAGATAAGTGAGAAGGAAGCTAGAATTCGTAATGCTTTGATTGAAGCCGGGTGGGGTACTGTTGCTGCTTCAACTGATGAAGGATATATCTGGAACAGTTTAACTAACTGGGCTAGAGAAGACATTAAGGATTTCTTGATCAAAACAGGTAAACTTAAGCCGGGATTCAAGCCCTCTGAGCTCAGAAAAGAAACTGTGAAGCTTTTGAGAAGAGAATTCACAATGGTTGATGTTGATGCTATTGATAGAATGGGATTGAAAATAGGATTGAGTGATAGAGAAAGAACAACTCTAAAGGGTTTGAACGGAATTAAGAAGCTAGATCAATTACTAAAAACAGGTAGAATCAATGCTACTCAATATTCAGAAGCAGTCTTTACTATCGAACCAGCTGTTGTTAATGAATTAGCAGAGAAGTATAAGTTTCCCTGGCAAAAGAAACCTACTAACCTTCAGGAAGTTACTACTCCAGCAGCTGAGGTTTCAGACTTAGCTGAAAGAGAACTAGTGACTCGAAGGTTAATAGAGCTTCAGAAGAAGGGTGACTATTCAAGTCCTGAATACGTGGGACTCCTTCAGAGAAAACTTGCTTTAACAGGACAGACTAAGACTATTCCAGAACGTACTAGACTTGAGCTAGGGAAAGTTGCTAAAGGATTTCCTGTATTCCACTTAGATCCAATTCTTTCTTCTTCAACTAGGATTGTTAGGGATCAACAAGTTCTTACTGCTAACGAATTCTTCGGAGAACTGATTAAGAGAAAGATTGGACTTCTTCCTGCTGAAGCTCCGAAGGGTTATTTGAGAGTCAGAAATATTCCTATCCTGGAGGGATATGTTTTTCCTCCTGAGGTTGCTAGGTCTTTATCTAAGGCCCAGGAGATCACTTACAACGATGAAGTTCTTAGTAAATTCTTACGATTCCACGACACAGTACAAGATGCTTGGAAGTCTTGGACTCTAGCTATTTTTCCAGCGTATCATACAAGGAACTTTGTAGGAAATCTTTGGAACAACTGGTTAGCTGGAGTCAGTAACCCTAAGTGGTATACATTAGCTGGAAGATTACAGGTCTTTAATTCCACTAAAGGAAAAAGAGGTGGATTCACTTTCATTGATGGATTAGGTAAAAGGTGGTCTGCTGCTGAAGTTACTCAGAGAATGAAGGAATTAGGAGTTCTTGATCGAGGATTCATGGGAGCGGATATTCAACAGACTATTGATCAAATATTTGCAAGACGGAAAGCTTGGTATGGAAGAAATAATTGGTTAGTTGAGAAGGGGTTTAAGGTTGGACAGATAGTTGAAAATAATGCTCGAATGGCTCATTTTATGAGTAAACTGGCTGAAGGATATACAGCTGAAGATGCTGCTATGTCTGTGAAGAAGTATCTATTTGACTATGGAGATCTTACTGACTTTGAGCGTAACGTCATGAAGAGGATTTTTCCTTTCTATACTTGGACCAGAAAGAATGTTCCTCTTCAGATTCAACACTTGATTACTCAACCAGCTAGGTTTTCTATTCCCTACAAAGCTAAGAGAGTTACTGAGCAAAGTACCACACAACCTAATGAGAAATACTTACCTCAATGGGTAATTGAGAACTATCCGACAAGAATTAGGTACAACGAGAAATCTAAGACTTATGAGTACTTCTTAGCTAATGCTTGGCTTCCTGCTATGGATTTAGTTAAGCTTCTTGAGCTTCATGAAACTGCTGTGAATATGTTAACTCCTGTTCCAAAAGAAATGCTTCAGCAATTGTTTAACTATGATTATTTCCTGAAGAAAAAGATCGAGTCTGTTCCTTGGCAAAAACAGAGATTTCTTGGAGTAGATATTCCTGTTAGGTGGGTTCACGGTGCTAAGTTAGCTAGGATTCTTACTGAAATTGATAAGATTACTCAACCCGAAAGAGATTTCTGGTCTCAATTTAGTGAAATAGCTACTGGTAAAACTTTCCTTTATGATGAAAAGAAGGGTAAGAAACTTCGGAGAAGGGAGGTAAATGCACAGATCATGGATCTTAACATCGCTATGGGGAGAGCTAGTCAACAAAGACCCAAGGATGTGGGAGAAATTCGTAGGCTTAAGAAACTGATTCGTGAGGCTTCGAAGGAGTACTAGATGACTCCAAGAACACATATCGTTATCCATCATTCGCTGACGAAAGATGGAACAACTGTTTCTTGGGCAGCTATCGAGAAGTTTCATAGAGAAGTTCAAGGTTGGCGTGATATCGGATACCATGCTGGGGTAGAACTCGTGACTAATGATCCTGAACTTACTGATTATCGTTATCAAGCATTGTTCGGTCGTCCCCCTTATGCACAAGCATCAGCATGTCCTCAGGGAGGTATGAATCGAGTAGGACTTCATGTTTGTTGTGTAGGGAATTATGACCTTGAAGCTCCATCGATGGAGATGCTTAAGATGTTAGTACGTCGTATCATTTTACCCTGGATGACTGAATACGGTATCTCTCCTGAGTACATCGTAGGACATCGAGATTTCAATCCTGGGAAGTCTTGTCCAGGTTCGAAGTTTCTACTTGATGTTGTGAGGGGGATGGTAAGGTGAGTGATGAAATCTGGGTAGCTATTATTGCAACAGTTCCTACTGTTGCTGTTGTAGTTTCTGGTTTCCTACAACATAGGCAACATCAAAAAACTCACGTAAAACAAGAAGTGATAGAAAAAAAGGTAGATGAAGTTTATGGTCAGGTTAATGGAACTTTGACAGCGGCTTTAGAGAAGATTCGTAAGTTAGAGAAACTGGTTGAAGTGCAACAGAAAGAGTTAAACATTAACAAGGAGGATTGAAATGGCAGTATTCTCATTTCTTCAGAAGATTAACTTCACTCATGCCTTCGGAGTGGGGATGCAGATTCTAATGGCAGTAGCTATGATTCAAGGGGGAGAGACAGGTTCGGTTCCTGTTTCTATTAACGGCAAGAAGTATATTCTTTCCTTAGCTCCCGAAGAGAAGTAGTACACTAAGCCCCAGGACTCTGATTCTCCTAATCTGCGTGAGGGAAAACGATGGAGCGGGAGAAGAGATATCCTGGGGCGAAGTGTTTCATTCAGCTTATTTGTCAAGTTAGATCATTCCCCTCAGCAGTAATGATTCTTATACTCATAATCCTATGCATTTCTACTCTTCCCAAATACTCACCCAACAAGTCATCTTTTACACCTTCTTTGTATCTAAACATTCTGAGATCTTCTCCTGGCTCCCAAACAATAGCAGTACAAGATTCTTTTCTAGTATGAGGACCCTCAAGTTTGAAGTCAGGGTCTCCTCTACTGATATCTGTCTCTACGATGATCTCGAACTTTCCCCTCATTTTTCTCTCCTTATGATAACTTCTTTTCCCCCTCTTCTATACACTTCCTGAATAACTCCCGCAGTTCCTTTTGACTTACCATCCCAGAAGGCGTAGACTTTGTCGCAGATTTCCACCAATTGTTTATTCCGAATTGGGCCCGCCTTCTTTCCATACTTTTCCCAATTCGCCGGTATAACAAAACAACGAAGACCAAGTAGAACAGACTCAGTATAAGCAGCGTGATCAACAACCCCACCACCACCAGTAACAATGATGATTCTATCACCGTAAAGCCTCTTTAGTCGTAGAAGACACTTCTTAACTCTAAGATTTGCGTCAGGAAAGTCTCTGCTTCCTACAATTCCTATTTTCATTGTGGTGAAGTCCCCATAAAGAATACTCCGTGGTTACAATGACAACTTTCGTTGACAACGTAATCCATTCCGATCAATACAACTCCCGATCCATATCCTAAAACTTGAGGAGTACGTAGTGAATCTCTTATTCCTCCGTAGACTCTTTTTTCTCTCAACTTAATTCTCATCCTATAAGGCCAACTTACTGGAACATAGTACAGTCTAGCTACTAGGTCGTAAGCTTTTCTTGTTGTATCTGGAGCACAAGAGTTAACGTTCGTAGCTCTGTATTCTGATGGAGTGAACCAGACTACCGAAGGTTGACTTCCCACTACTAATACCAGAAGAAAAGACATAAGTTCTAAAATTGATATCTACCTCCTTTCAATTTTTGAGTGGATATTAATACTTGAGTATTCACCCTAATTATACCTGGGAATTAAAAATATGAAGGGAAGATATTGATTTCCCAATTTATCTCAAATTCTACTCATTAAAAAGTGTACTTAGGTTAATTGGGGACAATAGAAACGGGTTGGATTTTCCGAGGATGGATTTCTATCTTCTTCACTACAAAGGCAGAGAGGATCATGGGAGGAGAACCATCATCAGGCCAAAGTGCGAACCAAGCTCCATCTGGAACCCACTTCTTCACAGGTATATGTTCACTGGTACCGTCTTGATAGAAAATCTCAAGTAGAACTTCCATGATTTCTTTCCTCCGTTTTTGGTTAAATCTAGCATCACGTCCCACAATTACTTTCCTCCAACTCTTTGTAAGCTTCTTCTAAGAGAAAACTTCTAAACTTTTCTGCATTCGAAGCAATCTTTTGAAGATGTAACTGATTTCTTGATATAGAGATTCGACTTTCATTTACCTTTTGACAGATTTCACAGAATCCATAAACAGAGATAATGATTTGATCAAATTGATGTTTCATTTTTACCTCGATTTAAGTCCTGCTAATGCTATGAAGAAAGAGTCTGCTAGTGTCTCTTGTCCCTTTTTATTGGTGCTTCCTGGAGCACAACCGTTTCTATCTACGTAAGCTTGAACCATCTGTGTCTTATCAAATGTACCGCTCCCAGCTGTAAGTTTTACTGTCTTTGCATTTATCTCTCTGATCTTGTATCCAGCATGGGTTAAAGCATCATGAACCCGAACATATAGTCCTACCGAAGTTGCGAAAGCCTTTGGATTCTTACGGCCCCAGGAGAAAAGGGGTTCTTCAATAGCTACGTTATCTGAAACTCCGGGGTGGTCTGAGGAAAGTTTTCCTACCCAATAAGCGTACCTCTTAGCTAGCTCGATAGCCCTCTCATGTCCTTGAAGGTCTCCTTTATCCTTAATGACTCTCCAATCTACAGCTTTACCCTTGACTACTAACATTACAGATCCAGTTCTAAGACCTAAGTCTATTCCGAACATGGTCTTCGGCCCTCGTGCCCTTCATGGACATCGTGTCGTAGTCAATTACTACTTGGATTCTGGGGTTACCCTTGTCTAATCTCGTCTTCGCGATTTTGAGCCAAGCGATACCTTCTTCTTTTTCTTCATCAGTCTGTGAAATCGTAATTGCAAGATCGGCCCAGTTTGCCTTTCCAATATCTTCAGCGATATCCCATAGCCTCGTTTTACCCGCCTCTCCAGCTTTTCGAGTTGCTTGAGAGGCGGTCCATACAGGTATTCCAAATTCCGACCCAAGCCTGCGAAGACCAGCCACGATAGAAGATAGCTCATGTCTTTTCTCCTTAAATTGCCTCTGAGAATACATCAAATCGGCATGATCAACAATCAAGAGGTCGAAGTGAAATCCCTTGCTATAGAGTCTTTCAAGATAAGCTCGGAGGTCGGAGACTGAACATAGGGAGGAAGTGTAGTCTTTAATCTGAAGACCAGCTCCAATGAGCTTGAGTCTATCGAGACGTTTCCTGACGAGATCAGGTGACTCTGCAATTTCTTTGAAAGTAAATCCTGTAAGTCTGACATCATATCTTCTAGCTGCTTTTCTTGGAGAAATCTCGAGAGTTGCATGGACTACCTTCTTTCCTTGTTGCATTGCTCCAACACCGACGTTGACGAGTGCGAGTGTTTTCCCAACTCCAGTAGGAGCAATGAATATTGCAAGTTCTCCGGCTGCCAACCCTCCGTTGAGTGCTTGATCAAGTTCAGATGCAATCCTAGTTGCGATCCGGGACTCGCGTCCCTCATCGTAGATTCGTTTATGGGGGTCATGAAAGTAATCATATGATTCATCAACTTTAGTGGAATCAACACTGATAGCTTCATCGATTCGTTGTCTGACTCGCTCAAGATCTCCCTCCTCTCCTTTTTCCAGAGAATCCAAAGCTTCACTGATTGCATGCTTCAAAAGTTGCTTCTTAGCAAATCTCTTAACAAGGTCTTCTACTACACCAGGATCTTTTACAGTTCCTTTTCTAATCCTCCTAATGACCCCCCTGAACCCCTCCTGTTGTTCAGGAGTAATCGTCGAGTAAAGTAAGATCCTAAGGCTTCGGATACTGAGAACATCTGACTTATGTTGAGAGTGAAATCCAGAAATGATATCATATGCTGTTCTGGTTTGTGTAGTCTCAAACAATTCTTTCTTGACAATGTTGAGGTAGCGTAGATAATAGCAACGATCTCTGAGTATAGAAAGTATTCGGTACTCTAGAAGGTCTATTGCCAAGGCCTTATCTCCCAGAAGATCTCATTCCGCTTGAGTTTTCCTACTGGGTTTCGGTAAATACTCCACTCCAAGATCCTTCCTACTAACTTATCTCTATGAGTAGCATAAGTCAAGACGATAGGTCTGACTTCATCTGGGATTACTGCCATCCAAGGAATCTCTAGTACCTTGAAGTCTGATCTATTCAAATCTCTAACAGTTCCTGGTCCTTCTGAATATTCTACGATGATTCCTTTCTGGAGATCTTTCGGGACTACAATGTTTCCCCTTCGTAAGCAATCGTTTGGGTCGATTCCCTCAAAGATCAAGATTTCGTATCCTGGTCTTTTCACCAGATCTCTAATGATTGCATCAGCTTTGCCCTGAGTGATATTCGGGTGATGGGGACAAAGACAACCATGGTTAACGTTTTCTGTCCTAATCGAGACCTTTGCTCGGTTGGAAAGTTTGAGGTTATTCCAAGCTATCACTTTGCTTCTTGCTTCTTCAGCAGCACCAAGAGCTAGAAGGAGTCGAGGAGTATTGAGTCCTAAGTCCTCTAGTTCATTAAGACTTGCAAGTTTTCCCATTAGTACAGACTCCTGATCCTGAAGAGATTTACTTCTGATTTTCTCATGTAGTACTGGTAAAGAGTGTGGTGAGTTAACCCAAAAGACCAGCAAAGTAGTAAGTAGTCTTTGATCATTCTGGAAAGTAATGAATCAAATTGAGTTATATCGGTAGCAACATCAGTCTGTTTCCAGGGCTTAAGCTTAAGGGTGTTCCCTAAAGTCCCTATGCTTTGAATAAAATCATAACAATGATAAACAGGAGTGTCATATAGTTGATCACGTTCAGAAAAAGCATGATCCCAAATATCAGGTTTACAAAGGTTGAGGGTTAATCCTAGAACAAAATGGAGCCCATCAGCTAATTCCTCAAAGACTTTTTCTGAGTGGAGGGTAGTTGATTCTCTATATGCCTCTATCGCTTCTCCTACTTCCTCAGTAATTCTCCAGAGAAAATCTTTGATTAGAACCTGACTATCTCTGTCGTCGAGTGAAAAAATAAACCGATTCTTTCTTTTTTCGATTTCAAAATACTTGTCCTCGAGTTCAGTTTGACGAATAGCCATAATCCTTGCTAGATCAATCAAACTAGTTCCTTTTAAAATCTCAGGAAGGGGAACATCATTGATGTTCAAGACCAAGTTCTCCTTTCCATAGGGATACCCCAACATTCTTGTCTAAACTCGCAGCGAGAACATTCTTTACTGGACTTAGAAAAAGGTTTTTTCATCATCTTTCCAGTTTCTGTAGCAACATGAATCTGAGCCATTTTCTTCAGGATAGATTGAAATAATTTTCTGTCTCTCTTGTACCAGAAAATCTTGAGAGCTGAAGTCATTTTGTCCTTGAAGAGTAAGAACCCATATTCTTTATCAAAGACGTCGAGGTAAGTCTGAATCTGGTAGATATAGCCTAAATGGTCTTTTTCTATGGAATCTTTGGAGAGGTGTTTGAAGGAGAAGAAGTTGATGGATTTGATGTCGAAGACAAACTCTCCGTTGAGGATTCCATCGGTAGTGGCTGTGAGAACAAAACTAACAATTCGTCCGTGAAGAGCAACTTCGTATTTCTTCCAGACATGGTGCTCTTCGTTAGTGACTCGACCAATGGTCTTAAGGAGTCCCCGCACAGCATTATGGTGCAGATGTCCATCTCTGAAGAGCAGAGCAAGCTCAGGTCCGATTTTTTCCCCTCTGAGTCCTTGAATGGTATACTGTATAGCCCTGGGACAATCACCAAGTTCTGAGGCTCTAAAGCTTCCAAGGCTACGAGGGGGCTTCCACTCATCTTCTACCTCCTGTTCTACTTGGTCAAGAATCATGGGTAAGATATTTGGTAGTTTCACAACTGAACTCCTCATGCCCCAGGAGGGATTCGAACCCACCCTTTGAGGATTTTAAGTCCTCTGCCTCTTCCGCTGGGCTACTGGGGCATTATTAGGATTTTTTGAGCTTCTTGATCTCTGACTCAATGTCAGAAATAGCTTTCTTTCTCCTATTCTCAAAATCTCGATCTTCTTCTTCAGGTGACATTAAAGCCCAAGCAATTACAGCTAAAGCTCCTAAGACTACAAATCCAACAGACCCTATGATGTAAGACTCAGGATTTATAGTCATTAATCTTCCTCCTCGTCATCCGCATCTTTGTCTTCGTCCTCATCTTCATCTTTGTCTTCCTCATCACTATCATTATCCCCCTCTTTGTCTTCTTCTTCATCGTCGTCGTCATCATATTTTGACTTCTTCTTCGCGACTTTCTTGGCCTTCTTGGGAGTCTCATCTTCATCTTCGTCTTCCTCTTCTTCCTGTTCTTTGACTCCCTTGACTACAATCTTGAACCCGACTTCAGCCATTTCTTCTGAGTAATTAGCTCTCAGAATCTTAGCAGTTTCAGCAAGTGACATCCACTCGATAACTACCTTATCCAGTTTATGAACTTTCGACTTCCAGTCTTCTAGATCAATAGGAGTAGGCTTAGGTCTAATCGTAAAACTATACCTCGTATCCGTGAATCCCGAACCAACTCTGCGGACTCGAATATCATGTCCTTCTTCTGGGTCAGTAACATCTCCAAAATCACCGCCCTCGATCTCGTCTTTGATAAGGTCAGCAAACTTTCTGCTAGCTCCCCACATTTTGACTTCTTCAGGGTACTTCCTATCAATCAAGTTAACCCAGTACTTCCTCTTAGCTCTGATTCCCTTGTTCCCGGAAACAAGTTTTTCAAGGTCTTCGCTTCCAGAGGCTCTAAGAGCTTCAATGAATTCACAAACTAAACAACGTTCTCCGGGTTCGCGAGTCTTAAGGCAAGGGATCGCTCGTCTCTGACCTCCGATTTGAAATCCATAATGGAGGCCCGCAGTGTAGAAGAAAGAACCGTCTGCCGAAGGACCCCAGGGAGGAAGAACTCGGATAATATGTTTTCCTGGACGAGGCTTCCACCACCTCTTATCTCCCTCTGTAGCCTTCATCTTTGCCTTTACCTTGTCAGCATTGGTGCGATAGGGATCTGCTTCTTTCGTCTTGTTCTTCATATTCCCCCCACAGGTAGGACAAATAGGATCAGGATAAAATTCTCTTTCTGGATACAATCGAGACAGCATCAACTCCCATCTGTGAGAACAACACTTCCACTCAATACACCTATGATTTCCTCCTCTACCTCCCCAGAAGTAGGCCTTTTTCATTGGCTAAGGTTTCTACATTAAAAGAGCTTCTTCATTGATAGGTTCTACTTCTGCCCAATTCTTTCCTACTGAGATTTCTACATCTAGAGGAACTGTGAATTCAAATCCAAAGGATGATGTATCAGGGTGACGAAATGTTTCATAACCTAATTGAGCAATCTCTTCAACATGCTCTTCAACAGTATCTATGACCCATTGATCATGTACTTCCATAATAAACTTAGCTCTTTTGATCTTTGCCCTCTTGATTTTCTCCCAGAGCTGAATACCACAAAGAACTGTGAGGTCTGATAATCCCCCTTGGATAGGGGAGTTAACAGCTTGGCGTAGTGCTTCCTTACCTTGTGGAGTCTCTGGATTGGTGATAGTGATCCTACGGCGTCGTCCAAAATCACTGGTAACGTATCCCTTTGAGAGAACTTCTCTGTGGACTTTCCTAACATATTCTTCCCATCCTGGGTATCGTCCCTTCCACATCTTAATGAAATGGTAAGCCTCCTTTTCCGAGGTTTTCATTTCAAAAGCCATCTTTGAAACTCCACCTCCGTAGAGAATCCCAAAATTGACTACTTTGGCTTTCTTCCTTTGTTCTTTTGTAACCTGATCTTCTGGTATTTTAAGCACATCCGAAGCGACCTTGCGATGAATATCAACACTTCCAGATCTGAAAGCCTCCAAGAGTCCTTGATCTTGACTCCTGTGAGCTGCGATTCGTAGCTCTCCCTGGGAAACATCCAGCGACAGGATAACACCCCTTTTTCCATATCGAGAGATAAAGAGCCGCTTGATATCCCCTCCCCTCGGGATATTTTGGAGATTAGGGTTGCGGCTCGATAATCTGCCAGTTTCAGCACCATGGAGGAGGTAATTCGTGTGAACAAGGTCTCCTTCTCTGATATAGTCTCCAATCCCCATGACATATGTAGATAGCTGTGTCCGTAATTCACGGGATCGGAGAACTCTCCGGATGAAGAGCTCCATGTGGGGTTCAAGACTGTATTCCTCCATGAGTTTAATCAAAGTTTTCTCAGCACTATTCGCTACTGGTTTCCATTTGCTCTTTCTGGTAGGAAGTCCTACTGCCGGGAGTTTCCATTGATCATAGAGAACATGGCAAACTTGTTTAGAGGATTTTGAATTGAGTCCCTTCAAAGCTCTGTCTAGCTTTTTGATCTTTTCTTCGTAGATATCCGCTAGCTCATCAATCAAAGGAACATCAATCTTAGCTCCATTCCATTCTACATCTGCAAATAGTTTCATAGCATCCATTTGCATATTGAACAGAGGCTCTAATCCCTCTTCTCTTAACCGAGGAACGAAGATATTCTTTAACCTCAAGCTAGCATCAGCATCTCCACAACCATATCGAATCATTAGATCTGTGGGGTAGTCTTTGAAATCTGCATCTCGATGCTCTCTCCTAAACTGTTTCAACTCATCTTTGTGAGCTTTAAGAGGAGTAAACTCAGAGGCTACTACGTCTAGGGATTTGTCAGGAAAATTTTCATCCAAGAGATGTATCCCAATGAGAGTGTCATAGATTTTTCCTCGAAGTCTAATTTTCTTTTTCCTGAGCCAGTTTCGGTCAAACTTGTTGATGTTATGACCAACTTTACCGATACGGGAGTTTTCAGCAATTCTTCTAATTTCTTCTTCCACTTCAGGGGACCA
>Ga0209253_10004231_pt1 | contig 12536 bp, 8 predicted proteins | sample FrelakmetBRP12BR_FD_187145 | JGI IMG/M metagenome (GOLD analysis project Ga0209253, IMG submission 187145) | Freshwater lake sediment microbial communities from the University of Notre Dame, USA, for methane emissions studies - BRP12 BR (SPAdes)... | ecosystem: Environmental > Aquatic >...
CTGGCGGAGACGCCGGGATTCGAACCCGGGAAGGAGGCTTGTACCCCCTTAACCGCTTAGCAGGCGGCTGCCTTCAGCCTCTCGGCCACGTCTCCGCCGGGGAGCGTCCCATGATACCAAAGGCTGCGGACGGGGGCGCGCCGAGTGGCGCGCGCGGAAGGGCGCCTCGTGAGAGGCGCCTCTCGGCGGGCGCCCTCTCTCCCGTCAGATCCTCAGGTACGAGTCGGCGTAGATGACCCGGTTCTGCAGCATGCGGTAGGTCTTGAGGAGCGCCACCTGGTCGGGGTCGCCGTCGACCAGGCTCTCGTCGAGCTCCTCCATGGCCGCCGTGGCGTCGTGCAGCGCCAGCACCAGCCGGTACATCGGCGTCGAGTCGTCGCGCTGCTCCACGACCCTGATCCACTCCATCTGCGCCGCGTCGAGCGGGTCGGCGATGGCGCTGTCGAGCCCGGCTCCCATGAGCATGACGAGGTAGGCCCGGTTGATGAGCGGGCGCGCCTCGGGGTCACAGCCGTTGGAGACGTTCGAGAGTCCCACGACCGTCGTCGGCGGCGGGTCGGCGAGCATCTTGAACATGCGGATCGCCTCGACCGAGACCTGGGCGACGTCCTGGTTGCAGGTCACGGTGAGCACGAGCGGGTCGAGGAAGACGTCCTCGACCGGCACGCCGGCGGCCTCGGCCGCGGGGAGCAGCGCCTCCATGGCGATGCTCACGCGGCCGTCGGTGGTCGTCGGGATGCCCTCGACGCCCATCGTCAGCGAGATGACGCGCGCCTTGAAGCGCGCGGCGAGCTCCATGACCCGGTCGAGGCGCTCCGGGTCGGCCGAGGCCGAGTTGAGCATGGCGCGCTGCTTGCAGACGGCGAGCCCGGCCTCCATGGCGGCGAGGTTCGTGGTGTCGAGCGAGAGCGGCACGTCGACGACTTCCTGCACCGTCTCGACGATCCAGGGCATGATCTCGGTGCCGAGCTTCTTCTGCGGCCCGATATTGAGGTCGAGGATGCCCGCGCCGGCCTCGACCTGGCGCGCGGCGAGCTCCTGGATGTAGCCCGCCTCCCGCCCCTCGATGGCCTCCTTCACGCGGGGAGAGATGATGTGGATGTTCTCACCGATGATGAGCACCGAGCGTCTCCTTTACGGTCGGCAGTGACATGAGGGTGTCGACGACGTTCTCGACGCCGACGGCGACCGCGCTCGTCTCCGGCAGGTCGACGAGCGGGCTGCCGACGGCGTCGAACTCGGCCACGAGGCGGTCGTCGGGCAGCGTGACGAGCAGGTCGAGCCCGTAGCGGGCGATGACCTCCTCCAGCTCGGGGGCGAGGCCGTCGGGGGCGCGGTTGACGATGAGGTAGTGCCGGCCGACCCGCGTCTTGAGCTCGCCGATGAGCTCGACGACGCGGCCGGCGGTCGTCAGCCCGCGCACCGTGGGGTCGCTGACGATGAGCAGCACGTCGACGTCGCGCGTCGTGCGCCGCGAGAGGTGCTCGAGCCCGGCCTCGTTGTCGATCACCACGCCCTCGTAGGAGCCGGCGATGCGGTCGAGGATGGTGCGCAGCATCGAGTTGGCCGCGCAGTAGCAGCCCGGCCCCTCGGGGCGGCCCATGGCCAGCAGGTCGACGCCCTCGCCCTCGACGAGGCTGGCGTTGATCTCGTAGTCGAGCAGGTCGGCCTTGGCGACGCCGGCGTCGAGCTGGCCCGCGCGCGCCTTCTCCGAGGTGTCCTCGCGGATGTCGCCCACGGTGCGTTCGAGCGGCAGGCCGAGCACGGTGTTGAGGTTGCTCGCCGGGTCGGCGTCGATGGCCAGCAGCGGTCGCAGGTCCCGCGCGGCGAGGCTGCGGACGAGTAGGGCGGCGATGGTCGTCTTGCCCGTGCCGCCCTTGCCGGCGACGGCGATAGTCACGGTCATGGTGTCTCGTCCCTTCGATCGGTGTGGCCGGCCGCCGCGTGCTTCCCGCCGCCGGCGTTCAGGCCGTCGAGCAGCGCCTTGACGCTGGGGAAGGTGTCGAGGTGCGTGTGCGGCAGAAAGAGGGCCGACATGTACTCGTCCATGAAGCTGTTGTCGGCGGAGAGCTCGAGGTAGGTCATCTTGCCGGCGACGTCGATGACGTCGTGGCGGCAGCTGACGCAGACGAGCGTCGTGTAGGCGCCCAGGGCGCTGGTGTTGCCGAGGAAGTGGAAGCGCTCGGTCGGCAGGTCGGGGAGCAGGCCGATGCGGATGGCCTTCTCGACGTTGATGTACTGGCCAAAGGCGCCGCCGATGAGGATCTGCGCGACGTCGGCGAGCTCGACGCCGACGCTGCGGCAGAGCACGGAGTAGCCGGCGTAGATCGCCGCCTTGGCGCGCAGCAGGTTCTCGATGTCGGTCTCGGTGATGGTGACGTCGTGCCCGATGCCCGTGTCGGACTCCCAGGCGACGACGTACTCGGGTCCGCGCTGCCCCTGGCGCACGCGGGGCGTGTCGAGCGAGAGGTCGATGTGGCCCGACTTGTCGATGACGCCGGTGATGAAGAGCTCGCCCAGCAGGTCGATGAGACCGCTGCCGCAGATGCCCAGCACCGGCGCGTTGTCGACCGTGCGGAAGGTCGGCTCGAAGGTCGTCGCGTTGACCCACACGTCTTCGATGGCGCCCGAGCTGGCGCGCATGCCGTGGCCCACGCCGCCGCCCTCGAAGGCCGGTCCGGCCGAGCAGGCACAGGCGATGAGCCAGTCCTTCGTGCCCAGGACGATCTCGCCGTTGGTGCCGATGTCGATGAACAGGGTGAGGCGGTCGCTGGTGTAGAGGCCCGACGAGATGACGCCGGCGGTGATGTCGCCGCCGACGTAGCTGCCGACCGAGGGCAGGCAGTGCACGCGTGCCTGCGGGTTCACGTGCAGGCCGAGCTCGGCGCCGACCAGCTTCGGCGCCACCGTGATGGTGGGGATGTAGGGCTCCTCGCGCACGTACTTGGGATCGAGCCCGAGCAGGAGGTGCGTCATCGTCGTGTTGCCGGCGCAGGCCACCTCGTGGATGTCGTGCTGGCGCACGGCGGTGCGCTCGGTGAGCTCGTCGATGAGCTCGTTGATCGTCTCGAGGATGAGGCGCTGCAGGCGCAGCAGACCGGCGCCGCGCTGCGAGAAGATGATGCGCGAGATGACGTCCTCGCCGCACTCGATCTGGCGGTTGTAGGCGCTCGCGGTGTCGACTACCTGCGCCGTGTCGAAGTCGACGAGGTAGGCGACGACGCTCGTCGTGCCGATGTCGACGGCCAGCCCGTAGTTGCCCAGAGGGCCGTCGGCCGGGCGTATGTCGAGCAGGCGCGGGGGCAGGTAGGCCTCGTAGACCCAGTCACGCATCTCGAGGGTAACGGCCACCTTCCAGTCCGCCTCACGCAGGGCCCGCGCGAGGGTGCCCAGGATGGTCAGCTCGGCGCGCACCTCGTTGATGCCGTGCTGGCGGGAGAGCTCGCGGCGCAGCCGGTCGAGGTCGCTGGTGTTGTCGAGCAGCGACGGCGGGTCCATGTCGACGACCACGGTGTCCACGGCCGGGTTGCGCCGCCAGTCGCAGCTCACGGGCAGCGCCTCGGGCTTGGCCGCCGCGTGGCCGGTCGGGCGCACCTTGCCCAGGGCGCGCTTGTGCACGACGACCTCGACGTCGCCGCTGACGTACGTCTGGCAGGCCAGCGCCACGCCGTCGGCGATCTCCTCGGCGCGCAGGAAGGGGGTCGGGCGACGCTCCGCGTCGCCCGACCGCAGCTTGACCTTGCAGCGACCGCAGCGGCCCTGGCCGCCGCAGGGGGCCTCGATCTCGACGCCGGCGGCGGCGGCCGCGTCGAGCAGGCTCACGCCGGCGGCGGCGCGCACCTTCCTGCCCGACGGCTTGAAGCGCACCGTGGAGGAGGCGCCGGCCGTGCCCGGCTCGCCTGCCTCCCCGCGGCGCGCCGGCCGGGCGCCCTTCCCGGCGCCGGCGGCCTTTGTCGCGGCGTCGGTCACGCCGATTGCCAGACCGTCTTCAGGTAGCTCGGGATGTCGACCGCCTCGCGCGGTCCCACCATGATCTGCCAACCCGGGAGCTCCTCCTCGGTCTCGCCCGAGAGCGAGGCCACGTGGCCGGGGATGACCAGCTTCTTGTGCGTGAGCTTGTCGGCGACGCCCGACTCCTTCACCGTCTTGGCGATCTTCTCGGCGTCGAACTTGCCGGCCGCCCAGCTCGTGAGCACCGACTGGCCGTCGGCGTCGGCCACGAGCAGCCAGGCCGGTGCGCCGGAGCCCTCGACCTCACCCGAGACGCTGAAGTAGGTGAGCGAGAAGTTGGTCGTGATGAGCAGCGGGCTGTCGGCGCCCGGGGCGCCGATCTGGTAGAGGCCCGGCTCGACCTGGATCGGCTTCTGCGGGTCGGTGTAGATGTTCTGCCGCAGCGCGATCAGCGGGTAGACGCCCTCGGCGTTGCCGTGGTCGAGGACGACGAGGCCGGCGTACTTGGCGACCGCCTGCGCGGCGAGGACGGTCTGGTCGGCAACCGTCTCGCCGCCGGCGAAGGCGATGAGCGGGAAGCCGAAGGGCCGGAAGCTCTTCTTGAGCGCCAGCCGGCGGAGCTGCGTGAAGGCCGCCAGGCTGTCGCCCAGGCGGCGGGTGCCGGGGTCGAGGACGAGGTCCTCGACCCCGGCACCCCGCGCGTTCTCGGAGAGCTGGGCGAGGGCCTCGAGGTCGCCGCCGTCGCTGCGGATGGCCAGCGGGCAGCCGTGCTGCACGGCGAGCGCCGCCATCGCCTGCCAGTTGGCCGCGGTGGCGGCGTGCAGGAGTGGCCGCGCCGGCGCGACCTCGGCCAGCGCGGCGCCCATCGCCGCGGCGTCCTCGCAGAGGAGCACCAGCGGCACGTCGGCGGCGGCGGCCGTGGCCGCCGCCGCCCGGGCGAAGGTGGCCGCGTCGCGCGAGGTGTTCTCGAGCGCGATGAAGTCGAGGCTGAGCATCATGCCGACGCGCTCGACCGTGTAGCCCGCGACGGCAGCCGCGTGGGCGGCCAGGTCGGGGTCGTCGTCGGTCAGGCGCACGCCCAGCCCGGGCTGGTTGAAGAAGGTCTTCTCGTGCCTGAAGAGCACCGTCTCGTTGCCCACTGAGAAGGCGCGCTCGCCGGCGCCCACGGTGACGAGCTTGACGGGCGGCGCCGACGCCGCGTCGAGCGCCGCCCGCGTCTCGTCGGTGACGTAGGGGCACTTGTCGAGCTCGGTCCCCTTCTGCGCCAGCTTCATGGCGAAGGCCAGGCAGGTGGGAAAGCCGCACTCCTTGCAGTTGGTCTTGGGGAGGAGCTTGTAGATCTCGAGTCCTGTGAGAGCCATCGAGGTCACCCGCCTTTCAGGACGCCGTGGCGGTCGCGGGGCCGGACGGTGACGCCGCCGCGACTGCTGCGCCGGGCGGCGTCATCAGATCGGCGATGCTCTTCTGCACCTGCTCGATGGAGCGCGGGTGACGCAGCACGACGATGTCGGCGCCCGACTCGAGCACCGTGGTCGCCGTGATCGTCTCCCAGAGCACGCCGCGCGTGGCGAACTCGCCCCACTCCGCGGGCACGCCCTCGGGCACGCGCGACTCCTTCTGGCGCCACGACTCCTCGCCCACGTTGCAGATCATGGGCTGCTGCGTCATCGAGTCGCCCATGAGGGTCGCGAGGCGCAGGCGCTCCATCACCGAGTAGGTGTACTCGATGCCGTAGCCCAGGGCGCCGGTGTTGGGGTCCATGAGCACGCGCTCGAGCGGCAGGCCCATGTCGCTGATGAGGATGTTGAGCTGCTTGGCCAGGTTGACGTCGATGGGCGAGAAGGCGGCCACGACGTGGCCGTTGCCCAGCGCCGCGGCGACGATCGTGCGGTAGTTCTTGTCCTCACAGTTGGCCAGGCAGATGCACTCGCCCTTGGTCGCCTCGGCGACGGCCACGAGCACCTCGTTGTCCTTGTCGGCCACGCCGGGACCGTAGACGATCAGCGGCACGCCGACGGCGGCGAGCACGCGGTCGACCACCCGCACGGCGTCGCTCGCGCTCGTGTCGCCGCGCTCGGGATGGCAGCTGCGCAGCTTGAGGGCGATGAGGTCGGCGCCCTGCTCGACGACCGAGCTCGCCCACGCCGCGGGGTCGTGCGCCGCCTCGCCCAGCGTGGTGAGCAGCTCCGGCGACCAGTCGGCGGGGTAGGCGTCGGCGACTTCGGCGGCGACGACCGGACGGTGGGGCATGACGCCCTCGAAGTGCAGGAACGGCAGCGTCGTCTCGCCGCCCACCGTCACCGTCGCGGCCCGCGTGCCGGCGCCGTGGCTCGCGCCCAGGGTCACCTCGCGTACGGCGCCGGGCCACTTCTCCTTCGGTATCTCCACACTCATCGTCTCACTCCTCGCAGGGTCGGGAGGGGATCGCCACAACGTAGGGCTGCCATCAGAACAGCGGGTCCATGGTCAGGGCCGGGTGCTGCTTCTCCTCGAGGAAGGGCAGCAGTTCGTCGACGGTGGTGGCCACGGTCTCGTCGGCGATCTGCTCGAGCAGGCCGGGGACGCCCTCGCGCTCGCAGACCTCCTCGAGCGCCGGCCCCATCGACTCCTTGAGGATGCTGCTCATCCACACGACGCGCTTCATGCCGCCGTCGGCGGAGAGGAACTTCTTGCTCGTCAGGTAGTACTTGCCCATGCCCATCATGCCCGGCGTCTGCATGCCGCCGCCGGCCGTGCCGGCGAGGGTCGAGAAGGTCATGCCGCAGGGCGTCATGCTGGGATCCTCGCGGCTCACGATCATGAAGCCGTTGGCCTCGGGGACCAGCACGGCGATGCACTCGAAGCAGCCGCACGAGGTCATGGGCGCGTCCATCATCGAGTAGAAGGTGCAGCGCTCGACCGACTGGTTCGAGTTCAGCTTGATGAACTCGTTGGGGCCCGAGAACTCGCCCTTCACCGGGTCGATGATGATGCCCTTGGGCACCGGCTGGTTGGGCCCGGTGGGGTTGATCTCGTAGCTCGCCCTGCAGTCGAGCCAGTTGTAGGCGCCGCACAGGCCGACGCGCTCGGGGTTCACCACGCAGACGTGGTTGGGCGCGAAGCTCTGGCAGAGCAGGCAGCTGTAGAAGGTGTCGACCGACTCGTCGGTGAGCGTGGCGATGCGGTCGTTGCGCTCCTTGTAGGCGGCGCGCGCCTCCTCGAGCAGGGAATCGACCAGGGCCCCTTCGGTGATCAGCTCGACCTGCACCTTGTCGACGATGTTGCCGAACACGTCGTGGATGCGCGCGTGCAGGAGCTTGCCCAGGTGCTCGAGGCGAAAGCCCTTGGCGAAGGAGCTCTTGCTCACGCGGATCCAGGTGATGTCGCGCTGGCCGTTGTGCTGGATGCCCTCGGCGCCGTTGGTGAAGTAGTGGAACTGGCGCTCGATGATGGGCTCGAAGTCCTTCTGCATCTTGCGCCCGGCGACGTCGACGACGATGCCCAGCGGCAGGGCTCCGCCCTCCTCGACCGAGTCGAGGTCGTCGCCGGTAAGGGTGATCTTGCCGTCCTCGACCTGGTCGGCCGGCTTCATGCGCAGGAACTCGAAGGCGCGCGTGCGCTTGCCGCCGAACTCCATCTGCATGATCTCCTTGCGCACGCGCTCGCCCTCGAAGGCCGAGCCGTAGGCGACGGGGATGCCGATCTTCTTCTGGCGCACCTTGACGCCGCGCACCTCGATGCAGCGCTGGATGAGCTTCTCGGTGCGCTCCATGTCGTCGGCGCCGGGGATCTCGTCGAAGGGCATCGAGACGACGTGCTCGTAGGTCGTGACGCCGGTGGGGAGGATCTGCGGGATGCGCGTGTCGGCGATGACCGGGAAGCCGTACGAGATGGCGCCGGCCGCCGTGGCGTACTTGAGGTCGTCGACCTCGCCCAGGGCGAGCACGAAGGCGAACACGCGGTACTTGTTGTAGAGCATGATCTCGCGCGCCTGGCCGGGGCTCATGCCGCCGAAGGTCAGGGCCGAGCGGGCGGCGAAGCCCAGCGCGTAGATGGCCGAGATGGTGTCGATGCCGAACGGCACCGTGAAGGTGTCGTAGCCGAGCTGGACGCCTTCCTCGATGAGCTGGTGGATGATGCTGCGGCCGTTGACGTTGCCGGAGAGAAAGATGAGGATCCCGCGGCTCTGCAGCTGACGCACGATCTCGACCGCCACCTCGTTGCTCTTGGCACAGCCGACGACGGCGGCGAACCCGGGCATGCGGCCGTCGACGAGCTGGATACCCCAGGCGCGCAGCTGGATGTCGTCGATGGGGCCGTTCATCACGGCCTTGTCGCCGTGCACGAAGACGTCGCTGCCGCCGAAGCGTTCGCTGGACGTGTGCCCGCCCAGTACGATGCGTTGAGGCTCGGTGCCCTCGGCGAAGCGCACGCCCTCGATGGCCTCCTCGGCCAGCAGCGTGGCGACGCCGGAGTCGAGGGTCTCGCCCAGGTAGGGGAGCCAGAACGACTCCGCCGGCTCGGGGTGGACGAGCGACCTGGCGCGCTCCACCACCGGCGCCAGGTCGCCCAGCCTCTCGACCTTGTGGCCGAGGAAGGCGTAGACGACGGGCAGGTAGTAGGCGGTGTTGGTGAACTGCACGGGCGCGTCGGGGCCGAGGCGGTCGATCGCGTCGGCGACGAGCGCCTCGGCCTCGCCTACGATGGCGTTGGCGCCCCTGATGGCGCTGGTGGCGACGTAGCGCGACATCGTCAGGCCTCCGTCGGGTCGGCGCCGGCGGAGTCGGCGGCGGCGGCCGTCTCCACCGCGGCGGCGGCGAGGTCGTGCGTGTGCGCCTCGCCGTGCTCGTGCTCATGGCCGCCGTTGCCGCCGTAGCCGCCGAGCTGCGCCTTGATGGCGTCGAAGTAGAGCGTATCGCCGCTCTGCCCGAACTGCGAGGGGTCGTAGGGCTGCAGCTTGATCGCCTCGCGCTTGGCGTCGATCAGCTCGAGCGAGCGCTCGAGCACCTTGTTCCAGTCGGGCTCGAACTCGAGGCTGCCGCCGACGAGCTCCTCCCAGCCCTTCGTCATCAGTTCCGTCACCACGCTCGACGCGCCGACGGGGCTCGAGACGCCGAAGATGACGTGCGCGCCGCTGGCGGCGAAGTAGGTGCCGATGGCGATGGCCTTCTCGCACATCCACTCCGGGCAGAGGCCGACGGCGGGGATGTCGTCGATGTCCTCGCCGACGCCCCCTTCCGTGGCCACCTGGGTGAGCACGGTCAGGATGCGCGAGTTGTCGACGCAGCTGCCGAGGTGCAGCACCGGCGGGATGCCGATGGCCTCCATGACCTCGCGCAGGCCGGGCCCGGCGGCGTCGAGGATCTCGGGCGAGAGGTAGCCGTGCTTGGCGCCGGCGGTGGCGGCGCAGCCGGTGACGACCACGAGCACATCGCGGGCGATGAAGTTCTTGATCAGCTCGACGATGCCCTCGTCCTGCGTGACGCGCGCGTTGTTGCAGCCCACGACGCCGGCCAGGCCGCGGATGCGTCCGGCGATGATGGCGTCGTTGAGCGGCCTGAAGCTGGCGCGGTAGAAGCCGCCCTGCATGTAGTTGAGGTACTCGTGCGAGAAGCCGGCGACCAGGTCCTCCTTGTACTCCGGGATGTGGACCGGCCCGCGGTTGGGGTAGTTGTCGATGGCCATGCGCACGATCGCCTTGGCCGTGTCGAGCGCCGTGGCCTCGTCGAACTCGATGTGTTCGGCGCCCGGGATCTTCGCCTTGGGCGACGTGGTGACCAGCTTGGTATGGAAGCGCTGCGAGAGCGGCGAGAGCGCCTGCATGATGCACTGCACGTCGACGACCATCGCCTCGACGGCGCCCGTCAGCACGGCCAGCTCCTGGTGCAGGAAGTTGCCCGCCGGCGGGATGCCGTAGCGCATGAGGATCTCGTTGGCCGTACAGCAGATACCGGCCAGGTTGATGCCCTCGGCGCCCTTGGCCTTCGCCTCGGCGAGCATCTCCGGGTCGCGGGCGGCCTCGACCATCATCGCCGACAGCGAGGGCTCGTGGCCGTGCACGACGATGTTGACCTGGTCGTCCTTGAGGACGCCGAGGTTGACCTCGGAGGCCAGGGGGGAGGGGGTGCCGAAGAGGATGTCGGAGATGTCGGTCGAGAGCATCGCCCCGCCCCAGCCGTCGGCCAGCGAGCAGCGCAGCGCCGACTTGAGGATGTTCTCGGCGTCGAGGTCGACGCCCTCGTGCGTGCGGTGCATGACCTCGGTGATCTCGCGGTCGACGGCGCGCGGGGTGAGGTTCAGCTTGTGCCAGAGCTCCTGCCGCTTGGGCGTGGCACGCTTCGTCGTGAGGATCTCGCCGTGCGGCTGGCCGAACTGTTCGAGCGCCTTCTCGGCCACATCGGCGGCGATCTCGGCGACCGAACGGTCGGCGACGGGCACGCCGAGGTAGCCGGCGACCACGAGGAGCTTCTGCTGGTCGCGGATGACGTAGTCGGGCGCCTCGCCCGTGGCGGCCGCGAGCAGCGTCAGCGCCATGTCGCGGCCGTGGTCGGAGTGCGCCGCCACGCCGCCGGCGACCTGGCGCGCGAAGTGGCGCGAGGCGACCGTGGGCAGGTCGGCGCCGCAGATGCCGGTCTTGTTCTCGGCGTCCTTGCCTACCAGACGGCAGGGGCCCATGCTGCAGATGCGGCAGCAGGCGCCCACCTCGCCGATGGGGCAGGGCTTCATCTCACTGGCGCGGCTGAAGGCGGTGCCGATGCCGCACGACTCGGCGTGCGCCAGCATCTCTACGGCCGCCGGGTCGATGCTCTTGGCGTCTCCCATCAGGCTGCTCCTCGCGTCGAGACGACGGCTCGGGGCGCGGGCCGTGCCCTCGCGGGCACGCGCCGGACCTGCCGTCGTCGGGTGATCGGACGTCAGTACTTGCGGTGGTCGCCCGACATCGTCAGGTCGACCGGGTTGGTGCGCGTGGTGCGGATGCCGGCGGCGGCCCACTCGGGCTTCGCGCGCGGCGCGTCGGGAGCGGCCTCGGACTCGCCCGGCGGGTAGCCGGCCGCGGCCAGATGATCGGCGACCCGGGCGGCGTCGAGCCGGCTGGGGTCGATGAGCAGCGTCAGGGTGCGGTCTTTCGCGCTCGCCTCGACGCGCTCGAGCCCGTCGAGGTCGGCGAGCGCGTCCCGGACCTTCAGGACGTGATGGTCGGCCCAGAGGTCGGGGATGGTGAGGGTGAGTTCTTCCACACGGTCCTCCTGGTCGCTGCCGCAGCCCTGGCTGCGGCTCCTCATAGAACGAACACCCCGAGGACGCGTGGGGTGTTCACTCTATGTGGGCCACTGTACATAAGAGTGACTGCGTCGACAATTCCTTGTACCAGATGTCACAAGCAGAAGTCGCTGAGCAGGGCAAAAGCTTGGCGGGTGGGATCGGCGTGCGGACGGGCCGTCGCCGGCGGTGGGTGCGACCGGCGTGGCCGTGCAGCCGACGGCGCGTCGCATCCGGCTTCGTCGAGCCCGTTGCGTGGTAGAAGGAGCGAGGAGAGCAGGAGGGAGCGGCCGCGGGAGCGGCCGCTCGAAGAGACTGACACAGGGCGGCGTGGTCCGTCCTCGGAGGGGGAGGATATGCGACCGGTCGATGACGAGCTGGCGGTGTCTGAGGTTTACGCGAAGCTCGCGGCGCTCGGCCTCGTGGTCGACGGGTACGAGGCCGAGCGCCGCGAGCTCGAGGTCTCGAGCGGCTTCACGCGCGTGACGACCACGGTCGCGCTGCACGGCGGCGGCCACGTGGGGCGCGGCGAGGATGTGAGCTACGCGGCCGAGGACCACGACGGCTTCCCGCTCGATCTGCCCCTGGATCTGCCCGTGGGTGCGCGTGGCTCCCTGGGGACGTTCTGCGCGCGGCTCGCTGGCCTCGCCGGCGTCGGCGAGGGGCGGCTGTTCGCGCGTCCGCCCGTTGGTCCGGCGGTCTCCCCCGAGTACCGTCGCTGGGCCTTCGAGAGCGCCGCCCTCGATCTCGCCCTGCGCCAGGCCGGCGTCTCTCTCGCCGAGGCCGTCGGCCGCCCGTATCGGCCGGTGCGCTTCGTCGTCTCGACGCGCCTCGACATCAGGCCGTGGCTGGCGCTCTATCCCGGACTCGAGTTCAAGCTCGACCCCACGAGCGAGTGGGACCCGGCCTTCATGCGCGAGATCGCCGCCACCGGCGCCGTGCGCGCGCTCGACTTCAAGGGCTACTACGAGGGCACGGTCGTGGAGAGCCCGCCCGACGCGGCGCTCTACGCGGCGGTGGCGACCGCGTTCCCCGACGCCATCCTCGAGGATGCGGTCCTCAACGAGGAGACGACACCGGCGCTGCGCGGCGTGGAGGGGCGTCTGAGCTGGGACGCGCCGATCCACGGCGTCGCCGACATCGAGGCGCTGCCGCTGCCGCCGCGCTTCCTCAACATCAAGCCCTCGCGGTTCGGCTCCCTGGAGCGGCTGCTGGCGGCGATCGCCTACGCGGACGAGCGCGGGATCACTCTCTACGGCGGCGGCCAGTTCGAGCTCGGCGTCGGCCGCGAGCAGATCCAGGCCCTGGCGAGCCTCTTCTACGCCGACGCGCCCTATGCGGTGCTC
>Ga0209253_10004232_pt1 | contig 12535 bp, 13 predicted proteins | sample FrelakmetBRP12BR_FD_187145 | JGI IMG/M metagenome (GOLD analysis project Ga0209253, IMG submission 187145) | Freshwater lake sediment microbial communities from the University of Notre Dame, USA, for methane emissions studies - BRP12 BR (SPAdes)... | ecosystem: Environmental > Aquatic >...
CCATGTCGGCGATCTGCAGCGCTGCCTTGAAGATCGTGGACTTGAGCGCCATGGGTCAGGGCGCCGGCGTGCTGCCGAGCACCGCGATGTGCGCGTCGCCGACGCGCACCACCTGGCCCGGCCGGATCTTGCAGGTCTTGCGCAGCTCGACGGCGCCATCGACGCGCACCTTTCCCGTCGCGACGAGCGCCTTGCCGGCGCCGCCGCTGGGAGCGACGCCGGTGGCCTTCAACAAATCGTTGAGAGCGATGAAGTCGCCGGTCAGGTGGAACTCGAGCTTCTGCATGGGCGGGGCCTGGGGCGGATGCGGCGGGCAGTGGCGGCTGCACGGGGCGGCACGTCGCGGACCCCGGAGAGTACCAAGTCCGCGGGACGGCGTCTGCCGCCCGCAGCGGTTTGCGGCGCCCGCCGGTTCCGCCGCCGGGCCGGCATTGCGTGCCCGGCGGACGAAGCGACGCGAGCGGGAACCGATTCGGCTAGAATCGTCGCGCGCGGGGGGCGGGCCCGCCCCCCGCGCGGGCAACGCGATCGTTCTCCCGTCGATCCCATCCTTCCCGCGAAAGGCGCCCCTGCCATGAGTGATCCGGTCATCTACAACGCGACGTTTCCGTCGCTCAGGGGCACCGAGACGGTGGCGGACGCGATCCAGCGGATGCTCGACGATCGGGTGTCGGACCTGCCGGTCGTCGACGCCTCCGGCAAGCTCCTCGGCATGTTCCGGCTCGACCGCCTGTACGCGACGCTGCTGCCGAAGGCCGCGCTGATCGGCTACGGCGTGCCCGACCTCGCGTTCGTGTCCGACACGCTCGGCCAGCTGCGCGAGAAGATGCGCGAGATCGAGGACCTCGCGGTGCAGGACTTCGTCGTCAGGCCGGCCCACGTCGTCCACCCGGACACGCCGCCGCTCGAGCTCGTGCTGCTGCTGCACCAGGGCATCAACAACATCCCGGTGCTCGATCGCGCCGACGGCCGGCTCGTCGGCATGGTGTCGGCGCGCGACCTGTTGACCGCCCTCCACGCGCAAGGGAAGTGACGATGCACGGCGAACCGGCGCACGCGGCTTCGGTGCTCTTCGGGATGTCCCCGCTGTGGGTGGCGACCACGCTGTTCGTCGTCACCTATCTCGTCATCATGAGCGACCGGCTCAATCGTGCGATCGTCGCGCTGCTGGGCGCGGGAGCGCTGATCCTGGCCGGCGTGCTGACCCAGCACGAGGCGATGGCCGCCGTCGACTTCAACACCCTCGGCCTGCTGCTCGGGATGATGCTGATCGTCAACATCACGCGCCGCTCGGGGCTGTTCCAGTACGTCGCCATCTGGTCGGCGAAGAAGGTCGACGCGCGGCCCTGGGGCATCCTGCTCATGATGTCGATCGTCACCGCGGTGTTCTCCGCGTTCCTCGACAACGTGACGACGGTGCTGCTCACGGTGCCGGTCACGCTGCTCATCACCGACGAGCTCAAGGTCAAGCCGTATCCGTACCTGTTCGCGCAGATCTTCGCGTCCAACATCGGCGGCACGGCCACCCTGATCGGCGACCCGCCGAACATCATGATCGGCTCGGCGACGGGCCTCACCTTCAACGACTTCGCACTCGCGCTGACGCCGGTCATCGTCCCCATCTTCGTGGCGACGCTGGTGCCGCTCTACTTCATCTGGGGCCGGCATCTGTCGGCAACCGACGAGAATCGGCGGCACGTGATGGGCTTCAACGAGCGCGAGGCGATCACCGACCCGCGACTGCTCAAGCAATCGCTGACCGTCATCGCGCTCGTGATCCTCGGGTTCATGCTGCAGCGGCAGATCAGGATCGAGCCCGCGACGATCGCGATCTTCGGCGCCGCGGTGCTGCTGCTGCTCGACAACCTCGGCAAGCCCGGCGAGGAGCAGTCGAAGAACGTCCACGGCGCGCTGTCGGAAGCCGAGTGGATCACGCTGATGTTCTTCCTGGGGCTCTTCGTGCTCGTCTTCGGCATCCAGAAGGCCGGGCTCATCGACATGATGGCCGACGGCCTGCTGAAGGCGACGGGCGGGGACTTCAACACCACGGCGCTCGCGATCCTGTGGGCGTCCGCGGTCCTGTCGGCGTTCATCGACAACATCCCGTTCGTCGCGACGATGATCCCGCTGATCAAGACGATGGGCCCGACGTTCGGAGGGGACGCGGCGCTGCTGCCGCTGTGGTGGGCGCTGTCGCTCGGCGCCTGCCTCGGCGGCAACGGCACGCTGATCGGCGCGTCCGCCAATCTGGTCGTCGCCGGGCTCGCCGAGCGCGCGGGAACGACGTTCCGGTTCGTCGAGTACATGAAGGTCGCGTTTCCGCTGATGCTGATCTCCATCGTGCTGTCGCACGTCTACCTCTACTACCGCTTCCTGTAGCGGGGCCGGGGTTCGAGTCTTTCCGCAGGGTTGCGCACGCGCTTCCGAAGATCGGTTGCCACAAAGGGAGGAGTCATGGGCCGGATGATCGAACTCACTGCCGCCGACGGCTTCAGGCTTTCGGCCTGGCGCGCCGACCCGGTCGGCACTCCGCGCGGCGGACTCGTCGTCGCGCAGGAGATCTTCGGCGTCAACAGCCACATCAGGAGCGTTTGCGACGGCTTCGCCGCCGACGGCTACGTCGCGATCGCGCCGGCGCTGTTCGACCGCTACGAGCGGGGCGTCGACGTCGGCTACACTCCCGAGGACGTCGCGAAGGGGCGCGAGCTCAAGGCGCAGGCGCAGATCGACGCCGCCCTGCGGGATGTCGCTGCCGCGCGCGACGCCGTCGCGACCGCCGGCAAGGTCGGCGTCGTCGGCTACTGCTGGGGCGGCTACGTCGCCTGGATGGCGGCGGCGCGCCTCGCGGGCTTCGCCTGCGCGATCCCCTATTACGGCGGCGGCATCCTCGACGCTGCGGGGCTGCGGCCGCAGTGTCCGCTGATGGCGCACTTCGGCGAGCGCGACACGGTGATTCCCGTGGACGGCGTCCGCAAGCTCGCCGCCGCGCACCCCGAGGCGCAGGTCTTCGTCTACGCCGCCGATCACGGGTTCAACTGCGATCAGCGCGCGTCCTACGACGCGGCGGCGGCGAAGCTCGCGCGCGAGCGCACGCTGCAGTTTCTGCAGCGCCACGTGGGCTGAGCGCGGGCGAGATTCCGCTAGCTCATCGTCCATTCGTTGCCGCAGGCGCGGCAATGCACGTGGAGCGCGCAGCCGACCGGCGTGCCCGGCGCGTCGTGCGCCGAGACGAGCGTGAACCTGCCGTAGGCGCCGCAGCCCGGGCAGACGGCCCGCTCGGCCAGGTATTCGGCGCGAAAGAGCAACTGGTGGAACCGGCGCCACGCGAACACGCAAAGGGCGCCGCCGGCCACTCCGATGGCGACCAAGGCGACCAGCCCTGCGGCCGTCGAACGGAACTCGAGCATCTCGATGGCGATCGCCGTCATGATCAGGCTCAGCACGCCCGTGGTCATGTACGCGAAGCCCTCGACCAGCTGGCGCTCGTACCAGCGGCGGAACCCGCGCTCGCCGATTGCCGCATCGAGGTTCACTCGCCTGACTCCCGGCTTCCTCGTGCCGGCGCGCCCCGGTCTGCCGCGTTCGCTCCGGCGGAGCCGACGAGGCGATCGGCGAGTGCGAGCGCATCGTCGAGCGCCGCGCACACCCAGTCGAGCTCGTCCTTCGTGACGACGAGCGGCGGGACGATCCAGAGACCGAATTTGTCCGACGGCACGTAGATGTCGCGCTCGCGGAACAGGAACTCGGAGACGTCCTTGACGATCGTGCGTTCGTACTTCTCGGTCGCGCGGCGCAGGGGTTCCTTCGTCGCGCGGTCGCGGACGAGCTCCATCGTCCAGAAGAGCCCCAGCCCGCGGACGTCGCCGACGCAGCGATGCCGTGAGGCGAGCTCGGTGAGCCGCCCGCCGAGATGATCGCCGAGCTCGCGCGTGCGCGCGAGCAGCCCGTCGTCGTGGAGCACGTCGATGCCGGCGAGCGCCGCCGCGGCGCCCAGCGCGTGCCCGGAGAAGCTCTGCCCGTGGCCGAAGATGTGATCGTCGAACGTCCGCGCGACCTTCTCCGAGAAGATCGTCGCCGCCATCGGGCAATAGACGCCCAGCGCCTTGCCGAGCACGATGATGTCGGGTTCGATCCCGTAGTGCTCGAAGGCGAACATCCGGCCGGTGCGGCCCATCCCCGTCATCGTCTCGTCGACGATGAGCAGGATTCCCCAGCGGTCGCAGAGCGCGCGCAGACCCTGCAGGTAGCCCTCCGGGGGCGGGATGATGCCGTTCGACCCCACGACGGTCTCGACCAGCATCGCGGCGACCTTGTTGTTGCCGCCTTCCTGCTCGATCAGGTAGTCGAGGTAGCGCAGGTTCGCGTCGGTGGCCGCGCCACCCTCGCCGAACGGCGACCGGTAGGCGTCCGCGTCGGGCGCGAACACGATGCCGGGCACGGTCAGCGGCTCCTGGAACCAGCGCCGCGGATCGCCGCTCGCGGACGCCGCTCCGGCGGTCGCGCCGTGCCACGACCGGTAGCGCGAAATGATCTTGTACGGATACGGATACTGCTGCGGCGCGTCGGTGCGCGTCGCGTGCGCGCCGAAGGCCTCCACGTAGCGGTGCTGCCGCGCGCCCTTGATCGCCGCCTCGATCGCGCCGGCGCCCGACTGGCAGAAGAACACGCGCTTGCCGGGGCTGCCGGGCGCGAGCTCCGCGAGCCGGCGGGCGAGCTTCGCGGTCGGCGCGGTCGCGAAATCGTCGGTGACGTAAACGACCGACTCCATCTGCGCGCGCATCGCGGCGAGCACCTTCGGGTGGCGGAACCCGAGGTTGATGCACTCGTGCGCGCTGCGCAGGTCGAAGATGCGCCGCCCGTCCGCCGTGTGGATCCAGCAGCCGTCCGTCTTCGCGACCGCGATCGGCGCGTAGTCCTTCTGCGCCGACCAGCACTGCATCAGGTGACGCGCCTGCAGCGCGGCGAAATCCTCGGTCATCCCGGCTTCTCTCCCGGCTCGACGTTCGGCGGCGGGGCGCGCGTCGCGGCCGGCAAGGCTCACATCCGCGCAGGAGGCGCTAACCGCGTCCGACGAAGGGCATCTTGGTCGCCATCACCGTCAGGAACTGGACGTTGGCGGCGAGCGGCAGGCTCGCCATGTACAGCACGGCGCTCGCGACGTGCGCGACGTCCATCAGCGGCTCGACCGCGATCTGGCCGTTCGCCTGCGGCACGCCGGTCGCCATCCGCATCGCCATCTCGGTCGCGGCATTGCCGATGTCGATCTGCCCGCACGCGATGTCGTATTTGCGTCCGTCGAGCGACGTCGACTTCGTGAGCCCCGTGATCGCGTGCTTCGTCGCGGTGTACGGCGCCGAGTTGGGCCGCGGCGCGTGCGCGGAAATCGACCCGTTGTTGATGATCCGGCCGCCGCGCGGCTCCTGGCTCTTCATCAGCCGGAACGCCTCCTGCGTGCACAGGAAGCAGCCGGTGAGGTTGATGTCGACGACGCCCTTCCACTGCTCGTACGTGAGGTCCTCGAGATTGATCGCGGGGGCGCCGATGCCGGCGTTGTTGAACAGCAGGTCGAGGCGGCCGAAGGCCTCGCGGACGCGCGCGAACAACGCGCCGACGGACGCCGGGTCGCCCACGTCGGTGGGGACGGCGAGCGCGGCTCCGGCCGGCGCCGCGGCTTCCGCGATCGCCTGTTCCAGCGGCTCGCGGCGGCGTCCGGCCAGGGCGACGCGATAGCCGTCCTTCAGCAATGCCAGGGCGACGGCCTTGCCGATGCCGGTGCCGGCGCCGGTGACAACCGCGAATTTCGGGGATGAAGGCATGGGTTGCGCAGTCCTCGCAGAGGTGTCGACGTGGGGCCATTGTCGTCGGGAACCCCGGACCCGGCAAGATGCGCGCGAGCCGTGCGGGCAGGGTCGCGGTCGGCCCATGCATCGTCGGCGGCCGTCCGCGTTCAGCGCGCTTCGTCGGACGGGGCCGCAATCCGTCGCACGCGGTGCCCGGCGCCGCCTGCCCCCTTACAATGGTGCCCTTTCCAGGCCGGCGCCGGACCTGGCCGGACGCCCGGGCACAACGCAAAGGAACCCCCGTGTTTGCACGATTGCTGATCACGCTGCTCGCGCTGCAGCTCGCCGTCACCGCCGCGGCGCAGGACAGGAAGCGCGTCGAGAAGGCGGCGGACCTGCCGGTCTTTTCGTACAAGGTCGACGGGAAGCTCGAAGCGCTGATCCGTGACGACGCGAAGTTCGGCGCGTTCGCGCGCGAGCTGCGCCGCGACGTCCAATCGGTGCTCGCCGGTTACGACATCGCCGACAAGGCGAAGCAGCGCGAGCTCTTGACCCTGCTGGTCCGGCTCGACCTGCTCGAAGGCCGGTACGACGACGCGCTGAAGGGCGCGCTGAAGGTCCGCGAGCTCGAGGAGAAGCCCGCCGACAAGCTGCTTTCGGGCATGACGGTGCGCGCCATCGTCGAAGCGCGGCGGCGCGTCGGCGACCACACGTCGGAGGCGTACCGGCGCGAAGTCTCGCGACTCGTCGCCGCGGACCTCGCCGGGATGAACTACGACGTGGTTCAGAACGAGATCAAGGAAGCGAAGGCCGGCACGGAGATCCTGTCGGAAGCGCTGGCGCTGGGTTACGTCAACAACGTGCTGCAGCCGACGGTGGACAAGGCGGGGTCGCTGTCCTCCGACCTCGCACCGGTCGTCGTGGGAGCCCGGTATCGGCTCGTGTTCGCGCTGCCGCTCAAGGACACGCTGGTCGAGACGTTCTCGGCCTACCTCGCCGCGCACAAGGTCGACAAGCCGGACATCTGGGCGGCGCGCAGCGTCGAGCTGCCGCCCGGGCGCGCCCACGCGCCGGTCACCGTCGCCGTGTGGGACAGCGGCGTCGACACCGCACTGTTCAAGGATCGCGTCGTGATGGAAGCGCCGGGCAAGCCCGCGCTGATCGCCTTCGACAAGTACGCGAACCCCGCGTCCGGGGAGCTCGCGCCGATCCCCGCGGAATTGCGCGGCAAGCTGCCGCAGATGAAGGCGCGGTTGAAGGGCTTCTCCGACCTGCAGTCCAACATCGACAGCCCGGAGGCGAGCGAGGTGAAGCGCTTCCTGTCCGCGCTGAAGCCGGACGAGTACAAGGGCGCGGTCGAGGAGCTGGGGCTTGCGGGCAACTACATCCATGGCACGCACGTCGCCGGCATCGCCGTCGACGGCAACCCGTACGCGCGAATCCTTACCGCGCGCATCGAGTTCGGCTACACGCTGCTGCCCGATCCCTGTCCGTCGCGCGAGCTTGCCGAGAAGGACGCGCGCAATGCGCAGGCCGTGGTCGACTTCATGAAGCGCAACGGCGTGCGCGTCGTCAACATGAGCTGGGGCGGCAGTGTTAAGGCGATCGAGGGCGACCTCGAGGTCTGCAACATCGGCAAGACCCCCGCCGAGCGCAAGGCGATCGCGCGCGAGTATTTCGACCTGGCGAAGAGCGCCCTGACGCGCGCCTTCGCGAGCGCCCCGGAGATTTTGTTCATCACGGCGGCGGGCAACAGCAACAGGGACGCGACGTTCGTCGAGGACATCCCGGCCGATATCGTGCTGCCGAACCTCATGACGGTCGGCGCCGTCGACCGGGCAGGCGACGAGGCGTCGTTCACGAGCTACGGCCCGACGGTCGTCGCGCACGCCAACGGCTACCAGGTCGAGAGCGTGATCCCCGGCGGCGAGAAGCTCGCGGAGTCCGGCACCTCGATGGCGGCGCCGAACGTCGCCAACCTCGCGGCCAAGATGCTCGCGGTCAATCCGAAGCTCAGGCCGCCGGAGGTGATCGCACTGATCCGCGACACCGCGGACCGCACCGCCGATGGCCGGCGCACGCTGATCAACCCGAGAAAGGCCGTCGCGGCCGCGGAGGCGAGGAAGGGATAGTCCGGCGCGCCGTCGGCTCGCGGTCGCGAGTCGCGGGCGCACCGGCGGACGGCAGGGGCGGGCGCCCCAGGGACCGCTGGTCGGGCCCAGGCGGGAGGGGGTTGCATTCCGGCGGGCACGCGCGCTACTATGACGATGTCATAGGAAGCGAGGGACCCATGGCCGCGGCATCCACTGCGTCGGGAACGCGAACTGCTCCGCCCAAATGCCGGATCTGCGGGAAAGCCGCGCCGCGTGGTGCCGGGCTGTGCCCGCAGTGCAAGGCGGCCGTGAAGCGCGCACGGCAGGTTCCCACCGTCATGTCCCGCTTCATGCCCCTGGCCCTGTCCGCACCGGGCTCGGGTCGCGGCAGCCCCGGGTCGGGCAGCGTTCTGCAAGCCGGCGCCGTGCCCGCGCGGCCGCCGGCGCCCAGGCCGGCCGGGTGGAGCGTTTTTGCGGCGGTCGCCGCGTTCGGCCTTGCCGCATGCGTCATTGGCTTCTTCGTGGCGCTGCAGGACGACGACGACCCGGGCGCGTCGGAGTTCACGCCGGCGGCGTCCGCCGCCCGCCACGGCACACCGCGATCGTCCAGGCTCGTGACCATGCCTGCCGTCGAAACGCCCGCAAGCTCCGAACCGGCGGATGCGGGCTTGCCGCTCGCGGAAGCGGGACCGGCGCCGCCGTCCGGCTCCGGGAAGGCCCCGAACCGCCGATCTTCGGCGGGGACTGCAGCCGGCGCCGAGTGGGTGCCGACGACGGCGTCGGGCCCGCTCATCGAGACCGATGCCGCGACGTCGCCCGTCGGTGCCGCGGAAGGCGGCGCCCCGCTGTCCGCCGCGCCCCCCGCGCCGGAGGCGCCCATGCCCGATCGCTGGCAGGCGATGAGCGCCGCGATCGCCTCCTGCGGACGCGAGGACTTCTTCGCCGGCGTCATCTGCGAGCAGCGCGTGCGACTCAGGTACTGCGAGGGCTACTGGGGCGACGTGCCGCAGTGCGGACGCGGCTTTCGCTTCGACGGCGGAAGCCAGCGGTAGCGGCCCGTCGAGCGCGCCCGCTCGCGCCACTCTTGGCGCAACGAGGGCGGGCCGGCAGGGGTCCGGGGCGTGGTTCCGGTCCCGGCGTCACCCGTCGTACTTGAACGACAGCTGCACGCGCGCGCGGTACGCGACGACCTTGCCGTCCTCGACCTTCATGTCGAGCTTCGAGACCTCGGCGATGCGCAGGTCGCGCAGCGACTTGGCCGCCGCGGCCACGGCGTTCTTCGCCGCTTCTTCCCAGGAAACCTTGCTCGTCCCGATCACCTCGGTGACGCGGTACACGCCGTCCGCGGATGCTTTCTTCGCCATGATCCCTCCTCGTCGATGTCGGTCCCGCGCGTCGGCGACGCGTCGGGCCGATTCGATGATACGCGCGGCCCCGCTCGCTGACGAGCGCGGTAGACTTCGCGGACCCCGGGCACCGCCTTTCCGGTGAAGCCGGAAACCGTCCTCGGGCAATCAACCGGGAGTCCGCATGACGATCGCGCCGATGTTGTCCTTTCGCGTCCTCGCACTTGCCGTCGCGCTGACGGGTCCGCTCGCGCCGCGAGCGGGCGCAGCGGCCGCGGAACCGGTCTACTACGACGTGGCGCGCGGCGCGCACCCGCACGACGTCGCGGCGGCCCCGGCGTCGGGCGGACCCGTCTACTACACGGCCCAGGCGACCGGCCGGCTCGGCATCCTCGATCCGAAGACGGGAAAATTCGAGGAAATCGCGCTCGGCCCCAAATCCGCGCCGCATGGCGTGGTGGTCGGACCCGATGGCGCGCCGTGGATCACCGACGGCGGCCAGAACGCGATCGTCCGCGTCGACCCGAAGACGCGCGCGGTCCGCGTGTGGCCGCTGGGCAGCGATGTTCCGTATGTCAATCTCAACACGCTCACCTTCGATCGCAAGGGGCGGGTCTGGTTCACGGGGCAGAGCGGCTACTACGGCCGCCTCGTCCCGGACGCGAACGACATGAAGGTGTGGAAGGCGCCGGGCGGAAGCGGCCCCTACGGCATCGCGACGACGCCCGGTGGCGACGTCTACTACGCGTCGCTCGCCGGCAACCACATCGCGCGGATCGACACGGAATCCGGCGAGGCCACGGTCATCGCGCCGCCGACGAAAGATCAGGGCGCGCGCCGCGTCTGGTCCGATTCGCGCGGACGCATCTGGGTCAGCTACTGGAACACGGGCCACGTCGGCATGTACGATCCGGCCTCGCGCGCGTGGCGCGAGTGGCGACTGCCGGGCGACCGGCCCCGTGCGTACTCCGTGTGGGTCGACGACCGGGACAAGGTCTGGCTGACCGATTGGACCGCCAACGCGATCGTGCGGTTCGATCCGGTCACCGAGGCGTTCGCGAGCTTCCCGTCGAATCGCAGCGGTGCGAACGTGCGGCAGATGCTGGGCCGCGCCGGCGAAGCCTGGGGCGCGGAATCGGGAAACGAGCGGCTCGTGATGGTGCCGGCGCGCTAGATCAGGGCCGCGGGGAGGCGAGCGCCACCGGCGGCGGCGCCTGCGCGCCCGTGGCGATCCGGCGGATCTCGTCCGACAGCACGACGAAGCGGCCGACCTTGCCGCTCTTCGCGCAGGCCTGCATCGCGCGCGCGACGTCGGCGGCGGCGACCGGGCGGTACTTCGCCGGCAGCAGGAACGACAGCGGCTGCGCCAGCGCGAGCGCGGCGCGCTCGCCGGCCCTGAACTCCGTCCGGTCGCCGGCGAGCAGCGATGGCCGGAACGCGAACACGGTCTGGAAGGGCAGGCGCGCGAGCCCGTCCTCGGCCTCGCCCTTAATACGGTTGTAGAAGACCCGCGATCGCGCGTTCGCGCCCATCGCCGAGACGAACAGGCAGCGCGTCGCGCCGGCTGCCAGCGCCATTCCGGCGATGGCCAGCGGATAGAGAAGGTCGACCTTGCGGAAGGCCTCCTCCGAACCTGCCTTCCCGATCGTCGTGCCGAGGCAGCAGTAGAAATCGTCGACGGGCGGCAGCACGAAGCTCGCCAGCTGGTCGAAGTCGACCACGCCCTGCTGCAGCTTGGGATGCGGCGTCGCCAGCGGACGGCGGGTGAGGACGACGACGTCCGCGACATCGCTGTCATCGAGCAGCAACGACAGCAGGTGCCGCCCCACGAGGCCGGTCGCGCCGGCGAGGAGGGCAATGCGGTGCATGCGCCGATTATCGGCGCGCGGGTCCCGGAATCCGGGCCCGAGCCGCCATACGGTGGGCAGCGTCCGCCAATCGACGCATTTCGGGGGAGGGGAGGGCCCGGTCCGTGCCCGGGACCGCAAAGCAGGTCATCGGGGCGCGGCGCGACTTCCGGCGTCGGGTTAACATGCCGGCTGCACTCGGGAAGTCATTTGCGAAGGGGGCGGCACGGTGGGACTACGGGAGCGGTTCGGGCGTTCGCTGCGGCTCGCGATCGTCGGCGGTGGACCCGATTCGTGGATAGGGCGCATGCATCGCGGCGCCGCCGAGATGGACGGCGGGTTCCGCGTTTCGGCGGGCGTCTTTTCGAGCGATCCCGCGCGCTCGCGCACGGCGGGCGCCGCGATGGGACTGGATCCCGCGCGGAGCTACGGCGACGTCGCCGAGATGCTGGACCGGGAGCGGCAGCGCGCCGACGGCATCGACGCGGTGGCGATCATGACGCCGAACGACACGCACTACCGGTTCGCCGCGGCCGCGCTCGACGCCGGGCTCGACGTCGTCTGCGACAAGCCGGTCACGCACGATTTCGCGGAGGCCTGCGATCTCGTCGCCCGGACACGCGAGCGCGGCCGGATCTTCGCGATCGCGCACGCCTATTCCGCCTATCCGATGACCCGCTACGCGCGGACGCTGGTGCGCGACGGCACGCTCGGGCCGATCCGGCTCGTGCAGGTCGAATACATCCAGAGCGGGCTCGCGACGCGGCTGGAGGACGGCCCGCAGAACAACCGCCTGGGCTGGCTGCTCGATCCGCGCCGCAGCGGGCAGGCGCTGGTGATGAGCGCCATCGGCTGCCACGCGCAGCATCTCGCGAGCTTCGTGTCGGGGCTTCCCGCCGCGCGCGTGGCTGCCGACGTCGGCGCGCTGATGCCCGGCCGCAAGGTCGTCGACTACGTGTCCGCGCTCGTCGAATTCGGAGGCGGCGCGCGCGGCACGTTCACCGTGACGCAGGCGGCCGCCGGCGGCGAGAACGACATCCGGCTGCGCGTCTACGGCGAGAAGGGGATGCTGGACTGGTCGCATCGCGAGCCCAGCTATCTCCGGCTCGCGCTCCAGGCCGAGCCGGTGCGCGTCGTCGGGCGCGGCGACGCGTTCCTGCCGCCCGAGATCATCGCGGCCGGGCGCACGCCGCGCGGCCATCCCGAGGGATTGCGCGAGGCGTTCGCCAACCTCTACGCGGAAGTCGCGCAGGAGCGGATGGCGCGCGCGCTGGGCGAGAGCCTTCCCGAACTGCCCTATCCGCGCATCGAGGACGGCGCGCACACGATGGCGTTCATCGAGGCCTGCGTCGCCTCGCAGGCAAGCGGCACGTGGGTCGCGCTGGCGAGCATGCCGCCGCGCTGAACGACCGAATCCGCGCCCCCTTGTTACGGCGCGGGTGGGGGCCGCCGTGCCGCGCTATCGGCGG
>Ga0209253_10004233_pt1 | contig 12534 bp, 10 predicted proteins | sample FrelakmetBRP12BR_FD_187145 | JGI IMG/M metagenome (GOLD analysis project Ga0209253, IMG submission 187145) | Freshwater lake sediment microbial communities from the University of Notre Dame, USA, for methane emissions studies - BRP12 BR (SPAdes)... | ecosystem: Environmental > Aquatic >...
GGGGATGAAGAGTCCTTCCTCAAAGACATCATGGTTGTCCGAGGAGACGCGACCCCCGATATCCGAATGGTGAAAAACGCAGGCGGTGAAAGCCACCACCTTATTTTTATAGAAGATAGGGCTCATCACACAGACATCGTTCAGATGGCCTGCCAGAGCCCAGGGGTCATTGGTGATGAAGACGTCGCCAGGTTTATAAGTTTCCAGAGGAAGTTTGGTGACGAGATTCTTGATTCCCAATGCCATCGCTCCGGATTGGCCGGGGGTTGCAAATGACCCTTGTGCCAGTTCCCGACCTTTCTGGTCCGTGAACATGCACGTGTAGTCATGAGCGTCTCTCAACAGGCTTGAAAATGCTGTCCGGGCGACGGAACTGTCCGATTCATCCACGATGGAGATCAATCTCCGCCAGAGGATTTCTAATGTGATTGGATCGAATGCGCGTCCTTTTCGTCGCATCTTCATGCCTCCAAGCAGGTTGCTGAAAAACGCCCATCTGCTGCGTTTCTCTCATCCTTCGTCGTTGCGGAGTACTGCTTAGTACACCTCACTCCTCAGGATTTCGAGAGCCTTGCATCAGGGCATTTTTGAGCCGCCTGAGAGAATTGTTTTTTCAACGCCGTATCTAAACTAATCCAGCCGTTGCATAAAAACCGGTTCCAAAAGGCGGTTGGGTGTGTTAGAAGACTTTTACAGCGGAAACTCTGAACTTTTTCTTACCGAGTTTCCAAACCTAAAACAAGCGTCGCTTTAGATGGTATCACACGTTACCCATAATACATGTAAAAATCCGCTTGGTAAAGGTCTGGGAGTATACCCAACTGCCTTTCCACGGCGACATCTGAGTTAACGCTTGGATTTTCCTCGGGCCGAGGGCTTGGGTTCGGCCTTCGTGGATCCGGAGCGGCGTTTTTGGCTTCGCCGCAAAGGAGAAGGGTCCGGCGTCTTCGAAATATCAATCCATAGAAACCCAAAATCGTCTACTGAAACCGAGGCGTCCTCGCCGACGATGACGGTTGACTCCTTCTCCTCAATGATCGCAGGGCCTCTAAACTTTACCTTCGGAAAAAGTTTGTATCGGTCGTAGACCGTGTAGGGGATAAAGTCCCCGGCCATTGGGGAGTAAGCCTTGCGCTTCCCTTTGAACGCCCGATCAAGGGATTTCCCCTTTTTTCCAAGTTTTGGGAATTGAATCAGTCGTTCAGGGAGACTCGCCCTGACCTTGAAATTAATGAACTCCACTTCCGACTCAGGGTAGGTCCTTCCGTAGAGCTTCTGATAGACTTCATCAAAGCGTCGCCGGACTCCATCCTTTTTCATCTTGGTGAAGTCTCTTTCGGCGAGCAGGATATTGGTCTCCGATCCCTGACCGACAAAACGCATATCCAGGGATCGTTCGATTTTGATATCTTTCTCGGTGGCCTCTTTCTTTAAAATGCTTGTTGCCTCCACTTCCAGCTCTTTAAAGATCTTTTCAACCTCGTTAAAATCGGCAGCCCCCAGGGGAACCTTGTGGCTCCGGAGAAGGTCAAAGGCCCGAGGGGCGGTGAAGAAGCCGAGAGCCGACCCCACGCCGGCATTCGGTGGAACGAGCAAACGAGGCGCTCCCAATTTCTTGCACAAACCATAAGCATGGACCGGCCCCGCTCCTCCGAAAGCCACCATCGTCACGATCTTGGGGTTTCCACCCTTTTCGGCAATATGCGTCTTCGCTGCTGCGGCCATGGTCTCATTGATGAGATCATGGATTCCCCATGTCGCCTGGATGAAGGACACCCCCAACGGTTTGGCAATTTTTTCGTCGACGCCGCGTCTGGCTGCCTCCCTGTCAAGCTTCATTTCGCCGCCCAAGAAGTAGTTCTCGTCGAGATAGCCCAATAAGAGATCGGCGTCCGTGACACACGGGTCCGTACCTCCTGTTCCGTAACAGATCGGCCCGGGATCTGCACTCGAGCTTTCCGGTCCCACCTGAAGCGTTCCCATTCTGCTGACTTTTGCGATGCTCCCACCTCCTGCTCCGATCTCCATCAGGTCAACCACAGGGACTTGAATGGTCAGGCCGCTCCCTTTCATGAACCTCTGGACTCGGCCGACTTCAAACGTCGGCACGACCCCGGCAACCCCTTTTTGAATCAGGCAGGACTTGGCGGTTGTCCCCCCCATATCAAAACAGAACATCTCTGGCATGTTGAAGAGTTTGCCATAATATTGACCCGCAATGACCGCTGCGGTCGGACCAGACTCGATGATCCGCACGGGAAACTCGGCCGCTGTCTCAACGGACGTCACCCCTCCGCTTGAAAGCATAATGAAGAGCTTGCCCCTGAAGCCAATGGACTCCAGCCTTCCGGCTAACCTCGAAAGGTATCTTCCGGTCAGAGGTTTCACATAGGCGTTGGTCGCTGTAGTGCTGGTCCTCTCATACTCCTTGATCTGAGGTAAAACCCTGAACGAGATGGAGACCGGCATTCCGGGAGCTTCCTTTTCGATAATCTCCTTGATCGTCAGCTCATGGGTTGGATTCTCAAAAGAATTGATCAGGCAGACAGCAATCGATTCCACGCCCATATTGAGGAGAGACCGGACGCGTTGCCTCGCCTCCTCGGGGTCGAGGGGTTTTAAGACGGTTCCGTCGCTCCGAATCCTTTCATCCACTTCGAGACGGAACTCTCTCGGGATCAAGGGCTTGGGAAATTCAGCGAAAACATCGTAAGGCGCGTACCGGATCCCCCTTCCGATTTCCAAAACATCCCTGAAGCCCTTTGTGGTGATCAGACCTGTTTTGGCTCCCTTTCTTTCGATAATCGAATTGATGACCAAGGTCGTTCCATGGATCACTTCATCCGTTTTTTCCACAAAACCCGGCGTATGTCTCTCCATTTCTCGGATGCCGTGTTCCACAGCATCCGAGGGGTCTTTGGGGGTGGTCAAACACTTGTAGATCTTCAACTCCCCGGTTTGATCGTTCAGGAGGACGAAGTCGGTAAAAGTGCCGCCAATGTCACAACCTAACCGATAGAACTTTTCATTCATGCTTGCTCCCTTGTCTGAAATCAAAAATTCCAAAACCTTGTCACTTTTATTTGGTGGTTGGAATGTAGTGATCCCATGCGTTTCTTTTAAGACGAACTCTTGAGTTTAACCGTTTGGATTCTTGGGAGGTTCTTCAAAGATCAAAGCTTTCTTATGAGGTTGAAGAAAGCTCCCTTCTCGTATCGAGTACTTGGGACATTTGAATTTAGAAAATTCGAGTAAGTTTCGAATTTCGCGTTTGGATTTGGAGTCCTTCTTAGAAGATGGACGGTTCTTTAAATTCTCCGTAAACCCCCTTAAAGACCTTTGTCATCTCGCCCACCGTGGCATAAGCCCTGCAGCATTCGAGAAGACAGGGCATGACATTCTTCTCAGCCTTAGCAGTGCCTTCGAGATCTTTCAACAACTGTAAAACCTTTCGATTGTCCCTTTCGCGTTTCACCTCTCGAAGCCGCTGGACCTGTTCTTCTGCAGATCCCAACCGGTATTCATGGAGTTCAACCTCCATTTCATCCCCTTCCGTATATTTGTTTACCCCCACTTTGATCAAGTCTCCCTTTTGGACCCCCTTCTCAAACTCGTAGGCCTGCCTTGCGACCTCTTTCTGGACGTAGCCGGTCTCGACAGCCTTGATCATCCCTCCGATTTCATCCACCCGACGCATCTCTTCAACAATTTTTTCCTCCATCTGTTTCGTCAGGGTCTCGATGAAATAGGAGCCTGCCAAGGGATCGACCGTATCCCTCAGTCCGATCTCTTCCATCAGAATCTGGAATGTCCTGAGGGAGAGGAGGGCCGCGCGGGGTGTTGGGATGGTAAAGGCCTCGTCAAAGGAACAGAGAGCAGTTGTCTGAGCGCCACCTAAGGCCGCTGCCAGGGCATAGTAAGCGCCTCGCATGATATTGTTTTCGGGCTGGGCTTTGGTCATTCCATAGCCGCCTCCGCCAAAGATTCCCCGCAAGAGAAGAGACCGATTATCCTTGGCCCCGTAGCGCTCCTTCAGATTTTTTGCCCAGAGTTTCCTTGCCGCACGGAATTTGGCCACTTGTTCCCAGAGGTTTCCAAAGACATTGAGGTTGAAGGTAAAGCCCCTGACAAAATCGTCAATGGCATGGCCGCGGCGCAAGACTTCCTCGATATAGGTATTAGCAATCTGGAAGGCGTACGCGATTTCCTGGACAGGAGAACAACCCGATTCGCGAATGTGATAACCACAAACACTGACCGGGTTGGTTCGGGGGAGTTCTTTCATCGAATATTCGATCGTATCACCGATGAGCCGCACGGCGGGTTTTGCCGGAAAGATCCATGCTCCCCGTCCGATCATCTCTTTGAGAATATCGTTTTGAGGGGTCGCGCTCACGCGATCTTTTTTAAATCCGTACTTTTCGGCGGTTGCCTGGAACATGGCCAGCATGATGCTTGCCACCGCATTGATGGTCAGTCCGGCGCCAATTCGGTCCAGGGGGATGCCCTGGAAAGCAACTTCGAAGTCTCTGAGAGAATCCACCGCCATCCCCACCCTTCCCACTTCTCCTTCCGCCAACGGGTCATCGGAATCAAGACCCATTTGCGTGGGAAGATCGAAGGCAACATTGAGACCGGTCTGGCCATGGGAGATCATCAGCTTGAAGCGCTCGTTGGTCTCTTCGGGCGTTCCGAAACCCGTATATTGGCGGGTGGTCCACTCCCGACTCCGGTAGCCAAGAGGATGGATTCCTCGGGTGTAAGGATATTCGCCCGGAAGGGCTAGGTCCTTGTCCGGGTCAAAACCGATCGCATCCAAATCCTTCTTCGTATAGAGAGGTTTGACTTGGATGCCGGATTGGAGGATGACCTCCTGAACTTCATCTTTTTGATTCTTGATATATTTTGCAACACCCATCGTAGACTCCGAAAATCCGAAATCCGAATTTCGAAATCCGAAGTTGTTTAAGCTCTAAACACTAAACTCTAAATCCTAAACAAATCCAGAATATGAAACTCAAAAGATAATTTTGGCTTTTCAATAACTGAACGGAATATTTTCTAAGTCATTCCGTTTCGAGTTTTGTTCGTTGCCTGCCTGCCGGTAGGCAGGGACATTTGAGTTTGTTTAGAGTTTAGGATTTCGAGTTTAGGATTTAACATGGTTGTTTCGGATTTTGAGCTTCGAATCTAGAGTTTTCCCCGATCAAGATTGGGGTTTTATGTGTTCTTTGATCCATCGGATCGATTCGTCGAAAGGAGTTCCTCCGGGAAAGATGCCTTGGATCCCAATTTTTTGAAGAGGAGGGATATCCCGTTTGGGGATGACGCCGCCGATAACAACCAAAATATCATCGATCTTCTTCTTTTTCATTTCCTCCATCAGTTTTTTGCAGATCGGCAGGTGGGCTCCTGACATAATGGATAGGCCGATGACATCCACACCTTCCTGGATGGCTGTCTGGGTAATCTGATCGACGGTTTGATGAAGGCCGGTGTAAATGACCTCCATCCCAGCATCTCGGAGGGCTTGGGCTACCACTTTCGCCCCGCGATCATGACCGTCCAAACCGGGTTTCGCAACTAAGATACGAATTTTTTTCTCCACCTCGTTACCCCGTTAGAAAGTCTCGCTGCTTGCAGCGGGGATGAAAACGATTCCTTCAGCGAACATGAGGTTTGATATCCCTGTGTGAACCTTCCCCTCAGAAAGGTGAAGACTTTCTAGCGGGGCAGACTCCCTTAAGGGATCAGTCTCCCTTCATCAATTTCCCTTAGAACAAGTTCCTTGCCTCTCGCCAGGTGGCTCCGAACAAGCCTTTCTGCCAATCTTGGGTTCTTCTTCTTCATCGCCTCCAGCATCTGGCGATGGTCCTTATTGGAAGAGCTGAAGCCATCTTGGATATGGAGCAAGGCAGACCGATACCGATAAAAATAGTCGCGGAAAGTATTGATCATCTCGACTAATTTCTTACTTTTGCAGGATTTATAGAGAAGATCATGGAATTCCGTGTTCAACTGGACGGCCTTATCCGTGTCTCCTTTTTCTAAGGCCTCTTCCGATTCCTTCAACTTATTCTCCAAAATGGAGACTTTCTCCGGAGCCATATGAAGGGTGGCCAGATAAGCGGCATAACTTTCCAGGGCACTCCGAATTCCGAAGATTTCCTCCACATCCTCTTTTGTAAATTTCCTTACCGCATAACCCCCTTTCGGGAGTCGGCTGACCAATTCATCCCTTTCGAGTTTGTGGAAAGCCTCTCTGACAGGGGTACGGCTGATGCCCACGTGATCGGCCAATTGCTCTTCAATGAGATGCTGCCCGGGTTTCAATTTTCCGTGAAGAATAGATTTTCTTAATGATTCGTAGACTTCCTCGCGCAGGGACTTCTTTTTACGGATCCGAAGGCCTCCTAAAGTCGTTTCCATAGAACCCTCCTTTGCATTCAAGATTTTGTATACTGTATCCAGAATACCCTTTTTCTTATATGCCAAGGGTCTTGGCTTGTCAAGCGTTATTTGGTGAGATCGGATGAACGAATTTCCGCTCTCTTGATTACAGAGATTTCAAAAAAAGATTACATAGATTTTATGCATTTCGAATCGCTGTAATCGTTTCATAATCGCCGTAATCAGAGATTTCTGGATTCATCTGGAAATCTCAAGGGAAAACGCTTGACACCATCCTGGTTTTGGGTATATATAATTTTTTGTATACAGTATCCCAATAGAAATCAGGAGGTGATCTTTATGGATGAAGCACAACTACTTAAAAATATAACTGTTTTGAGCCTTGAGCAGGCAACTGTTCTCCCCTATTTAACCTTCCGTCTAGCTGAAGAAGGAGTCAAGGTCATTCGCCTAGAGCATCCCATTTATGGGGACCCCAATCGGAGAGTGGGAGACGATGTGTTGAAGGAAGATCGGATGTTCTCCTATTATCTGCCCATCAATGCCGGGAAGAAGGCCCTTACCCTTGACATCGGGGCGCCTGAAGGCCAAGAGATTTTTAAGAAACTCATCACGACACTAAACGTGGATATCTTTGCGACGAACCAGCTTCCGAGAAATTATGCAAAACTTGGGATCGAGTATGAGATGCTCAAGAAGATCAAAGAAGACATCATCTGGCTGGGAATGACCGGTTTTGGTCCCCAGATCAACGAGGCAGCTTATGATCCCGTGCTTCAAGCGAGAGGAGGGTTAATGGAGCTGACCGGAGAAAAGGGAGGGACGCCCCAAGTGATGGGGATCCCCCTTCCCGATATGGGAGCCAGCGAACATGGCTATGGCCTTCTGATGAAGGCCCTTTTCAAAAGGGCCGTGACAGGCCAAGGAAGCCGGATCGATCTCTCGATGTTCGAAAGCACGGTCTCCTGGCTCACCCAGGCCATTACCCATACGGTTTCGTTCAACAAGAAGTTTTCTCGAAGGGGAAATACTCACGAATTCTTTGCTCCGGTTTCTGTCTATGAAACGAAAGACGGCTATGCCTATATCGCTGTCGGAAATGATAAGCAGTGGGAGACGATGACAAAGATTCCCGGATTTGAATCCCTGTATAAAAAGGAGTATGAAAGAAATGCCGGCCGCATTGCAGATGTGGAGAACTTGAATCGTGCGATCGAAGCCATTGCCAAAAAATTTTCGACCGATGAATTGATCGACATCTTCAATAAAGCGACGATTGCCATTTCAAAAGTCAACACCATTGAAGATGTGGTTCGGGACCCCCTCGTCAAACCGAATCTCATTCGAAGCAAAGACCCCAAGACAGGGGTTGAGATTACCCTTGCCCCTCCTCCCGCAAATAACCCCAATCTCAAATCAATCAACCGAATGATGAGTTTCCCTCCTCGATTCGGTGAACACAACGAGGAGATTTACGGTGGGCTCTTGGGATACAGTAGCGCCCGGTTGAAAGAGTATAAGGAGAAGAATATCATTTGAGGAAAGTTGGGAGTTGGGCGTTCGGAGTTTAAATCATGAAACCTCCGAACCCAGAACTAAATTGCTCCGAACCATTGCGACGAAAGGAACAATCGTATGGCACTCGACTTCAGTTTTGCAGAAGACCACGAGTTCTTCAGGCAGACCGTCCGGGGTGCTGTGAAGCGTTTAATCCTACCCCGAGTCAAGGAACTGGACGAAAAAGAAGAATTCCCCTGGGACCTCTGGAAGGAATTTGCTGCCCTGGGATATCTCGGTCTAAGACACGAAGAAACATACGGGGGTATGGCAACCGATACGATTAGTCAGATGATTTTCTATGAAGAACTCGCAAGGGGGTCTTGCGGATTTGCCATGTCGGTCATCATGCAGATTCTCATGGGAACCTATTTCATCGCCCGTTTTGGAAGTGAGGCCATCAAACAGAGAATCCTTGTGCCGGCGATCAAAGGCGAGAAAATCGGAACCATCTGCTTCACGGAAGACCAGTCGGGTTCGGACCTTGCTGGAACAAGGACGATCGCAACGAAGGTGGATGGAGGCTGGAGGATCGACGGCCGAAAACAGTGGATCACCAACGGTCCTATTGCTGAATTTGCTACGGTGATGGCAACGGTGGATCGGAAAATGGGCCTGAAGGGTCTCAATTTCTACCTCGTAGAAAGGAAGACGGAGAATCGTGATGGTTTCGTCCCCGGCCAGAAGATCCATAAGTTGGGCTCTCGCTGCTCCGTGACAGGTGAGCTGGTGTTCGACAATGTTTTTGTTCCCGATGAGAATTTCTTAGGGGAGGAAATCGGCAAAGGAGTTGAGTATGCCGGAAACATTCTCAACGAAGTGCGTGTCATGACTGGTATGTGTGCTTTGTCGATTGCAAAAGAAGCTATGGAAGATGCGAGGCAATATGCTAATAACCGAATTGCTTTTGGAAACCCCATCAGCAAATATCAACTCATTCGCGAAAAATTTGCCAAATTCTGGGCCTGGTATGAGGCTTCCCGAACCTTCCTCTACAGATGCGCATGGATGATTCAGAACAACATTCCTTGTACGAACGAATGCATGATGGCCAAATATCACTCTGCAGAGATGTGTATGTACGCGGTCGAAGAGGCCATGAGGATCTACGGGGGAAACGCCTTTTGCACTGACATTTCTGTTCAACGATTCTGGAGAGATGCCAAATTCCTGCTCTATGGTGGTGGCACCCATGAAGTTCTGTGTGACTATCTAGGAAGGGTTTACTGTAAAGATTAACATCGCATCCCCCGGGCCCCTACCTGCCCGGAGACAGGCTCGTGGAGAATGGATTGAGATTCAGAAAAATGTAGTACTTTCTCAGCACAGAGTCACGAGAAGCCTAGGGCCTCTGAGGTGAAACGGATGATGAAAGAGGGTCGCCTTCGGTAAAGATCACCGAAACGTTTGGCCCGCAACGCCCTTAGGAACGACCAAGAATCCTGTATCCTTCTTGATTTACGACACGCTTCATCAAACCGTGTAAAGTTTTGTTGAAAGAGATGATTCCTTCAAAAGGGAAAACGCCCTTTCGGGAGAAATATTTTACAGAGTACAGGACTCTCGCGCGTGATGTCGGAAGATAGCCACGGGCAAGAAATCAATATGCGAAATGGCTTCCTTAAGTTCACGTTGCTCTTATCAATTCTTGTCGGAGTCATCCCCCCCATTTTTCACGAGCGGTTTTTTGATAAGAATGAAATCGATGTCACCCTTCCCAACAATTGGAATCGAATGTCCACTCAAGAAAAATTGGCTCGCCTTGGCGGACTTTTGTCAAAGAACACTCCTTTCTTCCTGCTCTCTGAAATCAAACAATTGGGTGTCAAAAGACATTTAAAGAAAATGATTGTGGACAAAGAAGACGAAGTACTGAGGGATGGGTTTCATTACAGTTTTGGTTTTCATTTTGATCTTGGAAGGGAAGAATTAAGTCTCTTGGGCTTGACAGGATTTGCATCCGTCTGGATACTCTATGTCGTGATGAGAGTGATCGTTCTCTTGATTTCATCTGCGCTGATGATCCGTTTCACCTTGCCTCCTCTTCGTGGGCGAGCAAGAACTCTTAGTTTCCTTGTTCGTAAAGAAGAGCCCAAAAGGCCGGCGAAGCCAAGAGCGGTATGGATAGACTAAACAGAGCATTGGTTTCGAACTGAACCCCCTTCCTTTTTCCGAGCAATCCTTAAGTGAATCCTACTCATCCATTGACCAGCTAGCTCGAATCCTTCTCACGAAAGGGAGCGCACCGGCGGATATCATCCGAGAGAAGGGTTTTCACATTTCTATATAAGGAATTTAGGATTTTTGTGAAAATTCTTTCCACTTTTGGTTTTTGTTAGAAAAGTCTGAGTTCCAGAAAAGATATGAGTTATCATGGCTTTACAGCAATTGACAAAAATTGGCACTAAAGTTGCTAGATTTATCTCGTTGCTTTCATTCTATTCTAATAAGGACGGACTCCAATATGGTTGCCTACGAATTCTACTGGCGCGATGAGATAGGGCAAGAGCATCTTGTTGGGATACTCCCGGAGAGAAGGAAAAATTCCCTGAGAATAACCAAGGAGTCTATCCTGAATTGGGTATCGTTGGTGATTGGTGATAATTTAGAAAGTAACAATATCTATTTCGTTCAAGTAGAAATGTGAAATCTTCAGGCAGAACTGATTTGAAACGCGAAGCGTCCTAAAAGCAGGTCAGCGTTCGATTATCAAAAAGGGAAACAGGGGCGGGGATGACTCTGCTTCCCTTTGTTTCTTTCGGACGAGCAAGACGTTCAATCTCAAGTTCAATGTATCCTCGATTCTCACTTTTCATGAACACATCCTAACCCTTGTTTTTCCTTGCTTCACCCGGTATTTCTTGTTAGAATTCAACTGCAAATCCGCAGACCGGGTTGCTCGAATTCCCCCTGCCGTGTCATGGATTCTAAACAATGCATTACCGTCCTGGAACTTGCAAGTTCAAGACATCGACTAACATGCCATTTGAGTCATAGGGGATATCGAAAATCAAAGAGGATGGATAAGGAATTTGATGAAAGGATGATGAAGATGGCTCTGGAACAAGCCGAGGAGGGCCGGGAGAAAGGGGAAGTTCCGGTAGGAGCCATTTTGTTAAAGGGACACCAGGTCCTGGCAAAAGATCACAATCGGTGCATCGAACTCAGTGACCCCACAGCCCACGCAGAAATCCTTGTCCTTCGAAAAGCGGGGGAGGTTTTAAGAAATTATCGATTGAATGATACAGTGATATACGTGACAGTGGAACCTTGCCCCATGTGCGTTTCCGCAATGGTTCACGGCAGGATATCGAGATTGGTCTTCGGATCATGGGAGCCGAAATGTGGAGCAGTGGAATCAAAATTCAGATTGCTGAGCGATCCGGGTTTGAATCACAAAGTGAAGGTTGACCAAGGGATTCTCGAAACGGAATGCAGTGAAATTCTAAAGCTCTTTTTTAAACAGAGGAGGAAAGGATAGGTCTTGAGATCAAAGTCAGGAATTCGAAGTTATAAAGTCGAGAGAGCTAAGCCTCCAGGCTGAAGGCGCCATCCTACGCTGAAGCTTCGGATGGCACGCAGGATTATAGTAGAATCTTTTAGCCGACGAAGCTGAAAGCGAAGTTGGCCACCCTCTGACATGAACCATTTAAGGTTCGTGTCAGTTTTGAGTGATGAAGGATTGATGGTTGGATAAATCGTCTTAATTTGTTGAGAGAGCTGGAGAGGTTGCCGAGAGGCTGAAGGCGCCGCTCTCGAAAAGCGGTTCTCCCGCAAGGAGACGTGGGTTCGAATCCCACCCTCTCCGCCAGGCTACACCGAGGCTTCGTCTGGCAAGGCAGTGATAGAGATTCTCAATGGGATGAGAACCTTCCCGCGATAGCGGGATTGGGTTCGGCGATCCCGCCAAAGGCGGGGGAGGCGGAAGGAGCGAAGCGACTGAGCACATCCCACCCTCTCCGCCAGACTACACCGAGGCTTCGTCTGGCAAGGCAGTTATAGAGATACTCAATGGGACAAGAACCTTCCTGCGATAGCGGGATTGGGTTCGGCGACCCCGCCAGAGGCGGGGGAGGCGGAAGGAGCGAAGCGACTGAGCACATCCCACGCTCTCTGCCATACACCACGTAGAGTGCATGGCAGGCCGTTGCCAGGGTCATTACTAAGTCTGGCGAACCCTATGCCATGTAAGTTATAACTTCAGAGTTCAGAGAAATAAATACCTTCAAGAAATTTGGTTAAGAATTACTCCGAACTAAAAACTCTGAACCATTTCTTAAAACGGAGAGATGCCCGAGAGGCCGAAGGGGCACGATTGGAAATCGTGTATTCCGCTAATAACGGGATCGAGGGTTCGGCGACCCCGCCAGAGGCGGGGGAGGCGGAAGGAGCGAAGCGACTGAGCACATCCCTCTCTCTCGGCGAGAGCCGAGATAAGAGAGGGTATGGGAAAGAATGGTTTTCATGACTAGGCGGCCAGATTACGGAGAGATGCCCGAGAGGCCGAAGGGGCACGATTGGAAATCGTGTATTCCGCTAATAACGGGATCGAGGGTTCGAATCCCT
>Ga0209253_10004234_pt1 | contig 12534 bp, 7 predicted proteins | sample FrelakmetBRP12BR_FD_187145 | JGI IMG/M metagenome (GOLD analysis project Ga0209253, IMG submission 187145) | Freshwater lake sediment microbial communities from the University of Notre Dame, USA, for methane emissions studies - BRP12 BR (SPAdes)... | ecosystem: Environmental > Aquatic >...
AGCCGGAGAAATCCCAAGCGAATTGCTTGATGGCAACATTGTCTTGATTGGTAGCTCGGCGCAAGGTCTGATGGATCTTCGTTTTACACCGCTTGGCAGTGTTGTGCCGGGTGTCGAAATTCATGCGCAAGCAGTTGAGCAGATTCTTTCTGGACACAGTTTATATCGGCCCGATTGGGCCCTAGCCATCGAAAGTATCGTCATGATTATCGGTGTGCTGGCTATTGGATTTCTTGCTATTCGAACCAGAGCACTGTTTTCAGCTATCACGACATTCATTTGCTTGATGGTTCTTTTCTTTGTTGGTTGGTGTGCCTTTCGCTACTATGGGATCCTTCTCAGCACAGCTACTTCGAGTATTGTTTTCGCTTCGACTTTTGTGCTGGGTAGCCTGCTCCACCACTTTATCAGTGAGCGCGAGCAACGTTGGGTCAAGGAAGTATTCTCACGTTATGTTTCACCCAATCGTGTTAACTATCTGATTAACCATCCAGACAGCCTGAGTCTAGAAAGCCATCGGCAGGATTGCAGTTTCGTTTTTACCGACCTGGCTGGATTTACTAATATGATGGAAAGCATCGACCCTGTTCAAGCAGTGACTTTCCTTAATACTTATATCGACCAAATGATAGCTATTGCCTTTCGCCACGAAGGCACCCTTGATCGTATCGTTGGTGATGCAGTTGCGATCATGTTTTCTGCTCCTGTACGGCAGACAGATCACCATGCGCGTGCTTTGGCTTGTGCTATGGAAATGGACGTTTTTGCTACCAGCTACATGAAGAAACTCAATGCTGAAGGTATTGCCTTCGGCAAGACACGAATTGGAGTTCATTCCGGCGAAGTTATTGTCGGAAACTTTGGCGGCTTAAACATGTTTGATTATCGAGCGTTAGGTGATCCGGTAAATACTGCTGCTCGTTTAGAAGGCGCAAACAAGTTTTTCGGCACGACTCTTTGTGTGTCTGAAGCAACACTAGCTGGCTGTTCTAATGACAATATTCGACCATCTGGTCGAATAATTCTCAAGGGAAAAAGTAAGGCAATACAGGTATTCGAGCCGCTTGCTACCCATCGTATTGGAAAATATGCGCCGCTCAATGAATATAAGGCTGCATATGATTTGATGGCTGCTAAATCTGGCATCGCAGCTACCGAAATATTTCGTGGTCTGGCTATTCTCTATCCGGATGATCCCTTGGTTGTTCTACATTTTCGGCGGCTTAATGAAGGTGAGTTAGATGATTTGATAATAGCTGCGAGCAAATAAGATGGGTGCACTCAATAATCGACTTGCCGCTCTTTCCTTGTTATCCGGTTAAACCAAAGAACATCCTGATATTTTTAAGTATTTGATTAGCCATAGAACGAGTTTCCCCTGTATTTGTATTGCTCATAGCTTCAAGCTTATCGCGATTCTCGATTCTCTCACTCAGGACCTCACTCAAGTATGTGACAATTCCAGGCCGATCATGCAGTAGCTTGGACATTGTAAGTTTGGTGATTTCGGTAACAGTAGAATCTACCACTGGCACTATGGTTGCACTGCGCACTTCCCCGAGTAACAGTGATCGTTCACCAAAGAACTGACCTGAGCTTATCCGCCCAACTTCCACCACGGCATTATTTTTATTCGTTATCTGCACAACTAACAAACCTTCACGCAGAACAAACAAAGAATTGCCTGGCTCTCCTTGACGCAAGATGGGTTGACCAGCCTTAAAAAGACTGGTTTTGGCATGCAGGGATAGAAAAGTTAGTTCCTGATTGGTGAGCCCGGAGAAAAGATGTATGCGTGCCAGCATTTTGTCAATGTAAGCTTCATCTTCTGGTGGAACAGGCGCTGGTGGCAGATTTTGGATAATACGCATCGGCGCAGGAATCTGTATGCCGACATAGTATAAGTTGCGCATGATATTCTGGTGCACATTAAAACGAATGGCGGGAACACTCCCGGGGTTGGGGCACCAATAGAGCAGGCGCCATAGAACGCCTCTTTCGGTGTAGTCGGCGACGCTCACAATTGATTTGCGAGGAATGGCAGCGACATCTTCCACCTGATTGGCAGCGCCCAGCAAAATACGTTGCGCTTGATGGGCGGTTACCACATAGGGTAATGTTATTTGTATCTCATCGCGAAAGAACAGTTCCGGGTGGGAATATATCCTGATGTAATTATTGAGGAGTTTGCTGTTGGACACCAAAAAAGTAATTTCATTGGGTGTTACCATAGAAACTGAACGCCAGCTTATTTCAGTAATACGTCCAACGTCCAATGCTGGGTCAAACTGTATCCAGTCACCTTCCTTGAAGGGCTGTTGAAATCCAATCACCATGCCCGCAAAAGCGTCCTCGATAAAGTCTTTTAACGTGAAGCCAATAACGCCCATTACCACGGCAGATGCAGTGAGCATAGTGGTAACCGAGTGGTGGAATACGAAAATGATGACGCCACAAAACCCACTAAACCAGATTATAGCGGTAACCAGATTGCGTAACAGGGCAGGTATGGGATGTCCTCGTGCCCGCTTGATTCCATCCCACAACACCATATCGGTGAGTCGATTCAGAAGATGAGTGCCAGCAATCCATAAAACGGTGGCAAAGACATGGTAAAGCACAGAAGGCAGTTGATCGTGATTGGTATGGCCGAGGACGAACAACACGAGCGCCACAGAAAAAAACATCAGCGGCACAGTGATGAAACGGAGTTTTGATCTTGCTATAGGCAGACCTGCGGAGTCGTGCTTTGAACTGTCAGTCATTCAGTATCTCCAAAAAGTATCTATGAAGTAGGCTGTCAACAATAATGGGCCGCAGGCCCAAGTTTGAAGTGCAACGCCTGAGGACTTGAAGAATACCTCATCGGCTGTTTCGTATCCAAGCCGTTTTCTGGGACGGTTGTTCAATCGCTCCATCGCCGTATGGAGACAGGTTGTCAATAATGGACACCCACGGTTCATGCTGCCAACTTCTTTTCATAGAATTGGCGTTCAAATGCAGCGGGAGACAGATAACCCAACCGGGCCTGCTTACGCTGCCGTCTGTAAAATACCTCGATATACTCGGTAATAGACTGGATGGCCTCGGTGCGGGTTTTGAAACGCCGGTGATGTACCAGTTCGTTTTTGAGCAGCCCCCAGAAGCTTTCCATGGGCGCGTTGTCATAGCAGTTTCCACGGCGTGACATCGAAGCAACCATACCGAACTGATCAAGCAGTTTCCGGTATTCATGAGCACAGTACTGGCTGCCCCGATCCGAGTGATGAATCAGTCCACGGGGCGGGCGTTTCGCCGCGACACCACAAAACAGGGACTGGCTGACCAAGTTTTTGGTCATGCGCTTACTCATGGCATAACCGACCAGGTCGCCGCTGAACAGGTCTTTGTGACCTGCCAGATATAGCCATCCTTCGTCAGTCGGGATGTAGGTGATATCGGTAAGCCAGATCTGGTTCGGAGCAGTTGCCGTGAATTTCTGCTCCAGCAAGTTGGGCGCCACTGGCAATGTGTGGCTGGAGCTTGTCGTGACCTTGAACTTGCGCTGCTGTTTGCAGCATATCCCCAATTTCCTGCGGATGCGGTGGTGTTGATGCCGTTTTCCATCAGGTCTTCCTGTGCCCGCCTTCGCTACTTTTACCCGGTTTGCCAGGGTCGAAGGCGGCAACGATAAACGGCGCGCCGCTTCATTTTGCACCTCCGTTTCGAGTTTAACCGAATATCGATATCTAATTTATTCAGTTTAACTCATACTGCCGTGCACTATCGTGCAGGATAATTGAAAGCTAACTCGGGTTTAATCCAAAAAGTGTAACGGGTGAAAATCAGTACCAAACAGCGTCACTGTGTATGCAGGTGGCTAATTGTAGTAGCGATACTCTATCCATCTGCTTCCTTTGCCAATCCACACGGTGCACAAATTATCGAAGGGCAAGTCAGTATTGACACCTCGACGCCCGGTGTAACAACCATCACCAACAGTCCAGATTCGATTATCAACTGGCACAATTTCAGCATTTCCCAGAACGAAACTACTCAGTTTATTCAGCAAGATAATCAAAGCGCAGTACTCAATCGCATTATTGGGGAAAACCCCAGCGAGATTCTGGGGCAATTGATCTCTAACGGCAGAGTCTTCCTGATCAACCCCAATGGGGTCGTATTTGGCGCTGGATCGGTGATCAATACCCAGGATCTGATTGTTTCCAGCCTTAACCTGAGCAATCGTGACTTTCTAAGCGGCAATTACCATTTCACGGCAGGATCGGGCACGGGTGGCATTGTCAACGAAGGCCTTATCCGCACAGGAAAAGGAGGCAACATCGTACTGATTGCGCCAGATATTACAAACAATGGAGTCATTCAAGCTAATGGCACCATAACCCTGGCAGCCGGACAAGAACTCACTATCACCAATCTGGACAAACCCAACATTGTTTTTCAAATCCAGGCAGCTACGGACAGCGTACTCAATCTAGGACAATTACTAACGGAAGGGGGCGCCATCAACCTGTTTGCCGGTGTCATCAGACACAGTGGCGACATCAGTGCTGACAGCGTAGAAATAGATGTGCAGGGTAATATCCGGTTAATTGCACAACAAAATATCTTTCTGGAATCAGGCAGCAAAATATCCACCAATAATAGTTCGGGCGATGCAGGAACGATTCAAATAGAAAGTAAAGCTGGCACGACCCTGGCACAAGGCGCACTGGAGGCGCAAGCCTTCCAAACCGGTAACGGTGGGCACATAGGGTTACTCGGCGAGCGGGTGGGATTAATGGGTCAGGCAAGCATTGATGTCAGTGGTGTGAATGGAGGTGGCGAGGTACTTATTGGAGGAGGTTATCAAGGTAAGGACCCCGGTGTGCCTAATGCCAAAGCCACTTATTTGGGCAAAGATGTCACGATTAAAGCTGACGCCATGACGGACGGTGATGGTGGTAAGGTCATCGTCTGGGCGGATGCAGCCACCCGTGCCTATGGAACCATCAGCGCCAGAGGGGGTACGGAAAGTGGCAATGGCGGGTTAATCGAAACTTCCGCTCATTGGCTGGATGTTAAAGGAATTCATATCGATGCATCGGGACCCCAAGGTAAAGGCGGTGCCTGGCTGCTTGACCCTGATGGCATCATCATTTCGGTTGTACGAGATAGTCCTCTTGTCACTGCTGGGCCCGACTTCACCACTATCGACCCTGGCTTGGATACGACTGCCTACCTCTCCACCGACGTGATTGAAGCAGCGCTCAATCTTGGAACCAATGTATCGGTCACCACCACAGAAGAAAGTGGTGGCTATGGCTATGGCGATATAATTGTCAATGCCCCCATTTATAAAAGTGATGGAGGTGATGCAGCACTTTCCCTCTTTGCCTCCCGCAATATCTATGTTAACAGCGACATCACTTCCACTGCTGGCAGGCTCGATCTTGGGTTGACACTCGGTGGCCGCGGCTATACCGACATTAGCGACGCGCGAATAGATTTGAACTACGGGGCACTGACCTCTAATGGACCGGTTTTTCTTAACTCCACCCTAGCAAACAGTACGATCAATTTAGTTGCTGGAGCAACCCTCTATGGCCAGCAAAGGGGCGGGCAGTTGAATGTCACTCTGGATAATGTCGCTATTGGCAGCAATCTCACCATGGTTGGCAACTTTAATCTCTGGAATAGCCTCACCCTGGATGAAGTCGAGGTGACCAAAGCTGGTGACTGGTACTTTGATTCTCCTGATGGAGAAATTAGTACGTATGCGCTGGTATCACTGGGTTCCGACCTCATCAATCAATATGGTTCCATATTTTTACAAGACTCCTTTGATGGGCTCCCGCAAACTCTGGTGATAGAAGGTGATCTTGGTCTGGAGGGAGACTTCAGCTTCCAGCAATTGGTGGCTGACAGCGCGATCATTAATAACGGAACGCTGTTATTCAGTAGCCCGGATTCCTATTCAAGTTTTGACGTTGCTACTTTTGTCAACAGCGGCGTATTCATGATGGACGCCCCAGGCATGGTCTTCGATATGCAGGCGGCATTTATCCAAAGTGGCGTATTGGGTATTAGTCCCGGCAGCACATTTGTCGCTGCGGCTGGATTAACTAACACGGGAACGCTATCTGCAGGTGCAGATAGTACGCTGACTGTTGTTGGTGATTTGGCTCTCTTGGCGGGATCCGAAATAAATATCGAGTTAGCTGGCGCAGATCGGCATGGCGCAATAGCGGTGACTGGAAACATCGCCATGGCAGGCACATTCAACGCCACCCTGGTAGATGGATACCTGCCGATTAATGCCGGTGCCATGCCATTTTTGACGATGGGGGGCATTGCAAGCGGGAACTTTGATGCGACCAACCTGCCATTGAATTTCACAACCGGTTATAACCTTGCAGCGGGTGAAGCAGCACGGCTGATTTATTCAGATCCAGTTATTATCGCTATCGTGGTAACCGAGTCCACTGAGACTATTATTTCCGGGGTGCTGGGCACTAGCGCCCCCACAGGTCAATCTGCGGCCAGTACTTTAAATTATGATTTGGGTAGTTCAGTTACTAGAACCGCTCTCAATACATCGGACAGTATTAAAGTCGTACTGGAGGAAGATGACGGCGTTCCTATTAATTCTAGGGGCAGTCCTTATAACGTCCGGGCAAGTGCTAATAATCAATGTAGCTAAATGAGAGCTTGCCCACCCTTTTTCAGGAGCGTGACAATATCCGCTCAATTAATCCACTTGATTGGGTATTATGGCTTATGGCTATTCTTGCTGACCATTGCGCTGCCTGCTTTGGCAAAGCCCGAGGTTGTCGGTCATGTCAGCTTTGTGCGGGGAAGTAATGCCGCTCAGCAGCCGGGAGCCGAACCTCGGTTTCTCGGCAAAGACACTGAGATTTATCAAGGTGACAATATTCAAACAACAGAGCGCAGTTTTGTGATCATCAAGTTTAATGATGATTCTGAAATTACGGTACGCCCCAAAAGCAACCTCAGTATTGATCATTATGATAACCATTCTCCCAGCAAAGCTGCTCATTTGGCATTGCATCACGGCGCAATTGCCGCCACTACCGGAGATATCAACAAAGCTAACCCGGGAAATTTTCAAATCAAAACACCTGCAGCTACGATTAAACCCAAATCCAGGAATGCTGAATTTACGGTGGAACTTTGTGATCAGGCTTGCGAGGAAAAAGGCAAGGCAGCAGCCGCCAACCAGGTCAGAACAGAACAAAGCATTGTGGCGCGTGTGGTCGAAATTAAAGGTGAAGTGAGTGCAAGAAATACAAATCAAAAGCCCGCATTAAAGCGTCCGTTATCACTGAAGGGCCCGGTTTATAATTCTGACACCGTCATTACTGGGAAGGATAGTCATGCACTTCTGGTATTTCCTGATGGTGAGAAAATCACTCTTCAGGATGATACTGAATTGGACATTGTCCAATATCTTTACAAGGTTAGTGGAAAGAATGATCAGGTGTCACTGCGTTTAGTTGTAGGTGGTCTGCGAGCATTAACTGGTGCGATTGGCAAAAATAATCCCGGCGCCGTTACCGTGAGGACTCCCGTGGCTACTATCGGGATCAGGGGCACAGGGACAGACTCGTTTACAGATGGGACATCCCTTAATCATTCCACCTGGCAAGGCCTGTCTTTTCTGAGTAATGAGGCAGGAGAATTTGAGGTGCCAGCAGGAGTTAGCAGTTTTACTTCCAGCCCAAATGCCATGCCAATGATCGCCCCAACGCCAGAAAACGCCCCGCAGCCTCCGGCCCCTCGGCCGGATAGTAATACAGATGATGCCGAAAAACTATTTGAGGCGGATTCCCCCGTTAGTGGTGACGTCACTGTTACGGCAATAAAAGGAGATCTGGGCATCGAAACCCAGGATGGCAAAGTGACTGAAACAGTAAATGAAGGTGAGATCACCTCAACTGATAGTAAGGGCAATACAAAGACCTTAGATAGCGCCCCGGCGCAAGCTTGTTAATAATGTTGCAAGGGGTCTATTCCTGCAGCACTAGCAGGATGTTGGCCCCCAAATCCATGCGAATGATCCAATATAAATATTGGATATCACGCGCTGGAAATTTTATGCGGGGCGCCTAAGGAGTCTGCCCGGCATGAAAAGATGGCGACCGCGTTGGATATCGGCGTTTATGTTACGCACCTCTACTGTTCCTGGGACTGTGGGTTAAACGAGAACAGCAACAGGCTATTGCGGCAGCTTTTCTCCAAGGCAATGGCATTTGTCCCATGCAGCGGTTGAAGCGGTCCAGCGTGCTTAACCACGGGCCACGTAAGGTGCTGGGATTCAGAACCTCATTTAAGGTCTTCTTTGGGAATACGCTGCGCTATACCAGGCCACCCTTGGTTGGTGCACTTCGAAACTGGACCTGCGTTCTATGAAACAACAAGTACTGAATAAAAGAACGCCTGGGTTCCCTATCCACTATGCAAAATCAATCCTAATCATCCTTGGTCTATGTGTAATTCCTCAAGGATTTTGTCAGACTGCCGCTCTTGAGGAGTCGACTGCTACACCGAAAGAATTCAGGTTTACCATTAAACATTTTACGATCGAAGGTTCGTCACCCCTTTCGCAAGCGTTCATGGATGACTTTTTTAGTCCATTACAAGATCGCACTTACTCGTTAAAAGAACTACAGGATATTAGTAAAGCATTTGAACAAAAAATCCATGAGCTGGGTTACCCTTTTTATAGGGTTGTCATACCACCACAAACCCTGGCCCAGGGGACTGTTAAACTGCAAATCATTTCATTTACTTTGGGTGAGATTGAAGTAGCTGGCAATGAATACTTTACTCGAGAAAATATCATTGCCAGTTTGCCGATTCTTAATAAGATTGAATCACCCAATACACAAGAATTATCCGAAGCGTTACAAGTAGCCAATAAACATCCATCAAAACAGTTGAACGTTATATTCAAGCCCAGCAAAATTCAAGATAAGCTGGATACCAGAATTTCTGTAGCCGAACGTCACCCTATTCAGGCATCTGTAATTGGCAATAATTATGGTACACCCAGCTCGGGAGATTACCGGATTATTGGTGAGTTGCAATATAGCAACTTATGGGGAAGGGATCATGTCATCAATGCTAGCTATTCAACCTCCCCTGATCACGTTGATTCTGTCAGACAATTTGGCGGAAGCTATAGTTTGCCAATCTACTCACTCAAAGGTTGGTTAAGTGCTTATTATCTCGAATCTACAGTTAATATAGGTACGGTAGCTACAAGCTTAACGGTAACTGGCGCGGGTAAAATGTCCGGCATTCACTACCAACAGTATTTACCTAATTTGGGTAGATATGGACATAGTCTAAATCTGGGCTTTGATAATCGATTTTTTATCAACGATATTCAATTCCAAAATACCGAGATAGGTTCTAATGTCCGTAGTACTCCAGTCAGTGCGCTGTATAAAGGAGACTATCCTTGGCAAAACATAAACTTAACCTATTACGCCCAATGGCTGGGGAATGTTGGCGCCGGTGGCCAAAATTCACAAGCGAATTATGAGGCAAATCGCCTTAATGCTGCGCAGGATTGGAATCTGGTCCGTTTTGGCAGCAATCTTTTGGTCAACGTTAAGAGCTGGCTAATTCAAACCACTCTTATTGGGCAACAGAGTCAGTACTCACTAATAGCCGGTGAACAACTCGGTATCGGCGGAAGCTTTGATGTGAGAGGCTACGGGCAACGCGAAACTGGTGCCGACAGCGGCCAGATTGTGAAATTTGAAGTCGCCGCACCTCCTTGGCAACAAATCAATCTATTCGCGTTTTTTGATTATGGTCATGGCCGCCTGCATAGCACAACACCAACACAGGTCAAGGATTGGAGTCTGGCTGGCACGGGTTTTGGAGCACGCTTCCAATGGCGTAAATATTTACTGGGTAATCTTACTTTTGCCAATGCACTTAAAACTGCTCATGCAGGCACCACCCAGGCAGGTGATAGTCGTATCTATTTTAATGTTGTGTATAAATTATTCTGATTTCGGCGATACATTATATATAACGCGGATGACTGCGCTGCCCCCGGGAAAAGTAGAGGTGCGTAACGTAAACGCCGATCTCAGCCAATGCTCGCCTTCGCCACTTTCACCCAGTTCGCCAAGATCGAAGGTGGCAGCGATAAGCGGCGCGCGGCCCCATTTGGCAGCTCCGTTTCAAGTTTGGCAAAACGGTGGTGTCCATTTTTTTAACTTGGCTCAATGATCGGTACGTGGTGTCACCAAGGCATAGCGCATAATTATCGGGAAGCTTATGCTGCCCGTTTCGCTCAGCACTCGGCATCTGAGATAAAATCTGTGATAATCTCTCAAGCGTGCGTGGATATTTCATTGCATGGCTACGAATTGGCAACAGAGATAGCAAATAGGCTTGGGGGCAACATGCAGAGCACGAGCTGGTGAGGCTTGGCATTCATGGGTATTTGAGCGATGTATTCAATATCAATCGCGCCAAAACACCGGGCAGAGTAAACTGCTCATGATTTCAAACCGCCTCCCAGGCGGTTTTATTCGTTGTAGGTATCCTCTCCGAGCGGAAACCTGGGTTCCAGGGAAGAAGGGTGATAACTGATGACGGAGAAGTGACTACGAAAGACTGAAACAATATATGATGAGAATATTGGCGCGCCCAACACGATTCGAACGTGTGACCCCCGCCTTCGGAGGGCGGTACTCTATCCAGCTGAGCTATGGGCGCAAATGAAACTGCATCAAATCCAGTGCAGCGCGCTAGGATAGCTTTTTTTGTAGCATCCGTCCAACGTAGTCGTAGGCGTATTTTTGCATCAGACAACCTGAAGATATACAATTAATCGCTTTTGCCATGGGGAGTTATTGTGAGCGACACTGAAGAGCATTCCTCGGCCATCAAGACGCCGAAACAATTGATTACAGTTCTGCTGATCGCGATTGTGTTTCCAATCGCGATCGTCGTGTTACTGGCACAGTATGCCACTGGCGGCATTGCGGTGAACAAAAATGACCCTGCCTTGACGGATGAATCGGTAGCCAAGCGCCTGAAGCCGGTAGGCGAACTGGTGTTTGCCAGCGACTTGCCAGCGGTCGATGAGTATTTGGGAGCGGGGGTTGATCAAACAGCATCAGCAGCCATTGCCCCGGTTGCGGCCGCCAGCGGCGCAGACAAGATTGCGACGATCTATACCGCCAGTTGTGCTGCGTGCCACATGAGTGGGGCAGCGGGCGCACCCAAACAAGGTGACAAAGCAGCATGGGCGCCGCGTATCAAGAACGGCAATGCGACGCTCTACGCCAGTGCCCTCAAGGGCAAGGGCGCGATGCCCGCCAAAGGCGGCAACGCCAGTCTGTCCGATGACGATGTCAAAGCGGTGGTGGATTACATGGTGAGTCAGGCGAAGTGATTCGCTACAGCATTTAGTCGATGGAGGGGCGGTTCCAGACCGCCCCTTGTTTTTTGTGGGATGCGGCTGGAGTGCATCGGCGATAGCGGTATAACGTACGAATAACGGGAGTAGAGCGGGCTGTCTTCACATGGCTACTTACGCAATCGGTGATCTGCAAGGTTGTTATAAGGAGTTCAGGCAGCTTCTTGATCTGCTCGATTTTGATGCTGCGGCAGACAAGCTGTGGCTGGTGGGGGATATTGTCAATCGCGGGCCGGATTCGTTGATCCTGTTGCGTTTCATCAAAGCATTGGGTGATGCAGTAGTCATGGTATTGGGTAATCATGATCTGCATCTGCTCATGGTTGCGGAAGGTCGTGCCAGGCCGCACCGCAGCGACACGCTGCAGGACGTACTGACCGCACCTGACCGGGACGAGTTGCTCTACTGGCTGCGGCAGCAGCGGCTGTTGCATGTGGAGGGTGATTACCTCATGGTGCATGCCGGTTTGCTGCCGGCATGGAACGTGGCACAAGCCATATTGCTCGCGCAGGAAGTCGAAGCCGCGCTGCATGGCAATGATTTCCGCGAATTTCTCTCACATATGTACGGCAACCAACCTGATCGCTGGGACGACAATCTCGCCGGATATGATCGCTTGCGGGTGGTCACCAATGCCATGACACGCATGCGCGTCTGTACCCCTGACGGGAAAATGAATTTTGCTTACAAAGGCCAAGTGCAGGACATCCCGGCCGGGTATCTGCCATGGTTTGAAACGCCGCACCGTGCCAACCAGGAAGCTACGGTCATTTGTGGTCACTGGTCGGCACTGGATTTGCAGATAAGGAATAACCTGATCGCGCTCGATACGGGCTGTCTGTGGGGGGGGAGTCTCACGGCTGTGCGGCTGGAAGACCGGAAGGTTTTCCAGGTGCCTTGTGCGGCACCGGCAGGGACAACGCGCTGGCGATAGCGTGTTCGACAAAACGCGCCAGTTCCCGCCGGTTTTTCCCGCTGCTGTTGACCGGCTCGGCAAAGATCAATTCCACCTCAATCCATGGCTGCCGTAATATTTGTTGCAGCGATTCCAGCAGCGAGGCATCGACGTAGGCCGCCGCCTTGCT
>Ga0209253_10004235_pt1 | contig 12534 bp, 11 predicted proteins | sample FrelakmetBRP12BR_FD_187145 | JGI IMG/M metagenome (GOLD analysis project Ga0209253, IMG submission 187145) | Freshwater lake sediment microbial communities from the University of Notre Dame, USA, for methane emissions studies - BRP12 BR (SPAdes)... | ecosystem: Environmental > Aquatic >...
TCATGAACGTGGCGCGGGTCGCCGCCGAGACGCAGGCCAACCTCGACAAGGCGCGCAACCGGGACCAGTCCCTGAGCGCCATCGCCACGTCCAACCTGGCCCTCCAGGCTGCCGACCCCGCGTACGTGAGCCGCGCAGGGGCCAACAACGCGCACTTCCTGCTCCCCCGCCTCGACAACGACGCTGCTTCCTACGCTCTCGGCGCCGTGAAGGAGGGCGCACCCCTCAACGCCATGGGGCTTTACCTCCAGTACCACATGGCGGCGCTCGAGCTCGCCCAGCGCTACGCCACGCAGCCTCCGCCCCCCGCGGAGCGACCCGCCGCCGCCCTTCGCATCCTGGTGCTGGAGGGCTTCGCGCTGCACTGGATCGAGGACGCCTACGCGGCCGGTCACGTGGTCGGCACCTGGGGGTCCGACGCCTGGCGCAAGGGGACCCACGACTACTACAACGAGTTTGGCCACGACGCGGTCACCTGGGGCGGCGAGCCCGCCATCCTCTTCGGGGATTCCTTCATGCGCGAGGCCGACCTCCGGCGCGCCTCGGACGCGGTGGAGCACAGCCTCGAGCAGCTCGTCGCGGCGCTCCGGCCGGGCGACGAGCTCGGGACGCTGGCCATCGACTTCGGGCTTCCCGCCGCGCAGATCTTCGCCTTCGACTCCTGCAAGGAGGAGACGCAGCCGTCGGTCGCCAAGTCGGACGGGCTGGCCCGCCACTTCGCCCCGGTCTACCAGGCCATGCCGCAACCCGGTCGCGGCCAGGGCGACGTCGCGCTGCCTCGCTTCCGCGAGGAACTCGGGCCCTTCATCGGTGTCTTTTCCTCCATCTCCGGCAACATCGGCTGGGGAGGGTTCGGCACCGACACGGCCCAGTTCTTCGGGTCGCTGTCCGCCGGCTTGCGCCTCGGCTTCGGGGCCGAGAGCCTGACCGGCACGGTGGGCACGGGCCTTGCGTTCCTCGAAGCCGGAATCACCATGCAGTCGGCGCAGACCGACTCTTGCTCGGGAGCAGCCGCTTGCACCGTCCTCGGCACGAGCGCCTTCTTCCCGCGCGTCCCGGCGAGAACCGGGCTCCGGCTTGGCATGCGGCTGCCCTTCTACCTCATCCCGGGCGACATGCTCCTGCTCGGTCCGGTGCTGGCGCTGGCCTCCCCGTCCGCGCTCAGCTCGGTGGGGGTGGCCGCGGCGAGCGGCGGTCTCATCCCGTACCAGCGCAGCTTCGGGGTCGGCCTGGGCTGGCTCCAGGTCGTCATCGGGCGCGAGGTCGACGCCGTGCTCTACGGCTTCCTCTCCGACGTTCTCATCCTCACCCCCATCGGTCCGCCGCCCGACCCGAACTCCGACCTCGGCGCGGCCAAGCTCAAGTCGATCTCGCTCATCTTCCCGGTCCTCGAATGGACCCCGTTCCGCACCTTCGCCACCCAGCTCGTCTTCGCCACCGTCGTCCAGCTCGGCTTCGGGGTGGAGATCCCGCTCACCAGCCCCATCGTCTACCCGACCGGATACGGCAACGCCTCGCTCTCCCCGTCGTGGAACGTCTTCCTCCGCGGCCAGTTCGACGGCCGTTACTTCTTCGGATCGCGCGACGACCTCGTTCCGCCGCGATGACCGCTCCCTTCAGCCGGCGCCTCGTGGTGCGATGGTCCGACGTGCAGGAGTGATGGACGCTGGCGGTTATCCGACGCTACAGGTCGACCGACGCAGCCGTGCGGGCAAGCCCCGGGTCGAGTGCACTAGAAGTGACACCCAGGTAGCGCAGCATCCGGTACTGGTGCTGCCGCAGTCCGCGCACCGAGACGCGCGCCCGCGCCGCCGCCAGCACGTCGGCCAGCGTGGCCACGGCCCGGTCGTGGAAGACGCGGACCCGGGAGAGGTCGACGTAGACCTCGGCGTCGCCTGGCAGATCGGCGATCCGGCTCTGGATGGCCTGGACCGCTTCGATGTCGAAGGCCCCGTCCATGCGAATGACGAGACTCTCCGAGTGCACAGGCTGCATGGCGTGACTCCGAGCTGTTGGTTGCGGCGACCCCCCGGTCACCGTAACTAGATAGTAGGCTCGATCCCACGCGCTGACAATGTCTCTACGTGACGATTTGCCGGTCAAATGGTGGCTTTCGCCGTCCCTGGGGGGGCGACCCGATCGCGCCTGTAGGTGCCTCGCCGACACGCCGCTACACCGGGCGGGGCCCCCGCGTCCCCGCTAGATCCCGCCGCGAGATGAGGAAACCCAGCGAGCACCGTTCGCTCCTCCCGCACGAGCACGGGGCCTACGGCCAGATCGCGATGCCGATCCTCTGCGGCCTGGCACTGGGGCGGCCCGGACCCGGGGCCTGGTTGCTCGCGACGGGCGCCTTCCTCGGATTCCTCTCCTACGAACCCCTGCTCGTGGCATCCGGCCGACGGGGAAGGCGGACCCAGGAGGATCACGGCGCGCGGGCGCGGAGGCTGGCGGGGTGGATCCTGTCCGCCGCCGTGGCGCTCTCGGGCGCAGGTTTCGTGCTCTCGCCACCGGAGGCCCGCCTGGCCGCTGCGGTTCCCCCTGTCCTGGCGGCCGGGATCGCCGTGCTGGTCTGGATGGAGCTCGAGCGAACGGTGCCCGGCGAGGTGGCCGTGGCCGTCGCCCTCTCGTCGGTTGGCTTCCCGGTTGGCGTGGCCTCGGGCGCGCGACCCGGCGCGGCGGCCGCCGCGTGGCTGGCCTGGAGCCTCGGGTTCGCCGCCGCGACGCTGGCCGTCGAGGTGGTGCTGGCCCGGTCCCGCTCCCCGGCCCGCGATCCAGGGCCGGCGGCCCTGGGCGGAGTGGTGCTGCTGGAGGGCGTCGCGCTGGCCCTCGCGTTCGCAGGAGTCGTCCCTGCGGTGGTGCCGGTGGCCGTCGCCCCTCTCGCCCTCTCGTCACTCGCCGTGATCTTGCTTCGCGTCCAGGCCCGGAGGCTCAAGGCGGTGGGCTGGGCGACCCTCGCCGGGAGCGCCGCCACGCTCGCCGTCCTCGTCTCGGCGCTCCGATGACGGACGGCACGCCGTTTTTGGCCGGCAGGCCGGTGCGCTGCTAGATTGGCCCCGGTGCGCGTTCTCCTCTCCAACGACGACGGCGTCAACGCGCCCGGCCTGGCCGCCCTGGCCGCCGCCTTTCCCGGCGACGAGGTCTGGATCGTCGCCCCGGACCGCGAACAGTCGGCGTCCAGCCACGCCATCTCCCTTCACCGCCCGCTCCGCCTCCTCGAGCTCGGGCCCCGACGCTTCTCGGTGGATGGCACGCCCACCGACGCCGTCTTCATGGCCCTCCACCACGTGCTGCGCGAACGGCGCCCCGACCTGGTGCTCTCCGGCATCAACCACGGCCCCAACCTGGGCAATGACGTCCTCTACTCGGGAACCGTCGCCGCGGCCATGGAGGGGGCTTTACTTGGGGTGAATGCCATCGCTGTGTCCCTGGCATCGCGCCCTCCCCACCACTTCGGCGACGCGGCCGCCTTCGCCGCTGCATTCGCCCGCCTGGTCGCCTCCGATCCCCCGCCGACGCCGACGCTCTTCAACGTGAACGTTCCACCCGGCCCGGTGCGGGGCTACCGCTACACCCGGCTCGGGCAGCGGACCTACGGCAGCGACGTGGTGGAGAAGATCGACCCGCGAGGCCGTCGCTACTTCTGGATCGGAGGCGACGCCAGCCACCGGGACGTTCCCCTCTCCGACTGCAACACGGTGTTCGACGAGGGGCTGGTGGCGGTCACCCCCCTCCACCTCGATCTGACCCATGACGCCCTCCTGCAGGGGCTGCGCGACTGGGCCGTTCCCGGCTACCGCAGGGAGCCCGCCCCGTGAGGCGGCGCCTCGTCGCCGGGGCGATCGCCCTGGCGACGCTCGCGGGGTGCGCAGCGCGGCAACGGACCCCGGCCGAGGTGGCCGGCCAGCGTTCCCCGCCGTTCCCGCTCTCGAGCGCCGACCCGCACGTCGAGCCCGACCTGGTGGGAACCACCCACGTCGTCCAGAAGGGCGAGACCGTGTACCGGATCGCCAGGACCTACGGCGTCGATCCGCGGGAGTTGATGGACGCGAACGGCATCTCGGATCCGAGGACGCTGGCCCCCGGGCAGGAGCTCTTCGTTCCCGGCGCGACGCAGCCGCTCGACGTGGCGCCACCACCGGCAGGCGGGTCCGCGGGCGCGTCGACCCCGCGAGAGCCCGAGCCGCCGCTCCCGCGACGCAACCCCGGCGCCAAGCTGCTCTGGCCGCTGCAGGGAGTGCTGTACCGTGGATATGGAGTGAAGCAGGGGCAGCGCCACGACGGCATCGACATCTCGGCTCCGGAAGGAACGGTCGTGCGGGCCGCCGCGGCGGGCGAGGTGATCTACACCGGCTCGCAGTCCGGGTACGGCGTCATCGTCATCCTCCGCCACGCCGATTCGCTCATCACGCTCTACGCCCACAACAGCGCGGTGCTGGTGAAGGACGGCGACCGGGTGGACGCCGGAACGCCCATCTCCAAGGTCGGCCAGTCCGGGCGCACCACGGGCCCTCACCTTCACTTCGAGGTCCGGGAGGGCACCAAGCCTCGCGATCCCATCCCCTTCCTCCCCTGAGGTAGAGTCCGCGGCCATGGAATCGATCTCCGACCTGCTCCGCCGCACCATCCGCGACGTCCCCGATTTCCCCAAGAAGGGGATCGTCTTCAAGGACATCACGCCGGTCCTGGGAGATGGCGCGGTCTACCGGCGCGTGGTCGACGAGCTGGTGACCCGCTGGAAGCCCCGGGGCGTCGACCAGGTGGTCGGCATCGAGTCGCGCGGCTTCATCTTCGCGGCACCCCTGGCCTACGCACTCGGCGCAGGGCTCTCCATCGTCCGCAAGCCCGGCAAGCTGCCCTGGGAGACCATCCGCGAGAGCTACTCCCTGGAATACGGCCAGGATGCGCTCGAGCTGCACATCGACTCGGTCGGACCGGGCGAAAGGGTGCTCGTCGTCGACGACCTGCTCGCCACCGGGGGCACCGCCGAGGCGGTGGGCCGGCTGGTCAAGCGGCAGGGGGCGGACCTCGTCGGTTATGCCTTCGTGGTCGAGCTCTCGTTCCTCCACGGGACGCGGCGACTCGGGGCCGAGAAGGTCGACTCGCTGGTGACGTTCTAGGGGTCTCCACCCGCCTTCTTGCTAGATTGACCGGGATGCCCGGCTCCACGACGAGATACGAGGCCGTGACGATCCTGGGGGCGTGGGACGAGACCCCGTCCTTGCGCGCCATCCGGGTCGCCCTCGGGCCGCTGGCCCCGAGCCACCGCGTCCCGGGCCAGGTGGTGAAGGTCAGGGCTCCGGCGGGCGAGGCCTACCTCGCGCTGGCGAGCGCCCCGGCTCCGGACGGCACGGTCGACCTGCTCGTCAAGCGGGGCGGGAAGATCGCCGACGAGGTGATCGCCGCGGCGGAGTCCGGCGGGAAGCTCGAGCTCTCCGCCCCCTTCGGGAATGGCTTCCCGCTGGCAGGTGCCGAGGGGCGCGACCTGCTCCTCTTCGCGGCAGGATCGGGCATCGCCCCCGTCCGTGCCCTCCTTCAGCACGTCATCTCCCACCGCAACCGCTTCCGGCTCGTGACCCTCTTCTACGGCCAGCGCCGCGGCGCCGACTTCGCCTACCGGGGCGAGCACCTCGACTGGGAGCGCCACGGCGTGCGGGTGGTGCTCTGCCCGTCCAGCGCCGACGAGGCCTGGCCCGGCGTGCGCGGCCGGGTGCAGGAGGTGGCCCAGACGCTGGGGCTGGGCGGCTCCGACCCGGCCGGCAGCGAGGCCTACGTGTGCGGCATGACCGCCATGGTCAACGACGTGAAGGGCACCCTGAAGGACGCAGGCGTCCCGCCGGAGCGGGTCCACCTGAACTTCTAGCGCCGGCCCGGGCGCGTCAGGTCGTCGTCTTGAAGGCCCGGAAGGCGAACAGGGTCTCGGTGTCGCGGATCCCGGGGACCTTCTGCAGCCGGCCGGGGATCAGGTCGCCGAAATCGTCGTAGCTGGCTGCGTACAGCTTCACCAGCAGGTCGAACGGCCCGGTCACCGAGTGGACCTCGGAGACCCCGTCGATCTCCATGACGGCGTTGGCCACCTCTTCGAGTCGCCCCGGTTCCACGCGCAGCAGCACGAATGCGAATCGCATGTGGTTTTCCTATCACGGCCAGGCTGGGGCGTCCCCGTGCCAGTCGGCGGTGGCTTCCAGCCACATCGCCAGCCCCGCCCACTCGCCCCAGGGGGCGAACCACTTCTCGATCGTGGCGTCGGAGGGCGGCCGGCGTCGCCCCCTCAGCTCGGCGACCTTCCTGCGCGTCCAGGAATCGAGGGCGAGCCCCTCGTGGCGCCCGAGCAGCCGCATCAGGTGTTCGGTCGCGTACGGGCCGAAGCCGAGCAGGGCGCGGATGCGCCGCTCCAGTTGCTCGGATGGGACGGAGGGGTCGCGCCAGCCCTCGACGTCCAGGTCACCCGAGGCCACCGATCGGGCCAGCGCGCGGAAGTAGGGGGCGCGGTAGCCGACGCGAAGGTGATCCCGGAAGAAGCGTTCGCTCCGCGACGCCATGGCCTGCGCCGACGGGAAGGCGCGTCCGGCCGGCCCCTGCTCGCCGAGTTCCTCCACCAGCCGGTTCACCATGCTGCGGGTGAGGCCCCACGAGCAGTTGGTGGTGCAGAGCGTCTTCACCGCGTCCTCGAAGACCGTGGGGGAGCGGAGCAGCCTCCCCAGTCCACGATCGAGCGCGACCTGGACCGGCCTGGGACCGTCGCCCCCCTCGATCTCCCGGGCCCGGGCCCTGAACGGCCCCAGGTCCTCGTCGAGCGCCAGGCTGGCGCGCAGGCCGCGGCGAGCCTCGGCCACCTCGGCTGCCCCGACCCTGCCCCTTGCCGTCACGCGCAGTGCGAGCTCCCCCGGCCCGGCCTCCGCCACCTCCGCCTGCACCACCCGCCCGGTCGCGAGGAGGAGCGGCCGGCCCAGGATCCGACGCGCCGGGTCCCATCTCCAGGGGGCGAGGTCGTACCACCCGTGACTGCGGACCACTCGCTCCAGGTCGAAGGGGACGGGCGCTTGCATCTCCCCTCTCCTAGCGGCTGCGGGACGCGGCCGCCCTCCCGGGTCACCCCGGAAGCGGCGCCCGGACGGGGGTCGACCCCGATGGGGTCTGGCCCCGACGCCCGCACGGTGCGGCAATTGGTACACCGCCTGGCGCGGGACCGGAGGACGACATGTCGCGCATCGAGAACGAGGAGTTGACCGTACTGGAAGGGGACGAGGGAGAGAACGAGGTGGGACGGCACGCCGACGTTGGGCGCATGCTGCTCCTCACGCCGGTGTCGGAGGTGAAGGGACGAACTCGGCCGGTGACCTTGCCGGCCGACGCGACGGTGGCCCGCGCCGTGGAGTTGATGGTGAAGAAGAAGATCTCGGCAGTGATGGTGGTGGAGCCGCGCAAGCCTCACCGTCTGGCCGGCATCTTCACCGAGCGGGACTTCCTGCTGCGCTCCGGGACCTTGCGCGGCCTGGGGCGCGTCCAGCTGAAGAAGGTGATGACCCGGGACCCGGAGTCGCTCCGCGCGAGCGACAGCGTGGCCTACGCGCTCCAGAAGATGTCGGTGGGGCGCTTCCGCCACGTTCCGCTGGTCGACGACCTCGGCATCCCGGTGGACATGATCACCACGCGGGACCTGGTGGACTTCATCGTCGAGCTCTGCCCGGAGGAGATCCTGAACCTCCCGTCCCAGCCGAAGCTGGCCTTCCACCCGGAGCGCGAGGGGGCCTGACCGCCCCCCGCGGCGCTGGCGCGGACGAGCCCTGCTGCTACGCGGCGGCCTCGCTGGCCCCGTGGCACTTCTTGTACTTCTTGCCCGAACCGCAGGGGCAGGGCTCGTTGCGGCCGACCCGGGCCTGGCCGCGCGTGACCGTCTCCTGCCTGGGGGCCTCGGCCTCGCCCTCGGCGCCGGGGTGGCTCTCGATCACCTTCTGCTTCCGTCCCAGCGCCAGCCGCTTCTGCTCGATCTCCTGGGCCGTCTCCTGCCGGGCCGGGACGAGCCGGAGCACGTTGCCCACCACGCTGGAACGGACGTTCCAGGTCATGCGGGTGAACATGTCGTAGCCTTCCTTCTTGTACTCCTGCTTCGGATCGCGCTGACCGTAGCCGCGCAGCCCGATCCCCTGGCGCAGGTGGTCCATCTGCAGGAGGTGATCCTTCCAGAGCTGGTCGATGGCCTGGAGATACAGGTACTGCTCGTACCGGCGGAGCAACGGGACGCCCTCGGCGTCGGCGCCGAAGAGCTCCCCCTTCTGCGCCTGGGCCCTGGCGACGACCTGGTAGATCTGCCCCTCCAGCGCCGTTCGCGCGGCGGCGACGCGCGAGCTGCCCGGGTCGCCGAAGCTCATGTCCACGCCGAACTGGTCCTTCACCCGGCGTGAGAGGGCCTCGAGGTCCCAGTCCTTGCGCGACTCGGGGCAGCAGTCGGACACCATCTCCCGCACCAGGTCGTCGACGAGGTCGAGCATGTGCTCGCTGGCATCGTTCCAGTCGTAGACCTTCTCGCGGCGGGTCTTCTTCCTGGTCTTCTGGTCCTCGTCGTACTCGACCACGGGCACCCCGGCCCCGAAGCCCAGCACCATGCGGCGCAGCTGGTAGACCGACTTGCGCTGCTGGTTCATCACGTCGTCGTAGTCGAGCAGGTTCTTGCGGATGTCGAAGTTGTGGGCCTCGACCTTCTTCTGGGCGCCCTCGATGGATCGGGTGAGCATCCGGTGCTCGATCTGCTCCCCCTCCTTCATCCCCAGCGTCTCCATCAGCTTGGCGATGCGCTCGGATGCGAAGATGCGCATCAGGTCGTCCTCGAGCGACAGGAAGAAGATCGAGGATCCCGGGTCGCCCTGGCGGCCGGCCCGGCCGCGGAGCTGGTTGTCGATGCGGCGCGACTCGTGGCGCTCGGTGCCCACGATGTGCAGGCCTCCGACGGCCACCACCTCGTCGTGCTCCCTGGCCGTCTGCACCTTGAGCTCCGCCGTGCGGGTCGCCAGGCGGGCCGCCCATTCGACCTTGCGGACCTGGAAGGCCTCGGGGGTCTCCCCCTCCATGGGCGCGTCGGGCTCCGGGCCCACCTCGTGCTTGGCCATCATCTCCGGGTTGCCGCCCAGGAGGATGTCGGTGCCGCGGCCGGCCATGTTGGTGGAGATGGTCACCGCGCCCTTGCGACCGGCCTGGGCCACGATCTCGGCCTCGCGCTGGTGGTGCTTCGCGTTCAGGACGTTGTGGGGGATGCCGCGCTTCTTGAGGATCGAGGCCACCACCTCGCTCTTGGCCACCGAGACGGTGCCCACCAGGATGGGCTGCCCCTTGGAGTTCCGCCTCTCGATCTCCTCGCAGATGGCGTTGAACTTCTCGCGCTCGGTCTTGTAGACCACGTCCTCCGAGTCGGAGCGGATGTTCCTCTGGTTGGTGGGGACCATCACCACGTCGAGGTCGTAGATCTTGGCGAACTCCTCGGCCTCGGTCTCGGCCGTGCCGGTCATGCCGGCCAGCTTCGAGTACATGCGGAAGTAGTTCTGGAAGGAGATGGTGGCGAGCGTCTGGTTCTCGGCCTCGATCTTGACCCCTTCCTTGGCCTCCACTGCCTGGTGGAGCCCGTCGGACCAGCGCCGGCCCGGCATGAGACGGCCGGTGAACTCGTCGACGATGAGCACCTCGCCTTCCTTCACCACGTAGTCCACCTCGTTGCGGTAGAGGTGGTGTGCGCGCAGGGCCTGCTCCACGTGGTGAAGCCACTCGATCTGCTCGGGGTCGTAGAGGTTCTGGATGCCCAGCTTCTGCTCCATCTTCTCCACGCCGGCATCGCTCATCACCACGGTGCGGGTCTTCTCGTCGACGGTGAAGTCCACGTCGCGGATCATCGAGGGGATGAGCCGGTTGACCTGGTAGTACTTGTCGCTCGACTCGTCGGAGGGGCCGGAGATGATGAGCGGCGTGCGGGCCTCGTCGATGAGGATCGAGTCGACCTCGTCGACGATGGCGAAGTTGAGCTCCCGCTGCACGTAGTCCTGGAGCCGGAACTTCATGTTGTCGCGCAGGTAGTCGAAGCCGAACTCGTTGTTCTGGCCGTAGGTGATGTCGGCGCCGTAGGCGTCCTGCCGCTGCGCGTCGGTGAGGCCGTGGACCACGACGCCGGTGCGCATCCCCAGCATCGTGTAGAGCCGCCCCATCCATTCGGCATCGCGCCGGGCCAGGTAGTCGTTCACGGTGACCACGTGGACGCCGCGCCCGGAGAGCGCGTTCAGGTAGCAGGGCAGCGTGGCGACGAGCGTCTTGCCCTCGCCGGTCTTCATCTCGGCGATCTTGCCCTCGTGGAGCACCACGCCGCCGATGAGCTGGACGTCGAAGTGGCGCATGCCCAGCGACCGGATGCTGGCCTCGCGCACCAGCGCGAAGGCCTCCGGGAGGACCTCCTCGAGCGCGCGCCCCTTCTGGATCTGCTCCTTCCACTCGGCCGTGAGCCGGGGCATCTCGTCCGTCCGCAGCGCCTTCATGCGCGGCTCGAGCGCGTTCACCCGCACCACCATGGGGGCCATCCGCTTGAGCTCGCGCTCGTTCTTGGTCCCCACGATCTTCCGAAGCATCCAGTTCAGCATCGTTTCCTCGTTGACGGAGCGGCGGACGGGGGTCCGCGGGCGCGGCGCGAAGCACTCGGCGACGGCGCGCGGAGGCTACTCTCCGAGCTAACACCGCGCCAGCCAAAAGCAAATCGACGGAGCGGACGCCCCGCCGGAGGCCCCGTCACTCCAGGACGAACTTCCTGGGGTTCTCGGGAATTCCGTTCACCCGCACCTCGTAGTGGAGGTGGGGGCCGGTGGAGCGACCGGTATTGCCGACCGCGGCGACCTTCTGGCCGCGCGCGACCCGCTCACCGAGCCGCACCGTGGTCTCCGAGAGGTGCGCGTAGCGGGTCTTCACGCCGTAGCCGTGATCGATGACGAGGACCTTGCCGTAGCCACCCTCGGTGCCGTTGAACACCACGGTTCCGTCGGAGGGGGTCTGGACCGGCTGTCCGTGGGGCGTGGAGATGTCGAGCCCCTGGTGCATGGACCGGTCGGCGTTGTAGGGGTCGAGTCGCACGCCGAAGTCGCTCGTCACCCAGCCCTGCGTCGGCCAGATGGACGGCGTCGAGGCGAGCATCGACTTCTGGTCCTCGAAGTACTCCGAAAGCTCGCGGAGGCTCGCTTCCTGCCGGTGGGCCTCGTTCTCCAGCGACGCGATGCGACCGGGAAGCGCGGCGGGGTTCTCGCGTGCCGCCGACCCGGCCTGCGTCGGGCCCGCCTCGGGGGCGCCCAACGGACCGATGGCCAGGTTGCGCTCGGGATCCTGGAGATGGGTCACGGCGCTGCGGAGCTTGGCGTCGAAGCGCTCGACCCGGTCGAGGGTGGCCTGGACGTGGGCGACCTTCTCCTGAACGAGAAGAACCTGCGACCGGAGCTGGGCGTTCTCGTCCCTCAGCGACCGGTTCTCGGAGGAGGCCGAGAGGAGGGTGAAGTAATGGGAGATCGTGAGGAACCCCACGACCAGGACGGCGACGGCCCCGAGCAGCCCCTTCTTGAGCCAGCGGCGCGGCAGGCGGAACTTCCGCACTGCCTGCGAATGGTCGCTGACCACGATGAGGGTGTACTGGCGGCGGTCCGGGGTGGTGGGCATTCGAGGCGTCGCGGCTACGGTCAGGAAACGTTTGAACCTGGACTCGTGTCCCCTGCTACCCGGACAAGCAAACCGGTACCAGAGGCCAGCGGGGAGTGTCAACGAACTTGGAGGTGTGCGTGGCTTCGGTACCCGAGACCACCCAATGGGTCCGGGGGTATAGCCCATTGGACCCCAGCGCGCACCAGGATTACCGCAGAGGATATCATCGGGCACATGGCTGCAGGCCGCAGGAGGTGACCGCATGCACCGGCTCCCCGACTTCCAGCTGGAGGTCTTCTTCAGCCGGTGGGAGTTCGCCGCCAAGCACGTGCTGACGGCCTCGGACGCCCAGAGCATGAGCCTCGGCGAGTTGCTGGCACTGGGCACCGACGAGGACCGAACAGGCTTCGAGCGGATCACGCTGGGCTACGTCCCCACCTGGGGCGGGGACGAGTTGCGACAGGCCATCGCGGCAACCTACGTGGACATGCGGCCCGAAGACGTCCTCGCCTTTGCCGGAGCCCAGGAAGGGCTCTACTGGCTGCTGCAGGAGGCGGCCGGCCCCGGCGACCACGTCATCCTCACGGTGCCCGGCTACCAGTCCATGGAGTCGCTCGCACTGGCCACGGGCGCAGAGGTGACCGGACTGGCGCTTCGGCCGGAGAATGGCTGGGTCCTGGATCTGGACGGGCTGAAGCGCGACCTGCGGCCCAACACTCGGCTCGTCGCCGTCAACTTCCCGCACAATCCGTCTGGCGCGGTGCCCGACCACGCCACGTTCAGGGCCCTGGTGAATCTCTGCGAGGCGCGGGGCATCCGCCTCTTCTGCGACGAGGTGCACCGCGGCCTGGAGCTCGACCCGGCCCGGCGCCTGCCCCAGGC
>Ga0209253_10004236_pt1 | contig 12532 bp, 12 predicted proteins | sample FrelakmetBRP12BR_FD_187145 | JGI IMG/M metagenome (GOLD analysis project Ga0209253, IMG submission 187145) | Freshwater lake sediment microbial communities from the University of Notre Dame, USA, for methane emissions studies - BRP12 BR (SPAdes)... | ecosystem: Environmental > Aquatic >...
CTCGGCGCTGGGCACGCCCTCTGCCCCGCCCAACCAGGTGCTGATCGGCCTCTCCCTGTTCCTCACGTTTTTTGTGATGTCGCCGGTGCTGGAAAAAATGTACACCGATGCCTACCTGCCCTACAGCGAGAAAAAAATCTCGCTCGAACAGGCCTTCAACACCGGCATCGCACCGCTCAAAACTTTCATGCTGCGGCAAACCCGCGAAGCCGACCTCGCCCTGTTCATCAAAATCTCCAACAGCGAAGCCGTGCAAACACCCGAAGACGTGCCGCTCAAGGTTCTGGTGCCGGCCTACGTCATCAGCGAACTGAAAACCGCCTTCCAGATCGGCTTCGTGGTGTTCATCCCCTTCCTCATCATCGACATGGTGGTGGCCAGCGTGCTGATGTCCATGGGTATGATGATGGTGTCGCCGGCGATCATCTCTCTACCGTTCAAGATCATGCTGTTTGTGCTGGCCGATGGCTGGAATCTGATCATCGGTTCGCTGGCGCAGAGTTTTTATACCTGACCACGCATAGGCTTTGATGTGACTCCTGAAACAGTCATTACCATCGGACAGCAAGCCATCGAGATGACGCTGATGATCTCCGCTCCGCTATTGCTCAGTGCATTGATCATCGGCCTGGTGGTAAGCATCTTTCAGGCTGCCACACAGATCAACGAAATGACGCTGTCATTCATTCCCAAGCTGCTGGGGATATTTGCGGTTCTGATCATGACCGGCCCGTGGATGGTGAATACCATGGTCGATTACATCCAGCGGCTGTTCAGCAATATCCCCTGGATGATCGGGTGACGCCAAATGCCAGAAGGCGGAGATGAAATGTGCGTGCCGGCATTATGCAAAATTAATGCGCCGCGATGCCGTTACAACACTCCATCGGCCGTCTTCAGATTTATGTCGGACCGGGATAATCGATGATCAGCTTCACGAGTGCTCAACTCGATTCCTGGCTGGCCATGCTGATGTTCCCGCTGGTGCGCATTTTGGCGATGATTTCCACTTCACCGGTATTTGGCAACAAGGAAGTGCCGGCGCGTGTAAAGATCAGCCTGTCTGTCCTGCTGGCCATCATCATCGCCCCCACCATAGCCGCAATGCCGCAAGTCTCCCTCGGCTCCGCGCAAGGACTCCTGATCATGCTTCAGCAGATCATCATCGGCGTGGCGATGGGATTCACGATACGCCTGATCTTCACTGCAGTGGAAATGGCCGGCGAACTGGCCGGCTTGCAGATGGGGCTGGGATTCGCCAGCTTTTATGACCCCCTGAACGCAGCCTATACACCTGTCATTGCGCGCTGGCTCGGAATGATCGCGGCACTGGCATTTCTGGCCATGAACGGCCACTTGTTGGTGATATCCGCGTTGGCCGAAAGCTTTCACACCCTCCCCGTCGGCAGCATGATAACGGCTCAGGGGTTTTACGGAGTGGCAAGCTGGGGAGGTAGCATCTTCACCTTCGCCTTGCAGATGTCGCTGCCGATACTTGCCGCGTTACTCACCACCAATATCGCGCTGGGGATACTCACCCGTGCAGCGCCTCAACTCAATCTATTTGCGGTTGGTTTCCCGATCACTTTGGCGATAGGATTTTTTGTGCTGGCGCTGTCCATGCCTTACTTTGCACCGATGCTGGACCGGCTAACGCAAGAGGGCGTGGAGAAAGCGCTTAACTTGCTGAAGCCGCAGCCCTAGTGTTGAGAGATACCAATCAAAGATAGTTGAATAAGGAAAGATCCGATACTTTGACAAATGATTGCTGCGCCGCCTGCAACACCGTCTTCTGCAGGGTCAGGTCACTTATCGATTTGTTGTAATCAACATCCTGCAACGCCGACAGGGTCTGCTTGAAGTTCATACCGAGATCCTCACCGGTCACTTGCAACGCATCAATCTGGTTCAGGCGCAAACCCAGCGAAGCACGAGTGTTCAGAACGTTGTTCAGCGCGTTATCCAGATTATTGATCCCGTGAGACAGACTATTTGCCAGATTGGCGCCAACCACCGGCGCGTTCAGCGCATCAACCAGATCTGAAATGGTCTTGAATACGCTTTCGTTGACACTGGGTACGACCGTGAAAACGTCACCATTTGCCGGAGCTCCCTTGATGTCGATCTGCATTCCATCAAAATTGATAGCCTGTCCGCTCACATAGGGATTGCCGGCAGAAATGACCGTGGCGGTGGTGGAATTCGTTATGTCATAAGTCGTTATTCCGGCGACCACGCTGAAAGAAACGGTGTAGCTGTTGCCTGTCAACAATGCCGGGTTGGTTACCGATCCGATGCTGACCAACCCGCTCCCCATGTTGGCCGGAGCCGCCTGTGTGAAAAACGAGCCATTGCCGTTCTTGGCCCGCATAAAGACATCCGCGCCCGAATCACTGGAGGCCATTTGAAAAGAAGCGCTGACTTGGATATTACGCTGTCCGTCATCACCGAAATATGCTACTCCGGCGGGAGTAGCTGCGAATGGCTGCGTCTTGGATTGAAATCCGGCGAACAGATAATTCCCCACCTCATCCATGCTGTTCGCCAAACCAACCAGCTCCTGCAACCTTCTGCTGAAATCAGCTGCAATTGCGCTGCGGCCGCTGTTGCCGAGCGAGCCATTGCCAGCGCCGACTGCGGCGACTCTCACATCCTGTATCAGGGAGGTTACACTCTGCAGCGTACTTTCCGACATGGACAAGGCGTTAACCGCTGCAACTCGATTCGATGCGTACTGGGTATTGGTCGCATCTGACTGGCCGACCTCCAAAGCCCTGACTGCGCCGACCGGATCGTCAGATGCAGTGAGTATCCTGCGCCCGGTAGCGATCTGCATCTGAGTCTGCAGCAGTTTGGCCTGCTGTAGATTCAGGGCTGTGACGTTGCTGTCAAAAATTGTACTGGAGCTGATACGCATCTCACACCTACTTTCACAAAGACAACAATGCGTCGAACATCGTATTGGCTATTTGCATCGCTTTCGCAGCGGCCTGATAGGCACGCTGAAACCTCAACAGGTTGGCTGCTTCCTCGTCCAGATTCACCCCGGAAACCGCCTGTTGCGACGCTACCGTCTGCGCCACCATGTTGTTTTGGGCCTGGCTGGTGATATCCAGCTCGTGAGTTTTCGCGCCGACCTCTCCAACCAGTTGACCATACGCTCCCTGAAAACTGGCGGTGCCGTTAGCCAGCAGGTTCTGCGTCTGCAACCCGGCCATCAGCAAGGCATTGCGATTGTCGCCGGCTGCGTTGCTGTTGGTCGTGACGTTGAATACATCGCCCGCGGCAGGAGTTCCGGTGATCTGTACCGTCCACCCGTTATAGCTGATATCCTGTCCCGGGGTATATGCCACTGGCCCCGCAACTGCCGGCACAGCACCCAGCACGGTGAACGTGGTCGAACTGGTGAAGGTGATATTCACCGCGGCCTGTAGATTTACATTGGCCGGCGGTGGCGCATTGACCGTGCCGCTGGAAATCTTTGCCGTCCCGGCATTGGTCAATGCAGCCGATGCACGCATCGGTGCAGCCGCCGCGATTCTGGCAGGATCATTGACCATTACGGCAAGATCACGTGCGGCGTTGGCGACAGGGCGTATCAAAAAGCTGTCTCCTGCCGCCATTGCACCTGCTGACAAACTGACAGTAAAGCCATCCACCGTCTGCGGCAACGCAGGACCCAGATTGGTCACGGCATTGTCCGACAGGCGCACCATCGAATAGTTAGTGCCGTCGAACTTGAGCTGATAATCGCTGGTTGTCAGGGCCGACACATTGACGATGCTGGCCGAAACCGTCGCCGTACCGGTATTGTTCGCATTCTGATCGACACGCGGCGCGGCGGCATTGAACAGATTGCCTCCCAGCACGCCTTTCAGATCCTGCCCCAATTGGTTTTGCTGATTGACACTGGCAGCCAATCCCAACGCCACGCGACCCAATGCGTTACGTTCAGGCTCCAGGCTCTGGTCGCGGAATGCAAAATAGGCGCCCAGGTTTCCGCCCTGTATGCTGCTTTGCTGCAGTGGAATTATGTTGTTGCCGCTCTTGTAAGCGATATCGACGCGGCTTGGATCTGTTGTCGACTGAATGACACGCAGCGACATGGCCTGATCATCGAGCACCAGTGCCTGCCCGCTTCCGACAAATACGCTAAGCGTGCCATTCGCATCCTGTTGCACGCTGACCTTTATTTCCTTGTTCAGTTGACTGACCAGTTGATCGCGCTGATCAAGCAAGTCATTCGGTTGCTGTGCCTGTCCTGCAGCGGCGGTTGCGCGTTTGATATTACCGTTCAGCACCGCAATTTGTTGCGCATAAGAATTGATATTGTTGACACTTCCGCTGATTTGACTGTTCAGGGAGTTTGCAACCTCGGTCAGACGCTGGTCGATCGCCTGGAACCGGTTCGCGACAAACTGCGCGCTGCTGAGCAGGGTTTGCCGTGCGGGAATCGATTCAGGGGCATTGGCGACCCCGTTCATCGCATTGAAGAAATCCTGTATCGCCGGCGAGGCCCCAGCCACGGGGTCAGCAACCAGATTGTCTATTTGCTTAATGGCTGAGTAGTAGCTGCTCAAATAGCTGGCCTGATTCTGTTCCTGCAAGACCTGGGTGTTCAGAAACTGATCGTAAATCCTTCTGACCCCGACAATATCGACACCTTGGCCGAGAAATGCCCCGCCATACAACTGAGGATTGCGCGCGCCCAGCAACACTTCCTGCCGTGTGTATCCGGGCGTGGCGGCATTGGCGATGTTGTGCTGTGTGGTGACCAAGCCATACTGGGCGGCGTTCATTCCGCTCAATGCCGAGGTAAACAAATTGCTTCCCATGAACTTTCCTTCTCTCACCCTCCGTCGGGCATGTTGATATTATCGGCAAGGACAATAGATTCCTTAGGGTATTTTATAGGCAGGGAATAGCCATCAGCCTGGCGGGCTCGCCCTCGCATCCTTTTGTTTTATATACCTTCCAGCGATACAAGAACCTGCAGGCCGCAAATCGGCTAAGTTGGCTTGGTCAATAATTCACCGGTTATCCCCAGCACGCGCAACAACTTGTCGGCATATTTTGGATCGGTCGCGTACCCGGCCTGCTGTACAGCCTGTGCCATTCCTGCCGCATCTCCGGCGTGTTTCAACACATCTGCATAGCGCGGATTATTGCTGATCAGATTGGCGTAATCCCGAAACGCCTCGGCATATGAAGAATATGCACGAAATTTTTCGGGTTGCTGGTATGCCAAGCCTTTATCGTATTCTGTGGTGATCACTTCGGCTACTTTTCCGCGCCAATCCGCGTTCGCCTTGATGCCAAAGATGTTGTGGCTATTACTGCCGTCGGCCATGCGAATTTCGCGTTTACCCCAACCGCTCTCCAGTGCCGCCTGACCCAGCATCAGTTGTGCAGGAACACCGCTGGCTTGGCTGGCTTGCAGGGCGTGCGGCAACATGCGGTCCACAAAGCGAAGCTTCAGTGAAGATTCATGATCGCCACGAGCGGATTTGATGCCGGAATTAAGATCTTGCCGAACATTTTCACCACTATAGGACAGCGGGCCTGGAACTGAGGGCAGACCTTCCGGCCTCAGGGAACGGCTGAGTTGCTTCACCATAATATCAGCCAAACCGACCCCCCGGCTCGCCATGCTTTGTGCCAATTGCTGATCCAGCATGCCGGTGAACATCCGGGTTTGCTCGCTATCGAACATGCCATCCTGCGGTGTGGCCTCGCGCATGCTCTTCAGCATCATGTTGAGGAACACCGATTCGAATTGCTGCGCCGCCGCCTTGAGCGCCTGTTCCGGAGTATGCCTTGCCTGTGCACGCAACTGCTCAAGTGACTGGGTATCCAGCGCCAGTTTTGCTGAAGTGTCCAGCCGCGACACCATTTAAATTATCTCCAGCTCGGCATGAAGCGCGCCGGATGATTTCATCGCCTGAAGTATCGCCAGCAGATCTTGTGGCGTCGCGCCGATCGAATTCAGCGCCTTGACCACTTCACTCAGCGACACGCCTCTGGGCAGTTGCACCACGCCGCCTTTGTCGGCTTTGACTTCGATCGAGGTCTTGTCGGCCTGGACGGTCTGCCCCTGGGATAAGGCGTTGGGCTGGCTCACTTCACTGGTGGTGTTGATCACCACGGTCAGATTACCGTGCGAAATGGCACAGGTATTCAATGCCACCGCCTGATTCATCACCACCGATCCGGTACGCGCGTTGATGATGACTTTGGCTATGCCTTGCGCCGGATTGATCTCCAGATTTTCTATCCTGGATATGAATGCCACGCGCTCACTGCCAGCCGGCGCACGCACCTGTATCACCCGTCCATCCATGGCGGTAGCCAGGTCTGGCGCCACCAAGCCATTGATCGCCTCGGTGATCCTTGCGGCGGTCGTAAAATCCGTCGCTTTCAATTCCAGATGGATGAACTCGCCCTGCCCCAACAGCGTCGGCACGGCGCGCTCCACAGTCGCCCCTGCGGGCAAGCGTCCGACACTTAAATGGTTCACCTGCACCGATGCTCCGCCGGAGGAAGCGCCCACCCCGCCGACCAGCACATTGCCTTGCGCCACCGCATAGACCTGTCCGTCCACTGCCTTCAAGGGGGTCATCAGCAAGGTTCCGCCGCGCAGGCTCTTGGCATTGCCTATCGAGGATGCTGTGACATCTATGGTTTGGCCCGGCTTGGAAAATGGCGGTAGCGTGGCGGTAACCACCACCGCCGCGACATTCTTGAGTTGCAAGCTGGAAGTGGAGCTCTGCGGAAGATTCACACCCATCTGTGACAGCATGCTGATGATGCTTTGCACGGTAAATGGTGTTTGTGTAGTTTGGTCCCCGCTGCCATCGAGTCCGACCACGAGGCCATAACCTATCAACTGGTTGTCGCGCACGCCCTGGATGCTCGCTATATCCTTGATGCGATCTGCCGCTGCGGTGAGCGGTAACAGCATCACGAACAGCGCCAATAGAATTCGTTTCATCGTTTTACTCCTCATATGGGATAGCGAGCCAGGATAGCGGAGCAAGTAAATCCCACCCGCGCTGTTAGCCCCGCCCCAAATCAACCAACCCCGATCCAAAACTAGAACGGCCACACCGACTGGAGAAAACGGCCCAAAAAACCCAACGTTTTGGAGTCGTTTATCACCTCGCTCATCGCGCCCGCATTCTTGTATTCAATATGCGCATCGGCGACCTGGGTCGACAATACGGTGTTCGCGCCGTTGATCGTGATCGGATTGACCACCCCGGAAAAGCGGATGAATTCGTCGCTAGTATTCAAGGCCACCTGCTTTTCACCACTCACCACCAGATTCCCGTTCGGCAACACCTCGATAACAGTCACCGTGATCGTTCCGCTCAAGTCCTGAGTGGCAGCGCCGCTTCCAGAGATCGCGGACTTGCTGGCGCTATCACCGGTGATGGAAAACACATTCATCACCGGGGTTCCGGACGGCCCGGTTATGTTAGGCGTGTTTGCATTGATACTGTTCGAGCTGCTGGCACTGCCGCTGGTCTTGCGGTTACCGGTCGTCTTTTCAACGATATTGATGATCAGAACATCACCGACTCTGCGCGCACGCTTGTCCTCAAACAATGCGCGATCATTCAATCCGGTTCGGAAGATCGCTCCGTCTGCCGGAACAACCACTGGCTTTTCGTACGGCCTGGCAGTCATCGGCTGCTGGATACTGGTTGGCGGCGTCATGGAACATCCGGCCAGCAGACAGCAGACGGTCAACAACAGACCGGGAATCCTGCTGCTTGCTGCTTGCCACTTGCTGCTAGCGCCTGATTTATCGTTGTTCAATTCTCTCTCCTAACTACAGCTATCAAATCTGCGTCAGTCTCTGCAACATCTGGTCAGAGGCCTGAACGGCTTTGGAATTGATTTCATAGGCGCGCTGCGTCTGGATCATATTCACCAATTCCTCGACGACGTTGACGTTGGAAGTTTCCACATAGTTCTGATTCAACAAGCCGCTGCCATTGGTGCCTGGCACGTTGGTTGAGGGAGTCCCGGACGAGGCTGTTTCCTGATAAAGGTTATCGCCCAGACTTTCCAGTCCGGTCGGATTGATGAATGTCGCCAGCTGCATGCTACCCACTTGAACTGGTGCTGCCACACCCGCCTGTGTTATGGAAACAATGCCATCACGTCCGATCGTCACGTTGAGGGAATTGGCGGGAATGGTCAGAGCGGGTTGTATCGGGAAGCCACTGGACGTTACCAGCTGCCCCTGGTCGTTGATTTGAAACGAGCCATCCCTAGTGTAGGTTATCGTACCATCGGGCAATTGCACTTGAAAGAAACCCGCGCCCTGGATCGCCACATCCAGCTGATTGCCGGTAAGCTGAAGATTGCCTTGAGTATGTATCCGCTCCACAGCCACCGGGCGCACCCCGGTGCCGATCTGCAAACCGGACGGGATCTTGGTTTGCTGCGAAGACTGCGCACCCGGCTGACGCAGCGTCTGATACAGCATATCCTCGAACACCGCGCGCGACCGCTTGAATCCGGAAGTGCTGACATTGGCCAGATTATTGGCAATCACATCCATCTGGGTTTGCTGGGCGTCCAGACCGGTCTTGGAGATCCACAAGGAACGTATCATTTTGTTACCCTTTCAATCAGAGGAATGGTGAAATGTGCATCGGCGAGTAATATCTGCGTTTCAACCAGGATGGTTCGTTCAACCAGTGACGCTCAATATCTGGGTGGCATGCTGGGAATTGGTATCCGCGCTTTGCAGCATCTTCATCTGCATGTCAAATTTTCGCGCCAGTGAAATCATATTCACCATCGCTTCAACCGGATTCACATTGCTGCCTTCCAGGCTGCCGGGAGAGATTGCCACGCTGGCATCCGCATTGACTGCCGCTCCGTTACTGGTTCGGAACAGCCCATCACCGCCGCGCTCCAGCAATTCTGGAGCAGGATTGACCAGCTTCAAACGCCCTATCACATCTACAGCAGCCGCATGGACACCGCTGCGTATGCTTGAGATCGTCCCGTCCTTGCCAAAGGTCACCTCGGTATCCGGCTCTATACTGATCAGGCCTTTATCACCGACCACATTCAAACCTGAGCTGGTCTGCAGCACGCCATTTGAAGTGATTTTAAAACTGCCGTTGCGAGTGTATGCCTCCTTGCCATCCTGTCCCTGCACGACGATCCAGCCCGCCCCTTGCACCGCCACATCCAGCGCACGGCCAGTCTGTTGTATGACTGCCGGCGAGAAATCCGCGCCCGCCGTTGAGTCGACCACAAAGGTGCGTGTCGCCAAACCTTCGCCCACCAGCGGTACTGCACGAAACGTGTCCAGCGTGGCGCGGAAACCCGGGGTGCTGACATTGGCCAGATTTTCCGACACCGCCGCCTGCTGCTGCAGCACATGCGAGGCCCCGGTCATTGCGGTGTAGATCAATCTGTCCATGTTCCCTCCTCATTCAGCACGGCAATTCATGAATTGCATATGCCTCACTACCTCAAGTTAACCGCGGTTTGCATTATTTGATCCTGCGCCTTGATGGTCTGGGCATTCGCCTGATAGACGCGCTGCGCGGTGATCATGTTCACCAGTTCAGCGGTCAGGTCCACATTGGAATCTTCAACCGCGGAAGATTGCAGCAATCCCAGACTGCTTGATCCCGGTACGCCGACAAGCGGCCCGCCCGAGATTGATGTTTCCACCCACTCGTTGTTGCCTATCGGTTGCAAGCCTTGCGGATTGGTGAAATTTGCCAGCAGCATTTGTCCCAATGCCCGAGCTTGACCGTTGGAATAGCGTCCCAGAATGATCCCATCGGCACCGGTACTGAAACCATTCAGGCGTCCCGAGGTATAGCCATCCTGGGTCAGGGTGTTGACACCAAAATTGTCACCATACTGTGAAGTCTGGCCGAAATTGAAGGTAAGCGTCTGTGCCGCCGCGCCGGTTGGGGTGAATGCTGCCGAAGCAACCTGTCCGAGGGGCGGGCCTGCCGGCGCCACCAGTTGTCCGAAATTATTGAAAGTGAGTGTGGTCAAAGCGGTGCCCGCCGGCGGTACAGACACCCCATCCACCGTCAGGAATGCATTCCAATTGGGTGAGCCTGCATTGGATGTGACGACAGCTCCGGCTACGGTAGCCGCCGCCGGGGCGGCCAGCGTAAGTACGTTCCCGGCAATCGCAGTGATGGTAGTCGTCAGATCCGGTGCTCCCGCACCGGCAACCGTGACCGTGTTACCTATGGACAGCCCGGCAGATGAAGCGACCGTCAAGGTATTCGTGCCGATTGTGATGGCACCGGTAGTCGGAGCAATGGGTTGTCTTTGGAAATACAACGAGCCGACGTGACTGGCCCCCAGGCTGTCATATACCGTCAACGAGGTCGAGTTGTTGTAGGAAGTCGGGTCTATCGGACTAAAGACCGCACTCACTGGCACCATGGCACGCGCATCAAGATTCGTACCGACCACCACATTGGCTGTTGGGTTAGGAACCAGGTCAGCCGCACTGATTTGGATCGGCAACGGCTGGGATGGAACGATCACGCCTGTCGCGTTGGGCAGGTAGCCCGACACCTGGTGTCCCTGGTTGTTGACGATGTATCCATTCTTGTCCACCTGGAATTGTCCGTTACGGCTGAACAAAACCGCGCCACTTGGCGCCACCAACCGGAAGAATCCATTACCGCTGATAGCAGTGTCCATGGAATTGCTGGTTTGCGTGATATTCCCCTGCGTGAATTGCTGTGCCACTGCGGCCACCTTGGAACCCATGCCGGTCTGGGTTCCTCCGCCGCCGGCCAGGGAGACCGCATATTGATCGGCGAATTGCGTCTGCGACTGCTTGAAACCCACCGTGCTGGCATTCGCCACGTTGTTGCCTATCGTGTCTAGTTGCTTGGCTGATGAATTCAAACCGCTCAAACCTTGCTGAAAGCTCATGTTGATCTCCCTGCGCCAGGACCGTTCGAAGTTCGATCGTCTGGCAGTGTTAACCAGCGACTTAGCTGGCGTCGTTTGCTCGCATAGTCGTGCTATGCAAAGCCACCCTTACGGGTTCCAATAAACTGACATCGCTAGATGTCCCCATAAATCCATTTGTGTCCGGCATCAAGCCGTTTCGTCAAAGTATCTGCCTGACTTGCGATAACGCGATGCCGTCCAATTGCCCAACGCTGATCGCAACGCCTTGCTTGCCTTGTGTAACACTGCTCACGATACCGAACTGCAATGCAGTGGCATCGACCTTGTTGCCTGATTGTGCGGCATCAACAGTGAAGGTAAAGCTGCCATCCGATACGCTGGCATCCGAATTATCTTTGCCGTCCCATTGCCAATTGACCAGCCCGGCTGGTTGCGCGCCCAATTTCATGTTGCGCACCAGTGCGCCAGCCTGGTCATAGATCGCTATATCGACCTTGTCCGCCGACTGAGCCAGGTCGACACCTCCATAGCCCTGCCCATTCAGCAGATTCGTGTCCTGTCCCGGCACCAGTACGCCGTGACCGATCATGCTGGCCGCCTGCAAGGATTGATTGCCTACCATGCTGTCGCTCAACGCTTGCAGCGTGGCGTTCAGCTTGTCGATACCACTCACCGTACTGAGCTGGGCCATCTGCGACGTCACTTGGGCGTTATCCATCGGATTCAGCGGATCCTGATTCTTCATTTGCGTGACCAGCAGTTTCAGGAACCGGTCTTGCGTGTCGGCTGCAGACGAAGCGCTCTTGGCAGTACCCGCGCTTGCGTTCAATGAAGCGAACAAGGCCGCGGCTGAGTTGGTATCCTGCGTTTTGTTAATCATGGCGATTCCCTTTCTTGCGGTTCAAACATAGCGCTTGCCTCATCGACAATCTATTGCCCGATGGTCAGTGTCTTGAGCAATAGTGACTTCGAAGTGTTCATCACTTCGACATTGTTTTGATAGGCCCGCGATGCCGATATCATGTTCACCATCTCATCGACCACATTCACGTTAGGCATGGTCACATAACCTTTGTCGTTGGCCATCGGATGCTTGGGATCATAGATCAATTTCATCGGTGAGTTGTCTTCGACCACCGCCTCCACCTTCACACCTTGCGCGTCGCCTCCACCCATCGGCGTTGCGCGGAATACCACTTGCTTGGCCCGGTACGGCTGCCCGTTGGCACTGGTGGTGCTGTCGGCATTCGCCAGATTGCTCGCCACCACGTTCAGGCGCTGCGACTGTGCCGTCATCGCCGAGCCCGCCACATTGAAAATATTAAACAGCGACATTATCCACCCTCCTCAAGCCGGAATTAATTGCGCATCGCCCCTCAGACCAGCTGTCCGCATAGACTTTCCCGCCATCTTTAAATATCGAAAGCATCGGAGTCAGTTTTGTATCGCCATCAGCAAGCTCTTGAACTTTTCACTGACGAATTTCACGCTGGCTTCATAGCGCAATGCGTTGTCGGCAAACTGGGCACGCTCCACATCCATGTCCACCGTATTTCCATCGGCACTCGGTTGAACCGGCTTGCGAAACATCACCGGCGCACCGAAA
>Ga0209253_10004237_pt1 | contig 12530 bp, 12 predicted proteins | sample FrelakmetBRP12BR_FD_187145 | JGI IMG/M metagenome (GOLD analysis project Ga0209253, IMG submission 187145) | Freshwater lake sediment microbial communities from the University of Notre Dame, USA, for methane emissions studies - BRP12 BR (SPAdes)... | ecosystem: Environmental > Aquatic >...
TCGCGGCAACGCTCGACGGTGCCGGGTTTGCCAAGCACATCGGTACCGCGCAGGGCGACCTGGTCCGAGCCGATCACGATCGCTGTCGGGTACTTCGCGGCGACTGCCTCGGCCTTGACCCGCGCCAGGCGCGCGGCCATCGCGGCGGCCGGTTCGTCGGCCAGCCGAGCTTCATCGGCATGGGGGGCGACGCACTCGAACGGCAGTCCGAGCCGCTGCAGCAGGTCGCGGCGGTAGCGGGACGTCGAGGCGAGAATCAGGCCCTTGGAAAACAAAGATTTAGGCTCGTTTTTTCTTTGACAGGGCGGGGCAGCGTCACTATCATACGCGCCCCATGTCGCCCGGCCCGGCCGATCAGGTTAACGCCAAGGAGCTGTCGGCGCGAGCCGCCGTTCTCGAGCGCCATTTCGACCTGGCACAGCTCGAGCGCGTAGCGGAGGCGGGCGGCCTTCCCGGCACTCGCATCGATGCGCGGTTGCATTTCGGCGCCTTTGAAGGCCGGACGACGGTCGACGTCCGCGTCGAGGGCACGGCAGTGCTGCAATGCCAGCGTTGCCTGCGGCCTTACGCGATCGCGATGGACGAATCGGCGCTGGTCGCCATCGTCCGCGACGAGCTGGATGACGTGCCGGGCGGCTATGAGCCGTTCGTGGGAACGCCGGAGCAACTGTCGCTTGCGGCGCTGGTCGAAGAGCAGGTGCTGCTCGCGTTGCCGCTCGTGCCCGCGCACGAAGCAGGCAGCCCGGAGTGCCTGTCGTCCGAGGCGGAAGTGGTGCCGTTGGCGCCCGCTTCCGTGGTCGAGATCGCTGCTGAAGAGGCAGCGGTGGATGAGAAACAGACGCCCTTTGCGAATCTGCGGGAGCTGCTCGAGAAGAACAACGAGCGCGGTCCCGCTTCAGGAGAGTAGATCATGGCAGTCCAGAAAAGCCGCAAGACCCCGTCCAAGCGCGGCATGCATCGTTCGCACGACCACCTGAGCGGCCCCGCGCTGTCGGTTGACCGTACCAGCGGCGAAACCCATCTTCGTCACCGCATCACCGCCGACGGTTTCTACCGTGGCAAGAAGGTGATCGACAAGCCGGCTGCCGACGAAGGCCAGGAGTAATCCCGTCCCGACGGGCCCGCGCATGACCGCCGGCCTGACCGTAGCCGTGGACGCGATGAGCGGAGACCACGGCGCCGAAGTCGCCGTTCCCGCGGCACTTGATGTCCTCGCGTCCACGCCCGACCTGCGACTGATCATCGTCGGTCGCGGCGAAGTCGTGCGTCCCTTGTTGGGCGCCGCGCTCGACGACGACCGCTGTCGTTTCGTCGAAGCGACCGAAGTCGTGGCCATGGACGAGCGTCCGCAGGACGCGCTCCGCCGCAAGAAGAACTCTTCGATGCGAATCGCGATCAACCTCGTCGAAAAAGGCGAGGCTGCCGCGTGCGTGTCTGCGGGCAACACCGGTGCACTGCTCGCGACTGCGCGTTTCGTGCTCGGGATGGTGCCCGGCATCGACCGTCCCGCGATCGTCTCGGCCCTGCCTTCGGCCGGCGGCTACACCGTGATGCTCGACCTCGGCGCCAACCCCGACTGCAACGACGACCACCTCGTCCAGTTCGCGGTGATGGGCTCGGTGATCGCGTCCGACCTGCACGGCATCGAGCGCCCCCGCGTGGGCTTGCTGAACGTCGGCGAGGAAGACATCAAGGGCACGGAAGAGATCAAGGCGGCGCACAAGCGGCTCACCGGCTCGGCGCTCAACTACATCGGCTTCGTCGAAGGCGACAAGATCTTCTCGGGCGACATCGACGTCGTCGTCACTGACGGCTTCACCGGCAACGTCGCGCTGAAGTCGATGGAGGGCCTGGCGAAGTTCATCACCGGTGCGATGAAGGAAGAGTTCACGCGCAATACAGTACGCAAGATCGGCGCGCTCGCCGCGGCGCCGACGCTCAAGGCGCTGAAGGCGCGACTCGATCCGCGCGTCTACAACGGCGCGAGCATGGTCGGATTGAAGGGCGTCGTCATCAAGAGCCACGGCGGCGCCGACCGCATGTCGTTCGCCAATGCCGTGCGCGTAGCAGTCACGGAGGCGCGCAACGGCGTGCCGGACCAGATCGTCAACCTGCTGGCGAGAGTGTCAGCGAAACCCGAGACTGTTGCACCCTGATTGGGGGCTTGTGAATTCCGCTCGGCAGGAACCGGAGCGCGCCGTGATCCCGGTGGCGGATCACTGATCACGCATCACTGCTTGCTCTTGCGCCGGCGCCGCATGCGCGCCATCAGCTGTACGCGCCGCCTGGCGATCTTCTCGGCGACGCCCGGCGCTGCCTTGCGCAGCACCGAGCCTTTCGTCAGCGATTCGCGGTAGGCACGGAAATCTTCGTACGCCTCGAGTTCGTGCCGGAGTTCACGGAAGACGAGTTCGATCATCACGGCGTCGTCGAGCATGCCGATGCCCGGGATGTCGTCGGGAATCAGGTCCTCCGGGTCGCACAGGTAGGCAAGCCCCGACAGCACCGGGTTCCGCTCATCGTCGTCCAGCGGCCAGTCCTCGTCGGTGACCATGGCAATCAGGGTGTCGAGCTGCTCGAGCCGTTCGGCCACGAAGTCGGGCAGTTCGGTGCCTTTCATGGCTTTCACCATGTCGGCCGCCGCGCCGAGGATTTCCTCGTCGTCTGCGATCCGGACCGAATCGCGCGCCTTGTTCAATTCCCGGCGAAAATGGCGCAAATCGCGGTCGGAGAGCTCGATCGTCAGCTTGTAAGGCATGGGGGTCCCTCGCGGCCGCAAGGCTACGGGCGGTGCCGTGGTCGGGTCAATGCGTGCGGGCAGCGTGTGGATCGTCGCCATGACGTTAGAATAGATGCAGGCAATGGAAGGAAGGTTGCATGCAGGATATCCGTGTCGGCCAGTGGTTCGCCGCGGCGCTGGTCGCAGCGTTCGCACCGTTCGTCGCCAATGACGTCCGGGCAGGCGAATTCCTGTTGCCGCTCAATGGCGACAACGTGATCGGCGCGGTCAGCATTGCCGTCGCCGAGCACGAGGACACGCTGCTCGACATCGGCCGGCGCTATGGCGTCGGGTACGAGGAAATCATCGCGGCGAACCCCGGTATCGACCCGTGGCTGCCCGGGGCGGGCACCGAGATCGTGATTCCAGGCCGATTCCTGCTGCCGGATGCCCCGCGCGAGGGGATCGTGGTCAACCTGCCCGAGCACCGTCTTTACTACTATCCGCCCACGCAACCGGGTCAGCCGCGCGTCGTGCGCACGTACCCGATCAGCACCGGCAAGATGGACTGGAAGACGCCGCTTGGAACCACCAAGGTCGCATCGAAGCAGGAGCGCCCCAACTGGTATCCGCCGAAGTCGGTCCGGCTCGAGCACGAGGCGAAGGGCGATCCGTTGCCGCCATTCATTCCGCCGGGTCCGGACAACCCGCTCGGCGAGTATGCCTTGCGGCTCGGCATCCCCGGCGGCTCGTACCTGATCCACGGCACGAACCGTCCCGCAGGCGTCGGCATGCAGGTTACGCACGGCTGCATCCGCATGTTCCCGGAGGACATCGCCGAGTTCTACACGATGATCCCGGTCAACACGAAGGTGAACCTGATCGACCAGACGACGAAAGTCGGTTGGTCGCGCGGCACGCTGTTCATCGAGCGCCAGGCGCCGCTGGAAGGCACGGACAATCCTGCGCACATGGATCCAGCTGAACTCGACCGGGTGGTGAGGGCCGCCACGGCAGGCGTCGATGTCTCGATCGACTGGGACACGGCACGGCTCGCTTTCCAGCAGGCGTCGGGCGTGCCGGTGCGAGTCGGCGAGCGCAATTTCTCGCGTGCGCCAGCCCCATCGCCGGAATCCGCGCCCGCGCCAGTCGCGGATGCGGCACACGCTCCGGCTCCGTAACCCAACGCTCGGCGATCTGCCGCCATGTCAGTGCAACGCTGCCCGCACTGGCTGGCCCGCAAGCGCTGCTGAAAAGAAAACGCCGCGGAGGTCCGCGGCGTCTTCATATCGCAGAAGCGACTGGGTAAGTGGATTACTTGCCCATCGACTTCTTGAACGCGCGATCGATCTTCTCGTTGGTCGCGTCGCAGCAGGACTGCGAAGCCTGCGCGGCCTGCAGGGCCTGGTTGGCCGTGCTCTGCGCGCTGCTCGCGTTGCTGGCGGCGCTCGAAGCCGAAGCGGCAGCGGCGTCGGCAGAAGCCTTGGCGGCGGCGGCGTCAGCAGCGGCAGCCTTGATGGCCGCATCGGCGCTGGCCACATGAGCGTCAAACGTCGACTGGCTGACGCAGCCCGTGGCTGCAGCGAGCACGACGGCGGCGGCAGTGGCGGTCAGGATCTTGGCGATAGCGGTCTTCATTGGTGATCTTCCTCGGTTTTTGAATCAGGCAAGACAGTGTGGCGGCGGCAACTCCACGACACCCTTCCGTGTGCGCAGCGCAGCCGAACAGCGAGAGACTAACTCATTCGAAAACGACGATAAAGATTACTGTGCTGTACGTCGCTTGCGAGGGGTTCGCATTCGACAACCGGGGGAGCGGCCACTGGCCGCGTGCCACCGCTGACAAGCGTTGCAGTTGGCTCTGGATTTCCCGGCATTCGCCGCAGTACGCGGTTGCCGGAGTTCGCGCAAGAGTGTGGTGTGGCCGCCTTGCCCGGGGTGTCGGTCTTTACCCGATGATCTTTTTCCTCCCGCTTGCCAACAGACGGCTGGAACTGTATATATAAACAGTCACTGTATGGGTATACAGGGAGGGACGACCGATGGAAGACCTGACACCGCGCCAACGCCAGGTGCTTATGTTCATCCAGGACAGCCTGGCCGAACAGGGCCTGCCCCCTACGCGGGCCGAAATCGCCGAAGCCCTGGGCTTCAAGTCCGCGAACGCGGCCGAAGAACATCTGCGCGCCCTGCAGCGCAAAGGCGTCATCGAACTGCGCCCCGGGGCCTCCCGCGGCATTCAGCTCAAGGATTCCCTGCGTGACCAGATCGGCCTGCCGTTGATCGGCCGGGTCGCCGCCGGCCGGCCCATCCTGGCCGAAGAGAATATCGAAGCGCGCTACCAGATCGACCCGGCGCTCTTCCAGCCGCGGCCGCATTACCTGCTCAAGGTCAAAGGCATGAGCATGCGCAACGTCGGCATCCTCGACGGCGATCTCGTCGCAGTCCACCGCACACCCGAAGTCCGCAACCGCCAGATCGTCGTCGCGCGCCTCGAGAACGAGGTCACCGTGAAACGCTACCGGCAGGACGGCTCGATCGCCTGGCTGCTGCCCGAGAACGAAGACTTCGAACCCCTGCGTATCGACCTGCGCGAGCAGTCGCTCACCATCGAAGGCCTCGTCGTCGGCGTGGTGCGGCAGGACACGCACCGGTTGTCCTGACTGCCCCAGGATAATTTTTTCGGATCAGCGATCCCACCCGCAGTCATGCCAGAAGTTATGAAGGCTTCCGTCGAACAACTGCTGCAACGGCATTCCGCGCATCTCTGGCGCGCGCGGGAAACAGGCAACGGCACGGCCGCGGCCGTGCCGGCGGGATTGCCCACGGGCTACGCCGAACTCGACCGTTGCCTGCCGGGCGCGGGCTGGCCGTGGCAGGGTCTCATCGAAATCCTTGCCGATCAGCGGGGCATCGGCGAGCTCCGGTTGCTGCTCCCCGCACTCGCTGCGCTTTGTCGGGACGAAGGCGCAGCCGGCGAGGTTTATCCGCCACCGCGCCCCGATCATGCGGGGTCTGCCATGCCATCGCATGACCGGGGCAGCGGGGGTTGGATCGCCTGGGTCTCGCCGCCGTTTCGACCGTATGCGCCGTCGCTTGCGGCGTGGGGCATCGATGTCGGGCGCATGCTCATCGTCAATGGTGCAGGAACCACCGAGTGGGCGATGGACCAGGCGTTGCGTTCGGAGTCGTGCAGCGCCGTGCTCGGCTGGGCCAATCCCCGCGATCCACACGCGTTGCGACGGTTGCAACTGGCGGCAGAGGCGTCGCGCAGCCTTGCGGTGCTGTATCGCCCGCTGCAGGCAGGGCTCACGCCTTCGCCCGCCGTGTTGCGGCTCGCGCTGCTCGGCGGCACCGAAGGCCTGCAGGTGCGCATCGTCAAAAGCCGCGGAGGCCGTCCTGCCACGGTGAACCTGGGGCACTGAGATGGCCCCGCTCGCCAGGCCCCCGTCTCCCCGCCGTGTGCGGGTCACGCCGGCATTCCGCCCATCTTCGCTTTCCGTTCCCGGCCGCGCGCCGCTTGCGCGGTCGCGCCCGCGTGAACTCTGGCTCGCGATCCACCTGCCGTCATTGCTGTTCGATTCGCTGCGCGACGTGGCGCTGGCCCTGCCGGGTCGGCCGCCCGTTGCCATCGTCGATCTCGAGCGCAACGGCAAGGTGGTGCGCGCCTGCGCAGAAGCGGTACAGGCCGCCGGCGTGTGCGAAGGGATGTCGATCAATGCGGCGCTCGCACTGGTGCCGGGCTTGCACGCATTGGCGCGCAATGCGCGACGCGAACGCCAGTTGCTCGAGGCGGTGGCGCAGCGCGGGGTGCGCTTCACGCCGCGGGTCAGCCTCGAGCCGCCCGACGGCGTATTGCTCGAGGTGCGTGGCAGCCTGCGGCTGTTTGGCGGCGCCAGGCAGCTGTGCCTGCGCTTGCAGCAGGAACTCGTGGATGCCACGGGCGCGGCGGTTCGCTTCGCAATTACGCCGTCGCCGCTGGCATCGTTATGGTTCGCGCGCACGGGTCCGCTCGGTGCGCGACCCGTGTTCGTCCGCCACCGCGACGAGCTGGCTGCGCGGCTTGCGTCGCTGCCGCTCGCTTGCACGCGGTGGCCCGCACGCAGCATCGAGGTGCTCGGCACCATGGGTGTGCACACCGTGGGCGAGTGCCTGCGCCTGCCGCGCGATGGCTTCGCTCGTCGCTTCGGCCAGGAGCTGCTGGCCACGCTCGATCGCGCCACGGGTCGTGTACAGGAGCCGCGCGCGGCGTATGCCGCAAGCGAACGCTTCGCCGCACGGCGTGACGTCGAACCCGAGATCGCCGACACTGCACGACTCGGCCTGGCGCTCGATCCGCTGCTCGAAGAACTGTGCCAGTTCCTGCGCGAGCGCGGCCGTGGCGTGCAGGCGATCGAAGTGCAGCTGCGTCATCGTGCTGCTCCGGTCACGCGCGTGCGGCTGCGTTTCGTGCAGCCGGTCGGTGCGCAGCGGCGGCGCATGGCGGAGCTGCTGCGCGAACGTTTGTCACCGCTCGTGCTGCCGCAGCCCGTGCGCAACGTGCGCCTGCTGAGCGGCCCGCTCACCGACCTGCAGGCCGACGCGATCGAGTTGTTTACGCACGACCGGCGCGAATCCGGCGAGAACCTGCCGCAGCTCGTCGAACGGTTGCGTGCACGGCTCGGCAACGATGCCGTGCACGGACTCGCCTGCGTTCCCGAACATCGGCCCGAGGCGGCGTGGCGTGCGGTCGAACCCGCGGCAACGAAACCCAGGGCGCGGAAGAAAGCGTGGTCACGCAGCGCTGCACCGAGCGAGCGTCCGCTCTCCATGTCTCCCTCATTTCGCTGGGAGGAGTCGTCCGCAAGGCTGGGCGCGGGTCGGCCGCTCTGGCTGCTCGACCGGCCAGAGCCCTGCGATGTCGACCGGCTCATCCTCGAAGAAGGGCCCGAGTGCATCGAATCCGGCTGGTGGGACGGTCACGACGTCGCGCGTGATTACTACGTCGCGCGCAATGCGCAGGGTGCCAGGTTGTGGGTGTTCCGCAACCGCCGCGAGACTTCCGCAGGCGCCCGCTGGTTCCTGCACGGCTGGTTCGCATGATCCGCTCACCCGCCACCCGCTACACGTGGCACTGAGCCGGGCTCGATGCGATTGCCGTGTACGCCGAACTGCATTGCCTTTCCAACTTCAGTTTCCTGCGCGGCGCCTCGCGCCCGGAGGAACTGGTCGAGCGCGCGGCGAAGCTCGGGTATGCCGCGCTTGCGCTCACCGACGAGTGCTCGGTGGCCGGCGTGGTGCGGGCGCACGTCGCTGCCCGCGAGCACGACGTCAAGCTCATTGTCGGTGCGGAGTTTCGTCTCGAGGACGGCCTGCGTTGCGTGCTGCTCGCGCGGGATCGCGCGGGGTACGGTCGTCTCTGCCGGCTGATCACTCGCGGGCGACGCGCCGCGAAGAAGGGCGAATACCGGCTGTGCCGTCGTGATTTCGAAGAAATCACGGCAGGGGATAGGGGTTGGGGGTTAGGGGTTAGTGACGCAGCTGGCGTTGCCAGCGAATTCCGACTATCCCCCAACCCCTATCCCCTAACCCCTTTGCTGTGCCTGTGGCTGCCCGCAACCCAACCCGACGCTGCCGCAGCACGCTGGCTCACTACGCTCTTTCCCGGCCAGCTCTGGATTGCAGTCGAACTGCTGACGACCGGACGTGATCGCAGGCGACTCGAGCAACTGCAGAGCCTCGGCCGCGAACTCGAACTGCCCCTCGTCGCCGCAGGGGACGTGCACATGCACTCGCGCGGTCGCCGCGCGCTGCAGGACGTCCTCACCGCGACGCGCATCGGCACCACGGTCGAGCAGGCGGGGCTCGCGCTGTTTCCAAACGGCGAACGTCATCTGCGCCCGATCCCGCGCATCGCGGAGCTGCATCCGCCCGAGCTGCTCGCCGCTGCAGTGGAGATCGCCTCGCGCTGCACGTTCTCGCTCGACGAGCTGCGTTACGAGTATCCGCGCGAGATCGTGCCGGAAGGGTACACGCCGGCCGCGTGGTTGCGGCGCCTCACGGAGGAGGGCGCAAGTCACCGCTGGCCGGAAGGCGTCCCGGCCCCGACGCGACTCGCGATCGAGCACGAGCTCACGCTGATCGCCGAGCTCGAGTACGAGCCGTACTTCCTCACCGTGCACGACATCGTGCGGTTCGCACGCTCGCGGCACATTCTCTGTCAGGGCCGCGGCTCGGCAGCCAACTCGGCGGTGTGCTTCTGTCTCGGCATCACCGAGGTCGATCCCGCGCGCATGTCGCTGTTGTTCGAGCGCTTCATTTCCAGGGAGCGCAACGAACCGCCGGACATCGACGTCGACTTCGAGCACGAGCGCCGCGAAGAAGTCATCCAGTACATCTATGCAAAGTACGGCCGTGAGCGTGCTGCGCTGACCGCAACGGTCATCAGCTACCGGCCGCGCAGCGCGCTGCGCGACGTGGCGAAGGCGATGGGACTCGACCCGCTGCAGGTCGCGGCGCTGGCGCGCTCGATGCAGTGGTGGGACGGTTCGTGCATCGATACGACACGGGTGCGTGAAGCAGGCCTTGATCCCGACAGCCCTGTGCTCGCAAGGGTATTGACCCTCGCACGGACCGTGCTCGGGTTCCCGCGCCACCTCTCGCAGCACGTCGGCGGGTTCGTCATCGCGCGCGACCTGCTGGAAGAACTCGTGCCCGTCGAGAACGCCTCGATGCCGGACCGCACCGTGATCCAGTGGGACAAGGACGACCTCGACGCGCTCGGCCTGCTCAAGGTCGACGTGCTCGGGCTCGGCATGCTCGCCGCGATCCGCCGCGCGTTCGACCTCGTGCACGGCTGCCGCGGCCAGCGCTGGACACTCGCGACCGTGCCCGCCGAAGACCCGGCGGTCTACGACATGATCGGCCACGCCGACACCGTGGGCGTGTTCCAGATCGAGTCGCGCGCGCAGATGGCGATGCTGCCGCGGCTGCGGCCGCGCTCGTACTACGACCTCGTCATCGAAGTCGCGATCATCCGGCCGGGTCCCATCCAGGGCGACATGGTGCATCCCTACCTGCGCCGGCGCGCGGGCGAAGAGGCGGTCACGTACCCGAGCGCAGAGGTGGAGGGCGTGCTGAAGCGCACGCTCGGCGTGCCGATCTTCCAGGAGCAGGTGATGCAGCTCGCGATCGTCGCGGCGGGATTCACGCCGGGCGAAGCGGACCAGTTGCGGCGTGCCATGGCGGCGTGGAAGCGCAAGGGCGGCCTCGGGCACTTCGAGGAGCGATTGATCCACGGCATGCGCGAGCGCGGCTACTCCGAGGAGTTCGCGCGGCGCATCTTCCAGCAGATCCTCGGTTTCGGCGAATACGGCTTCCCGGAGTCACACGCGGCCAGCTTCGCGCTGCTCGTGTACGTCTCGGCGTGGCTCAAGCGGCACGAGCCCGCGGCCTTCGCGGCCGCGCTCATCAACAGCCAGCCGATGGGCTTTTATGCGCCGTCACAGATCGTGCAGGACGCACAGCGCCACGGCGTCGAGGTGCGCGGGATCGACGTGCGCAGCAGCGACTGGGACTGCACGCTGGAGCTCCGCGCCGGTGAATCGCCCGGTCCCGCGCTGCGGCTCGGCCTGCGGCTGGTGAAGGGGCTGGCGGAGGAGGCGGCGCAACGGCTGGTCGATGCGCGAGCGCGCAGGCAGGGAGTTGCGTTCGAGAACGCGCAGCAACTGGCGGAGCAGGCCAGCCTCGATCGTCGTTCGATGGGCTGCCTGGCGGCGGCAGGCGCGCTGGCGGGTCTCGGCGGGCACCGTTACCGCGCGGCCTGGCAGGTGGCCGGTCTCGAGGGCGCGCTGCCCATCCTGTCCGAGGTGCGCATCGCCGAAGGAATTCCGCTGTTGCGTGCGCCCCGCGAAGGCGAAGACATCGTGGCCGATTACGCGCACACGGGCCTCACGCTGCGGCGTCACCCGATCGCAGTGCTGCGTGACCAGCTCAGTGCCCGCGGTTTCGTCGATTCCGCGCTGCTGCGTTCGCTGGCGAACGGCTCGAACGTGCGCACCGCGGGCCTCGTCATCACGCGACAGCGGCCGGGCAGCGCCGAAGGCGTCACGTTCGTGACGCTCGAGGACGAGCATGGCTCGATCAACCTGATCGTCTGGCGCGACGTGGCCGAACGGCAACGCCAGGCATTGATCGGCTCACGCCTGCTGGGTCTGGCCGGCAGGCTGCAACGGGAAGGAGAGGTGATGCACGTGATCGCGCACCGGCTCGTCGACCTGAGCCGCTGGCTCGGCCGGTTACGCTCGGCCTCGCGCGATTTTCACTGACCTCTGCGCGGCCGCGGGCGGTCGCCCACGTCGTAGTCGTCGAAGTCGCTCAGCAACTCCGACGTGCGCTTCTGTTCCATCATGCGTTCGAGCTTGCGCCAGGCGGGCTCCGCGCCTTTCGGCGCGCCGCGCTTGCGCTTGTCGAGGTCTTGCATGAGGCGATCGACGTCGAGCGCTTCATCGCCCCCGACGACTTCCTCGGTGTCTTCGTCCTCGAACTCGTCCGCTGATTCCGGCTTCTCGTGCATCGAAAAACCCAGTGGGCAAGGTGCGCGTTTTTATACTTCGGTCGTGGCGAGTCGCGCAAGGCGGTATTTCACGCTCAGCAACCGGAGGCATCAATGCAATAAGCTCGCCATGCGGCGCCGGTATTGCGTGACGAGCGGGTCCTGCTCGCCCAGGACCTCGAACGCCTGCAGCAGCGCCCGGCGCCCGGCGTCGTCACCGAACTTCCTGTCGCGTCGCATCAAATCCAGCCACTCGGCCAGGGCCGTCCCGTAATCGCCTGCCAGCGCATGGTGTGCCGCCAGCGCATGCCGTGCCGCCGCGTCGGACGGGTTCGCTTCCAGGGCAGCACGCAGCGACATGACGTCCGGCCGGGCATTGGCGGCCTGGACGAATGCGAGCCGTGCGCGCAGTGCTCCCAGTTGCGGATGGTCGGCCCGACTGTTCGCCAGGGTCTCGATCGCCTCTGCCGCCCCTTCTGCTTCGCGCCGATCCAGCAGTCGTGAGGCGAGGTCCTCTATACGCTCGGACGCCGGTGCCGAGGCGGCCGTCTCGTCAACCTCGCCCGCAGGGCTGACGTACCGGTCGAGCAGGGCCTTGATGGCCGGTTCCGGCTGCAGGCCCACGAACTGGTCGACCACCTCGCCCTGATGGATGAGCAGGACGGTCGGGATACTCCGAATCTGAAAATGCGATGCCAGTTGCGGCTGTTCTTCGGTGTTGACCTTGGCAAGGATGAAGCGACCCTCGTAATCGTCCGCAATCCGGTCGAGCAACGGCATCAGCGTGCGGCAGGGGCCGCACCAGGGGGCCCAGAAGTCCACCAGGACGGGTTTCGTGTTCGAGGCCTCCACGACGTCGGTCATGAAGTTGGCGACGGTGGCGACGATTTTCTGCGCGGCTTCAGGCATCGGGTGCGTCCGGGCTCGGTGGCAGTGAAGTCTTCGCGTACCGTGCAGCCGATGCAAGCTCGGTTCAGGGCGAATCAACCCATGGACGGCCATATATGGCTCGACGGGTTGGGCGGCTATACTCGCGCCCCCATTTTCCCCACCTCAAGCGCGGCCAAGGAGCCTTCGATGTCGATGATCCGCTTTCCACAGCTTTGCGTGGCCCTCGCACTCTGCAGTGCCGCCACCCCCGCCCTGGCCCAATGGACCGGCAAGGGCAACGTCGGTGCGTCGGTTGCCACCGGCAACAGCGAGAATCAGGCGGCCAGCGCCGCGCTCGAACTGAAGAACACGGTCGACAAGTGGCAGCACACGTTCGGCTTCGCTGGC
>Ga0209253_10004238_pt1 | contig 12529 bp, 8 predicted proteins | sample FrelakmetBRP12BR_FD_187145 | JGI IMG/M metagenome (GOLD analysis project Ga0209253, IMG submission 187145) | Freshwater lake sediment microbial communities from the University of Notre Dame, USA, for methane emissions studies - BRP12 BR (SPAdes)... | ecosystem: Environmental > Aquatic >...
TGAACACATTCCCCGCCATTTTAATGTTCATTAAATCCCTGTCGGCAGGGTTGGCGATTGCCATGGTCAATCCCGAGGCCTGCGCCATGGAAAGGAACGCGGCGTTCAGCCATTTTCGCTCCGGCATGCCGAAGGACACATTGGAAAGGCCAAGAATGGTTCTGCACTTGAAGCGGTCTCTGCACCACGCGACCGTTTTCAGCGCTTCCGTGACGGCGTGGGGATGAGAGGCGACGGTCATGACGAGTCCGTCCGCGATGATATCATCTTTGGAAAAACCGGCGCGTTTCGCTGCCTGGTATATTTCCTTGATAATGTGCGCGCGCCTGGCCGCCGTTGCCGGGATTTCATTCTCTGTGATGGGTAAAAGGATGAACATGGCGCCGTATTTTTTGGCGATGGGAAGCAGCGTTTTCAATTTGTGCGCTTCGCCGGAAATGGAATTTATGAGGGCACGGCCGGGATAGATTCTGAGGGCTGCGTGTATCGTCTCAATATTGGGGGAATCAATGACGAGGGGCAAGGCCGTGCTCGTGGACAGGAGATGAATGACTTTCCTGATAGTATTGATTTCGTCGATGCCATGGACGCCGACATTCACATCGAGGAGATCAGCGCCCTGCCTTTCCTGTTCATTCGCCATCTGCCTCACGAGGGTCATGGTGCCTTCAAGGAGTTCCTGCTGAAGGGCCTTCTTTCCCGTGGGATTTATTCTCTCGCCGACGATACACAACGGACTGTCATGCTCAAATATCCTGAAGCCTCTGGCGGAGCTGACCGCGCTCAATGATTTGCGCACGGGCATAATTGCGGGAGTGCGGGCTACCTTCTTCTTTAATGACCTGATATATTCGGGAGTCGTCCCGCAGCAACCACCTATGAGGTTTACGCCGCCGGCCACAAACTTCTTCCCGAAGGAGGCGAACTCCTCATGCCCCATATCAAAGACCGTTTTTTTGCCTGCCAGCCTTGGCATCCCCGCATTCGGTTTTGCCACGAGGGGGACCGTGGCACAGGGCTTCATGGCGGCAATAAAATTCAACATTGCATCGGGTCCTGTGGAACAGTTGCATCCGACGGCATCCGCTCCCAGGCTCTGCAACGTGATGAGGGCGCTCACGGGGTCCGTACCGCTCAGGGTATATCCGTTCGATTCATAGGTCATCGTGACGATGGTGAAATGGCCCGTCATTTCCTTCACGGCAAGGAGTGCTGCCCGTGCCTCCTGGATGTCCATCATCGTTTCAATCGCAAAAAGGTCGACGCCGCCTTCAAGAAGTCCTTGCACCTGTTCTTTGAAAATCTCTACGGCCTCATCAAATGACAGGTTGCCGAAGGGTTCGATAAAATGTCCTGTCGGGCCTATGTTCCCGGCAACGAGGACCTCTTTCCCCACGGCACGTTTCGCGAGAAGGGCAAGCTGCGTATTGACATTCCTCGCGTTCTCTATTCCATACTCGCGAAGCTTCATGCGGTTTGCACCGAAGGTAAAGGTAAACACGATATCTGAACCTGCTTTTTTATACGCTGCATGTATAGTGTGCAGGGCATCAGGATTCTCGATACACCACATCTCCGGACACACACCGGTGGGCATACCCCGCGCGTGGAGCTCTGTTCCCGTCGCGCCGTCGAGTATGAGGACTCTTTTCTGCAGGAGGTTTCGTATCTTTCGTTTTGTATTCATGACCTGTGATGTTCCTCACTTATCGCTTTCCGGAAGCCGTATCAAGTATTTTGGCGGTGATTTCGTTTCCCTCAAATATTTTTTCGATTGCATCGGAAAGGGCCGTGTTGATTTGCTCTTCAAGTCTTTCTTCAGAAAACAGGATGTGCTCAAGGCTGACTGAACTCTGGGCCGATACTTTGTAGAAGACCTTGCGTGTCTCTGTGTTGGCGAGCAATACGGTGATCTTTGCCTTCGCCCCGTATTTCTTAATCATCAGCTTGTCTTCGCATATGACCTCCAATTCGTCAATGCTTCCCCCGATGAGGATGGGCGCCCATTCACTGCGGATGCTCTCTTCCCTGAGGTTCCAGCGCGGTGTATCAGGGTCGACCTGATAACCGGCCTTCTGTAATATGTCTTTCAGCGCCGATGCCACGACCATAGGAGGCCTCACGTATTTGGGAAGTACGGGGATGTTCCGTTTATCAGGTTTGATGACCCGCCCGATGATCGTTGTATCGCTGATTGTGCGGATATCCTCAAAGGCGGCAACGGTGATTTTGATTTTCTTCTCCGAACCTTTCATTTCAGGTATGGGCTGGGTGGGAACATATCTCATATCCACGCTGTACAACGCAGGGGCGCAGCCACATATCACGGCAAACATGAACACCGCGGCAAGAAGTCCCAGTCTTATTTTCACAATACGCTGTAGTATGGTGCGTCGATTATAAGTAATCATGGCGTGTGTACGGGTCATTCATCTCCTCCTGTATCAGAATAGATTTCTCAGTCACTCCGCTCCTTCGAAATGACACCTTATTTTTGTGGAAATTAATATCTTTTCGGGTAGGGGAAGTATGAGATAATAGAAAATGGATGTCAATATATTTCACGCAGTCCCTATGAAAAAGGGATCACCGCTATTCATAACGGTGCAGGCATTGAGGGCACACGGCGTTCCTTCAATTGCATTCTTAGAGTACTGAAGGCGGCATATTTTTAAAAACCCGCCCGTCGGGCATGTATTCGACGAGTTCCCCCTTTTCTTTTCTCATTATGGTAAGGATTGCATTAATCTCCTTTTTGTCCGTTGCGATGATTGCGTCCGCGACAGTTTTGTAATGGGCAAGCTCTTCGATTGTCATAAGGGTAGGGACGACCATGTTGAATTTGTGCCGGTTGTAGCCCTCAAGGATCTCCCGGGGTGTAAGCCAGACATGTCTCGTCAGTTCAATACCGTCATGGATTGCCTTCTGGTGTGGGGGAGCTTCAGCGATAAAGAACCGCACATCGTACCTGAGGGATAAGAGCTCGGGTGTGATCCAGTGAGAAAAGTAATGGAGGCGATCTGCGGCGAGAGTAAGCCCTTCGTGCTCAAGGATAGTTTTCAGAGTAAGTTCCCCTGCCTGAATTTTCTTGCGGTATGCGCGGAACCGCTGCCGGACATCTTCGGAATCAAACGCAATAAGGGTGTTGTCGCTGCGATACGCGAGCAAGAGTCCCACCTCTTCGAAGGTTTCCCGTATACCTGCCACCCATGCGCCCAGGGCCTTGTCTTTTAAAGACATATCGTGGAAAACGGTTTGTGCCTCTTTGAGGGTCATGCCGGTGCAAAGGTTTTCCATTTCAGGAAGGCAGTCTTCCTGATCAAGGCATCCTCCGGGGAATACATAGGAGTCGGGGACAAATTTGCTGTTCGGATGCCGCAACACCATCAACACTTCAAAACTTCCCCCATCCTTTTTCAAAGATGGCCGAAGCAGAATGACCGTTGCTGCGTCGTGAGGTGTCACATGCATTGTAATATCATCAGGTACAATATTGTGAGTTTTTCATTTCCCGAATACCGGTGATGGCGGTGACGGATTTCTCCGGGATGAGCATGCACGTTTCCGTGATCCGGATGCCTATTTTTTCAAGCTGGAGGAGACCGTAGAGGGTCTTTTGTGTTTCCAGAAGCAGATCGCCATAGCCCGCGGAATATCGATTCTTCAGCAATCGCCTGTTTTCCCTGAGTAAGGTCCGGTTGAAATAATCCACTATCCAGTTCAGGGAGGCATCAACCATCTCACTCGCTGTGGCATCGAACACGAGTGCCCGCATCAAGTTGCTCGCGGCAACATTTTCCTCAATAGCCTTCATGATGCCGCTGCCGGCAGTTGCCCCCATCAGGACGAGCTCGCGGCAATTGCCCAGAAACTTCGCCAGGTGCTCGCTTTCAAAAAATGCAGCATGATCCAGCACTATGCGTGGTCCCTGTATTTCCCGAATCGGCATGCGCACGCCTGCGCCTTTCAACACTATATAGGTTTGGGCATCACGGATATACTCTTCTATCTCTTCTTTTTGGGAGGAGGGGACCTCTGTCACGCCTTTGACAAATCCCAGTCGTGTGTATATCCTTTTGCGGGGCAGGGGAATTGAGATGGATTCGAAAAAAAGGACAGCCTTCATGCTCTTTTCTTTGCCAGGTGCCTCATGAGACCTCCGTCCTGTATGAGTTCCTGCATGAACGGAGGAATGGGATTAATCTGAATTGGCGCCATACACGAGTCTGTTATCCGGATAGTTCCGCTGTCACCGTCAACCTCGATTTCCTGACTGTTTGAAACCTTATCCCATAACTCTTTTGACTCAAAAATAGGCAGGCCGATGTTAAACGCATTCCGATAAAATATGCGGGCAAAACTCTTGGCGATAACGCAGGAAATGCCCGCTGCCTTGATGGCGATGGGCGCATGTTCCCGTGATGATCCGCAGCCGAAATTTTCTCCGCCTACCATTATATCGCCGGCATGCATTTTTTTCACAAATTCAGGATCGGCATCTTCCATGCAGTGGGCGGCAAGATGCGCAGGGTCTGATGTCGTGAGATAGCGGGCGGGGATGATCGCATCCGTATCGATATTATCTCCGAATTTCCATACTTTTCCTTTAAACTTCATGATCATTCTTCTCCCTGATCCCCGTCTCCTTACAATTCCTCCGGACCGGCAATCCGTCCCAATACGGCCGAGGCAGCCGCAATAACGGGACTGGCGAGATACACCTCGCTTCCCGTATGCCCCATACGCCCGACGAAATTCCTGTTTGTCGTGGAAAGAGCCCTCTCGCCATCCGCGAGGACGCCCATGTGGCCTCCCAGGCAGGCGCCGCACGTGGGCGGGCTCACCACCGCATGTGCGTCGATGAATATCTCTATGAGACCTTCTTTCAGCGCCATTTTGTATATTTCCTGTGTGGCGGGTACAATAATCAAACGGAGAGAGGGCGCCGCCTTTCTCTTTTTGAGAATGCCCGCCGCCGCCCGCAGGTCTTCGATCCGGCCGTTCGTGCAGGATCCTATGATAACCTGATCAATTTTCACGTTGCCCACCTGGCTGATTCCCCTTACATTTGAAGGAATATGGGGAAACGCGACCTGCGGTTCTATTGTCCCTGCATCGATGTCAATGACCGCTTCATACGCTGCATCGGGATCGGAGGTGTAAAATGTATACGGCCTTTTTGCCCTCTCCTGCACATACTCCTTCGTGATATCATCGGGGATGAAGATGCCGTTTTTCGCCCCGGCCTCGATTACCATATTGGCGATGGTCAACCGGTCGGCCATGCCAAGCGTGCTGACCGTTTCTCCCGTGAATTCCATTGCCTTGTAACGTGCCCCGTCGACACCTATCAAACCGATAAGAGAGAGGATCAAATCTTTTCCGGAAACCCATTTTTGCATGGTGCCGTGAAAGACGATTTTTATCGTCTCCGGAACCCTGAACCAGACCTCACCGGTCATCATGGCAGCGGCCAGATCAGTACTGCCGACACCGGTGGCAAAGGCTCCGAGAGCGCCATACGTGCAGGTATGACTGTCGGCGCCGATGACCAGGTCTCCGGGGAGCACAATGCCCTGTTCGGGAAGGAGGGCGTGTTCAATGCCCGCTCTGCCGACTTCATAATAGTGGGTGATTTCCTGCTCCCGCGCAAAATCTCTGATGAACTTGCACTGCTGAGCTGAATCGATGTCTTTATTGGGTGTAAAGTGGTCGGGGACAAGGACCACCTTGTCCCGATCGAATACTTTTAGTCCTCCGGCCTTTCTGAATTCATTGATGGCGATCGGCGCTGTTATGTCGTTCCCGAGGGCGATATCCACTTTTGCGTTAATCAGCATCCCCGGGTGTAGCTCTTTGAGATCCGTGTGGTGGCACAGTATCTTCTCCGTAATGGTCATGCCCACGTCGTCCATTCTCCTCTTTATGATATATGTGTAGTTTCTTACACCATTCTCCTCCGTTATTCAATGCGAACCTTTTTCACATCTCCTTTGATGAACTCCAGGCGGTTGAGCGCGTTGATGTATGCTTTTGCCGACGCGACAATGACATCGGGATCGGCGCCCCGTCCCGCCACGGAGCGCCCGTTGTACTTGAGTTGAACCATGACCTCTCCGAGGGCGTCGGTTCCGCCGGTAATTGCGGTAACGACATACTTCAGCAGATTATAATTGGTGTCCGTAATTTTTCTGATTGCCGTGAAGGTCGCATCCACAGGCCCGACACCGAACCCGGCGTCCTGGATGATTTTGCCGTCAACCTCCAGCTGCATGGTCGCTGTCGGTACGGCAACGTTGCCGCTTATTACGTTGAGATAGACCAGTTTGAAGCGTTCGTCGATTTTGTACACTTCTTCATATACGATGGCCTCCAGGTCTTCATCGAAAATCTCTTTTTTGACATCGGCCAGTTCCTTGAATCGCACAAAAACTTTCTTCAGATCAGCTCCGGTCAGCTTATAGCCCATTTTTTTGAGATGTTCAGACACGGCGTGACGGCCTGAATGTTTCCCGAGAACCAGGTGAGTTCCGGAAATGCCGACGGACTGAGGTGTCATAATCTCGTATGTGCTTTTTTCTTTAATCAGTCCGTCCTGATGGATGCCTGATTCGTGGGCAAAGGCATTCGCCCCGACAATGGCCTTGTTGGGCTGAACAGGTATGCCTGTAATGTGCGTGAGAAGCCTCGAAGATTGGTAGATATGTTCTGTTTTGATCCCCGTACGGAATCCAAAAAAATCTTTCCTTGTTTCCAGGGCCATTACCACTTCTTCCATGGCGGCATTGCCTGCCCTTTCGCCGATGCCGTTTATGGTGCACTCAACCTGCCGGGCCCCGTGTTTCACGGCCGCCAGTGAGTTTGCCACTGCCAGCCCCAGGTCGTTGTGGCAGTGAACAGAGATAACGGCCTTCCGGATATTTTTTACCTTTTCATATATATGGCTGATCAATCTGCCGAATTCGTCAGGTATGATGTATCCCACCGTGTCAGGAATGTTCACGGTTGTGGCTCCCGCTGCGATTACTGCTTCAAGAACGTCGCACAGGTAGTTCCATTCCGTTCTGGTTGCATCCATAGGAGAGAACTCAACATTCGGCGTGTATGCGCAGGCGTGCGCAACAGCTGCGCAGGCCTCTTTGAGGACCTGGGCCCGCGTTTTCTTCAGCTGATACTTCAGGTGGATATCGGATGTCGAGAGAAAGGTATGAATCCGCGGATGAGCCGCCTCTTTTATTGCCTCCCATGCGCGATCGATGTCGGCAAGGTTCGCTCTCGCCAGGGCGGCAATCTGCGGTTGTCTCACTTGCCTCGCTATCTGCTGCACAGATAAAAAGTCTCCTTCTGAAGCGACAGGAAAGCCCGCCTCAATGATGTCAACTCCGAGTTTTTCAAGCTGGTGGGCGATTCTCAGTTTCTCATCAGAGTTCATGCTTGCCCCCGGAGACTGTTCCCCATCCCTGAGTGTTGTATCAAATATTAATACCCTTTCCTTTTTTTTCGCTTCCATCGTCTCCTCCTTTTCTCCACAAAATAAAAAGGCCACGAGCTTTTTGAAGCCCATGGCCTTTAGGTACGCGTTATGTATGATTGGTTACGGATTACCTAAACACGACGGGCGTCTGGTATTGAGCAGAAGGCTAAGAAGGGCGAGGCCCGGCAGGGTCACAACGCTGATCGAATTTATTAACGCCTTTTTCATACCAAACGTCACGTTCTGAAATCCTTAATATACTGTGCAGAGAGTAAACTAAAATAATATCTCTGTCAAGATTAATTTTGTCTACCGGGCAACGAGATGAAATCTCACGGTCGTTTGGAGACCTGTCTCATCAACGGCTCTTATAAAAATTGCGTGGCGGCCGGGGCGTAACGTAACCTGAGCTTCCCAAAATGATGATCCGCTGGCGGCATTGAAGACCCCTTCCTCGCCCACGCGGAATTCGACGCGCTGTACACCCACGGAGTCCTTCACAAATCCGAGGATATTGATATTCTGTCCCGCCGGTACCTGCTGATTTTCGGCATGTGAAGAAATGAATATCCTCGGCGGATCAAGCAAATCTTTCCCGTCAGATGGCAAGAAGTCCAAAAAGCCCAAAGTTCCGGCGACTGTCGGGGCGATGTCCGCGATTTCCACGACGGACTTGACGGTATGGCGGCGTCCCCCCGGAGGGTTCAATATGAGCAGAGGTACGTGGTCTTCGAGGCGTTCCCCCCTCCCGTGCTGACCGAGGTACACGCTTCCCCATGGTGCGAAATAGTAAGGGCTCTTCGCTTCGATCAACAAATCTCCCGACCTGCTTGAGCCGGCCAGCCCCAGTGCGCGCGCGATAATACGTTCCTCGCTCTCCTGGTTCACTCTCATTATGGTGGGGGCGTCGTCACCCCGGGTCAGCCTGTAGATGCCCGGCTCATTTCCCGGCGTTTTAGGCCCGAGGAAGAAAATCCTTGACACGTAAGGTTCTTTGATAATGAGAGCTGCCACTGCTTCGAGGTCGGCCTGGGTGGGCAGGGACTTCCAGTCCGCCCCGGGGGTGCGGATGGAGACAAGAGCCGCATTGCCGTTTGAATTTGCCATAACGGCTACGCCGAAGTCCTTTGAGCGTCTGTCAAGATGGCCTTCCGCATCCAACGGCGGTTGATACGGGCTTCCCGTAAAAGCGCGGTAGACTTTTTCCACATCAACGATGTACTCATCCCTGCCTATAGTGTCTGCCTGACCGTGATCGGAAACAAGAAAGATCACTGTTTCATCGAGGAGCCCTCGTTCCTCGAGGGCTTTCACAAGGTCTCCGATCAAGGGGTCGATCTTCTCGGTCAGATACTTTGCCTGCCGATCCTCTTCACCCCCCGCCGGACCGGGACCGTAAGCATGGGACCACCCGTCCAGACCGGACAGCCATATTCCCATGAGCTCCGGTGCGTCGTCGCTCTTGATCAGTTCCACCGCATTCTGCATCGCTGACTTATCCAGCAACGCGTATTGATTTACAAAAGGGAGAATGTTCAAGCTTACAAGCGCATCGATAAGATCAGGATTGATTACCTTGTCGGCGCCGCGCCTTACGGGATCAAATACCACCGCGGTCAGGGCCTTTCTCCCACGCTTTGTTTCTGCTTCCTTAAATGCTTCGTAGATTGTTCGGACGTCCTGAGACATGTCCATATCGTGAATCGGAATGCCCCCGAAAGACCAGGAACGGCCCAGACCCGGGTCCTCTTCGGTGCCGTACTTGACATACTCGCGCGTTCGCTGATAAAGCGGCGCGCCGGAATCAATGCTGCGATCAAACCATTCGTTGCCCGTAACACGGTGCCGACCGGGATAGACTCCCGTGAATATGGTCGTGTGATTGGGTAAGGTGACCGAAGGCAGCGCGGAAAGGCATCTTTCGAAGCGCACCACGCCCCGCTCCTGGATGAGATGGCTCAGGTGGGGGAGTGTTCCCTTATCAAGAGGAGAATATGTCGATTCATCCCTCAATGCGTCCACCACCACGACAATTGCGCGGGTCCTGATGTCGAGACGTTTTCTCAGCAGCCGAAACGCCTGAAGAGTCTCAAAACCTGTTATCGGCTCGAGGGGTTTAAAGGTTGGAACTTCACCGGGGGCGGGCTCAAAGAGACCGAGACCCCTGGCGAGATCGGCCGCGCTCTGATACCAGGCGTCGGCCCTGACGTCATTGAAACGGGGAGCCTTGCCCAGAAGCTTGGTTGGCAGGGTCGGGTCTCGCGTGACACGGGTGAGCACATCCTCGAGGATCACGACAAATTCCGCGCGGCTGACGACAGCAGTGGGACGGAACGTATGATCGGGGAATGGCTCAAGCCCCCGTATCCCCAAAGCAAGGACGCGGTTGATGTCTTCCCGATGGGGGCTCTCGGCAATGTCTTTGACAACCGGAGCGGTTCCCGGTTTTTCCAGTGTCGGTTGCCACGTGGGTAAACCCTGGAGTGCACGGAGCCGATCCACTCTGAGCTCGTGGATGAGCAGCGCCGCAACCTCTCCCCTGTTCATCTGGAGCATGAGTCCCAGTTTCTTTCCCAGTTCGCTGCGCGGGGCATACGAATGGACTGCCCGGATCCGCTCGACTTGCATTTCGATGTCTTTTCCCGGAAGGCCCCCTTTGATCCTCGCACGCTCAAAAGCCTCGAGGGAGCGGGAGAGCAGAAGACCCCGCTGGAAAATTTCACCGAGTCTGAGCAGACTCTCCTGATCTTCTGCGCCGACCAGTTCAAGGAGCGCCCACTCCCGTTCAGCGATTTCTAAACCGAAGGAAGGAAGCTCACCGCGGATACTCACCTCGGCGAGAATTGTAATCGTGACTCGCGCAATCCGGATTCGTTCTTCCTGAGAACCGGCGCGGATCATGGCCTGGCGAAGTTCGGAGAGTGCCCGTGACGTATCCCCGGTTTTTGAGAGTGCCTGAGCGAGTCCTAAACGGGCTTCGGTGACATCCTGGTTTTTTTGCAATGCCGACTGATAATCGGGAATAGCCTTCTCAAATTGTTCATTCGCCAACAACCGGTTTCCGGACTCGACCAGGGCCTGGACATCCTTATCAACTGCGCCCGCAGAGATCTTCAGTGTAGACTCCCGATAAGAGGTGAGAGTCTTTTTGAGATCAGAAAACTGCCAACTGAATCCGAATTCCTTCATCTCTGCGAGGGCCGTTTCTTCGGACCAGCCTTGCACCTGCATGCGGTAGACCGCCGCCATTACTCCCGTCCGATCTTCCCCTTGCTGGCAATGAAAGAACACCGGTTTTGCGGAAGGATCTGTCACAATTTCAAGAAAGCGAAGTATCGTTTCGCGGCTCGGTGTGTCAAATACGGAAAGGGGAATGTGTTCAATCCGGAATCCGAGTTCCTGGGCCGTTTTGCTGTATGGGACCTCATCCCTCAGACAGACAAGGGTCTTTATGTGCGCCCTCTTTAACGCCTTCAGCCCGTCATCTGTCGGAGAAGCGCCCCGGTACACATCGGTATCAATCCGGGCGAATCGATCGATGCCGTCAACCTTGATGCGTTCGGCTGTTGCGGGTGCAGGTGATGCCGCTGATGCTCCAGCAGCTCCGGCGACAGGAAGGGGTAATAGCATGAGCAATGAAACGGTGAACCACCGCACTACATACCCTGAGAGGGTGATTTTTTTTGAATCTGAGCACATCATTACCTTGCCTCCTCAACTCATGGATTGTTCCGTCTTTTCTAAGTTCCTTATGCCACGCTTTACAGATCTTTCCCTGACCCCAAAGTATTATAATGGTTTTTCCGCGGGCAATTCTTCACCCAGCGCCAGCCGGCAGATGTCACTTATCATGAAATTCTTCATCCCTTCGTCACGTACTTTTTTATTAAGGGAGGCGAAGCACATGGGACAGAGATACACCATCGCCTCCGCTCCGTGATTCTTCGCATCCTCTATGTTTTTCACCCGGAAAGGTTCGAAATTTTTTCCTCTTGGGAAGAGTTTAAGTCCCGGCCCCGCTACCTCCACCCCGCAGCATATGGCATCGATGCCATCGTACTTCCGCTTTACGCGCTCCAGTCCGACGAGATCGAAGATTTCGTCCACAATATGGTCCTTCTCGGGCGTATACCGGGAAGCGCACGGCCGCTGATAGGCAATCTTCATGTTCAGTTTTCCGACTTTGTTTTTATTTTCCTTTAGATATTCTCTGAGATATTCGAATAGATGCACCGCCCGGAAAGGGATGCTGATGCCATATTCCGGCGCCAGTCCTTTTATAAGACCATAACAGTCATCGTGTACGAAGATTATCTCTTGAGCTCCCGACTTCGCAAGATTATCCACCATTGTTTGGAGCCGTTCCTTCATAATAGACTCGTTCCCCATGTGAGCGAAGAGGACACTGCAAAAATAGTGCTTGCCTTTAAGCACTGGAATTCCTTCGAAGAGTTGCCCCTGGATTGCCCAGGGCATATTCCCCTGCATGACGCAGATGGACATGGCCCGATTTTTGGGCTCCACCGGTCGAGGCTCTCCCTCAGGTTTAAAGCGCTCTGCCATCTGATCACGCAGGGCCTGCTCCGTGAAATCTCCCGCTTCCTCCATTCTCTGAAGGATCAGGTCAAAAGGACGAGCCCCTTTGGGGCAGTACTCATTACAGGCGATACAGGTCACACAATCCTTCAGCCAGGACACTTTCTCATTTTCAACGAGTTTTTTAAATTCCTTTCCGCCCGACTCCTTGTCAAAGGGAATGTAAAGACAGCGTGCCAAGCACTCGCCACAAAAATCGCATTCTGATTCGTGAAACATGGGTTTTCCTTTATTGGTCTGACGACCGTGTATCCTTTTATTTTGGAATTAATGACATAATCCGCTTTCCTTTCGCTCCTGCCGGAATGCGCATAACGGGTATACGATAATTGGTCACCCGCTCGTAATATCTCATTATAGGAGTTTTGAGTCAAGGCGTCAACGCAGAAGGAATTTTTTGTGAGGGAGAGAAAAAATAAAAAAAAAGATGATCCCCCGGGAGGCGGAGGTTAACCTCCC
>Ga0209253_10004239_pt1 | contig 12526 bp, 8 predicted proteins | sample FrelakmetBRP12BR_FD_187145 | JGI IMG/M metagenome (GOLD analysis project Ga0209253, IMG submission 187145) | Freshwater lake sediment microbial communities from the University of Notre Dame, USA, for methane emissions studies - BRP12 BR (SPAdes)... | ecosystem: Environmental > Aquatic >...
ATAGCCATCCAGACGCGGCATCATAATATCCACAAAGATCACCTGCGGATGCTGGTCGGCGATTTTCGCCAGCGCGTCAAAGCCATCCTCGGCTAAAATCACTTCGCAACCAGCTGACTTAAGAAATATCTCAGCGCTACGGCGTATGGTGTTGCTGTCATCAATCACCATTACTTTTGTCCCAGCTAAATTCGCTTGCGTCACCTTGAATATTCCCCTTAACGCTATCAATACTACCTTGATTAAACAAGGTAATGTAATTAGTTAACTACAAATTGCAACTATTTGTAAATAAAGCTTTACTTATAATACTCATATTGCAATAATTTGCAACACCTTAGCGCATATTCATCATAAGGTACTTTAATAATATAAAATAAAAACAAGAAGTATTATTAAGTTTTAAGTAACCGCAATCAAAATGTCTTGACTGCGTAACTTCTTAAAAAGGTAAATGCAAATGATTATTAGGCAAGAATCAGTTGATTCAAAATCAGCATTAAAAGACTTACCGGACAGGTCGCCGCTTCCTAGCGCAAATCTGGTATTGGTGTTCGGTTCAGTAAAAAGATTTTCTGAAGGTAAATTACAGAGCTTTTTAAAAACACGTTACCCGACAGCACAATTGGTAGGCTGCACTACATCCGGAGAGATTAGCCCATCTGGCGTATTCGATGACAGCATACAAATCACCGCAATCCAGTGGGAAAAAACAATACAGCGCGTTGCACAAACCAAGATGTCCGGAATGCAAAGCTCTTTCGAAGCTGCGGCCGGCCTGGCAAAACAGCTTAAAGCGGACTCGTTACGTACGGTATTGGTGATTTCTGATGGTTTAAACGTCAATGGTTCTGAATTGCTCAAAGGTTTCCAAAGTGTATTAGGCGAGATTCCTATTGTGGGTGGCCTAGCGGGCGATGGGGGTGCTTTTGTTAAAACACTACAACTTTTTAACGATACCGTTTCAGACAACCAAGTCATTGCAGTAGGCTTATACGGTAATGCACTCATTACTTCTAGCGGCGCACTTGGTGGCTGGAAACCTTATGGCCCACCACGTAAAGTCACTAAATCTGAGAAAAACGTGGTATTTGAGATGGACGGCAAACCTGCCTTACCACTTTACAGAATGTATATCGGCGAAGCATTTGCAAGAGGGTTGCCTGGCACTGGCTTGAAATTTCCACTGGCAGTGATTGAAGAAGGCAAACGCGAAGTTGAAAAAATCCGCACCTTACTGGCGATCGATAGTAAAAATAATAGCTTGACCTTTGCAGGAAACGTGGAAGAAGGCGAAACTGTGCGTCTCTGCCAAACTAATCACGATAGACTAGTAGAAGGTGCCGGCAATGCGGCTAATTTGGTAATGGATGGTTTGAGCTCAACCAAAACTAATCAAGTTGGCTTGGCTGTTTGTGTAAGTTGTGTTGGCCGCAAAGGTGTAATGGCAGAGCAAGTGGTGGACGAAGTTAAACTAGTGCAGCAAATTTTAGGACCACAAACTTCAGTCACGGGCTTCTATTCATATGGTGAGCTTGCGCCACGCCCAAATACAACTGATAGCGTATTACATAACCAAACCATGACGATTGGCTATTTAAGCGAGAATCTTTTAGCTTAATTTTTTAGTTTATCGCTTTAAATCGAAAGCACCTGTTCTAAACAGGTGCTTTTTGTTTTATGATAGACGCATAATTAATAACAATTAAAATTGACTCACAATTATAAAGAGGAAATAATCATGTCAAGCTCAGTTACACTCAAAGGGAACCCTGTAGACGTTGCAGGTAATTTGCCAAAAGTAGGTAGCACTGCTCCTAATTTCACTTTAGTTGATAAAGCACTCGCGGATGTAACGCTAGATACGTTCGCTGGCAAGCGCAAAGTACTGAATATATTTCCAAGCGTGGATACGCCTACCTGTGCTGCTTCGATTCGTGCATTTAACAAATTAGCTGCGAGCATGAATAATACGGTGGTCATTAACATTTCTGCCGATTTGCCGTTTGCTCAAACACGCTTTTGCGCCGCGGAAGGTATCGAGAATGTGGTGAATTTATCCAGCATGCGCGGCCGTGACTTTTTAATGAACTACGGAGTGTTGTTATTCACAAGCAAGCTTGCCGGCCTATGTGCTCGGGCAGTGATTGTATTAGATGAAAAAAACGTAGTTAAGTACGTTGAATTGGTGCCTGAAATCGCTAATGAACCTAATTACGATGCAGCCCTTGCCGCATTGAAATAACCAACTAAAAGTATTAAAAACACCTGCCCTGTAAGCCAATATCCACAATGCTTCCAGGGCATTTATTTTGTTTCGTATTTTGTGTATTTAGCGTTACTACCTTTTACTTTCTCCGCTGGATATTTGAGCGCATTCAAGTCAATTTTTTTGTTGGTCGCATCGATTAAATCAATCTCTAAAACTTCAGCAATGCGCAACAAATAAACAAATGTATCCGCCAATTCGTGTGCTACTGCCTCGCGCTTTTCAGATGATAGCAGCTGACTTTCTTGAGGCGTATCCCATTGGAATTGCTCAACTAATTCTGCCGCTTCCACAATCATCGCCATCGCCAGGTTTTTAGGCGTGTGAAACTGCGCCCAATCGCGCTCGGTTACAAAAGTATTGATACGCGCCCGCAAATCATTTAAAGAATCAGTCCCCGCACTTAAATTATTCATGACTTTTTTCCTTACGATTCGAACCTGCCACCATTTTAATCTCGAATAAGCGACACTCCAATGGCCCGTTAAACAACGGTGTGCGCTTGCTTGGCGTGAGGCGCATCAGCTTTGGCAGACGCATGTCGTTAGTTAAAAAATAAGTATTCCAACCTGCAAATCGACGCTTAAGTGCTTCACCCATTTTAGGATAAAGCTGTGCCAGTTCTTCGTCTTCACCGATACGCACGCCATAAGGCGGATTGGCTACTAGCACGCCGTTATCGGTTGGAGGAATCGCTTCTGTAATATCTGCTTGCGCTAATTGTACTGCCTCCAGCAGTCCCGCCTCGCTTAGGTTCTGGCGCGCCACCCTAACAGCACGCAAATCACTGTCGCTACCGTAAATTTTTTGAAAGACGGCTGGTTTAGCATTTTTTAGCGCAGTATTCTTAATTTTTTTCCAAGTGTCGGATTCAAAATTCTTGAGCTTTTCAAAACCAAAACTACGTTTTAACCCCGGCGCAATATTCAATGCCATCATGGCAGCTTCTAATAAAAATGTCCCGCTACCGCACATCGGATCTAATAGCGACTGCCCTACTTTCCAACCCGATAATTGTAAAATCCCCGCTGCTAAATTCTCGCGCAAGGGTGCTTCAATGCTGGCTTTCCTGTTTCCGCGCTGATAAAGCGCGTCACCAGAGGTGTCCACGTAATATACGTAGCTATCAGCCGTTAAATAAGCATGGATGCGCACCGCAGGATTTTTAGTATCAATATACGGTCGTGAATCGACCACTTGCCGGAATTTGTCACACACCGCGTCTTTAATGCGTAATGTAGCAAATTCCAGACTTTTCAATGGGCACTTTACACCGGTAACCTTCACCATAAAATCGTGTTTCACATCAAACCAGTTCGGCCAATTCAATTTATAGGCCGCTTGATACAAATCATCTTCTGTTGCGTAATGACCGCGACCAACTTGCATCAAAATACGTGTGGCAATGCGCGAATGCAAGTTGGCGTGATAGCACACGCTTAACTCGCCCGCAAATGCGACTCCACCATCAGTCGGTTTGATATCTTTTGCACTACTGGCTTTAAGCTCGTTTACCAGCAAGGCTTCCAGCCCGCGTGGACAAGTAGCAAAATATTGATTCATCATTCCTTAAACCTATTCATTTTTCTAGAAAGAACTGCTTGTTGTTATGGGGATTATATTCGCACAGTTTTTCTAAAAAACTTACAAACTCTACTTTGTGCATTTGTTCCAGCATTTTTGCGCGTTCGCGCAAATTCACAATACGCAAATCAGGCAAACTCTTAAAGCCAAACACCACGATATTGCCAGGCTTGCCAGTAGGAAGCATGAGCACTTTGCCCTCAAAGCTTTGCTCGATACGCCGCAAATATATGTCAAAATTTTTGTCGCTACCCCACAAATTAATGGCAAAAATCCCGTCATTTTTCAGCGTCATCTCGCAGCTATCAAAAAAATCCTGGCTGCAAAAATCGGGTGGAATCCCTAATGCATCAAACGCATCAATCATCAGCACATCAGCACTGGTGCGATTATTAGAGAGATATGCAATGCCATCACCTTCGATAATGTTCAGCTTCTCATCATTTTCAGGCACATAAAAATGGCTGCGTGCGGTTGAAATCACTTGTGGATTGATTTCCACCACTGTTTGATGCATTTCTTCACAGTTGGCATAGATATATTTCTGCACCGAGCCACCACCCAACCCAATACTCAGCACGTTTTTAACGTTATTCGAAAACAACAAAAAACACATCATGGCGCGTGAATAGGAGAGCTCCAACGCAAAAGGCGCTTTGACACGCATGCTGCTTTGAATAGTGATGGAACCCAAATACAAGGAGCGTACGCCATCCACTTCGATGACTTCAACGACGTTGCCATCACTGACACTTTTATGAATTTTGCTTTTAAACCCAAACATGGTTAACTATATCTCTACACTTTCTTCATTAACTACGTCTTCTGTAATGATTGTCTCAGCTTCAACAACACCTTTAAACTTGCAGTTTAATTCCATCAACAAAGTGTCTATGTGTTTGATTTCCAACAATACTTTCGTTCCCACCTTTAACTCTGGCAAACTAGGTACTTTGGTGATGTAGAACATATTATCAACACGTACCAGATTTTCGCGCCAAACAGTGGCAGTAACTTCCGTGAGTTTTTCTTGGATCAAATATTGCAAACACCAATAACGCTCCATGCGTGTTTGAAACTCACTATAAGCATTATAGGTTTGATCAAAATTTCGAATAATGACATTCAACTTGCCATCCTGCACATTGTAAGGCGCAGGTTCTGCTTTAAGCATGGCAACTAATTGGCGCTGATTAATTAAATCCACCGCGCGTCTCAGTGGCGAAGTGCACCATGCATACTGCGCCACGCCTAAGCCCTGATGCGGCTCTGCAGTCGATGTCATAAATACTTTTCCACCCGTTTGCGCGCGATAAATGCCAGCAATGCTCGCCTCCTTCAGCAAGCCGCCCCAATGACTGTTGGCATAGATCATCAGCTCCGCCACCAGCTTATCCATTGGACTGCCGCGCTCACGCGGCACAATGCTAACAATGCCATCTGTCACATAAAAATTGAAATCAATCTGTGGCGCGCGATTTGGATCATACTTACCGCGCGCTTTCTCTAGCGATTCTGCAAAGTCAAATAAGCACTTAAGACACACCCAATACGGATGCCCACTATCAGCCTCTAAAGTATCCTCATTAAAAAACGGTTCTAATGTATCGTGTCGCAGATTCTCAGCGATCTTGATTTGCTCTAGTTTTGTTTCATTTGCAACGATTTCAAACGCTGGAGTAATTTCGCAATACAAACTAAGAGCTGGCTTGGTCTCATTCGCATCCAAGCTGAAAGGCTTCACCACATCATCGGGCAACATAGTGATTTTATTACCTGGCATGTAAACAGTTGATAGACGACGCAACACGATAGCATCCAAAGCGCTATCCGGTTGCACACTCAATGCAGGCGCGGCAATGTGAATGCCAACGCGCATATTTCCATTCGGCAAATTTTCTAAACTAAATGCATCGTCTATCTCAGTTGTCGTCGCATCATCAATACTAAAGCACTCGGCATTTGCCAGCGGCAAGTCATCAGGAATTTGCGGCAAATCATAAGGCGGAAAATTCGTTCCATCGCTAAACATTTCACGCAAAAAAGCACCCAAATGGTAATCGTGGGCACTTTTAATCAGGCCGCAATCGTGCATTACGCTTAATGCCAACCTGCCCGAAGTCTGTGCCGCTTCGTCTATCGCTTTCCATTCTAGCGAGTTTTTATCCGGATTGTAGATAAGGCCTTCAGCCTTATGAATAAAGGCTTTTGGCAATTCTTTATTATTTAATTGTTGTACCCAGATTGCCATCTGTTCGGCTTGCAGTTTTTTACGTTCAACTGCCGCAAGCGCGAGTTTTAAAGTTTCCGTCGGCGCGGCTTTGTAACGACCTTTGCCTTTGCGATAAAAATAAATCGGCGCAGAATGCAATTTTATCGCGGTTGCAGCGGCTTCAATCGCGCTCGCTTTTTTACCATAATATTCTGCCGCTAATTCCTCAAAACCAAACTCAGGCTCACCGCAACACTCCCACAGGAACTCAATGTCTAGCTTATCTGCCTCACCAGAAGCCGCATCCATAAAGCCTTCCAAGGCAGTATCAAACTGCAGTAAAACTGCGTTGGATTTAATTTTAGAGCGTTTTCCTGACAAAGATTCTATTTGCATCGAACCTGGATTTTCAGACATCACCGAAGCCACCTTAAAATGGCCATCTTCTTCGTAAAAAATATTCATAGCCGCTATTTTACATGGCTTTGATGAAGGCTCTGCTAAAATACTGCAATGGATAATCGCATTCCCGTTACTTTGCTCACAGGCTTTTTGGGCTCAGGTAAAACCACGCTTTTGAATCATTTACTCAGTCACCCGCAAATGAAAGATAGCGCTGTCATCATCAATGAGATTGGCGAAGCTGGGCTAGACCACATTCTCGCAACTCAGGTAGAAAGCGAACTAATTGCCGATAATACAGTTTTATTAAGCTCCGGCTGCGTATGCTGTACGTTGAAAAATGAGCTTGCCGACACTATGCGAGATTTGTTCTTCAAGCGCGCGCTGCAGGCGATTCCGCAGTTTAACCGCGTCGTCATCGAAACCACTGGCATGGCCGACCCTGGGCCAATTTTAGCCAATTTAATGAGCGAACCTGTGATTGAAAGTGTGTTTAGGCTAGACGCAGTTATAGTGACGATTGATAGTGAATACGGTTTTGAGCAATTAGAAAAGCATCCGGAGGCGCGTAAACAAGCTGCTGTAGCCGATGTTTTATTACTCACCAAAACAGACTTAGCCACGCCTGAACAGTTGGTCGAGCTTAAAGAAAAACTCATCGAAATCAATGCTGGCGCGACACAACACAAAGTTCAACATGGTGAGATTGATCCTGATTTTATCATAGATGTAGGTTTGTTTGACCCAACAGGTAAACGTGCCGAACCTGAACGCTGGTTACGTGCGCCAGCAAAGCCTAGTCTATTCAAAAAATCGCATAATGACGAAATCAGTAGCTTCACTGTTACGCTGCCCAGTCCGTTGAATTGGCGCGATTTAAAACCTGTCATTCTTAAGCTTTGTCAAACATATGGTAAAGATTTACTGCGCCTAAAAGGCATTATTCATGTAGCCGACCAGCTGGCACCTCTAGCAATTCATGCGGTGCATTTCACGCCCTATCCGCCTACTTTATTAGAAGGCTGGGGTGAAGAAACGCCAACAAACCGCATCGTGATTATTGGCAAGGGCTTGGATGAAGCCAAAATTCGGAAAATGTTAATGCAGGTATAAAACCCTAAATTGCAGCTTTATAATTCGACCCAAAAAACTCAGTCATTAAAAAATCTTCCAGCTCTGCGCCATCTTCTACCCTTGCCGATTTAACGACAGTACGCCCCAAGCGATGTGATTCCCAATTAAAGTCACCTTGGTAATGCTCACGGATAAGTCCAATCATGCGCCTTATCATCACCAACCGTACATCCTGACCTGTGTTCGCTTCTACTTCAAAATACTGACGCTTAGCGGTGCTGTAATCGTTCAACCAACCATGAAACGTAAAACTCGCGTTATTGCCGTCCACGCGTAAAATCTCGAAAATTCCATTGGTGCCGTTTTGAAAATTACTCCTGATTTTCGCATCGCGCTTTTGCTCTTCGGTCGGCCCAGCTTCACGCGCTGCCGCTTCCGCATTTATTTTAGCAGCCTCGGCTTCCTTGCCTTCACGCTCTGCACGCTTAGCATTGATGGCTGCCATCATATCGAAAGGCGCTTCTTTAGGTTTGTTTTCTGACTGCAGTAAAGTTTCAGGCGTATGTTTATTCGTTGCAAGCACTTCCGGCACTTTAAATATAGGTGGTTTTAACTTTTTATTTGGCTTTTGCGCAATAATTTTTTTGGGCTTATCAGGCTCTGGAAGCGGCTCTGGTATTGCCTCCTGCGGCAACAGTTCTGCAACCACTTTAGCCTGCTGAGGTTGTGCTAAAACCACCTCAAACGTAGTTGGGTTTTTTGACTTTTCAAACTCAACTTTTGGAAACACAAAAAATAAAATTACGGCATGAATTATTAACGAAACTACGAATGCAATCAGTGTGTTACGGCTAAAGTTAAAACGAATCAGTCTATCACCTGGCGGCGATAACAAAAAGTCTTCAAACGTTTGATTTTGGATTGGGTTTATTGCCATTAAAATTTAGTAATGTCTAAATTTAATTATTTAGGTCTTGCCATGTTTTTTCAAGGCGCTTAATCGAGACAGGAAACGGCGTTTTAAGTTCTTGCGCGAATAGAGAAACGCGCAGCTCCTCTATCAACCAACGATAGGCTTGCAAGGCTGGTGGAACAAGGCCACCAGCCTGATGAATTTGATTCATTTTATCTTGCCATCTCTGCCAAATCAAACCCACACTTGCCGCGTTTTTCCCATCGCGATCTGGATTTGCAGGCTGTTTTTCGATTCTTAGCCTTAATGCTTTTAAATAACGCGGGAGATGTTGCAGGTACTCCCACGGCGTTTGACTGAAACAGCCTTTGTAAACCAGCAAATTCACTTGACTGTCCAAATCCCGCTTAAGCCGATTAACCGTTGCAGGCATTTGATTTTGCTTTGTCAGTAGCAATTGATATTCTGTCGCAATTGCCTGTGCCTGCCTTGCAATTGCTTCAGTGACGGCGGGCAAACGTGTTCTGGCGCGTGCTTTTAGCTTCATAAAATCGGCATTTGTACGCGGAAGCTCATCATCACCAATAAAGGCGCGGTCTGCAATCGCCAACAACATGTCTTCTCGCAAATCATCTGGCGACATGACATTACGCAAACTAAGTGCATATTGATTAAAATTTGGCAGTCCTTTTTCAAGTTGCTTCATCTGCTCCTTTAATTCAAAGCGCATCAGACGGCACACACCTTTACGATGGCTTGGTTCTGCTTCGTTTTCTGTATCGAACAACCTAACCGAAACCGCTTCAATATCGTCTTCCAGCGCAGGGTAACCCGTCACTTTTAGGCCATCACGCTCGAAACTCAAGGTTCGTGGCAAATCGCCAAAATCCCATTGTTTTAAGCCGGTTTTCTCAATGTCGGGTGAGGTGTTTCTAAAGGTAAGCTGCGCGGCTGAGCCAAGTTGCTTCTTCAGCGCATTCCAATCGCGCCCCATCGCCAGCTCACGGCCCGCATCATCTACCACGCTAAAGTTCATCAAATGATATGCCGATACCTCGCTCAAATTCCAGTCTTCCTTGCCGATTTTTAGGGTGGTTTTGTGCTGAATATAGGCAGCTAGTGTTTCTAATAATGGGGTAGAAAATTTATTATCAACGTATTCGAGAAACCCGGTCACAAATTCAGGCACTGGCACACACACACGCCGGAATGTTTTAGGCAAAGCTTTTATTAAATAGGTCAGTTTTTCACGCAACATGCCTGGTACCAGCCATTCTGTTGACGTTGGATCAAGTTGATTTAATAAAGCTAATGGCACGGTTGCGGTCACACCATCCAACACATGACCGGGCTCGAAGCGATATTTAAGCGGTATCTCAACACCCCCTAACAACATTTTTTCTGGGAACTGCACTGCAGTCACAGCATCGGCGCCATGGCGCATCAAATCATCGCGCGTGAGATATAACAGTTTTGGATTGAGTTTTTCAGCGTCCACACGCCACTTCTCAAAACTTGCTGCATTGAAAATATCTGCAGGAATCTTTGCATCATAAAACGCAACCAGTTGATGCTCATCGACTAATACGTCTTGCCGTCGCGCCTTGTGTTCCAACTCTTCTACTTCGGCAATCAACTTCTCATTCGCTACAAAAAACGCCGCGCGTGTATCAAACTCGCCATTTGCCAGCGCTTCGCGAATAAATATCTCACGAGATTCTTTCGGGTTAATCGGCCCGTAATGCACGCGTCGTTTGGGGATAATGGTAAGTCCATACAAAGAAACACGTTCCCATGCGTTCACCATGCCCATTTTTCTATCCCAGCGCGGGTCAGTGTATTGGCTCTCAGTCAAACCTCTTGCTAATGGCTCTATCCAATCAGGCTCTATCTTCGCCAAACAGCGCGCATAGAGCTTGCTGGTATCCACCAGTTCTGCCGCAATCACCCACTTAGGCCGGGCTTTCTTCAAACCTGATCCGGGCGCAATATGGAAGCGAATGCCGCGCGCCCCAGCGTATGATTCACTTTCGCCATCCTTGAAACCGATATTGCCTAGCAGGCCTGCCAGTAAAGCTTTGTGGACTTGCTCATAATTGGCCTCTTTTTCGTTTAATTTAAATTCCATCTCAGCCACAATTTCCAGCAATTGGCCATGCAGTTCACGCCATTCTTTCAGACGCAAAAATGAAAGAAAATTACTATGGCATTGATTCAGCAAATCTTTGTTGGATTTTTTAGTTTTAAGCGCGTTGTCGAACCAATCCCATAATTTGAGATAACCCATAAAATCCGAGCCTTCGGCTACAAATTTACTATGCGCATTATCGGCTGCTTCGCGCTTATCCATTGGCCTCTCACGCGGGTCTTGTATACTCAGCACACTGGCAATAATCAAAATTTCTTTCAGGCAGTTTTCACGCTTTGCCGCCAAGATCATACGCGCCACACGCGGGTCTAAAGGTAATTTAGCAAGCTGCAAACCTGTTTCTGTAATTTGTCTTTGTGCATTCACAGCGCCTAATTCTTGCAGCAATAAATAGCCATCTGCAATTAATCGTGAACTTGGTGCTTCAATAAATGGAAACTCAGTGACATCACCTAGCCGTAACGCCGCCATGCGCAAAATCACTGCAGCAAGCGAGCTGCGTAGAATTTCCGGCTCGGTGAATTCCGGTCTAGCGTTAAAGTCCTCCTCAGAATAAAGCCGCACACAAATGCCGTTAGAAACGCGCCCGCAACGTCCTGCACGCTGTTTCGCGGCTGCCTGAGATGTTTTCTCTATCTGCAACTGCTCAACCTTAGCGCGCGGGCTGTAACGATTCACCCGCGCCAAACCTGCATCAATCACATACTTAATGCCCGGTACGGTGAGCGAGGTTTCCGCCACGTTAGTCGCTAAAACAATGCGGCGCAAACTATGCGGCTTGAATATTTTTTGCTGATCTTCAATCGACAAGCGCGCAAACAGAGGCAGCACTTCGATATGTTTGAGTTTTGCAGAACGGCCTTGATATTTGCGCAGATGGTCAGCAACATCGCGAATCTCACGTTCACCTGGCAAAAACACCAGAATATCGCCATCACCTTGACGCAATAAATCATCTGCTGCGTCTAAAATCGCCTCTTCAATGGCTTCCTCTTCATCATCTTCTTCCAACCAACGCGCTTCTGTTTTGGCTTTGCGTGCAATTCCAAAGATGGTTTCATCATCCATATCAAACTGCGCATTTTCCGCCTCGGCAATCTCCTTGGCACGAAAACCTGCTTTGCCAAGCGGCCGGTAACGTATTTCAACCGGATAAGTTCGGCCAGAAACTTCAATCACTGGCGCGCCATTAAAATGCTTCGAAAATCTATCTGCATCAATCGTGGCAGAAGTCACGATGATTTTTAAATCAGGCCGCTTGGGTAGCAGCTGCTTTAAATAACCCAGCAGAAAATCGATATTCAGGCTGCGCTCGTGCGCCTCGTCAATGATGATTGTGTCGTAAGCATTCAGGAATTTATCGCCCTGCGTTTCCGCCAGCAGAATGCCGTCCGTCATCAATTTAACGTAGCTGGATTCCGAAAGCTTGTCGTTAAAGCGCACTTTGTAGCCCACCACCTCGCCCAGCGGCGAGTTTAACTCTTGCGCAATGCGGCTTGCCACTGAACGCGCGGCAATTCGGCGCGGCTGAGTATGGCCGATTAAACCTGAAACGCCACGGCCAAGTTCCAAACAGATTTTCGGTAATTGCGTAGTTTTGCCGCTACCCGTTTCACCGCACACAATCACCACTTGGTTTTTCTTAATAGCTTCAGAGATTTCATCGCGACGGCTTGATACTGGTAGTTCCAGCGGATATTCTGGTTTCGGTAAATTAGCCAAGCGTTGCTGATATTTTTGCTGTGATTTGTGTATTTTTTGAACGATTTCACCCAACAAGCGTTGCGCTTTTGACATTGAGTTTTCATTAGCCATCTTCTGCAAATCGGCCACATCGCGCAGCTTTCGGCGTAAAGCATGGCGATCTAACAACATGCAGCTTTGCAGGGCAGTTTCTAGTGACTTAAAATTTTGAATTGCAGA
>Ga0209253_10004240_pt1 | contig 12526 bp, 13 predicted proteins | sample FrelakmetBRP12BR_FD_187145 | JGI IMG/M metagenome (GOLD analysis project Ga0209253, IMG submission 187145) | Freshwater lake sediment microbial communities from the University of Notre Dame, USA, for methane emissions studies - BRP12 BR (SPAdes)... | ecosystem: Environmental > Aquatic >...
TGTACGCCAAGGGGTAGTGTGACAAAGACATAAATCGCGACGTTAACAACGATCAGTGCGATCGTGACGACGGGGGTACCGGGCGGGCTCGGGTAGTCGCTGATGGGAATCAAGGTTCAGGGCTCCTCACGGGCGCGGTGCAGCGCCATGCGATGCTAAGCGATGGTGACTGCAGCAACAAGGCACCGAGACGTTCGCGTCGCGGTACACTCCTCGGCTCATGGCCGTCACGAGGAGCCCCACCATGAAGCCGACCCTTCAGCCCGGCATTCACCACACGCTCACGTTTCGAGTGCCCAAGACCAAGACCGTGCCGGCGCTCTACCCGGAGGCGCCGGAGTTCGAGGCGATGCCAGCCGTGTTTGCGACCGGATTCCTGGTGGGATTTGTAGAGTGGACATGCATCCAGGCTGTGAATCCGCACCTGGACTGGCCTGCGGAGATGACTCTGGGAACTCATGTCGACTTGAGCCACACCGCGCCGACGCCGCCTGGCATGGATGTGACGGCGCAGGTGCGACTCACCCATGTCGATGGTCGCAAGCTCCGCTTCGAGGTGGAGGTGCGCGACAACGCGGAGGTTATCAGCACCGGGACTCACGAGCGTTTCGTGATCGACAGCACCAAGTTCAAGGCGAAGATCGCGCAGAAGGTGGAGATCGCGCTTGCCCACCTGCCAACCGCGGATGCGCCATGATGCAAAGGCCCCTACGGCGTGGGCGAGAGCGTTAACGCTATGCCCCCTCGGGCGCCGGCTCCGAGGCCGGGAAGTCGAGCTCTACCCTCGCGCCGTTCGGATCGTGGAAGAAGACCTGCCACTCGCCGCCGCCCGGCTGCCGCCGCAGCGTGTAGCCCACTCCACGGGATTTCAGGGTGGAGAGGGTCGCGCTGAGGTTGGTGGCGGTGAATGCAACGTGATCGATCACCCCTGGCCCGCTGGGCACCTCTCTTCCCGCGACCACATGGAGCACCGGGAGCGCACCGCAGTAGAGCCATGCACCCGGAAACGGGAACGGCGGTCGCCAGCCTGGCTTCAGCCCGAGCACAGACCCATAGAACTCGACGGAGGTGTCGAGGTTCTCGGTCAGCACCGTGAAGTGATTCAACCCGACGACCGCCATACACCCTACCCCTTCGCGGAGTCAACTTCGCTCCGGGTTTGCAGTTACCGCGAAACCGGCATCGGCCGCCGTTCCTGCAGCGCCAGCCAGCCGCGGATGATCCGGTACAGGATCCAGATGCCCGCGCCGGCCGCGATGAGGAGTGCAATCGGGATGCCGATGATGGTGATGCCGAGCAGAAACGCAATCACCACCCACAGCAGCGCGAACCAGAAAGTGCGGATTTGCCAGCTGAAGTGCGACGCGAGGAAGGTGCCCTCAACGTCGCCGCGCTTCACATAGTTCAGGATCACGGCGATGATCGACGGCCAGCCGGTCAAGAACGCGCCGACAATGGTGGCAGCGCCGATCAGCCCGGTCACGGCGCTAAAGGCGTGGAGACCGTAGATGACGTTGGTGAGCGTCACCATACCCTCCGGGGCGGCCGGTTGGGCCGGAAGCGCTTCGATGTCTGCCATGCTCGCTCCCATTGAAGTCTCTTAGGAGTATACGCACCCCACCCCGCGATGCAATGCCGCGCCACGACTCGACTGCGCCCGCCGCACTGGTGGGATGCTTTGCGCCTCGCTGGCCCAACATCTAGGGCGACTCACGATAGGTGATATCGATCGGCTCGATGGCATGAATCGATTTCACGGATCAGCGCCCGGACGGTAAGGTGGGAGGTGTGCAGCCGGCGGCCCGACCCACCGAACATCCGCCGCGGCTCGCGTGCCGATCTGCGTTGCGAGGCTCGCCCGGCGAGCACCAACCATCCCCAACCCAAGACTGGAGAAAGCCATGACCGACCGTAAGAAACTCACCACCACTGCAGGCTGTCCTGTGGCCGACAACCAGAACGTCATGACCGCGGGGCCGCGCGGTCCACAATTGCTGCAGGACGTCTGGTTTCTCGAGAAGCTCGCCCACTTCGACCGCGAGGTGATCCCCGAGCGGCGGATGCACGCCAAGGGCTCGGGCGCCTATGGCACGTTCACGGTTACCCACGACATCACGAAGCACACGCGAGCCAAGATCTTCTCCGCGATCGGCAAAAAGACAGAGCTTTTCGCGCGCTTTACTACGGTGGCGGGCGAGCGCGGCGCGGCCGATGCCGAGCGCGACATCCGCGGCTTCGCGGTCAAGTTCTACACCGAGGAAGGCAATTGGGACATGGTTGGCAACAATACGCCCGTCTTCTTCCTGCGCGACCCGCTCAAGTTCCCCGACTTGAACCACGCGGTGAAGCGCGACCCGCGCACCAACATGAGGAGCGCCAAGAACAACTGGGATTTCTGGACCTCGCTCCCCGAAGCACTGCACCAGATCACCATCGTCATGAGCGACCGCGGCATTCCCGCGACCTACCGCCATATGCACGGCTTCGGCAGCCATACGTTCAGCTTCATCAACGCGAAAAGCGAGCGCTACTGGGTGAAGTTCCACTTCAAGACTCAGCAGGACATCAAGAACTTAACCGACGCCGAAGCCGAAGCCATCATCGGCAAGGATCGCGAGAGCCACCAGCGCGATCTGTACGAGAGTATCGAAAGGGGCGACTTTCCCAAGTGGACCCTCAAGGTGCAAATCATGCCGGAGGCCGACGCCGCGAAGGTGCCCTACCACCCGTTCGATCTCACCAAGATTTGGCCGCACAAAGACTACCCGCTGATCGAGGTCGGGATCATGGAGCTCAACCGCAATCCCGAGAACTTCTTCGCGGAAGTCGAGCAGTCGGCTTTCAACCCGGCCAACATCGTGCCGGGGATCGGCTTTTCGCCCGACAAGATGTTGCAGGGACGGCTCTTCTCGTACGGCGATGCGCAACGCTACCGGCTCGGGGTCAATCACCACCTCATTCCCGTCAATGCAGCGCGTTGCCCCGTGCACAGTTACCATCGCGATGGCGCCATGCGAGTCGACGGCAACTACGGCAGCACCCTGGGCTACGAGCCGAACAGCTACGGCGAGTGGCAGGAACAGCCAGAGTTCTCCGAGCCGCCGCTCGCACTTGAGGGTGCCGCGGATCACTGGAACCACCGCGAGGATACCGATTACTATTCCCAACCGGGGGCGCTCTTTCGCCTTATGACGCCGGCGCAGCAACAGGAGCTCTTCGGCAACACGGCGCGTTCCATCGGAGAAGCGCCCCGCGAGATCCAGCTTCGCCACATCGGGCACTGCCTCAAGGCTGACCCGGCGTATGGCGAAGGCATCGCCAAAGCCTTGGGCATTCCGCTGAGCGAGGTCAAATAAAGAAGGGCACCCGGACGCGGTGCGCGGCGACGTCTGCCGCGTCCGGGTGCACCGACCTGCACGCGCCGGGCGGTCACACCCTATCGCAACAGCGCAAGCTTAGTGAAGTCGGACACACGCGGGTCGGCGAGGGCGAGCTCCTTGTTTACGTCTTTCCCGAGTACGAGGCGCACGTTGATTCCCGCCCCTAGATCCCCGCTCTCCACTAGCTTGGGCAGGTTCGGTAGCCGGGTGCCGATCTCCTCGGCGGTCGTCTGAAAGCCCTGCCGGTATTCGATCTCAGTAGTCGGCTGATTGAACGGCTTGCGATTGGAGAGCCGTGCCACCCCGATTCCCTGCAACCGCAGCGCCGTTGCCACCTGTTTCGCCATGCCCGGGATGCCGTTGCCGTTCGCCACTTCCACGCCGAGCCCGACGGACTTGGGTGTTGCGCCCGGAATCGCATTGGGAGCAATCGACGCCACGACGATGGAAGGTGGAGTCCCCAGCTCGTAGACGTTTGACGACACCTGCACCAGCATGCTGGCTGTTTTCGCTTCCGAAAAGAGCCGATGCTCGTTCCCAGCCGCTGCCGTTTGATCGGTCCCCGCGGAGCTTCGGGTGGGGGTTGCGGGCGCTCCAATCGAGCCCCTCGAAGCCGAAGCAACCTGCCCTGGCATGGCCAGCTCGTAAACGTTGGGGGCGATTTCAACCATGCGGATTTTCGACGGCTCCTGGCCGGACGAACGTCCCCCGGCATCGGCCCTCGGCGATCCGGTCGGAGCTGGGATCGTCGAAGCGACGACGCGCGTAAGCTCTGTGGGTGCAACTTCGAACCCGAGTCGTTCTCGCGCGATCTTCAGGTTTCCGGCGGCTCTCTCGTTCTGAGGATCAAACCGCAGAGCTTGCTCGAATGACTCGAGAGCTTCCCGATCCCGACCCTGAAGCAAGTACGCGTAGCCGATATTGCTATACACATAAGCAGCCTGCGGCTCTCGCTCCAGGGCGCGCTTGAACTGCGCCTGGGCCTCTTCGTACCGCCCCTGGCTCGCGTAGATCACCCCCAGGACATTCGACGCTCGGCTATGCGCCGCATCCAGGGCCAGCGCTTCTTCCAGCGCGCGGCGTGCCTCTTCGGCGCGCCGCTGTCCGTAGTAGAAGCGTCCCAGTTCATACTTCGCCTCCGCCTCGGAGCCTGCATGCTGCACCTTCGTCATCGGACGAACCTGGCCAGCCTTCGGTTTGGGTTGCTCCAGCGACTTGCACCCTGTTGCGAGCCCGACACAGGCGACGGACAGGGCAATGATCTTTAGCTTCGACATGACTACCCTCCTCGTACTAGTTCGCTCGCCAGCCAGCTATTGGGTTCCCGCCATGATGGGCAGCAGTACCCGATAGATCTGGATAAACGCAGGTCCGAGCAGCACCAGCATCAGGGACGGAAAGATGCAGAACACCAAAGGGAACAGCAGCTTCAGCGGGATCTTGGCCGCGAGTTCCTCCGCCCGCATCCTACGACGCGTGCGCAGCTCGTCGGAGAACACCCGTAGCGAATCGCCGATGCTCGTGCCGAACCGGTCCGCCTGGACCAGCATGGCCGCAAAGGTGTTGACCTCCTCCACGCTGGTGCGCAGGGCCAGGTTGCGCAGCGCCTTTTCCCTTGAAACGCCCGCGCGCATTTCCAGGTTCAGAATATGCAACTCCTCGGCGAGTGCCTCGTTGTTGAAGCGAATCTCTTCAGTGACCCGGTTTAGCGCCGCGTCCAGGCCGAGGCCCGACTCGACGCACACCAGCATGAGGTCAGCAGCGTCCGGAAAGCTCTCGAAAATCTCGCGCCGGCGAAGAAACGCGACCCGCTCGAGAATGCCGTTGGGCAGGTAGTACCCGAAGGCAGCGACGATAAGCAGCAACGCCAGCATCATGTCTGTCGGCAGGTTGCTCCCCGACAGCCTCAGACCCAGGAAAACCACCGTGGGCAGTCCCACTGCGAGGAAAGTCTTGCAGGCGAAATACACCACCACCGCGCTCTCGCCGCGGAAGCCAGCGTTCATGAACCGCACCCGGAGCGGCGAGGTCTCCCATCCTTCCTTCGGCACAGACAGCCGGGCGAGTGGCCCCGCGATCCGGATCACCGATTCGATCCAGCTTTGCTGACTGGACTGACCGTATGCGGCCTCCTCGGCCATCGCGTCGAGCCGGCGACGCGTGCGACTTGGTATGACCTGCGTCAGCACGATCAACGCCGCCACGGTCGCAGAAACGAAAATCACCGAAAGAAACGCCAGCTGCATCGCGCTCATAGTCTCGCCTCCTTGTCCCGACCCACCGGTTCGCTCACACGTGAATCCGGACGATCTTGCGCATCCAGAAAATGCCGATCGCCATCATGATCAGCGCAGCAGCGATCATCTTGGTGCCCACCTGATCGGTCCACAGCACGGACATGAATCTGGGATTGATCACATTGATGACGCCGGCCAGGGCAAAGGGCAAGATGCTCAGGATCCACGCGGACATCCGTCCTTCTGCGGAGAGCACCCGAACTTTCATGAGCAGCTTCAGGCGTTCCCGGATAAGCGTGCTCAGGTTGTTCAAGACTTCCGCCAAATTTCCACCGGTCTCGCGCTGGATCAGAACGGCGATGACGAAGTAACGCAGATCGGTGCTGGGTACGCGCACGCTCAGATTCTGTAACGCGTGTTGCAAAGACACACCGAAGTTCACTTCGTCGTGGGTGATCCGAAATTCCCCGGCGATGGGTTCCGCCAGTTCTTCCCCCACCATCTGCAGCGCACTCGGGAACGCGTGACCCGCCCGCAACGCCCGGCTAATGAGGTCGAGGGTGTCCGGCAACTGCCCGCCGATCCTGCGGAGGCGATTCTGCCTCTTCCGGTACACGTACAGGAACGGCAGCACGGCGGCCGCGAACCCGACCCCGGCGATGATGAACCAGTAAGGCCAGTAGAAGGCAGCGACCAGCGCAGCGGCGCAGCCGGTCAGCAGCGCGAGAACGAGCAGCCGGGTGACGCTCCACTCCAGTCCCGATTGCTGGAGCAGCCGGTCCAGGTGTTGCTCCCTAGGGGCACCCAGCACCAGCCGCTGAAGCCTGGGCACATCCTCCAGCATGCGGCGCTTGAGGATCGTGGCTTGCTTGCCCCTGCGGGTCCCGGCTGCCAGGGCCTGGAGACGCTCCCCGATTCTTTTGGCTTCGGGCCCCTTGTAGGCGTTCCACAGCAGATACGCGCCCTCGACGAAGAGGACGACCGCCAGGAACGCCAGGATGACGAAGAGGTAGAAGGCGTTGCCGAAGAGGCTCGAAAGGGCATCCATGATTGGCCTCTACGCGTAGCGCTTGGTCGGGTCGAACATCGCGTCCGGCAGCGCCTCGCCGTAGGCTTTGAGCCGGTCCATGAACTTCGGCCGCACGCCCGTGGCCTGGAAGTGCCCCATCACGGCACCTTCCGGGCCGATCCCTAGCTGCCGGTAGGCGAAGATCTCCTGCATGGTCACGATGTCGCCCTCCATGCCCGTGATTTCCTGAATGCTCACGACCTTGCGCTTGCCGTCGGTCAGCCGTGCCACCTGCACCACCACGCTGATTGCGGACGCGATCTGTTGACGCATGGCCTTCGGCGGCAAGTTGAATCCCGCCATCCCGATCATGTTTTCGAGCCTGGCGAGCCCGTCGCGCGGGGTGTTGGCGTGAATGGTCGTTAGCGACCCCTCATGTCCGGTGTTCATCGCCTGCAGCATGTCGAAAGCCTCGGCACCACGCACCTCACCCACGATGATGCGGTCCGGCCGCATGCGCAGCGCATTTTTCACGAGCAGCCGCTGCGGAATCTCCCCCTTCCCTTCGATGTTCGGCGGACGCGTCTCCAGTCTCACGACATGCGGCTGCCGGAGCTGGAGCTCCGCAGCATCCTCGATCGTGACGATGCGCTCCGAATGCGGTATATAGCCCGACAGCACATTGAGCAGAGTGGTCTTGCCGCTGCCGGTACCACCGGAGACCAGCATGTTGACCTTCGCTCGGATGAGGCTTTCGAGCAGGCGCGCCATGCTCTCCGTCAGACTCTTGTGCTCGCTCACCAGATCCTCCATCGTGAGCGGCACCGCAGCGAAGCGCCGGATGGACAGGATCGGACCATCGATCGCGACCGGCGGGATGATCGCGTGCACCCGCGAGCCGTCCGGCAGGCGCGCATCCACCATCGGGCTCGACTCATCGATGCGACGTCCGACACGGGAGACGATCTTGTCGATGATGCGCATCAGATGCTGGTCGTCGGAAAAGGTCACCTCCGTGGGCTCGAGTTTCCCGCGCCGCTCGACGAACACCTGACCGTGCGTGTTCACCAGGATGTCCGAGATGGTGGGATCCGCCATCAACACTTCCAGCGGGCCCAGTCCGAGCATCTCGTGCTGAATGTCCCGCACCAGAATGCTGCGTTCCAGGTCGTTGATCGCCACCTGTTCTTCCCCGACCAGGCGCTCGACGAGAAGCGCGATCTCATGCTTCAGGCGATCCGCCGGCATGCTCTCCATCGCGGCGAGATCCACCCGGTCCAGAATCTTGTGGTGGATGCGCGTCTTGAGCGCGCTGTACGCCGCAATGTTCCGTGCTGAGGGTTTCTGAGGTGGTAGCTGCTCCGCCGGCATTTCGTTGCGGAGCGTTTGAAGTTTTTCTCGGAGCGACATGTCGTAATCTCCTGTCTTAGACGCGTGCAGCGCGTCCGGCGGATTCACGGGCGACCAAAGAGGCGCGCAAGCCAGCCTTCCGTTTCGATGGACTTCGGCAGCAGTGACTGCGCGAATTCACCGAGCGCTTTTGTCACGGGATGGTTCTTCGCGATCGCGGCAATGGGCCGCCCCTGATTGACCGATGCGGCGACTGCGTGGTAGCTATTCGGGATGGTCCGCATGTCGCTGACGCCAAGCGAGCGTCCCACGTCCGCGAGCGCGATCTCGCCCCCTTTTTCGTATCGATTCACCACCAGGCCGATCTTGCTGGCCGCGTACCCCAGAGATCGGAAGACCGTCAGCAGTCGGCTGGCATCCCGAATGAACGGCAGCGTGGTCTGCAAGACTGGGAAGATCTTCTCGGCGCGGTCCAGGGCTTTGATCGTCACGGCGTCGAGCTGTCGCCCCACGTCGAGTATGACGAACTCGTAGTGGCTCGTGGCGAGGTTAAGCAACACTTCGACATGCTCCGGTTTCACCTCGACCGAATGCGCGGGGTCGTCGGGCGCAGCCAGAACATTGTAGTTCGGGGTTACTTGCACGACGCTGGCAGCGAGAAACGACGCATCCAGACGCTGGATATTGCGCGCGACTTCGGCCACATCGTGGCGGGGGTTGCGGTCGTGGACAAAGAGCACGGCATCCCCGAACTGCAGGTTTAGGTCGATCAGCAGCACCCGGCGGTTCTCGGACGCAAGCTGATAAGCCAGGTTGCTGGCGACGAACGTGGCTCCGCTGCCGCCCTTGCACGGTATGAAGGCGAGAATCCGGCCCATTTCCCGCCTCGGGCCACCCAACCCCATCTTCTGCTCGACGCGCGCCACAGCGCCCAGCAGCGCTTCCTTGGTCGCGGGTGACGGCAGCACCTCGCGCACTCCGGCGCGCATCGCGTTGATCAGGAACTCCGAGGTCTGGTTCGTGCAGAGCAGGATGACCACGGTCTGCGGAAGGGCAGGAGTGGTGTGCTCCAGCGCGACGAGCTCGTTCACGTCGCAGCACATCCCCTCCACGAGCACGAGATCCGGTCGCTGCTGCTCGGCGATCGAACGCAGCTTGCTCATGCCGCCCTCGATCAGGCTCACTGCTCGGGACGGCGAGTCTTCACGTAAGACGCGGCCGATGGTTTCGAGGTTCTTGGCGCTGGGTGAGATGACGGCAATCTTCATAGTCGTGTCCGGAGCTCTCCTCATCATCTGTCGGTTCTCACGAGCTGTGATTCAAAGGCAAACGGGGTTACTGTCGCCCGCGGCATTGGTCGCTTCCATGCTTTCCCGCGGCAAGTAGGTGGCGAAAGGAGGAACCGGGGGCATGAGGAAGCCCATGAACGGTGAGATGGCCGGCATCGTCAAGCCGGTGATCCTCACTTCGACCCCCTTGCAGCTCGACCTGTCGCAAGCGTTGTTCACGACGCCGACCGGGTTGTACCAATTGATCTGGATGTTGTCGTTCGATAGCTGAGGCATGATCACCCTCATCTTGGTGCGCACCTGATCCGGTGTGAGCTTTTCACAGACCACGGCGATACGTGCGCCCCATCGCGTTGCTTCGGCGGCGGAGTTCCAAGCGAACAGCATGCGACCGAAGTCCATGATTCCGAGCAGCAGCGTGAAGAAGACCACTGCGACGATCGCGAACTCGACAGTAGTGGTACCGCCTTGCTGGCGTCCCAGCGGAGGTCTCGCTGCGGAGGGTCTGGTGTGGATCGAGCTCATCAGAGCACCTGCCTCATGGTGGCGCTGATGGGGCCGAAAGTGATATCCGGCAGCACGAACTGGAAGACTGAATCGAAGGTGTATCCGCCGATTGTCACAGTGACGAGGTTGATCACGGGAGCGGTCCCCTGCGATTGATGGGTTCCGGGGCACCTCGTGGCGTCGCAAACGCTGAACATCGCCCCCCTCAATTCCGGCGCTAGGGGGCTTCCCGAGCACCCAGGATTGCCGAAGACCGCAAAGCATCTGGCTTCCTCGATAGCCGTCAGATCCCCGGGCGCCTTGGTGGAAAGGTAGCGAACCGCGTCCCGCGCCGCCTTCGCAATCGTGTTGTATTGGTATATCGCGCGTCCGAATTCCGTGATGCCGAATACGATCGCCACAAGCAGGCTAATCGTGATGCCGAGCTCGACCAAGGCTATCCCTTTCTGTCGATTGCGCAGGGACATGAGCGGCGCCCTCAATGCACGAGAACAGGAACAAGCGGACCCGCAGTTCCACCGGCCAACCCGGATGTCCCGCAGGGGCTCGTGGGGCTGTTGGACGCCCCGCGATATTCCAGCCACACTTCCTCTCCCGCGGGCTGGCTCTTCTTGTCGCTGATCGGGTGCAGCATGAGTACGCAGGCATATGCCAAGACCGGCACCTGCTGCGGGTTGCTTGCCGCCCAGGCGGAGCAGTCCACCACCGGCACGGTTACCAGCCTCCGGTCCGCGCCGTAAGCTGCCAGTTCGGACGCTGAGCTGGTGGTGTAGCCACCACCCTGCAGATCGATCCCGCTGCTGGAGCCTTGATACGATGCATGGGTCGCTCGTGCACTCTGGAAATTCGGCGCCGTGCCGGACGCGCCGCCGAAAGCGTTCTTCACCCCTCCTAGCGCGGGATCGCCGCCATTCGTCCAGGAAACCTTGGTATACGCGTAGCCGGTAAAGTCGGGGCTGGCGTTCGAAAGGTTGTCGCTGCCCTTGTAAAGTCCGAAACGGGTATTCCACGCCTTGTCGAGCGAAACCTTGTTACCCTGCTCGCCGACCATGGCTCCGACCGGAGGCAAGTCGCACTGCCCCTGACCCCTTATGGTGTCGGCCAGCTCGTTGGCCCCGCCTGCCGGGGGCGAGAAGTCGATCCAGTCGAAACTGCCGGTGGCCGAAGCGGTGAGTTTGCTCGACACCCATTGGCCAACCAGCATCGACCTCAGCGGATCGGACGCCGGGTCGGCGGGCTTCTTGCACAATCCAATCGGAATGGCGCAGTTCATCTGGGACGGCGCCAGCGTGGCGGTCGCCCAAGCGCCGACGGTGCTTGCACTCGCGGGGGCTCCGAGAAAGCCTTGCAGCACCTGCATGAACCAGGAGTTGATGCCTCCCTCCGAGCGGGCACACATCGCGTATCTCGCCGTAGCCGGATTCGCAGCACCGCTGGAAACGTATCCGAACGGGAAGCTCGTTGTGTTGTTGCTCAGGCGGTCGCTGAACCAGACATCCGCAGCGGTGAGCCCAGCGGCGGTCCGCTGGAATCCAACGGCGTTGCGGTTTCCCGCAGTGAGACCGGCGCTGACCGCGCGATTGATCGCCTGTGCGTCGGGGGGATTAACGCCGGGCCTCAGCTCGGCGGCCGCCGCCAGGGCACACGCATCCATCGCGCTCTGCATCTCGGTCTTTGTGACGAACAGCCGCCCAAGGTCGATGACGATACCGAGAAACCCGATCAGCACCGCCGCGGCGAGGCCCACCATAATCATGACAGCGCCCTGCTGGCGGCGGTTCAGAGGCGTTGGGCAGTCTTTCACGGTGTCAGCTCTTCTCAGCCATTAGAGGGGGCAAATCACCGCACCCCGGTCCCGCCGCCGCCCAGGCCACCGCCCGTCCCTCCTCCGAAGCCGCTGCTGGTCCCGACCGGGCTAACCTGGAAGTCCCTGATCAAGGGCCTGGTGGTGAAGCTCCTCTCATAGCCGGTGATCGCCCTGTTGGCCGACTGTCCGTCCAGACCCACCACCGGCTCGAGGTTGAGCGACGCTTCTGGATTCAGGGTCTGCGAGGCCTGCGTCTGGGCCAGCGACTCGCCCAGTGTGGATTCGATGTATGCACCCCGGGACACGCAGCCCGTCACGGTGACCACACCCACAGCTAGCAATGCTGCGAGGCTGGAACGGCTCGTCATGATCTTCATGGCATGCTCCTTTACTTGACCTCGAAACCACCGGATTGCGGACCCTGGGACTGCGGCGCGGGCGTAACCGGCGGTGGTGCTGGCGGATCTCCTTCCATCTTGCCGCCCAGGAAGAATTCGGCCGGGGTGGGCTCATGGAACTTGTCCGTGGGCAGCGGGTAGTTAGGCGGAGAGGGTTTCGCCAGCCGCGGCGTGACGAAAAACACGAGCTCGGTCTTGTCCTTCTGGTATTCGCTGCTGCGGAAGAGCGCGCCGAGCACCGGCACCTGTCCGAGCACCGGGAACGCCTTGATCTGCTCGCGCAGGTTGTTCTTCAAGAGGCCGCCGATCATGAGGCTCTGGCCGTCATAGAGCTGGACCGTGGTCGCCGCCCTGCGTATTGTGAACGCGGGCAGCACGTTGGTCAGTGTGCCGGTGCTGATCGTGATCCCACCCGGCAACACGTCGGACACCTCCGGCGCGACCTCCAGGTTGATGCGCCCGCCCTCTAGTACGGTCGGCTTGAAGCTGAGGCTGATCCCAAACGGTTTTTCCTCCAGCGTGATCAGGTTTGTGCCGCCGGCGCCAATC
>Ga0209253_10004241_pt1 | contig 12526 bp, 7 predicted proteins | sample FrelakmetBRP12BR_FD_187145 | JGI IMG/M metagenome (GOLD analysis project Ga0209253, IMG submission 187145) | Freshwater lake sediment microbial communities from the University of Notre Dame, USA, for methane emissions studies - BRP12 BR (SPAdes)... | ecosystem: Environmental > Aquatic >...
GGCGGCGCGCGATTCTGCAACATCGACGTAACGGTTGCAGCGAAGCGCTCATCGAACGTCTCACCCAGCACCTCACACCAAGTGAAACCGATATCCTGACCATCGGCTTCGCGCGCCGCTTTGCCACGTACAAGCGCGCCACGTTGCTGTTCGCCGATCCGGCGCGCCTCGCCCGCCTGCTGAATGACCCGAAGCATCCGTGCCTGCTGATCTTCGCCGGCAAGGCGCACCCGCACGATCTGCCGGCGCAACAGTTTATCAAACAGGTCCACGAGTATTCGCGCCGCCCGGAGTTCGAGGGACGCGTCATCCTGCTCGAAGGTTACGACCAGGCGCTGGCACGCAAGCTTGTCACCGGCGTGGACGTGTGGCTCAACACACCCGAATACCCGCTCGAAGCGAGCGGCACCTCCGGCGAGAAAGCCGGCATCAATGGCGTGATCAACCTGAGTGTACTGGACGGCTGGTGGGGTGAGGGTTACAACGGTGAAAACGGCTGGGCGATCACGCCACACGGACCACCCGTAGATCCGCACTACCGCGACCGCGAAGAGGGCCAGGAGTTGCTCGATATCCTCGAGAAACAGGTGCTGCCGCTCTACTACGCGCGCAATGGCCACGGTTACTCCGAGTTCTGGGTGCACAAATCCAAGAGCTCGATGAAGTCACTCATCCCGCGTTTCAATGCGCAACGCATGGTGATGGATTACGTGCGCAACTATTACACGCTGGCGCGCAAACAGCGCCAGGTCATGGCCGGCAACCAGCACGCGCGCGCGAAGGAACTCGCGGTATGGCGACGCAAGCTTGATCAATCCTGGCCGCTGGTGCGGTTGCGTCGCCTTGATAGCACCAACACCGAAATCCTTGCCGGCAACGCGCTGTCGATACGCGTCGCCGCCTACCTCGATGGCCTCACTCCGGAAGATGTCCTGGTGGAATGTCTGGTCGGCACGGAGAACGAGAGCGGTGAGTTTGTTCACCACGATGCGCATGTGTTCACGCCTGCCGGTCCGGGCGAACACGGCGAAACCCTGTTCCGCCTCGATCTCACGCCGCGCCTGCCGGGGCTGCAGTTCTACAAGATCCGCATATTTCCGTTTCACCCCTGTTTCAGCCACCGCTTCGAAACGGGATACATGATCTGGCTGTAAAAATCAGTTACAAGTTTCAAGATACAAGCACGGCAGTGGGGTTACTTATATCTTGAATACCTGTTCTATCTCCCATAAACCCGCAACAGATGCCGCAACCGGCCGGTGAGCCCCGCGGGCACATCGCTCCAGTCGAAACGCCATTGCCAGTTGCCGCTATTGCTGCCGGGCATATTCATGCGTTGTCCGTGGCCCGCCTGCAGGACATCCTGCATGGGCAGGATGGCCAGCCGCGCCACCGAGGCAAGCGCTGCGCGGATCAGCGGCCAGGGCATGGATTCGCTCGGATGGCCAAGATACTCCAGCACCACGCACTGTTGATCAACCGGCAGGTTCTCGAACCAGGCAAGGGTTGTGTCGTTGTCATGCGTGCCGGTATAGACCACGCTGTTCACTTCGTGGTTGTGCGGCAGATACGGATTGTCCGCGCCGCCATCGTAAGCGAACTGCAGGATGCGCATGCCCGGCAGCCCAAACTGTTCGCGCAATCGGTGCACGGCCGGTGTAATCAGGCCCAGATCCTCCGCCACCACCGGCAGTGTCCCGAACTCGTTTTGCAGCGCCTGGAACAGCGCCTCGCCCGGCGCCGGTACCCAGTGGCCGTTGATCGCGGTGTCTTCATCCACCGGGATCTGCCAGCACGCCTCGAAGCCGCGAAAGTGGTCAATGCGCACGAGATCGAACAGATCGAACTGCGTGCGCAGGCGCTCGATCCACCAGCGGAAGCCGTCTGCCTCCAGGCGTGCCCAGTTGTACAGCGGGTTGCCCCAGCGCTGTCCACTCACGGAAAAATAATCCGGCGGCACACCAGCCACCACGCGCGGCTGACCGATGGCATCGAGATCGAAATATTCGCGCTGTGCCCAGACATCGGCGCTGTCGTGCGCCACGAAAATCGGCAGATCACCGAACAGTTGCACACCGCGCGCCTGCGCTGCCAACCGGAGTTCCTGCCACTGGCGGAAAAAAACGAATTGTTCGAAACGCACCAATGCCATCTCATCGGCATGCCGCACATGCGCCTCGGCCAGCGCCGCCGGGTCGCGGTCGCGTAGTTGCTCCGGCCACTGCCACCAGGCATGGTGGTCGTGCGCCTCGCGCAGCGTCACATACAGCGCATAGTCCTCCAGCCAGAAGGCGTGTGCGGCATCAAACGCCTGCATCTCGGGCGCACCGCCTTGCGCCAGAAAAATCTTGCATGCCTGCGCGAGCAGCGCCTGGCGCGCGGCGCCATTGGCAGGAGGTTGTCCGGCGGCGTGTGGCAGCCAGCCCCACGCCTCAAGCTGGGTGAAACTGATGAGGCGCGGGTTGCCAGCATGTACTGACAGGCACTGATACGGCGAGCGGTCGGCGTGCGTGGGCCCGAGCGGCAGCATCTGCCAGACACTCAAACCGCTTTCCGCGAGGAAATCCACGAAGCGCAGGGCATGCGGCCCGAGCGTTCCGTTTCCCCCCTCACCCGGTAGCGAGGTGGGGTGCAGCAGGATGCCGGCTCGGCGACTGTCGAGGACCGGCTTTCCGGCGGGGAGTATCGGTTCAGGACACATGTCGGGGCGATTCGGCGATCGGGGCGCGAAGGCAAGTCATTCCTGCTGCCCAGGTCGCATGGTGCCGCCAAGCAGCGGCGCACCGCCACCGTGGGTAAACGACTGCGCAAGGTATTCGGGTGGCTCCAGACCGAGCAATTGGTAGAGTGTGCCGAGGTGCAGGCGGAAGAGATGCTCGAAATCGCTGACCGTCGCGGCCGGATTGTCGTCACCGAACCACCAGAACCAGTCCGAGCCCTCGCACACCGCGAGTTGACGCTCCGCCAGTGCACGCTGCTCCGGCACCAGCCGCGGCGCCTGCGCGTCGAACGCGCGCTTGGCGTCCACCAGCATCTCCCACCCGCGATTCTTGTCGCGGCTGCCGATCCAGGTGGAAAAAGTACCGTACACCCACGAGCCAGACACGAACGCGCGCAGGCGCTTGGCCGAAAACGACTCCAGACAGTCCGAGAAAGTGCTGAGTTCGAGTTGCGGGTGCTGCGCCAGACGCGTGTACAACGCGCTGAGAAAGTAATGGCCGTTCTCCGGATAGTGTTCCCAGGCGTTCTCGCCGTCCAGCGCCAGCGTCACGACACGGTCAGCGCGGCCATGGCAAGCAGCGGCGATTTTCTCCAGATGACCCACCAGGTTGGCAACAGCATCGTCCGCATGCCAGCTGGCATAGGTGAAGCCGATCAGATCCGACAAACCGTCGTCGCGAAAGAAACAGCTCATGCCACTGTCCATGACCGAGTAGGGCCGGTACAGCCAGGCCTCCTTCATGGCATGCGACGCATGCCCGGCGCGCGCCAGACTGTTGTGCAACACACTCTCGCCGCCCGCCGCCCAGGTGAAGCCAGCCTCGTGCAGCAGGCGCAGTGTCGGCACACTCAGCCCGCCCTCCGCCGGCCAGCAGCCGGCAGGGACGAAACCGAAGTGGTGGCGGAATACCTCGATACCCTCGCGGATGTGCCAACGGGCACGCTCCTCGCCGCCGGGGTACTGCGAATCGCGCGGTAACGGCGCCTCCGGCAGCGTATCGTGCGCGCAGTGAAAGTCGATGAGCAGCGGCAGGATCGGATGGGCGTAGGGTGTCACCGACAGCTCGACCTGGCCGCGCTCGGCGAGGCGCGCGTAGCGCGGCACCAGCCCTTCGAGCAGGCCGCGGATGATCGCCAGCAGCTCGCGCCGGTCGTGCAGCGTGTAGCCGCTGCCCTTGTCGATCAGGCGCTTCACCTGCGCATCACTGCGGCGCACCGTCTCGCCCAGCCACGCAAGGTGATACCACACCAGCAGATCTGCGATGTACTGATCTGAAACATAGGTGAGCGTATCCGGATGTTCGGTGAAGAGGGGCGCCATGTCGGCCAGTCGCTGGTACGGCGCAAAGCGGCCAATGACACGCGCCTCGTTGGCGCGCAGACAAGTCTTGATCAGCGCCAGCCGCGATTCGGTGTCGGTTGGCAACGCCGGGATGACCAGCGCGGCCAACAGCGGATCGCGGATCGCGCCGCTGTCGTCGAGGAACCACCGCGCCTGCGCCGCATAGTCGGCAATCTGCTCGAGCAGAATGGGCGCGAAGTTCACGACCGCGCGCGCGCCGGGCACGGCCTCGAGGTGCGCGGCCATGTCGGTGTAGTCTTTGATGGCGTGCAGATAGGTCCAGGGCAGCTGGTAGCGGCCGCTCACGCGGTCCTGGTATTGTGGCTGGTGCATGTGCCAGAGCAGCACCACCTTGAGACGCGTGTCGGCCGCTGTTCCCGACGCGGCTCTACCTCCCACATCCCTGTGGTCGTTATCGGCCATGGTGCAGTTCTTGACCGAGCATCTCTGGGGTCACTAACACCACACCGCCGGACGACACATGAAACCGCTGCGCGTCCTGCCCCGGATCTTCGCCGATCACCGTGCCGTCCGGAATGTGGCAACCCTTGTCCACCACGGCGCGCGTCAGGCGGCAGTGCTGCCCGATGCTGACGTCCGGCAGAATCACCGAGTCCTGTACGAGCGAATACGAATCCACGACAACATTGGAGAACAGCAGTGAGTGACGCACCAGCGCGCCGGAGATAATGTCACCGCCCGACACCATTGAATCGACCGCCATGCCGCGTCGGCCCTCGTCATCGAACACAAACTTGGCGGGCGGCAACTGTTCCTGGTAGGTCCAGATCGGCCAGGTCTGGTCATACAGATTGAGCTCGGGCGTCACACCGATGAGCTCCATGTTCGCCTCCCAATAGGCATCCACGGTGCCGACGTCGCGCCAATAGGCCTGGTGGCCCTGCTCCAGATCGCGGAATGGATAGGCCATGATCCGGTAGGATTTGATGATGGCGGGGAGAATGTCCTTGCCGAAATCGTGCGACGACGTGGAAGAACCGGCGTCCTTGATCAGCTGCTCGTACAAGAAGGCAGCACTGAATACATAGATACCCATGCTGGCGAGCGCCACGTCCGTGCGGCCAGGCATTGGCTCCGGCCTTTCCGGTTTCTCGAGAAATGCGGTGATGCGCTGCTCGTCGTTAATGGCGATGACGCCGAAGGCGCTGGCGCGCTCCAACGGCACCTCGATGCAGCCGACCGTGGCATCCGCGCCGCGCTCGACGTGCGCCGCAATCATCGGGCCGTAATCCATTTTATAGATGTGATCGCCGGCCAGGACCAGAATATAGGATGGTTTGTGGTTTCGGATGATATCGAGGTTCTGGTGAATCGCGTCGGCTGTGCCGGCATACCAGGAGAGGTCAATACGCTGCTGGGCCGGCAGGAGTTCCACAAATTCCCCGAACTCGCCGCGCAGAAAGCCCCAGCCCCTCTGGATGTGCTTGATGAGTGAATGCGACTTGTACTGGGTGAGCACGCCGATGCGGCGGATGCCGGAGTTCATGCAATTGGACAGCGGAAAATCGATGATCCGGAACTTGCCGCCGAACGGCACCGCCGGCTTGGCGCGCCACAGGGTCATGTGCTTGAGACGGGTGCCCTGTCCACCGGCAAGAATCAGCGCAAGGCTGTCACGCGTCAGGCGACTGACATAACGCGCGGTCTGAACTTGTTGCATGCTAACCTCCTCCCTTGCCGGTTCCGCGACATTCCTCCTTACCCGCTGGAGGGCAGCGCTTCATTACATCCATAATTTGGTTAAATTATGCGCGCCCCATGTCATTCTGGGTATTGATACATGTCAAAGGATAAAATAGAAAGGCTGGTAATATTGCAAATTTAAATGACTATCGCCTCCCCATGACCATCCCCTCCGGACTTGCTCTCGATATCTCCACACTGCTCGACGAGCAGCACGGTGCGCGCTACGCGACGCGCTCCGCCATCCGTGCACTATCGCCGCAACTCGATGGCCTGCGCCGGCAACTGCAGGACTGGCGGCGCGGCGAACCGTTCTCGTTTTATCACCTTCCGTTTGTCGATGAAACCCGAGCCATCCGCGAACGCGCGATGCACATCCAGCAGCGCTTTGCGCGCACCATAGTATTCGGCATCGGCGGCTCGTCGCTCGGCGGCGAGATGTTGGTGCGCTGCCTGGGCAACGCGACTCACCCGGTGCGGTTCTTTGACAATATCGATCCCTCGACCCTGTCCGAGCTGGAGCGAACTGACTGGCACAGCACCGCCCTGCTGGTGATCTCCAAATCCGGCAACACCGCCGAGACGCTGGCCCAGTTCCTCAGCCTGCTGCCGCGGCTGGAAGCCGACCTCGGGACACAACTGCACGAGCATGTGCTGGTGATCACCGAAAACCGCGACGGCGCCCTGGCGCACATTGCCACCAGGCTCGGGGTCGAGATTGTGGAGCATCCGCCGGTCGGCGGACGCTATTCGGTGTTGTCGGTGGTCGGCCTGTTACCGGCCGCGATCGCCGGCGTGGATGTGACGGCGCTGCTGGCCGGCGCGCGCGCCATGGCTGAGGAATGCGGCCAGGACGACATATCGGAGAACCCGGCCTTCTTCAACGGTGCCGCCCAGTATCTGCACGCGGAGCACGGGCGCAGCATCTGTGTCTTCATGCCCTATGTCGACCGGCTGCACCCACTCGGCCTGTGGTATCGGCAGCTGTGGGCCGAATCGCTCGGCAAGCGTGACCGCAGCGGGCGCGCCCGCGGTCTCACTCCGGCGCACGCCATGGGCGTGACCGATCAGCATTCGCAGCTGCAGCTCTATCTCGATGGACCCGATGACAAGCAGTTCACGCTGCTGGCCGATCCGAAGCTTAGCCCACAGGGTGCACGCGTGCCGCAGCGTTACACCGATCTGCCAGCCACCGCGCCGCTCGCCGGCCACACCACCGGCGAACTGCTGCTGGCCGAGTTCCGCGCCACGCGCGAGACCCTCACGCGCCACGCTCGGCCGAACCGCACCATCCTGCTCGATACCCGGGATCCGGCCGCGCTCGGCGCCCTGATCCTTCTGCTCGAACTCGAAACTGTGGTCGTTGCGCAGCTGCTCGGGATCGATCCCTTCGACCAGCCGGCGGTGGAGGAAAGCAAGGCGCTGGCGCGCGAGTATCTGAGTCAGGCTGCGTTATTGCAGACGCGACCTTAACAATGATAATGAACGTACGCGCCCGGTGAACGCACCAACACTGCGTCCCCTCCACCCCAACCCGTAGGCACGGCGCCCCCATGCGCAAGATTCTGTTTGTCACGAGCGAGGCCCACCCGCTCATGAAGACCGGCGGACTGGGTGATGTGTGCGGCGGCCTGCCACAAGCGCTGCACGCACTTGGTGCAGACGTGCGCCTGCTGCTGCCCGGTTATCACGACACCTTGTCGCGTGCCAGGCGGCTGAAGAAGGTCGCGCAGTTCACCCTGCCGCCGCTGGCGCAACCGGTGACGCTGCTGGAGAGCGTGCTCCCGGGCACGCGCGTCAAGGTCTGGCTCATCGACTTTCCGCCTGCCTACGATCGCCCCGGCAATCCCTATGTCAATGCCTATGGCCATCCCTGGCACGACAACGCCGCGCGCTTCGCGCTGCTGGCGCGCGTCGCGGTGGCGATCGCGCGTGACGCGGCCGGACTTGCCTGGCAGCCGGAGGTTGTGCATGCCCACGACTGGCAGGCCGGTCTCGTGCCGGCACTGCTCGCCACAGAGACCGCGCGCCCGGCAACCGTGTTCACCATTCACAATCTCGCCTATCAGGGCCTGTTTTCCTATGAGACCTTTCTGTCGCTGAACCTGCCGGAGTCACTCTGGTCACTGCACGCGCTTGAATTCCACGGACAGATGTCATTCATCAAGGGCGGTATCGCGTTCGCCGACCACATCACCACCGTGAGCCCGACCTACGCACGCGAGATCCAGACGCCGGAACACGGCTATGGCCTGGACGGGCTGCTGCGGCATCGCGCGGCGCAACTATCCGGCATCCTGAACGGTATCGATGAACGCACCTGGAATCCGGCGCGCGATCCGCATCTTGTCAGCTCCTACTCGTCACGCCGACTGGCGCACAAGGCGCCGAACAAGGCGGCATTGCAGAAGGAGTTCGACCTGCCGGTGGATGTCGATGTCGCGATGCTCGGCCTGGTCAGCCGGCTGGTGAATCAGAAAGGAGTGGATCTGCTGCTCGACGCCCTGCCTGCACTAATGGAGTTACCGCTGCAGCTGGTGGTGCTGGGTAGTGGCGAAGCGCATTACGAGCAGGCACTGCGTGACCAGGCGGCGCGTAATCCCGAGCGACTGGCGGTGCTGGCCGGCTATGACGAAGCAATTGCACATCGCATCCAGGCTGGCGCCGACCTGTTCCTCATGCCGTCACGTTTCGAGCCGTGCGGGCTCAGCCAGCTGTACAGTCTGCGTTACGGTACCGTGCCGCTGGTGCGGCGTGTCGGCGGACTGGCCGATACCGTGACCGACGCCACGCCAGATGCGCTGGCCGCCGGCACCGCCACCGGCATTGTGTTCGACGCGCCTACTCCGGCGGCGCTGGTGCAGGCGGTCAAACGTGCCCTCACGTTGCGACAAAACGTGCGTCTCTGGAAGCAGATGCAGCTGGCCGGCATGCGCCAGGACTTCTCCTGGCGACACAGCGCGAGCGAATATCTGCGTCTCTACGATGCAGCGCTGCGCATCCGGCTGAGCACGCACCAGGTCTAGCCATGCACAAAGCCTCGGGCCAGCACGCGACCGATCGTCCGGACGCGCTGATGCTCGAGCTCGTGCGGCGGCTGGCGGCCGAGCTGCGCCGCCAATCCGGTGTGGCGCCGGTGAGCCTCGACAGCACGCTGGAGCGCGAACTCGGTTTCGACAGCCTGGCGCGCGTGGAATTGCTGGCACGCATCGAACAGGCCTTCGGCGTGAGCCTGCCGGAACAGGCATTGGCCACGGCAGAAACGCCGCGCGATCTGTTGCGCGCTGTGCAGGGATGCACAAGTGCCGCGGGCGCAGAACGTGCCGGCGCGGCCGCCGGGCCAGCCCAGCCGCAGCGGATCTCCACGGTAGTGCTGCCAACCGCCCTGGGTGAAGCACAGGCCGCGCCGGACACGACGGATAATCTCGTGGCGCTGCTCGACTGGCATGTACGCGCGCATCCCGGCCGCCCGCACATCACTCTGCTGAGCGGCGTAGAACAGGAAGAAACCCTCAGCTATGCGGCGCTCAAAGAAGGCGCCCGGAACGTGGCCGCGGGCCTGCGTGCCCACGATGTCCAGCCGGGCCAGACAGTGGCGATTATGTTGCCCACGAGCCTTGAATATTTTTTCTGCTTCTACGGAATACTCCTGGCCGGCGCCATCCCGGTGCCGATCTATCCGCCGCTGCGAGCCTCGCAGGTCGAGGAGCACCTGCGCCGCCACGCGCGCATTCTCGCCAATGCGCGCACGACCCTGCTGATCACTGTCCCCGAGGCGCGGCCGGTGGCACAACTGCTGCGCGCCCAGACGCCGGAATTGCGCCGCGTCGTCACCGTGACAGAGTTGAGCACAGCCGTGGTGAACCTGGCCGAGCTGGATCAGATCGGCGCCGCCATCCGCACCCGGGACATCGCATTTCTGCAATACACCTCCGGCAGCACCGGCAACCCGAAAGGCGTGATCCTGACGCACGCCAATCTGCTCGCCAACATTCGCGCCATGGGTCAGGCGGTGCAGGCGGATGCCAGCGACGTGTTCGTAAGCTGGTTGCCGCTGTATCACGACATGGGCCTGATCGGCGCCTGGCTCGGCAGCCTGTACTACGCGATACCGCTGGTAGTGATGTCGCCGCTCAGTTTCCTGACGCGCCCGCAGCGCTGGTTGTGGGCGCTGCACCGCCACCGTGCCACGCTTTCGGCCGGACCGAACTTTGCCTTCGAGCTATGCCTGCGCAAGATCGACGACCGCGACCTCGAGGGTCTGGACCTGAGTTCCCTGCGTCTGCTGTTCAACGGCGCCGAGCCGGTCAGCCCCGATACCATCCGGCGCTTCACTGCGCGCTTTGCCCGCCATGGCCTGCGGCCCGCGGCCGTCGCACCCGTCTATGGCCTGGCGGAATCCTCCGTCGGCCTGGCGTTCCCGCCGCCCGGCCGCGGCCCGGTCATCGATCGCATCCAGCGCGACGCGCTGATGCGCGACGCCCGCGCCGTTCCCGCCGGCGCGGACGACCCGGCGGCGCTGGAGTTCGTCGCCTGCGGCCAGCCGCTCACCGGCCACCAGATCCGCATCGTCGATGCCACCGGTCACGAGCTCGGCGAGCGCGAGGAAGGCCGCCTGGAGTTCAAGGGGCCGTCGTGCACCTCCGGCTATTTCCGCAACGCCGAGGAGACCCGCCGCCTGTTTCAGGACGGCTGGCTGGATTCCGGCGATCGCGCCTACGCAGTCGGCGGCGAGATTTACCTCACCGGACGCGTCAAGGACATCATCATCCGCGCCGGGCGCAACATCTACCCTCACGAACTGGAAGAGGCGGTGGGAAATATTCCCGACATCCGCAAGGGCTGCGTGGCGGTGTTCGGCAGTACCGATCCGGTCTCGGGCACCGAGCGCCTGGTAGTGCTGGCCGAGACCCGCGCGACTGACGCCAGCACGCTCGAGCGCTTGCGCGCCGAGGTGAGCGCTGTGGCCGCGGACCTGATCGGCACGCCACCCGAGGAGGTGGTGCTCGCCCCGCTGCACAGCGTGCTCAAGACGTCGAGCGGCAAGATCCGCCGGGCCGCCAGCCGCGAACTCTACGAACGCGGCGCCATCGGCGCGCGCCCGCGCGCGCTGTGGTGGCAAGTGGCGCGCCTCGCGTGGACCGCGCTGCTGCCGGAGTTGCGCCGCGTGTGGCGCGCCACCGGCGCGACGCTGTATGCCGCCTATACCTGGCTGCTGTTCTGTATCCTGGCGCCGGCGGTCTGGGCGACAACCGCCGTGCTACCCCGCCCCGACTGGAACTGGACGATCAGTCGTGCCGCGGCGCGCCTCGGACTGTGGTTGTGCGGCATGCCGCTGCGCGTGCACGACCGGGATAATCTGCCGCCCGGCCCGTGCGTGCTGGTCGCGAACCACGCCAGTTATCTGGACGGCATCGTGCTGGTCGCGGCCTTGCCGCGGAGTTTCAGCTTCATCGCCAAAGGCGAGTTGCGCGCGCGCCTGATCCCGCGCCTCTACCTCACGCACCTCGGCGCCGAGTTCGTGGAGCGCTTCGACCTGCAGCGCGGCGTGGCCGATGCCCGGCGGCTGGTGCAGGCGGTGCAGGCCGGCCGCGCACTCGCGTTTTTTCCGGAAGGCACCTTCGAGCGCATGCCAGGCTTGGCCCCTTTCCACATGGGCGCATTCGTCGCGGCGGCCGAGGCCGGCGTACCGGTCGTTCCGTTAACAATCCGCGGCACGCGCTCGATCCTGCGCCCCGATCACTGGTTTCCGCGGCGTGGGACAATCAGCGCCATCATCGGCCGCCCGATCCTGCCGGGAGCGACGGACTGGACCGCGGCCCTGCAACTGCGCGACGCGGCGCGCGCAGAAATCTTGCGACACTGCGGCGAGCCCGACCTGACCGCTCACCCAGGACCCGTCTGAGCGCGGCGGCGGTTGCGCGCAGACGTGTAAGGTCCGTCTGCAATCAAGGCGCCATTGTTGGCGCAATGGACTTTCCAAACAGCCTCTTCAACACCAGGTGCGTGGGCAGATAAATGCACAGCGGCAGCATCAGCATCAGCAGTGCAACATACACCGGGCCGGGCAGCCAGGTCTGCGGTGCGCCGCCCCATCCGTATACCCAGTTAATGTTGCGCGCGGGATCGGTGCACAGATAGGACAACGGCAGCACCAGCCAGCACAGCGCCGTGGTCGCCAGCCCGGCGCGCGCTGAGTAGCCAAGGCGCCAGAGCAGCGAAAGAAGCAGCAGCGGCAGGAACACATGGAACAGCGACAGCAACCGGACCAGCAGCGGTTGCTGGGGGTTGAACATGTAGCCGGTCGCATCCAGGCCGATCACATCCCGACCCGTGATCAGACGCAGGAAAAAATCCAGGTTCCACAGCAGTTCCGGCAGCAGCACCGCCACTGCCATCATGCTGGCGAGCAAGCGGCTTTCGCGCCACAGCGCCACCACCGTCACGAGCAGCGCGATGTCGCAGGCCCAGAGGAAATTCGCCGGTCCATAACGAACCCAGTACACCGGCACCAGCACGGCAACAAACAGGGTGTACAAAATCTTGAGCCAACGCGGGATCATGCTTGTAGGCCGGTCACTGGCTGGCTGAACTCGGTTGAAGCGTCTTGCCGAGCGGACGCGCCTGGGACATGACGTTGTCCGTGGTGATCGCAAAAAACGGTGTGACGGGGAGTCCTCCGGCGCGTACTTTCCGTCCCGGGGAATCCATTCCGGGACGCGGATCTCCAGCAGGACGTTCTTTTCGTCGTTGGGGTCC
>Ga0209253_10004242_pt1 | contig 12525 bp, 10 predicted proteins | sample FrelakmetBRP12BR_FD_187145 | JGI IMG/M metagenome (GOLD analysis project Ga0209253, IMG submission 187145) | Freshwater lake sediment microbial communities from the University of Notre Dame, USA, for methane emissions studies - BRP12 BR (SPAdes)... | ecosystem: Environmental > Aquatic >...
CCGATCCGCTCGAGCCTGCGAAGTCCGCCATCCGTTTGAAGGACTACGGCGGCGCGACGACGAAGCTCACGTCGCTCGCGCAGGCGGGCAATGCGGACGCGCAATACCTGCTCGGAACGCTGTACCTCGCCGGGCTCGGCACCGCTGCGCCGGACGTCGACCGTGCGCGGCAGTTGTTCGAGCAATCCGCGTCCAAAGGCAGCGGTCGAGCCGCGTTGGCGCTCTCGGCCATGGCCGCCACCCAGGAGCCTGCGGATGCGGCCTCGGCGCGCTCGTGGCTGGAGCGTGCGGCCGCGGCCGGCGACCCGCAGGCGCAGGACCTGTTGAAGAAGAACGCGCTCCCGCTGGAGTTCCGGCCACAGGACGAGTTCAAGGACGATCTCACGCGGCTGACGGCCTTCCTCGATGCGGCCGATCGTAACGACGTGCGCACGCTCGATGCGCTTGCGAGCGCGGGTCTCGTCGCTGCGACCGACGAGTTCGGGCGCACGGCGTTGCATCACGCCGCCGAGCGTGGCTCCGCGGATGCCGTGCGCTTCCTGCTGTCGCGTGGCGCGAAAGTGACCGCGACCGATCGGTATGGCGTGACACCCCTCATGCTGGCTTGCGGCTCGCAATCGCCGCAGGCATGCGCCGCGCTGCTGCAGGCGAAAGCCAGTGTCGCGGAAAAGGACACGGCGGGCAGCACGGCGCTGTTCTATGCGGCGCGCGGCGGGCGGCTCGAGCAGACTCGACAGCTCCTCGAGGCCGGCGCCGACGTGCGTGCGCGAAATTCCGGCGAATGGACGGCGATCGACTACGCGTTGCAGTCCGACGCGCGGGAAGTGGCGGACCTGCTGCGCTCGAAAGGCGCCGTCGCGGCGCGGCGCGCGACGAGTTCCCCGGCCGCGATCGCCGGCGAAGTCGCGCGACCGGCTCCAGGCACGCCCGATGCCTACGCGGGTTGGCCCGACGTAGTCGTTGCCGCGAGCCGGAATGATCCGGCCATGCTGAAGGCCGTGCTGGCGCGCGGAGGCGATCCGAATGCCGTGACGGCGAGCGGAGCGACCGCTCTGCTCATCGCGGCGCAGTCAGGCGCTGCCGAGAACGTGCGGCTGCTGCTCGACAAGGGCGCGAATCCTGCGCGCGGCGGCGCGAACCAGCCCACTCCGCTGGTCGCAGCCGTGCGCCGCGGCGAGCCGACCGCCGTGCAGGCACTGCTCGACCGCAAAGCGGACGTGAACGGCCACTCGCCGAACGAATGGCCGCCGCTGATCACGGCCGTGCAGGCGGGCAATGCGGTGATCGTGCTGCAGTTGCTGTCGGCGGGCGCGAACCCGAACACCAAGGACGATCACGGCAACACGGCGCTCGCGCTGGCGGCCGCCCAGGACAAGTCGCAGATCGTCGGGCACCTGCTGCAGGCCAAGGCCGACCCGTCGCTCGCCGATGCCGACGGACACTCGCCGCTCTGGAATGCGGCCTGCAACGACCACGCGGAGATCGCCTCGCACCTCCTGCAGTCGGGTGCCGCGGCGGACGCCGCCGACGCGGATGGGCTCACGCCGCTCGCCTGTGCCGCGGCACGCGGCCATACGGCCACCGTCGATCGACTCGTGCGCGGCGGCGCCAGCGTCAAGGCGCGCACCGCCACGGGCGACACGCCACTGATGCTCGCTGCGGGCGCAGGGCACGCGGAGACCGTGCGTCGACTGCTCGCGGCATCCGGCGACGCCAACGTACAGAATCGCTACGGCGACACCGCGTTGATCCTCGCCAGCCAGTCCGGCCGTGCCGACGTGGTGAAGCTGCTCGTCGGTTCCGGAGCCAGCAAGGCCATCCGCAATCGCGACGGTGTCGCGGCAGCCGATGCGGCCAAGGCGCGGGGATTCACGGAGATCGCTGCGTTGCTCGAACGCAGCTAGTCGCGGCTGGCTGCGCTCAGCGTACCGGGCCGTCGCCGTCCAGGAAGGCCGCGATTCCCGCGCGGCCGTCTTCCCACAGTTCGTAGCGCTCGAGCGCCCCATCGCGGTGGCCGAACGCGCTCAGCTCCCCGGCTTGCGCCACGAGCCGCAGGTCGGCCCGGTTGGTCACTGCGATGACCATGCGGGCATCGCTGCTCGGCGGCTTCACCGGCGCCTCACTGAGACCCAGCTCGCTCAGCGCCGCGTCCCGCAACGCGAGCTTGATCTGCCGGCCGTCGGCGTCCAGCGTGTACTCGAGCGGCGGTTCGTGGCCGAAGCTCTTGTCGAGCGTCGACCACGTGTAGCCATACCAGTAGAGCGTGCGGGCCCCTCCGCGATTGATCTCGACGGGCGCCAGCGTGAGGAAATTGCGCGCATTCACCGAATAGGTCGCCTGCGCCTCTCCGAACAGCAGCCCGGGGCCTGCGACCGTGACCGTCGCGGCCGTGCGCTCGTCCTGGTACTCGCGAACCGCCGGCGGTGCGGCGCAGCCGGCGAGAGCGCACGCTAGGAGTGCGGCGGCCGGCAGCGCGGGGTGACGGGATCGTTGCTTCGCGGTGCGGGGCATGGCGTTGAGGGCTACTCGACGTTCTGGACCTGCTCGCGCATCTGCTCGATGAGCACCTTGATGTCCACCGCGCTGCGCGTGGTGTCGACGTCCTGGGATTTCGACGAGAGCGTGTTCGCCTCGCGATTCAATTCCTGCATGAGGAAATCCAGGCGCCGGCCGGCGGGTTCCTTCGAATCGAGGATCTGCAGGGTCTCGGTGAGGTGGCTGCCGAGCCGGTCGAGTTCCTCCTCGAAATCCATCTTGTAGGCGAGCAGCACGAGTTCCTGCTCGAGGCGCTCCGGGTCCACCTGCGTGCCGAGTTGCGCGATCCGCTCCGTCACGCGGGCGCGAATGCGAGCGCTCAGCTCCGGCAGCCGTGCCCGCACCAGCGCGACGCTTTGCTGCAGCGACTCGCACCGGGTGCGCAGCATCTCGTGGATGCGCGCGCCTTCCCGGGCACGGGCCTCGTTGAGGTCCGCGGCCGTTTCCTTGACCAGGCTCATGGCCTCGGCCAGGACCGGGGCCAGGTCGCGCTCGGCTTCGCGCACGACACCCGGCCAGCGCAGCAGGTCGAGCGGATTGACGTTGCCCCGGGACAGGCCCGCAATCTCAGCGACTTCCCCGGCGCGCTGCACCAGCTGCTCGAGCAGCGGCCGATTGATTTCGAGCGTGCCCCCCGTCGTGGACGAACTGCGCAGGTACAGGCCGGCGTCGACCTTGCCGCGGCGGAGCGTGGACGTGAGCAGCTGCCGGGCGTCGTTCTCGAGGCCGCGCAACTCTTCCGGCATGCGCAGGGACAGCTCGAGGTAGCGGTGATTGACGGCCCGCAGTTCGCAGGTGAGGGTGCCCCACGGGCCCTGGCGCTCGCGCCGGGCAAAGCCGGTCATGCTGCGGATCATTCGGGTGTGTCCGGAAAAAGCGCCATGAAACAAGGGATTCCGGCGCGCGTGGCCCTTGGGGAAACACGCTGCGGGATGTTATAAACAGGGCAGGAGTTTACATGAGAACAGGCGTGCCGGAGCCAGCCTTGCAGATCGAGCACGCGGATCTGAGCCTTCTCGGGAATCGCGAAGAAAACCAGGATCGTGTCGCCATCGCCGTGGGTGAAGGCAGCGCGTTCCTGGTCGTCGTGGACGGCATGGGCGGCCATGCGGATGGCGCGCGTGCAGCCGAAACGGCGATCCGCACGATGGTGGGTGAATTCTGGGACGCCAGCCAGCCGCTGTTCGACCCGGAAGGCTTCCTGCACCTTACGATCGGCCGCGCCCACGATGCCGTCGTGAGCCTCGGCGAAGACCTCCCCCCCGAGATCCGCCCGCGCGCCACGTGCGCCGTCTGCCTCGTGCAGGGCTCGAGTGCCTATTGGGCCCACGTCGGCGACAGTCGCGTCTATCTGCTGCGCAACGGCGAGATCTTCGACCGCACGCGCGACCACAGCCACGTCGAACTGCTGCTGCGCGCCGGACGCATCACCGAGCAGCAGGCGCTCGTGCACCCGATGCGCAACTACGTCGAATGCTGCATCGGCGGCGATCCGGTGCTGCCCGAGATGACGCTGAGCGGCCGGCGCGCGCTCAAGCCCAGCGACGTGATGCTCCTGTGCTCGGACGGACTGTGGTCCGGCCTGACCGACGAACAGGTCGCCACGCTGGGCCGCAGGCCCGACCAGGAATTGCGTGAATCGCTGGCCGACCTCGGCCAGCGCGCGGTGCTCGCATCGGCGCCCTTCGCCGACAACACGACGGCTGCCGCGATCCGCTGGATCGGGCCCTGACACACACGGAGTCCACCCCTTGAGACCGAGCGGACGCGCACCGGACGAGCTGCGCCACGTACGCATTACCCGCGGCTTCACGCGCCACGCGGAGGGTTCCGTGCTCGTCGAGTTCGGCGACACGCGCGTGCTCGTCACGGCGTCGGTCGAAGACGGCGTGCCGTCGTTCCTGCGCGGCAAGGGCGAGGGCTGGGTCACGGCGGAGTACGGCATGCTCCCTCGCGCGACGCACAGCCGCAGCGCGCGGGAAGCGGCGCGCGGCAAGCAGGGCGGGCGCACGCTCGAGATCCAGCGCCTGATCGGACGCTCGCTGCGCGCGGTGATGGACATGCGCGCGCTCGGCGAGCGCACCGTCACGCTCGACTGCGACGTGCTGCAGGCCGACGGCGGCACGCGCACGGCAGCCATCACGGGCGCATACGTCGCGCTCGCGGATGCGATGGAAACGCTGTCGCGCCGCCAGGCGCTGAAATCGAATCCGCTGCACGGCCAGGTTGCGGCCGTCTCGGTCGGCATCGTCAATGGCGCGTCCGTCGTCGACCTCGACTATGCCGAGGATTCGACGGCCGAGACCGACATGAACGTCGTGATGAACAACGGCGGCGGTTTCATCGAAGTGCAGGGCACGGCCGAAGGCCACGCGTTCCGCCGACACGAGCTCGACGAGCTGCTGAACCTCGCCGCCGGCGCGTGCCAGCATCTGTTCGCAGTGCAGCTCGACGCGCTGCAGGCGCAGCTGCCGGAGCGCCAGGGCTCGGGCAAACCGGGCAAGGGGCGGTGATGCCGGGCCGCCCCGCCTTCCCGGCGCGGGTGGTCCTCGCGACGGGCAACCCGGGCAAGTTGCGCGAAATGCGCGACATCCTCGCGCCGTGGCAGGTCGAGGTCCGCCCGCTCGCCGAGTTCACGCCGCAATCGGCCGATGAGACCGGCCTCAGCTTCGTCGAAAACGCCATCCTGAAAGCGCGTTTCGCGTCGGAGGCCGCGGGCCTGCCCGCCATCGCCGACGATTCGGGCCTCGAGGTCGATGCGCTGCATGGCGCGCCGGGAATCTACTCCGCGCGTTACGCCGGCCCGGGCGCCGACGACGAGGCCAACAATCGCAAGCTGCTCGCCGAACTTGCGCAGGTGCCGGACGAGCGGCGCACGGCGCGCTACCGTTGCGCGATGGTCTACCTGCGCTGGGCGACCGATCCGTCGCCGGTGATCGCGCAGGCGGCCTGGGAAGGCTGGATTGCGCGCGGGCCGCGCGGCACGGGCGGGTTCGGCTACGACCCGCTGTTCGTCGTCGCGGGCGGCGAGCGCATGGCCGCCGAGCTCGACGCCGCCGAAAAGAACCGCGTCAGCCACCGCGGACAAGCGCTGAGGGCGCTCGTCGTAGCCTTGGGCGCAGCCCCGACCGGCGCATGAGCCTGCTGCGCGACGTGCCGCTCGCGCTGTACGTCCACCTGCCGTGGTGCGTGCGCAAGTGCCCGTATTGCGATTTCAACTCGCACGCGGTGCCGGGCGCAGGCCTGCCGCAGGAACCCTACGTCGCCGCGCTGCTCGACGATCTCCGCCATGCGGCCGCGCAATGCGCCGGCCGCGACATCGTCTCGGTGTTCTTCGGCGGCGGCACGCCGAGCCTTTTCTCGCCGGATTCCGTCGCGCAAGTGCTGAGCGGCGCGCGCGGCCTGCTGCCGTTCGCGGCAGACGCCGAGATCACGCTCGAGGCCAACCCTGGAACGCTCGAACGCGGCCGGTTCGCCGACTACGCGGCGGCGGGGGTCAATCGGGTGTCGCTCGGCGCGCAGAGCTTCGACGACGAAAAGCTCGAACAGCTCGGCCGCATCCACGCAGGCCGCGAGATCGAGGCCGCGGTCGAGGACCTGCGCGCGGCGGGCATCGGCAACTTCAACCTCGACCTGATGTACGCCTTGCCGCAACAGACGCTCGAGGAAGCGTTGGCCGACGTTGCGCGCGCGGTCGAACTCGCGCCGACGCATCTCTCGCACTACCAGTTGACGCTCGAGCCCGGCACGCCATTCGCGCGGCGGCCGCCGCCGCTGCCGGACGACGAAGCGGCCTATGACATGCAGTTGGCCTGCCAGGAAGCCATCGCTGCGGCCGGTTACGCGCAATACGAGGTGTCGGCCTACGCGCAACCGTCGCGGCGCTGCGCCCACAACCTCAACTACTGGCAGTACGGCGATTACCTCGGCATCGGCGCGGGCGCGCACGGCAAGATCACGGACAGCGCGGGCGGCAGCATCGTGCGCACGGCTCGCGCGAGACATCCGGCGGCGTATCTCGCTGCCGCCGAACCGGCGGAGCGGGTCGTGGAGTTCCGCGAAGTCGGCGCGGACGAACGCCCGTTCGAGTTCGCGCTCAACGCGCTGCGACTGCTCGAGGGGTTCAGCTTTGAGACTTTCGAAGCGCGCACGGGACTGGCCCGGCGGGTCCTCGACCGGCCGGTTGCGGAGGCGGTTGCGCGCGGTTTGCTGGTCGAGCGTGCCGGGGGCGGCTGGCGGCCGACCGGGCTCGGCACCCGCTTCCTCAATGACTTGCAACGACTTTTTCTGCCGGAGTAGCCCGGATCCTTTCGATAGGGCTCGCGCATGGCACCCGGTGAGGCGCTCGGAGCAGCGTGAAAGGCTTGCAGAACGAAGTCGGATCGGCTAAGCGCGAATCCAGTTATGCACACTCCGGGTGGGGCGATTGAGATACGCCATGTTACAGGCTCTAATCGAAGTGAAACATGAGCGTGCAGCCGTAAATTATTGTTTTAATAAGCAAAAAATGCGTGGTCAAAATTTAACCAAAGCAGAGATCCTCGCATTCCACTCGCATGCCGTTCGGTGTCGGACCTGCTCATCCACAAAGTTATCCACAGGTTTTGTGGATAACCACGGTGGCTAAAGCCCGGACTCGGTCCCGATAGCCGCCTGCCACCGGCTGCGGGCTTACGAGGGCGCCTGAACTTGATCCACCGTCCGTCGGCCCCTATACTTCGCGGCCCACTTTAGACGACGTGCCAAGGGCCCCGGCCATGAAGAGCGGAATCCATCCGGACTACAAAGCGATCAAGGTCACCTGCAGCTGCGGGAACGCATTCGAGACGCGCTCGACGCTCGGCCAGGACCTGCAGATCGAAGTGTGCTCGAACTGCCACCCGTTCTACACGGGCAAGCAGAAGATCGTGGACACCGGCGGCCGCGTCGATCGTTTCCGCAAGAAGTACGCCAAGGGCTGATCCGGGTTCTTCCCGGGCGGTTTGCCAGCGGGGCGCCTTGTGCGCCCCGTTTCATTTCAGGCTTGCGGGAACTTTGTGCCCTGGCAGACCCACTCTAGACTCAGGATCCCCCACGAGACGAGGGTTGCCCGCATGACCGTCCTTCGCCGCGCCCTGCGCCTCCTGCCCGTCGCGGCCCTGCTCGCGCTCTGGGGCTGCGCCACCAATCCGGTAACCGGCGGGCACGACGTCGTCCTGATGAGCGAGGCGCAGGAGATCGAGCTCGGCAAGCAGCAGCATCCGCAGGTCCTGCAGCAGTACGGGCGCTACGACGACGAAGCGGTGCAGGCCTACGTGAACGAAATCGGCCAGCGCATCGCCGCGAAGAGCCACCGGCCGAACCTGCAGTACACGTTCACCGTGCTTGACAGCGAAGATGTCAACGCCTTCGCGCTGCCGGGCGGCTACGTCTACATCACGCGCGGCATCATGGCCTACCTCAACAGCGAGGCCGAACTCGCGGGCGTGCTGGGCCACGAGGTGGGGCATGTCACCGCGCGCCACTCCGTTCGCCAGCAGACCAGCGCCACCGCCGCGGGCATCGGGGCCACGATCGTCGGTGTGCTGACGGGCAGCGGCGACCTGGCCAACATCGCGGGTGCGGCTGGCTCGGCGCTCATCAGCGGCTATGGCCGCGACATGGAGCTCGAAGCGGACGGACTCGGCGCGGAGTACCTCAACCGCCTCGGGTACGACCCGAAATCCATGATCGACGTCGTGCGCCTCCTGAAGAACCAGGAGATGCTCGAAGTGCAGATGGCGCGCGAAGAGGGCCGCCAGCCGCACATCTACCACGGCGTCTTCGCGACCCACCCGGACAACGACACGCGCCTGAAGGAAGTCGTGCAGGCGGTGGACAAGGTCGAGACGACGCAGCACCTGCCGGACAATCGGGAGACCTACCTCCAGCACATCGCGGGCCTGCCCGTCGGCCCGAGCCGGGCGCAGGGTGTCATCCGCGGTGCGCGCTTCTATCACGCCGACCTCGGGATCACGCTCGCGTTCCCGTCCGGCTGGACCGTGGACAACCTCCAGGACAAGGTGCTGGCCTATACGCCGACCAAGGATGCGGCGATGGTGGTCACCGCACAGCCCATCCCGAACGGCATGACGCCGCAGCAGATGGTGGCGCGCATGGTGAACGGGGTGGTCGCCTCGGACGGGGCGCCGCTCACCGTCAACGGCCTGCCGGGGTACACCGCGATCGCCTCGAGCACCCAGCTGCCCTGGGGCAACCAGGGCCCGATGCGGGTGGCCGTCGTCTACTACAACAACCTGGCCTACGTATTTCGCGCGGCGACGCGCACGGGGGGCGCGCTGTCTTCTCAAGACCCAGTCTTTCTCTCGAGCATCAAGACATTTCGACGCCTGAAGGACAACGAGTACGCGCTCGCGGAGCCGGACCGGCTCCGGATCATCCAGGCGGGCCCCCAGACCCGCATCGAGGATCTCGCCAAGTCCTCGCCCATCAAGAAGTTTCCGGTCGAGCGGCTGCGGCTGCTGAACGACCTGTATCCGGACAAGGAGCCGGTCGCGGGCCAGAAGCTCAAGATCGTGGAATAGCCTGTCTTGAACAAACCGCTCCGGCATGCAAAGGTGGCTGGCCAACCTCGGATTGCCGGGGCGCGCCCCTGAAAGGTATGCGTCGATGAGCGGAAAGAAATACGAACTGGTCAACCTCGAGACGGGAAAGAAATCGACGATGGAGGCCCTCGGCGGCTCCGTCGGCCCCGATTGCCTGAACATCGCCAGCCTCGGCAAGGACCACGGGATCTTCACGTTCGACCCCGGGTTCATGGCCACGGCGTCGTGCGAGAGCAAGATCACCTACATCGACGGCGACAACGGGGTGCTGCTGTACCGCGGCTACCCGATCGAGCAGATCGCGACCAAGTCGAACTTCCTCGAAACGGCCTATCTGCTTCTGAACGGCGAGCTGCCGGCCGCCGGCCAGCTCGAGCAGTTCGACCGCTCGATCAGCCGCCATACGATGATCAACGAATCGCTGCTGCGGTTCTTCAACGGCTTCCACTACGACGCGCACCCGATGGCGATGGTGTCCGCGGTCGTCTCGTCCATGGCGGCGTTCTACCACGACTCCATGGACAACAATAACCCGCGGCACCGCGAGATCTTCGCGCACCGCATCCTCGCCAAGATCCCGACGGTGTCGGCCGCAGCGTACAAGCACATGCTCGGCCAGCCGTTCGTCTATCCGCGCAACGACCTCGATTACTGCGCGAACATGATGCACATGTTCTTCGCCGTGCCGGCGGAGGACTACGTGGTCGACCCGGTCGCGGCCCAGGCGCTCGACCTGCTGCTGATCCTGCACGCGGACCACGAACAGAACGCCAGCACCTCCACGGTGCGCCTCGCGGGCAGCACGGGTACCAATCCGTATGCCGCGATTTCCGCAGGCGTCTCGGCGCTGTGGGGCCCGGCCCACGGCGGCGCAAACGAGGCGGTGCTCGCCATGCTCGAGGACATCGGCACGGTCGACAACATCCCGAAGTTCCTCGACAGCGTGAAGGACAAGGACGGCGGCAAGCGCCTGATGGGTTTCGGCCACCGCGTCTACAAGAACTTCGACCCGCGCGCCAGGATCATCCGCGAGATGTGCCACAAGGTGCTCGCGCGCCTCGGACAGAACGACAACCCCCTGTTCGAGCTGGCCCTGCGTCTCGAGGAGATCGCGCTGAAGGACGAGTATTTCATCGCGCGCAAGCTCTACCCCAACGTCGATTTCTATTCGGGCGTGATCTACAGCGCGCTCGGCATCCCGCGCTCGATGTTCACGGTGATGTTCGCGATCGCGCGCACCGCGGGCTGGGTGGCGCACTGGCAGGAGATGATCGCCGACCCGGCGATGAAGATCGGCCGCCCGCGCCAGCTCTACACCGGCCCCGTGCAGCGCGACTACGTCGAGGTCGACAAGCGCGGCTGACGCGCAGCCGAAGGTCCCGCGACGACGCGTGCTCCTTCCCGGACACGCTCGCGGGATCGTCCGCGACATGGATGTCGCGGCCGAAGCCTACAGGGATGTATTTACGGCGTTCCCGCGAGCGTGTCCGGGAAGGGGCGCGTTGGCGTCGCGGGCCAGAGCGAAGCTCCAAAGCGAAGCTCCAAAGCGAAGCTCCAGAGCAAAGCTCCAATGCGAAGCTAGATCAGTGCCTCGACCTCAGCGGTGCTTGCACGCCGCATCGGCTTGCCGTCGACCGGGCTGCACGGCGACTGCCGGATCCCGTCGAGCGGGAACACGACGGCGTCGACGGGCTGGCGCCCCGCCACGAAGCGCAAGGCCGGATAAGACACCAGCCGATCGCGTTCGAATCGCAAGCGACGCTGCTGCACGTCGTGCGGCACGCCGCGTTCCTCGAGCTGCAGGGACACGGCTTCCGGCGATTCCGAGAACAGGTGCAGGTTGATTTCGGAATGAGCCGACGCCGTACCGGCGAGCACCGGACCCACGAGCCGCGGCTCGAAGTCCGCCATCAGGCGCATCGCCTCGAGCGCGGAGCGGCGCAGCGACGCAATTTCCGCCGCGTGGCGTTCGCCCGCGAACAGGCGCCGCCTCGCGAAGAGCGCGGCCTCGATCTCGGTGTTGCGCGGCAGGATCGAGGCGTCGGTGACGCCGAGCCGCTCGGCGGCCTTGCGTTTCGCCTGCAGGAAATCGTCGACGCCTTGCTCGCCCATGATGCGCGCCGCTTCTTCCGCCACCGCCAGCCGCATCAGCTCGGCGCGCGGATTCGGTCGTCGACTCATCGCCAGCCCCTTCAGAACAAGGACTCGTCGCCGCTCGCAGGTTGCACGGTTTCGGCGCCGACCTCGTCACTGTAGTCGATCGCACCCGGCTGCGGCGCGTAATGTTCGAGGAACGCCTCGAACAGCGCGCCCGGCGCCCCGGCTCTCGTCGGCTGGCCCGACTCGCGCGACACCCACATGCGCACCACGCCCGGCGGCTCCGGCTGCCGGTGCAGAGGCTTGTCGCGCAGCGCTTCCTCCATGAAGTAGATCCACATCGGCAGCGCCGTCTTGCCGCCTTCCTCGTTCTCGCCGAGCGAGCGTTCCTGGTCGAAGCCGATCCAGACCGCCGCGGCGATGTCGGCGTTGAAGCCGACGAACCACGTGTCGCGCCGGTCGCTGGTCGTGCCGGTCTTGCCCGCGATGTCCGTGCGACCGAGCGACTTGGCCCGCTGCGCCGTGCCGCGCTGGATCACGTCGGTCATCATGTCCGTCATGATGAACGCGTTCGCCGGACTGATGGCCTGCGGCGCCCGGCGCTCCGGCGGCACCAGTACCGGGTCTGCAGCCGAGGGCGCGGCGTCCGTTGCCGAAGGCTCCGCGGTCGCAGGGGTGGCCGGGGCCTGCCCGGCCATCGCGCATTCCGGGCACGCGAGCGGAGGTCTCGCGGTGAAGACCACCTTGCCGTTCGCATCGGCGATCTCGCGGATGAAGTACGGCGAGACGCGGAAACCCCCGTTGGCGAACACGGCAAACCCGCGCGCCATGTCGAGCGGCGTGACCTGTCCCGTGCCGAGCGCGAGCGTCAGGTTCGCCGGCAGCGCCTCCGGTCCGAAGCCGAACGCCGAGATGTGCTTCGTCACGTAGCCGATGCCCGCGCCGCGCAACAGGCGAATCGAGACCAGGTTGCGCGAACGCACGAGCGCCTCGCGCATCGGCGTCGGTCCGTAGAAGCGGCGGGTGATGTTCTGCGGCCGCCATTCCTCGTCGCCTTCCGCGCCACCGCCGCCGGGCAGCACGATGGGCGCATCGTTGACGAGCGTCGCCGGCGTGAACCCTCGCTCGAGCGCCGCGGAATAGAGGAATGGCTTGAATGCGGACCCCGGCTGGCGCTCCGCCTGCACCACGCGGTTGTACTTGCTGGCACCGAAATCGAATCCGCCGACCAGCGACACGATGGATCCGTCGCGCGGATCGAGCGCGACGAGCGCGCCCGAGACGACCGGCACCTGCGCCAGCCGATACC
>Ga0209253_10004243_pt1 | contig 12523 bp, 10 predicted proteins | sample FrelakmetBRP12BR_FD_187145 | JGI IMG/M metagenome (GOLD analysis project Ga0209253, IMG submission 187145) | Freshwater lake sediment microbial communities from the University of Notre Dame, USA, for methane emissions studies - BRP12 BR (SPAdes)... | ecosystem: Environmental > Aquatic >...
GCACCACTCGGTCATCGAGCACGCCTCCTACACCTTCAGCCTGGAGGGGGTGTCACGCGCCATGACCCACCAGCTAGTGCGCCATCGCATCGCGTCCTTCAGCCAACAGAGCCAAAGGTACGTCTCCCTGAAGGAACCGACCTATGTAATGCCCCCTTCGATAGGATCAGACCACGAGCTCAAGAAGGAGTTCGAGGCCCTGATGGAGCAGATCTGGGCCAGCTATCGAAAAATGGCGGATAAGGTGCCGGTGGAGGATGCGCGCTATGTGCTTCCGAACGCGTGCACCACGAACATCGCCGTCACCATGAATGCGCGAGAGCTATGGCATTTCTTCACGCTTCGGACTTGCCGAAGAGCGCAATGGGAGATCCGGGAGGTGGCCGATGAGATGCTTCGACAAGTCAAGCTGATCTCCCCCCACATATTCTCCGAAGCCGGCCCGCCGTGCGTGCGCGGGCCTTGTCCAGAGGAGAAGTTGAGCTGTGGCAAGCCCCGTCGCAAGGAACTGAAAAACCTTAAATAGGCCTATTTCTTCACGGAGGATACCTGGTGCATAACCTTGGGAAACATTAGGCCCACCTACATCAAGAGAGTCGCCATCGAGCTCGTGGAGAAGTACCCCAGGCTCTTCAGCGCGGACTTCGAGGCGAACAAAGCCCTCGTCGACAAGCTCACCAACGTCCAGTCCATAACGATGAGGAACCGCATCGCCGGCTACGCCACTACCTACTGGCAAAATCATCAGAGCTGAAACGATACCCTTTTCTCCGCCCCATTGGATTAGGTGTCGCCTATGGTGCTCGCTATAGAGGCTGAGGCGCTCACAAGGGTCTTTGGAGGCAAAAAAAGCAAGGAGCCCCTGGTCGCGCTCGACAATGTAAGCATGCGCGTCCAGGAAGGGGAGCTTTTTGGACTTCTGGGGCCCAACGGTGCCGGCAAGACCACCCTGATCAAGATCCTAGCCACATTGTTGCTGCCTACCTCCGGTTCCGTCAAGGTCCTTGGATACGATGTCGTCAAGGAGTCCCAAGCGATACGGCCCAGGATCAACATGGTCTCGGGCGGTGAGACCTCTGGGTATGGCCTCCTAACGGTGCGGGAGAACCTCTGGATGTTCTCCCAGTTCTACGGAATCCCGGGAGAAGAGGCGAAGAAGCGCATCGACGAAATGCTGGAGATCTTTGGCCTAGCGGACAAGAAGAACTCCAAGGTGCGTACCATCTCCACCGGGCAGAGGCAGAAGATGAACGTGGTGCGCGGCTTCGTGACCGACCCCGACCTGATCTTCTTGGACGAGCCGACACTAGGTCTGGATGTCAATGCCAGCCTCATCATCAGGAACTACATCCATAAATGGGTGAAGGGGCGTTCGGGCAAGACCGTCCTCCTGACCACGCATTACATGCAAGAAGCGGACGAGCTCTGCGATCGCGTGGCGATAATCGATCAGGGCAGGATACTGGCCTGCGATGCCCCCAGCAACTTGAAAAAGAGGGTGGCCAAGAGCTCCACCTTCACCATCGTCACCACCCCTTTCGATGCGGTGGAGGGAGTGGGCGGATTGCCGGGGGTGAAGGGCTTTAGCAACGTGCCCGGTTCGGAGAACATCGAGATAAGGTTCATGCTGGAGGACGAGTCGGTCATCGCCGATATCGTTTCTTACATAACCACGAGAAAGGCCAAGGTCCTAGCACTGACGAAGCGAGAGCCCACCTTGGAGGACGTCTTCATCCAGCTTGTAGGGAGAGGGCTAGGATGATCGACTGGCGCTTGAACCTTAGGGCGGTGAAAGGACGGGCCTATCCGAGGATCGTCGGGGCGCAGAGGGAGCCGAGCTGGGTACTATTCGACATCTTCCTGCCCCTCTTGGGCATCGCGGCTTTCATATACTATTATAGGTCCATGGGCGCCCCGGAGGTCTACACCGGCTTCGTGGTCCTGGGAGGTGCGATGACCGCGTTCTGGCTCAACGTGCTGTGGAGCATGGCCTCGCAGTTCTATTGGGAGAAGGAGACGGGAAACCTACAGCTCTACCTGTTGGCCCCCATGTCGCGCATGTCCGTCTTAGCCGGAATGGCCTTAGGAGGCATATTCTTCACCACCCTGAGGGCGACGTCCACTTTCATCCTCGGCTTCCTGATATTCGATGTCCAATTGGAGGTGGCTGACCCCTGGGGACTCCTGGGTGTTTTCGTCATCACCCTGGTCGCCCTATACGGCATGGGCATGATGTTCTCCTCGCTCTACATGTTGTATGGCAGGGGAGCGTGGCATTTCTCGAACCTGGCGCAAGAGCCGATCTATCTGGTGTCGGGGTTCTACTTCCCCGTCAAGCAACTGGGCTTCTGGGTGGCGGCCGCCGGCTCATTGATACCCATAACATTGGGCCTGGACGCGATGCGGCAGTTGATGTTCGCCGGCTCGGACGTGAATGCCTTCCTGCCTTGGCAGACCGAGCTGGCCCTGCTGGTCGGCCTGGCGCTGCTCTTCATGGTCCTGGCCAAGTACAGCTTGAGCTACATGGAGTGGCTCGGAAAACGGGAGGGGAGGTTGACCCTGAGATGGCAGTGAGGGACCACCTGCGCACGGTCAAGTACGCCGCCTGGTTGGGCTGGCAGATGGAATCCAATTGGACCAACCCCTGGCTCTTCATCCTCTATTCCATCGTGAAACCGCTTGCGGGCACGCTCATCCTGGTCTTCATGTACCTGGTCATCTTCCCCACTGTGGTCGCCAACGAGGCCATCTTCGCCTACATGTTCATCGGCAATGCCTTCTTCATGTATGTGGCCCAAGTGATGTTCGGGATAGTCATGGTGATTCACGAGGACCGGGAACACTACCAGACGCTGAAACAGGTCTACATCTCGCCCATCTCCTTTTACGTGTACATCATAGGAAGGGCGATCCCCAAGATCATCATCACCACCGTGGCCATACTCATCACCCTGATCTTCGGGATATTGGTGCTAGGCCTTTCCATCGACCTAGCCCAAGTGGATTGGGTCCTGCTCGCCTTGGCCATGTTGATCGGGCTCTTATGCATCTGCATGATAGGGATCGCCCTGGCCGGTGTATCCTTTCTCACGGCCAGACATGGCATGGGTATAAATGAGGGCATCGCCGGTATGTTCTATCTGTTCTGTGGCGTGGTCTTCCCCATCACCGTGCTCCCTCCCTGGGGTCAGGCGATCGGTCTGGCGATACCAATAACCTACTGGCTGGAGATCGTGAGGCGAGCGGTGCTCTCGGGCTCGGGGATCGAGAACATCAGCGGCCTGCAGGACTATAGCAATGGGCAGATCTTTCTATTCCTGCTCATCTCCAGTGCGGTTTTCTTCGTCCTCTCCATCGTAATCTTCCGTTACGCAGATTACCTTGCCAGGAAGAAGGGGAAGATCGACATGACCACCACCTACTGAAGTGGTTAACTTTAAGAACCGGTGAGCATTGAGGACATTAGGCCCGGGTGGGGTAGCTTGGACATCCTAGAAGGCTGCGGACCTTCAGACCCGGATTCGAATTCCGGCCCGGGCGCTCTTCCCATCTCATTCTGAAACGAATCCTCTTTTTTCCCTAAGCTCAAGGTCGCCTGGGGGTAGGATGCGCGAGATCTCCTCTTCAGGCACTTGGAATTCGTGTGCTAGTGACGCGGAAATCCTGCTCCTGCTCGTCCCTCCCGGGACAATGATGGCGAACTTCTTGGAAAGGGCCTCGATGCTTCCTATCGGCCCGCACATTATCTTCCTGGCTCCCTGATGCTCGGTCTCTCCGATCCCCAGCTCCAGGACGATGTGGTGCACGTAATTCCTCTTGCCCCTGATGATGAACGCTCCTCGGGGCACGAACGCCCCTGCATCTGGTGTTTTCGAGACCTGATCTGGCAGTACCCAGTAAGCGCTCCCTTCCCTTATTCCGGCATTCCACGCCTTGGAGTGGGTGAGGGCGAACACGCAGGCCTGGGCCAGCTCCTCCTCTGTCGCGGTCGATCCCTCTTTGATGACCACGCTCGGCGCCCCGTGCACATCCGCGTGGGCGAATCTATCGGTGGAGGTGAGATGTTTCTTGACCAGCTGGTCATTCGTCCTGGCATCCCGTCCGGCCATGACCAAGTGCCCCCCCGAGGTAATGAACCATTTGTACGCTTCGAACCAGAACCCCTTTGTCCTCTTCACCTCCGCCTTGACCTTCCTTCGTTCCTTGGCGTCCTTCTCCCTCATTTCCTTGATCTGGTCAGAGGTCCCGCGCAATATCTCCTCCGACCGGTTCATCTTATCTCTGGCTTCTTTTCCTCTCGAATATAGGAGGTTGGCGTTCTCGTCCAATCCTTTTTCATAGGCGATCTCGATCACCATGTCACCAGATTTCAGCTTCAACGTCCTCTTCTCCGGGTCCAAGCTTGTGATGGACGGCTCATTATTGGCGAACTCTCGCAATTGCTCCCATTTCATCCCCTTCGCTTGCTTGGTGAACCGGTCAAGGAAGGAACTTGCCTCAGCATAGTTGGCATACAGCCATTCCGCCTGTTTTACGAAGCTGTCCGCTTCCGACTTCGATCTCTCGATCGCCTCGTTGAGCTGTGCTTTCTGCCTTTCAAGCCTTTGGATCTCAGGATTCTCCACGGCAGCCTGCTCCATCACCTTACGCTTGTCAAGGTAGAATTGGACCGCCTCGGAGAAGGTCTGGAAGCTAACGACCTCCTTGCCAGCGTATTGCTTCAAATCAATGGGAGAAACGTCAATGAAGTTACCATTTTCATGTTTCATGACGCAAGAGGAGGGCTGAGTTGTTATCTTGTTCAGAAGACCTGTAATTTCCGTATATAGTCTGGAGATCTCCTCAGCAGTGAGACTCACTGCCTTCCTGTCCTTGTCCACCGTGGCACGAATGCATACCTCCTCCGCATATTGCCCTCCCAAGTTGATTGCCGTGGCCAGCGTTCTTACAACGTCTGAATTGGAGGCGAGGAAGGAGTGCGTGAACGATTCCAAGCCTTCCTTACCTGGGTTGAATCTGGGAGGAGGGAAAACATAGTCTGACCCCGGCTTGATCTCTCGATGCTTCCATTTCTTGGATATCAGGCAGTTGACAATCTTATTCTCGGAAACCAGAAGGAGGTTGCCTTCCCCAAAGAGTTCGATTACGATCCGGTAATCCTTCTCCCTCAGAACATCCATCACCACTATGCGATCAAACTCTTGTTGCCTGATCGCAAGTATACGCGCATTGGAAAGCAGTTTCCTTAGATGAACAGCGAATTGCGAAGGCATGTCGGGCGTCTCTGGCCTTTCCTTCGAGACATAGATCCAATTTAGATCCTTAAGCAGAATCTCCCGTCTACCTATGTTTGGAATGTTGATGCGAAGCAAGAGGTTCTTCTTATCCCAATGGAAGACCTTGTCTAGGTAACCTCCGACCAACGGCTGCATCTCATTGACGATCGCGAGAATATCGAAGGCGCTCATCTCGTTCTTCATTTCAATTACAGAAATGCCCATTCGATGAAAATACTTATGGCCAAATCCAACTCGAAAGGTTTATGAAGAATAACCCGATTGGGAGGGCAAGACGCCACTGTGGCTTAGAGGTAATGCGTGTTGAGCGCGTCTCTAAATAGCGACGCCTTGGTAAGGCGTAAGTCGAGGGTTCGATTCCCTCCAGTGGCTCCATCTTATTCTTGCTGTATCTCGTTCGATTGCCTTCTAGTATTCTTCATATCCGTGGCGTATTTTAAAATATTTTAATGATGGTAGGGTAGTCAGAGTCGGTTGTAGGTAGTTTCCAATGAATGTAAGGATTTACTATTCACTGATTCTCTTTATTACGGTATTATCTTTCGGAACCATAGGGTTTCTTATCGTCGAGCCAACCGTTCATGGCGCCTTTGAATCGTTCTATTTTACTCTGGAGACGATGTTCACTGTCGGTTACGGAGACATCGTTCCCACCACTACTGCGAGCAGAGTGGTTGCCATCATAGTGGTGGTCGGAGGCATCACGGCAGCGATCACCGCATTACAAATGATCTTCGATATTTTTGCGACAAAGGACTTCCGAAAGGAACTAGGTCTACCGGAGAGGAGGACTAAAATGAACAATCACATCATCATCTGTGGCTATGGTAACGTCGGCCATCAGGTCTATGAGCAGCTCAAGAGCAAGGGAGATAAGTTCGTTTTCATCGAGGACGATCCAGCCAAGGTGGCGATCTTGGTCGACCGCGGCATTCCTGTGATCTCGGGGGAAGCGGAAGAAGAGGACGTGCTTTTAAGAGCCAACATCGCACAGGCGAAGACCATAATATTGACGTTGAAGGACGCCAACAATATCATCGTCACAGTGATGGCCAAGATGCTCAATCCAAGTATCTACGTGGTCTCTGAGGTCGAAGACAAGAGGAACGAGATCGTCCTCAAGAAAGCAGGTGCGGACGAAGTGGTGCATTGCCATGAGATGGGGGCTAGGGTAATGGCCGCAAAAGCACGCAAGACCCTGGTCGACCCTGTATGTGGAACCGAGCTCGATATAAAAACCGTTCCTCTATCCATTTCATTTGAGGGCGAAAACTATTACTTCGACACCGAGGAGTGCAAGAGAGCCTTCGAGAAAAATCCGAAGAGGTTCATCGATATGAAAAGGGCGGTGGACATATGCATCATCCCACCAAAATAGAGAGCTATGTACCATCTCCATGAACCACTCATCGCATCTGATAAACCACGAACCCGGACCAGATCTTAGGCCAGAAGTAGGTCGACTTCTTGGGCATCTTCATGCCCTCCCTAGCGACCTTCCAGATGACGTCCAGCTTTGGTGGTGATAATATTATAGCCACATGGAATTGACCCAAAGCCATCTTCTTCTCGACGGATTCTAGGTCGTGGTCGTACTCCACCTTAATGGGCGTTTCAGTCCCACTCGATTGCAGTGCTTTGCCTATGATCGATTTCTCGCAGACATAGGCATCGACCGACCAAAGGGGGCTCTCATTTGGGTCTTTCAAATGCTCCAAGGCATAAATCCGCCCATCCTGCAATACCACACCGAGGATGACCCGTTTGGACCTATTCATGACCATTTCCAGTTCATTATAGTCTTTCATCTCCCAGATGCCGAAATCATTGGAGGCAGTGGCGAGAAACCGCTCCGCGGCGAATCCTTCGGAACGCAACAGTCTATGGGTCGGCCTAATAATCAGGCCCGGGTCATTGGAGGCCACAATCGTTGCCAATATGAACTTCTTTTCTTCGTCTCTTGGATTCTCCATCGAGTATCTCAGCGCAGTCTCATATCGGTGGTGACCGTCAGCGATCAGGATCTTCCTCTTGGAGAGCGAGGAAGTCAGGGTCTTAATTGATCCAGGATCTTCAAGCATGGAGAAGGAGTGCGTTATGCCATTAGGATCACTGAATCGAAACACCTCTTTCGACTCCTCTTTAATTAGATGCAAGGTCTGAGTTTCCAGCTGGTCGCATATGCCAAAGATTGACTCAAGGTGCGAGGAGGTGGCTCTGAGAAGATTCAGCCTGTCCTCTTTGACTTTGGGTGAGGTCTCCTCATGAGGCATTATATTGCCGTTCTCATAAGGCTCCAACCTGAGCCGGCCCATTAACCCGATCCTCGTTAGTTCTTTCCCGCTCTCTTTGAAGCTCTGCCGATAGATATAGAACGACTCCTTCCCCCTCCTTCTCAATTTCCCTTTCTTGATCCAATGCGTCAATTCTTCAGCGGCGTTTGCGTATTGTCCATCAATCCTACCCAAGGTGATCCTTGTAATGTTGAATGGCTTGGATTGCAGGTTCTTCTTCTCCTCTTCTTCTATGACATCATAAGGAGGGGAGACCCGGCTCGAAATATCCTCATCAGCGCCTAATTTTGGTATCAGCCCATCGAAAGGAAGGAAGCTTACCATCGGTTCGGGGTAAATCATTCCTGTTCAATAGTTTTACTGTCATAGATGAAAAATATTATATGGAGAATGGTGGGCTCAGCCGGATTCGAACCGGCGACCTACGCCGTGTAAGGGCGTTGTTTGTTAGCCGGCCTGGTGTTGCCAGGGCGCCTCATAACCGCTAGACCATGAGCCCGTCAGAGGGAATGGATAGAGCATATTAAAAGATAGGCTTGCAAAAAGATAATAAAAATAAATGGAAAAGGGAAAAGGTTTACCTTATTTGGTACTGGTCACACCCACCAATCCCAAACGTTGTCGACTCCAAACGCATAGTCACCGGGGCCAACGTTCGGGCTCACGAGGATAATCATCTGGTTGTAGCCGACGTAGCTGGTCAGGGTGCGGAGCACGGTCTCGTCTACATCGTTCAGGTTCAGGTTGAGGACTACTGGTAGGTACCATACGCCGTTGATGTAGCTGCCTGGGAAGTACAGTGTGACGAACCAGTTGAGATCGGTCACGACCGGTATGTTAGCCAAGTAAACAACATCGTCCGCGTTGTCGACAATCTCGCCATTGAGAGCCACATTGTCGATGTACCATCCCTCGCCATGGGTGTTCGGATCAGCCATGTACCGGAACTGGATCCAGACCACCTGTCCGACATATGCGCTGAGATCGAACTCCATGCTCAACCATTCTCCGCTGGTGTCGGTGAGACCAGGCAGGTTAGCCACTATGTTCGGTAATGCACCTGGATCGTGGTCGCTAGTGGTGTAGTCGTTGCTCAAGGAGGTCCATGTGGAGCCGTCCGTCGAGACCTGGACAAATCCAAAGTCCCAGCCTGGTTCAAAGTCCCAATATGTGTCAAGGGAGAGGGTCGCGGTTTCCAATCCTCTCAGGTCGAACAGGCCTCCGATGTTCTTGTCCGCCAAATCATCCATCCCGCTCCACCAGACATTCGACTCGGGACCAGCAACGATCTCCCAAGACCAGGAGAAGACCTTGTTGTCCTGACCGTCGAACCATAACTTTAGCTCGAACGGATCAAGGCCGGATGCCCAGCCGCTTACTGCTGGACTGGATGGTCCTGTCTGGACATTGATGTAGTCTGTACCATAACTTCCGACATCCGCCACTCCAAGATCTCCACCGTAACCAGTGGTATTCCCAAAGAATTCCGCCGCGGAACTGACCCAGCTCGACCAACCCGGGTCATAATTATAAACCTTCAAGGGACCAAAGTCGCTAAGGTCGAAGCTCTTGTAGTTGTACAATCCTTTGCCTGGGCTATCGGAATGGATCAGGTTCGCCAGTCTCCAGCAGTTGAACAACTTGTCAAAGGTCCATCCCGTATGACCCGTTTGTTGCAGCGTTGATTCTACGCCTGCTATACCGTTCTCTTGGTTGACCATCAAGGCGTGCACGAATGACAGTCCGAATTGGTCGTTCATGTAGTACATGAACAAGGCTGCTGCGCCATAGTCCGCCAGTATGTTCAAATCGCCTTGGTCGCTCCAATCTGTCAATGAGTTGTCGGGCGTATCAAGGAACGCATCGATATGACCTGGATCAATGGGGTAGCCGCACATCGATGGGAAGAAGTCAGAGAATCCCTCATCAATGAAGTTCTCCTCGCCCGGACCATAGAAAGCCTCTAGAAGGTGCCCATATTCGTGAGCGACTATACTTTCATATAGATATGGCCGCTTTGGGTCGGGCCCAGGTGGCGACGGTCCTACTCTGCTTGACCATTTGTTGGTGTCGATGTGTATGATATTCCTGTCCCAGATAGAGTCAAAGTAGCCGTAATAAAAGCCAGCGATGTATGTCGGGTACAGCGGGTCGAAGAAGTTCTCATCGCCCGCGATGTTGAAGATCATCAGCATGACCCTTCCAGTGTGATTGGTGCCGAAGTAGGCTCTGCCCAAGCTCTTGAATAAGGAGTTCTCGCCATCGATGGCTGGCGGAGCGCCAAGGAAGGATGTTCCATTCGGGTAGATCTGGTTCTCGAACTGGAGCGCCATATATCGAGCTTGATCATCAGTCACCTGCCAGTACCACGGGTCCGCATTTCTCGGGTCACCCGCCAAGAATGTTGTATCGTTCTGTACCCAGACCTCGGTGTGGTTCGTTTCCGCCTTCTTCGTGAACCACATGTAGCTGGATTTCGCTGGCGGGTCCAAATAATATGCCTTTCCGTAAACCGAGGTGTAATATTTCGCGCTCGCATTTACGTTATAAATATTACCCGGCACATAGGCACCCGGCTCTGCCGCGACACCAGGTTCGTACAATGTGTCGAAGTCTGGTACCGTTGTCTTCAATTGCTGATCGATGTCCATTGGCACCGCATCAGCGATCCTCACACTCTCCGGCGCGCCCGCTTGTTCGTTCCCCGCAGAAGCGAGGACGGCGAACACGCCCATGACCATCGTCAAAGCGATTATTACGCTAATCACTTTTATTCCATTCTTAAACATCTTGCCCCTCCTTTGTTGTAATCCTACCGCGTCAGGTCTAAACCACCATACCCTAGTGCGGCAGCTCAAACTGTGATGCCAATTATTCGGACGCGGACTATTTATAAATTATGCAAGAACGACATCATACTGGATTGTATGGAAAATTGGTCAGAAAAGGGTAATTTAGGAATCATCGGAAAAAGACTAGTTGGCCAGATGACTTAGCTTATAAGATATTTGCATTTTCTTTGTGCCTCGGGAGAAATTCCACACCGACCGAAACGATAGAATACTCCCTCGTTCGTGTCCGTCCTGCCGGAAGAGACAGAATGGTCAGGAATACGATAAGGCAAAGGCTGGATGCCGCCCTGAGCATGCCCGAAACGGGGCCAACGATAAGACGATACTTCGTAAATACGATTTTTGACTCCACCTTCGTGATGCTCGGTATAATCATAGGCAGCGCCTTCTCGGGGGACCCCAACATACACGTCGTCGTGGCCACCATAATCACTAGTGCGGTCGCGCTGGGCATTTCCACGGGCGTGAGCGTGTTCGAAGCAGAGACCCTGGAGCAGAACCGGAGAATGGACGAGATCGAGAAAGCGCTGCTGCGCTCGCTTCAGGACACGCACATCGGGGAGTCATCGCGATCAAGCATCTATCTGATATCCTTCCTGAACTTCCTCGCCCCGCTCATCGCGGGGACCATCATCCTCCTCCCGTTCGTGATCCTGTCGCAAGAAGGCATCCAGACCGCCGCTTGGATCGGGGTAGGGCTGGCGATATCGATACTATTCGTCACTGGGCTAGTGATGGGCCGGATGGGGCGCAGGAAGCCATTGGTCCAAGGGATGAGGATGGCGCTTTTCGGCGTTGCCGCGTTCGTGTTATGCTATTTCATCGAATCCCTGGTATGATCAGCAGATCCTGGGCACTGGGTCGCCTACTGGTGGTTCGAGGATCCTCTTCCCCCCGATTTCCGTTCTTAGGACGACGCCGTGGACTTTGCCAGTCGCCTTGCCGATGATGGCGGCGCTCCTTCCCAGGGGTGAGCGCCTGATGATCTTTAGGACCTCCTCTGCCATCTCTGGCACGACGCCCACAATCATCTTGCCCTCGTTTCCGATGGTCAGAGGGTCCAGGCCAAGCATCTCGCACGCGTTCCTTACGGGATCGCTGATGGGTATGGCGTTCTCTTCCAACTCAATGCCCACCTTTGACTTGGAGGCCCATTCGTTCACCGCATTGGCAAGGCCGCCACGCGTGGGGTCTTTCATGCAAACGGCACCCCCTACCCTTAAAACGTCTTCTACCAGCCTGTTGAGGGGGGCAATGTCGCTCTTGACCTCGCTCTCGAATCCGTAGCCCTCTCTGAACGATAGTAGTGCGATACCATGGTCCCCCATCGTTCCAGTGACGATGACGATATCGCCGTCACGAAGGTTGTCGTCGGTCATCCAGCGCGAATCGACCTTCCTATACTGGGAAGCGATTCGGATGTCATGGTCCAGGTACTCGCTCTTCCTTCCGATGGCGGAGGTGGTGATGACCATTTTCTCGATCTTGCCCGACTCCATCACCTTGGTGTCTCCTGTGACCACTGGAACATTGGCTTCCACTGACGATTTTCCGATGCTCTGGACGACCCTTTCCAATAACTCCAGCTCCAAACCCTCCTCAAGGATCATCCCACAAGATAGTGCCAGAGGGCGAGCTCCCATGACAGAGACGTCGTTGATGGTGCCACAGACGCTCAACGAGCCGATATCGCCACCAGGAAAGAAAAGGGGCTTAACCGTATGACCGTCGGTCGTGAAAACGATTCCATCCACCACCGCGGAATCGTCAAAGGAATGCAAGGGGACATCCATCGCCACATTGGGCAGAAAGGGAATTATGTGGGTGCTTAGCAGCTCGTGCATCATCTCTCCTCCCGCCCCATGCCCCATCGTCACCCGTTTCATGCCTGCCGATTGGTCGTACCCTCTTTAATTCTTGTCGATTGGTCAATTAACTGTCTGGGGGAATCACCGGAGAGGGAAATGAACAAAGACTTATCAAGATGGCGCATTATACGAGCATCATCCCCGGGCCCGTAGGGTAGTCTGGATTATCCTTTTGGCCTTCGAAGCCAAAGACTGGGGTTCAAATCCCCACG
>Ga0209253_10004244_pt1 | contig 12522 bp, 6 predicted proteins | sample FrelakmetBRP12BR_FD_187145 | JGI IMG/M metagenome (GOLD analysis project Ga0209253, IMG submission 187145) | Freshwater lake sediment microbial communities from the University of Notre Dame, USA, for methane emissions studies - BRP12 BR (SPAdes)... | ecosystem: Environmental > Aquatic >...
AGTTGCAGGGACGCTCCGGCGCGGGCCTTGCCCCACTCGTTGGTGGCCAGGTCAAAGTCCGTCGAGCCCGTCAGCATCAGGCGCGAGCCGATGCCGAAGCTCCCGTCCAGCGCCACGCGCTCGGAGACGAGGCCCGACTCGTCGGTCAGAACCTCGCGCTGGTAGATCGCGGAGAACGTGGTGGTCGGCGAGGGCGCCGCGAACAGCGAGGCGCCGAACAGATACGTGCCCTTCGCGGGAGTGAAGGGGTCGAGCGCCGCGAGGGCCTTGCTGTTGACCGGCTCGAGGTAGCCCCGCGCGAGGCCGCGGCCGCCGTAGGCTTCCACCCGCACACGGGAGAACGGACGCCACGAGGCGGAGAGCCCGTCATACCCGTACCAGCCGAGCGCCGAGGCCTTCTGCTGGCGGCCGAGGCGCAGGCGGTAGTTCGAGTGCTCGTACTCGAGATACACCGCGAGCGCGTCGAAGTGGTCGCCGTATCGCGGCCAGACGATGTCGGACCCCAGCGAGCCGCGGAAGCGCAGCAGCCCGTAGGCGCGCAACCCCGCCGTCCCGAATCCCCAGGCGTTCACCTCGAAATCCTGGGTGACGGGCGTGGCGGCCTGCACGGCCTGCGGCAGGTACGCTCCCGAGTCGGCGTTGTAGAGGATGGGCCGCAGCTGGACGTACCGCGCGGTCGTCGTCGAGTGGACGCGCACGGACTGCGCTGCGAGTGGGGCGGCGGCAGCCAGCGCGAGCAGGACCAGCGCTGGAGCCGCACGGGTGGGTGCGAGACGCATCATGGCCTCGTCTCCGGGTTGGTGACTCGGTGACATTGCGAACACACTAGGCCCGGCATGTGCCGCTCCCGGTCAGCGTGGCACAACAGGCACGCGGTGCGGGAGGCCGAGATGTCGGGCGCGCGGTTCCCGTGGCACTGGGCGGTCGCGCAGTTCGGATGGGCGGCGGCACGGTGGACCACCCGTGGATTCGCGTCGCCGTGGCACGTCGTGCAGTTCCGCTCCGCCCCGTGGTGGGCGGTGTGGCAGAGGCCGCAGATCCCGGTGTTGGGGGCGCGGGTCCCCGCGTTCGAGTGGCAGATGGTGCACGCGATCGCCGGCGTGTGGCGCGCGTGAGGGAACGGGATGTTCCGCGTGACCTGCCGGCCCGAGACCGTCAGCTGGAAGGTGCGCGGCAGATGGTTGAGCGGCTGTGCGATGTCTGTGGCCGAATGGCAGGTGGCGCACTGGTCGCGGCCGGGACCGGTGTGGTGGCACCGCTGGCAGTCGGCCGCCGAGCGGACGCGGAGCGCTCCATGCCGCAAGCGGCTCGAGTGACAGCTCGCGCAGCTCTCGCGGCGGTGGTCGCCGTGCGAGAACCGCGGGAGGCCGCGACCGGCCCGTGCCGTGTCCTGCAGCAGAGCGGCGAGGTCCACGTGCCCGGCCGAGGCGAGCGTCGCGACCGCGTTGGGGGCCAGCCGCTCGGCCCGGGGAGCGGAGGAGGCCCGACCCCGCGTCGGCGCTTGGCGTTCGATGTCCGGATGGCAGCGCGTGCAGTTCTGGCCTTCCACCAGCCAGCTGTGCGGCTGGTGGCAGGTCTTGCACCGCTCCGGGTTCGGGACGCCGCGGTGGAAGCTCACCTGCCGCCAGTTGCCGTGGCACCGCGCCGTGGCACACGTCACCTGCTCGGGCGACGTCTGCGTGTGCGGGTTGTGGCACATCCCGCAGGTGCCGCGGTGCGGGTCGTGCGCGATGTCGAGGTTCTGCACCCGCTGCTGCATCGCGTGGCACGAGAAGCACTGCCGCGCGGCCGGGGTCAGCGGCTGGCCCAGGGAGTCCACCGCGAGGTTGCGCGCGTCGGCCAGGAAGTTGTGGCACGTCGTGCAGTGCAGCTCCACCGCGCCCATCCCGCCCAGGCGGATGCGCTGGCCGGCGTGGCAGCCGGCCTGGCCGCACGTCTGGTCCACCGGCGCGAACTCGTGGAGCGACACGCCGTGGCACGTCACGCACTCGACGTTGCGCAGCCGGGGGTTCTGCGTCTCCAGGTGCTTCCGGTGGCCCGCCGTGTTGGCGATGATCTTCCAGCGCGTCGAGTCGCCCTGGATGTGACACCGGCCGCACACCCGGTTCGGCACGTGCGCGTGCTTCTTGACCTCGGTGGGCCGGTCCACGACCACGGAGTACAACTGGTGCAGCTCTTCCCGCACTGTGGCCCGGTGGCAGTCGTGGCACTCCAGTCTGGCGTGCTGGCTCTGCGTGAACCGCTGGAAGGGGTCCAGCATCAGGTGGCACGTCGTGCAGAATGAGTTGTCGTGCTGCATGAAGTTCCACTGCCGGTACCCCGCCACGGACGAACCGAGCAGCAGGAGGACGAACCCCGCCACGGCGGTGATCTGCCACCGCCGCCCGAGGTGCGCCCACATCCCGAAGACCGATTCGTAGAACCGCGCCATTCCCACCCCTTTAACCCGTCCCTCTTCTACGCGTCAAGCGGGCCGGCCCTCGAAGGGACCGACCCGCTCGACCCTCACGCGCGCTGCACCTGCCGGTCCCGGCGCGCGGCGGAACCTCGTGCCGTGCCTAGCGGCGCACCGCGCGCGCCAACAGGGCCTCCACCGCCGGCGGAACGCCCGCCAGGGTGTCGGTGGTGGCGTACGTGGACCGCACGAGGTTGACGGTGTTCGCCAGCATCGCGCGGATGTACCCGGGGTTGTGCACGCCCCAGGACCCGTCGCCGTGGTTGGTGGGGTGACCGAACGTCAACGCGTTGAACCGGGCGCCCTTGGCGACCGTCTCCACCGTGTCCGCCCCGGTGGTGGCGAGCCGCTTCTGGCCGGCCACGCGCGTGCGATCGTGCTGCAGGAGCTTGGGGATCCAGCCCTGGTCGATCGGGAGCGAGTCGATGGTGGCGTCGCCGTCCGTGTCGACCCACAGCAGCGCCACGAGGGCCCTGACCTCAGTCTGGGTCCGCTCCATCGCCGTGCGTGCGCTCTCCTGGCTGCCGTGGCAGTTGGAGGTGCCGCAGGCGCTGAAGTCACGCTGGGCATCGGTGCAGCCGGCGGCGGCCGTGTCGATGCCGCCGGTCCCTAGGGACGCCGCGTTGAGGCAGGGGATCACCTCGAACGAGTGCCCCACGTTCTGCACGGCGAACGCGCCCGAGGCGTCGTTGACCGCGGCGTTGTGCATGTGGCAGGTGGCGCAGGAGCCTTCCTGCGTCCCGTGCCGCGCCGGGCCATTGATGTTGCCGAAGCTGGCGGGATGCCAGCCGGCGGTGCCCATGAGCGAGGCGAACTGCGCGGAATGCGCAGCGCGGCTGCTCTTCCACGACGCCGCGTTGGCTTCCGCGCCGCGGCTGTGGCACTTGCCGCAGATGTGCCTCGAGGAGTCCGCCGAGCTCGCCGCGACCAGCCCCAGCCGGAGCTGCGCCGGGTTGTCCACGGCGTCGTGCGGCTCGTGGCAGAGCTGGCACGTGAGGCCCGGGGGCAGCGTCGTCGTCAGGGGGTTGACTCCCGACTCGCCCGCGCGGAACGGCCCGCGCGCCGCCATCTGCGTCTGCGCGCCCCAGACCGTGTGGCAATTGACCTGGCACGAGCCCGCCGCGCCCTCCCAGTTCGGCATCTCGCCGTGCCGGGAGATGGCGAGCTGCTCGGCGAACGGGTGGTGCGAGCTGTTGTGGCAGGCGGTGCACCCGTCGGCGTAGGTGTTGTCCACCTTGAACGTCGGGATGGGCTGCGACTCACCGGGGGCGCTGACGTGGTTCGCGCCGGGCCCGTGGCAGGCCTCGCACTGTACGTCCTGGTAGAACGGCTGAGCGTCCGCGCTCACCGTGAAGTAGCCGGTGGTGTCGCCAGTGCCGTTCGTCGATCCGTTGACCGTGTGGCATCGCGAGCAGAACGGCTGCGCGTGCCCGCTGGCCTGGAGAGTCGCCCACGCGTTCGCGTGCTTGGTCTGCTTCCACTCGCCCTGCACGTCCACGTGGCAGTTGCCGCAGGTGGTCTGCTTGGTGTCGGGATTCGAGTAGCCGAGGAACGAAGCATCCCTCGTCGGGTTGGTCCCGGTCTCCTCGTCACTCACGCACCCCACTGCCGCAAAGGCGAAGACGAACGCCGCCGCGGCCAAGAGGTGTTTCTTCGAATGGAGAGGCTTCATTGGGTACCCTCGTCCTACAGTAATGGAAGGCGCCGGTCCGGTACCGGCGCGCTTGAGCGCCATTCCATACGGCACCAGACGTGCCAACCCTTGCCGGAATCGGTAGTTACGGTAGTACGTAGAGTTACGGTCTCGCAAGGTTACGGACGCCACCATATACGAGTACCGTTTGTCCCAATTGGCGGCCTCGGCAGAGACAGAATGCGACAGTATTGCCCCGTTCAGGACAGCCCAGGAGGGGGAGCTGGACTCCCTCCGCGGGCACTCGTTTCGACGTGCCATAGGCGACCGCCGACCCTCCTGGGTACCTTGGATTCCGATGCGGATCCTCCTCGTGGAAGACGATCGCAAGGTGGCTCGCTTCATCCAGCAGGGGCTGGAGGAGGAGGGTCACGCCGTGGACGTCGCGGGCGATGGCGACGCGGGCGGCCAGTTGGCGCACGTCAACCCGTACGACGTCCTGATCCTGGACATCCAGCTCCCGAAGAAGAACGGACTCCAGCTCGCCGCGGAGCTCCGGCGCGAGGACGTCAGCACGCCGATCCTGATGCTCACCGCGCGTGACAGCACCGAGGACCTGGTCCGCGGCCTCGACAGCGGCGCCGATGACTACCTCACCAAGCCCTTCGCCTTCGACGAGCTGCTGGCCCGCGTCCGCGCGCTCGGCCGTCGTGCCGGCGCGCCGGCGCCGGGCGGCGTGCTCCGCTTCGGAAATGTGGAAGTGGACCGCGTCCGCCACCGCGCCGCGCGCGGCGCGCGCGCCCTCGACCTCACGCCGCGCGAGTTCCGGCTCCTGGTTCACTTCCTGGAGCGGCCGGAGCAGGTGGTTTCCCGCACCGAGCTGCTGGAGAAGGTGTGGGACATGACCTTCGACCCCGGCTCCAACGTGGTGGACGTGCACGTCTCCAACTTGCGCCGCAAGCTCGAGGAGGACGGCGCGCCGCGCCTCCTCCACACGGTGCGCGGCGTCGGCTTCGTTCTCCGGGCCGGCGGGTGATGCTGCGCTCGTTCCGCCTCCAGCTGGCGGTCCGCTTCGCCCTTACGATGCTGGTGGTGATCGCCGGCGTGGGGACGGCGGCCACGGCCGCGCTGCGCGTCATCCTCCACCGCCAGCTCGACCAGACTCTCCTCCAGCTCGCCGAAGTCGAGGCGCTGGCCGGCGCCTCCACCTCGGGGCCCGACTTCGCCTTTCACGAGGGGGTCTTCCTCACCGGCACGCGCCTTCCGCTCTCGGAGCTGACGCGCTACGCGGAGCTATGGGACACCGAGGGGCGGTCGGTGACCCGGAGTGCGAACCTCGGTGCCCGGCACCTGCCCCTGCCGGTGCCGGCGATGGCGGCGGCTCGGCGTGGCGCGGTGGGGCGCGCGACGCACCCGTGGGACGGCGCGCGGTACCGCACCCTCGTCTACCCGCTGCGCCTCGTCGGCGCGCACCACGGCTCCCACTTCCTCCAGGTCACCGCGCCGCTGGCGCCGGTGGACGGGATGGTGTGGCGCTTCGCGGGGCTGGCGGCGCTGCTGGGGCTGGCGGGCGGGGCGGTGGCGTTCGGCGGGGCGTTCCTCTTCGCGCGCCTCGCTACGCTGCCCGCGCAGCAGATCGCGGCCCAGGCCGAAGCGATCGAAGCGGGCACCCTCTCCGCGCGCATCACCGCCCACGCCACAGTGGCGGAGTACGCCAGCCTCGTTGCGGTGCTGAACGCGATGCTCGACCGTCTGGGCCGGGCCTTCGAGGTGCAGCGGCGGTTCGTGGCCGACGCGAGCCACGAACTGCGCTCGCCGCTCACCGTCCTGCGCGGCGATCTCGACGTGACGCTGCGGCGCGAGCGGTCGCCGCAGGAGTACCGCGAGACGCTGGAGCGGATGCGTGAGGAAGTGGACCGGATGACCGCCCTCGCCGAGAATCTCCTCGTCCTCGCGCGCGCCGACGCCGGGCTCCCGGCTACCTCGCTGGCGGACGTGGATCTTGCCGACCTGGCCGAGCGCGTGGTGGAGCGCGCCGCGCGCCAGGCCGAGGCGGCGGGGATCGTCTTGACGGTCGAGGCCGCGCCCGGGCCGGTGCGAGGCGACGCGGCGCTCCTGGAGCGCGCGGTGGGCAATCTCGTCGAGAACGCGGTGCGCTACGTGCCGCGCGGCTCGCATGTCACGGTGCGCTGCGCCTGCTCCGGCGGTCTTGCCGTGCTCGACGTCGAGGACGACGGCCCCGGCATTACCGCCGAGCACGCGCCGCTGGTCTTCGAGCGCTTCTACCGCGGGGATCCGGCCCGCGGCCGGGACGCGGGCACCGGGCTCGGCCTGCCGATCGCACGCGCCATCGCGGAGGCGCACGGCGGGCGCCTCACTCTCGAGCGGGCGAGCCCGGGCACCCTCTTCCGGCTCGCCGTGCCGGCCGCCCACGAGGCCTGGCCCTCGGTCTAGCCGGGCGCCGACGCTGGCCCGTCCGCGCTGGCTGGCGCCGCGCCGCCCTTCCGTACGTCTCAACGAAGTCACACGGCGTCTTCATCCTCCCTTAACACGGGGGCGGCTACCGTTCCCGCTGGCCCGAGGAGGCGATGGCGAGGTGCACCAGCCAGCGGCTCGCCCCATTCAGCGAACGGTCTGATCCGTCCACGCGTGAGTCGCCCGATGAAGCCACTGTTCCGTGCGATCGTCGCTTTGCTCGCCGGCCTGGCGGCCGCGGTCTCCGCCCCGCGGATAGCCGGGGCGCAGGAGCGCCGGGATACCCTCGACCTCCCGACCGCCATCGCCGTCTCGCGAGCCCACAACCCGCGTATCGCCGGTGCCAGCGCCGAGGTCGCGGCGGCCGGCGCGCGGATCCGTCCGGCCGGTGCGCTCCCCGACCCGACGGTGACACTCGGTGCGATGAACTACATGCTGCCCGGCCTCTCGCCGCGCAGCGACCCGCTCTCGATGAACCAGCTCACGGTGATGCAGATGCTGCCTGTGAACGGGACCCTCGGCCTGCTGCGCACCGCGGCGCGGGCCGACAGCGCGCGCGTGGCATTCGGCCGCGACGCGATGGTCCTCGAGGTCGAACACGCGGTCCGCACCAGGTACTGGGAGCTGTACCACATGGACCGCGCGCTCGAGACGATGACGCGCACACTCGCCGTGCTGCGGGACCTCGCGGCCATCGCCTCGTCGATGTACGCGGTCGGCAGCGTGACGCAGGCCGACGTCGTCCGCGCGCAGCTCGCCATCACGCGGATGCAGCAGGAGCTCGCCGACATGGAGCTGCAGCGTTTCGCCGCCGCGTCGGCGCTCAACGCCGTGCTCGGGCGTCCGGGCGAGAGGCCGATCGTGCTGCGCTCGGCCTCGGAGCACGAGGCGCACGGCGGGGAGGTGCTCACCCTCGAGATGCCGCCGCCGCCCCCCCTCGATTCGCTCGTCGCGGCCGCCGAAGACGGCAATCCGGGGTTCTCGGCAGGTCGCTCGAGCATCGCGGCGGCGCAGGCGAGCGAGTCTGCAGCCCGGCGGATGATCTACCCCGACCTCGGGCTCGGCGTCTCGTACGGCCAGCGCCCCGGCTCCAACGACATGGTCTCCGCCATGGTGACCGTCACCGTGCCGGTCTTCGCGCGGTCGCGTCAGCTCCGGATGCGGGACGAGGCGCGCGCGATGCGCAGCGCCGCGGAGCAGGACCTCGAGGCGATGCGCGTCGAGGTCCGCTCCGACCTCGCCACGGCGCGCGCCGAGGCGGAGACGGCGCGGCGACAGGTCGCCCTCTACACCGGTACGCTCATGCCGCAGGCCGCCGCCACCTACGAAGCGTCCCTCGCCGCGTATCGCGTGGGCCGGGTGGACTTCATGACCGTCCTGGACGCCCGCATGGCGCTGCTCACCTACGAACACGATATCCACCGCTTCGAGGCGATGTACGGGGCCGCCATCGCTGACATCGACCGCCTGACCGGCCGCGCCTACGTCGCGCCGATGCCGGGGATGGAGTAGCAGATGAGCCGCCTGCATCACAGTCTCGGGATCCTCGGCTTGAGTGCGGTCGCTCTTCTCGAGGGTTGCGGCCGCAATGAACCTGCTCCGCAGGCGCCGCAGAGCGGCGGGCACGCCGGCATGGCAATGCCTGCCGCGGAGGCCGCAGCGACGCCGGTCACGCTGGACCCCGCGGCGCGCTCGCGCCTCGGCATCGTCGTGGTGACGGCCGAACTGCGCACGCTCGAGCGCGAGCTGCGGCTCGTGGGTCGCGTGGTGCCGGCCGAGTCCGCCGCCCGCACCGTGACGAGCCGGGTGGACGGCTACGTCGAGCGGCTCGCCGTGGACTTCACTGGCCGGCCGGTCTCCCGTGGCGAGGTGCTGCTGGACCTCTACAGCCCGATGCTCGTCGCGGCCCAGCAGGAGCTGCTGCTGGCGGTGCGCCTTCGCCACGCGCTGGGCGCCGCGCCGACGCCGGACGCCGCGCAGAGTGCCGACTCCCTCGTCGCCGCGGCCCGCCGCCGTCTCCAGTACTGGGACATCAGCGACGACCAGATCGCCGAACTCGAACGCAGCGGCGCGGTGCGGCGCACGCTCTCGCTCCGGTCGCCCTCCAGCGGCGTGGTGCTGCAGAAGAACGTGGTGCAGGGCCAGGCGGTGATGGCGGGCGCACCGCTGTTCCAGATCGCCGACCTCTCGACCGTCTGGCTCGAGGCCGACGTGTTCGAGAACGATCTCGCCGTTGCGCGCGTGGGCCAGCATGCCGAGGTGGCGTTCGCTGCCTACCCGGGGGAGCCGGTCCACGGGCGCGTGGCGTACGTCTATCCCACCGTGGACCCCGCCAGTCGGACGGGCAAGGTGCGGATCGAGATGCTCAACCCTGGCGGCCGCTTCCGGCCGGGGCAGTTCGGGACGGCCCGCATCGTCGCCCCGCTCGGCGTGCGCAGTGTGGCGATCCCCCGCCAGGCCGCGCTCGTCACCGGCGACCGGCAGCTCGTCTTCGTCGAGGACTCCGCCGGCCGCTTCGTGCCGCGGCTCGTGACGCTCGGCAACGAAACGGACAGCTTGGTCGAGGTCCGCTCCGGCCTCCGTGCCGGCGAGCGCGTTGTGGCCACCGCCGCGTTCCTGCTCGATGCGGAGTCGAACCTCGGCGCCGCGATGGCAGGAATGGCGGGGATGGACATGGGGCCGTCGTCCGGACAGCAGCCTGCGGGGCCCGCGGGAGCGCCGACGCGGAATCCGCGCGCCGGACACACTGGACACACCGGGCACTAAGGCCGACCGATGCTGCGTCGCGTCATCGACTGGTCCACCCGAAACCGCTTCCTCGTCGGCCTGGCGGTGCTCTTCATCGCGGGGGCCGGGCTCTGGGCCGTCAAGACCATCCCGCTCGAGGCGCTGCCCGACCTCACCGACGTGCAGGTCATCGTCCAGGCCGACTTCGCCGAGCAGGCGCCGCAGATCGTCGAGGACCAGGTCACCTACCCGATCACGACGCAGATGCTCAAGGTCCCCGGGGCGAAGACGGTGCGGGGCTACTCGTTCTTCGGGATGAGCCTCGTGTACGTGATCTTCGAGGACGGCACCGATCTCTACTGGGCGCGCTCGCGGGTGCTCGAGTACCTGAACGGGCTGCGAGGGCGCCTGCCTGCCGCGGCCGACCCCACGCTCGGCCCCGACGCGACCGGCCTGGGCTGGGTCTACGAGTACGTCCTCACCAGCGACCGGCACTCGCTGTACGAGCTGCGCGCCATCCAGGACTGGTATCTCCGCTACGTGCTGACCTCGGTGCCGGGTGTGTCCGAGGTCGCGTCGGTCGGCGGCTTTGAGAAGCAGTACCAGGTCGAAGTGGATCCGGTGCGGCTCCAGGCCTTCGGCATCCCCATCACGCGGGTGATGGACGCGGTGCAGGGGAGCAACGCCGAAACGGGCGCCCGCGTGCTCGAGGTCGCCGGGCGGGAGTACATGATCCGCGTCCTCGGCTACGCGCGGGGGATCGCCGACATCGAGAACGCCGTGGTCGGCGCCACGTCGTCGGGGACGCCGGTCCGCGTGCGCGACGTCGCGACCGTGCAGCTCGGGCCCGAGATCCGGCGGGGCGCGGCCGACTGGAACGGCCGCGGCGAGGCCGTGGGCGGCATCGTCGTGATGCGCTTCGGCGAGAACGCGCTCACCACCATCCAGCGTGTGAAAGCCCGCCTCGCGGAGGCGCAGCGTGGCCTGCCGGAAGGCGTGCGGGTCGTCCCCGTCTACGACCGCTCCGACCTCATCGAACGCGCCATCTCCACGTTGCGCGAGAAGCTCACGGAGGAGTCCGTCGTGGTCGCCGCCGTGTGCGTGGTCTTCCTCCTGCACCTGCGCTCGGCGTTCGTGGCCATCCTGACGCTGCCCCTGGGCGTGCTGATGAGCCTGCTGGTGATGCGCTGGATCGGGCTCTCGGCCGACATCATGAGCCTGGGCGGCATCGCCATCGCCATCGGCGCGATGGTGGATGCCGCCGTGGTGATGATCGAGAACCTGCACAAGCACCTGGAGCGCGCCGGCGGCTCGGAGGCGGTCAAGGGCGAGCGGCGCTGGGAGATCGTGCGCGAGGCAGCCGGCGAGGTCGGCCCGGCCCTCTTCTTCTCGCTCCTGGTGATCACGGTGTCGTTCCTCCCGGTCTTCACCCTGGAGGCGCAGGAGGGACGGCTCTTCAAACCGCTGGCCTACACCAAGACGTTCGCGATGGCGGCGTCGGCGCTGCTCGCGATCACGGTGGTGCCGGTGGCGATGGGGTACTTCATCCGCGGCCGCGTCCGCCCCGAACAGGCCAACCCGGTCAACCGCTGGCTGCTGCGGATCTACCGGCCGGTGCTCCTGCTCGTCCTGCGCCATCCGTGGAAGACCGTCGCCGTCTGCGCGGTGGTGCTGGCGGCCACGGTCGTGCCGGCGTGGCGGCTGGGCTCCGAGTTCATGCCGCCCCTCGACGAGGGCACGCTGCTCTACATGCCGACGACGATCCCGGGGGCGTCGATCACGGCGGCGCGGCGCGTCATGCAGGTGCAGGATTCCGTCCTTGCGAACTTCCCCGAAGTCGCCAGCGTCTTCGGCAAGGTAGGGCGTGCCAACACGGCGACCGATCCGGCCCAGCTCGACATGATCGAGACGACCATCGTGCTGAAGCCGCAGCGCGAGTGGCGCCCGGGGATGACGCGCGAGCGGCTCGTCGCCGAGATGGACGAGGCCGTGCGCACCATCGGGTATGTGAATGCGTGGACCCAGCCGATCCGCGGGCGGATCGACATGCTGGCCACGGGCATCAGGACGCCAGTGGGGATCAAGATCTTCGGTCCGGACCTCGGCGAGCTGGAGCGCATCGGCCGGCGGATCGAGGCGGCCGTCGGGATGGTGCCGGGGACTCGCAGCGTCTTCGCCGAGCGGGCGGTGTCGGGCTCGTACCTGGACATCGAGGTGGACCGCGAGCAGGCGGCGCGCTACGGCCTCAACGTCCTGGACGTCCAGCGGACGATTGCCGCCGCCATCGGGGGGATGGAGGTCACGACCACCGTCGAGGGACGCCAGCGCTTCAGTGTGAACGTGCGCTACCCACGCGACCTGCGCGGTTCGCCCGATGCCCTGCGGCGGGTGCTCATCCCCGTGTCTCTGGGCTCGGTTGGCGGAGGGCCGGGGGAGGCGGGGGCGGGCGCGGCGATGGGCGGCGGCGCCGCGGCTGCGGCCTCCGCGATGGGTGGTGGCGCGCCGGCGGGTATGGGAGGCGCCGCGGGCCGCACGGTGCAGATCCCGCTGGGGCAGATCGCCACGGTGCGGCTCGTCAACGCGCCGATGCTGGTCAAGACCGAGGACGCCTTCCTCACGGCGTGGGTGCAGGTGGACATGGCGGGCCGCGATCTCGGGAGCTACGTGCGCGACGCGAAGGCCGCCGTGGACTCGGCCGTCACGCTGCCGCCGGGATACACGCTGACGTGGAGCGGCCAGTACGAGTACATGGAGCGCGCGACCCAGAAGCTCAAGGTGGTCGTGCCGCTCACGTTGCTCATCATCGTGGTTCTGCTCTACCTCAACTTCGGGAACGTGCGCGACCTCTCGATCGTGTTGCTGTCGCTGCCGTTCGCCCTGGTGGGAGGGACCTGGTTCCTCTGGGGCCTCGGCTACAACCTCAGCGTAGCCGTGGTCGTGGGGTTCATCGCGCTGTTCGGCGTCGCGGCCGAGACGGGCGTGGTGATGCTGATCTACCTCGACTTGGCGTACGAGCACCATCGCAAGGCCGGTGCCGTGACCCCGGCGCTGCTGCACGAGGCGATCGTGGAAGGCGCGGCGGAGCGCCTGCGGCCCAAGATGATGACGGTGATGGCGATCATGGCCGGGCTGCTGCCGATCATGTGGGGGAGCGGCGCCGGCGGGTCGGTGATGCGCCGCATCGCGGCGCCGATGATCGGCGGCATGGTGAGTTCCACCGTGCTGACGCTGC
>Ga0209253_10004245_pt1 | contig 12520 bp, 8 predicted proteins | sample FrelakmetBRP12BR_FD_187145 | JGI IMG/M metagenome (GOLD analysis project Ga0209253, IMG submission 187145) | Freshwater lake sediment microbial communities from the University of Notre Dame, USA, for methane emissions studies - BRP12 BR (SPAdes)... | ecosystem: Environmental > Aquatic >...
TTCGATCAAACAGCTGGGCAATCTGCTGGAGAGAATCGCCCTTCTGCCAGCGCTCCCACATCAGCGCCTTCTGACTTTCCGTGTAGTAGATCCGCGGCCGGTATCCCATTTGCACACACTCCTACTGCTTACGCAGATTTTAGTGTGTTGCATTGACCGGTTGAATCCAAGGCCGAACGCGGTCATTCGTCGCGGCATGCATTGGCCCAATCTTCGACGCATTGCCGTGTCCGGTCGACCATGCCCCACATCCGACTCTGGCAAACGAAGGGCAGTCGGCAGCATGGCCATCGCCCGTCGAGCGAGCCGGAGACGCGTCGCCTTGTCTTTGTTACATTCGCATGCATGGCGCGCGAGGAGCGCGCGCAAGAGGTGCACCCGTGTCGGACGCATCAGCCCAATCCCAGTCGCGCCAAGTCGAATGCGACTTGCTGGTCGTCGGGTCGGGCGCCGCCGGACTGTCGGCAGCGGTCACCGCCGCCGCGCGTGGATTGAAGGTCATCGTGGTGGAAAAGGACGCGGTCATCGGCGGTGCTTCCGCTTGGTCCGGCGGGTGGATGTGGTTGCCGCTTAATCCGGTGTCCCAGGCCGAAGGCATCGTCGAGGACCCCGAACTTCCGCGCACGTACCTCCGGCACGAACTCGGCGGCAACTTCAATGCCGGGAAGGTCGATGCGTTCCTCGAGGCCGGCCCCCGGATGGTGGAGTTCTTCCAGAAGCACACCGAGCTCCAGTTCGTGAGCGGCACGCGGATTGCCGACATTCACGGCAACACGCCCGGGGCCGGCACCGGCGGGCGATCGGTGGCGCCGGCGCCCTACGATGGCCGCCGCCTCGGCAAGGCGCTGCTCCGGAAAGCGCGCCGACAGAAATACGAGACGTCGCTGTTCGGCATGGGGATCATGGCGGGCCCGGACCTGCACAACTTCATGCACGCCACGCGCTCGTTATCCGCGTTCGTGTATGCAGGCCGACGCATGGCGCGGCATGCGTTCGACCTCGCGCTCTTCGGCCGCGGCATGCATTTCGTCAACGGCGCCGCGTTGATCGCGCGGCTCATGAAGTCCGCCGACGATCTCGGCGTGCAACTCTGGGTATCGTCGCCGGCCACGAAGCTACTGGCCGATCGCCGCGCGGTGGGCGGCGCGCTGGTCGAGACGTCGGAGGGCGCGGTGACGATCCGCGCCGCACGCGGCGTCGTGCTCGCCGCAGGTGGATTCCCCCACGACATCGCGCGGCGGCGCGAACTGTTCCCGCGCACGCCGACCGGCAGCGAACATTGGGCGCTCCCGCCGCACGCCGTCGCGGGCGATGGTGTGCGGCTGGGCGAAGCGGCGGGCGGGCACTTCGACCGCAATGTCGCGTCGCCGGTCGCGTGGTGCCCGGTTTCGATCGTTCCCTACCGCAATGGCCGCACGGGTCTCTACCCCCACATCATCGACCGCGGCAAGCCCGGCATCATCGGCGTGCTGGCCGACGGCCGCCGTTTCGTCAACGAGGCCAACGGCTATCACGACTACGTTGCGGCGATGGTCGACGCCGTGCCGCGCGACCGGGAAGTGGCGTCGTGGCTCGTCTGCGATCATGCGTTCCAGCGACGCTACGCGTTCGGCATGTCCAAGCCGTTTCCATTCCCGGCGTGGCCGTACGTGCGTTCCGGCTATATGCAGCGCGCACGCACGATCGAAGATCTCGCTGCCACCTGCGGCATCGATCCGCGCGGACTCGCCGGAACGATCGCGGAGTACAACCGGCACGCGCGGTTCGGCGATGATCCCGCATTCGGCCGCGGGACCACGCCGTTCAACCGAGGCTCGGGCGATCCCGACCACAAGCCGAATCCCTGCCTGGCGCCAATCGAGAAACCGCCGTTCTATGCGATCAAGGTGCTGCCGGGAAGCTTCGGCACGTTCGCGGGGCTCGCGACCGATGCGTTCGCGCGGGTGCTCGATGCCGACGGCAAACCGATCGACGGTCTCTACGCGGCGGGCAACGACCAGGCGAGCGTGATGGGCGGGCACTACCCGTCCGGCGGGATCAACCTGGGCCCCGCGATGACCTTCGGCTTCATCGCCGGACGGCATGCGGCCGGCGCCGACGCGGACCCGGCTTCCGCAGCGAAGCGCTGACGCGGCCTTCCCGCCTCAGCGCGCCGCTACGCGGCGCCGAAAATGGCGGAGAGCGACGGCGCCGACGCTGCCGTCGCCGCATCCAGATCGCGCTCGAGATCGGCGAGATGCTCGGTCATCAGCCGGATAGCACGCTTCGCGTCGCGCTTGCCGATGGCGTCCACGAGCCCGAGATGATCGGCATGCGCATGGATGCGGTCGGGCTGCTCGTACAACGCGACGGCGAGCGACGTTTGCAGCACCAGCTCGGTCAGGTAGCGGTCGAGCACCGGGTTGCCGCAGAGCTCGGAGAGCCGCCGGTGGAATCCGAGCGAAAGCAGGAGCCCGCCGGCGCGGTCGCCGCGGCGGTACGCGGCCTCCTCGTCACGCACCAGCTGGCGGAGCGCGGCAAGTTCGGCGCGGGTCGCCTTCGCTACGACGTGCTCGACGACGGCCGCTTCGATCGCGCGCCGGGCCGCGAACACGTGCGCGACGTCCGCCGCCGAGGGCCGCGCGACGACGGCCACGCGGCGATCGCGCAAAGCGACGATGCCTTCGCGCGCCAGCGTGCGCAGCGCCTGCCGCACGATCGTCCGCGACACGCCGAAGAACTCGCCGAGCGGAATCTCCTGCAGCTTCGTGCCGGGCGCCAGGCGCCGCTCGAGAATGGCCGTGCGCACGGCGTCGCAGATGCGCGCCTCCGCCCCCGCCTTGCCCGCCGCCTTGCGCTTGCGTTCCGCCATGGCCACCGAGCATAGGGCCGCGGCCGCGCGGGGTCAACGGCGCCGCGCATACCGGATCTCGCTGATCCTGTATACATAACTTGTGCGAAAACAGGGCACGCATGGTCGCGCGCGCACCGTCACGGTGCTGCGCCCGCCGCGGCAGGCTCATAGCCACCGGACGCGGGGTCGGAAGCGCCCGCCCGGATGGCGATCCGGTATGCAAAAAGTCCGACCGGCGTGTTGACAACGGCTAACACCGGCGCGAGGATGGCGGGTCCCCGGGCCGCCCGTCCGGGCACCACGACAGGCGCACATGGCGGTGGCCACTTCCGATCCTGACCGCGCGGCGTTCCGCTTCCTGCTCAACGGGGAGTCCGTCGCCGTTGCCGGCATCGCGCCGCAAGCGACGCTGCTCGACTTTCTGCGCGGGGAGCGCCGGCTGACGGGCACCAAGGAAGGCTGCGCCGAAGGCGACTGCGGCGCGTGCACCGTGGTGCTGGCCGAACCCGCAGCGGACGGACCGGGGCTCGCGTGGAAGCCCGTCAACGCCTGCATCCGCCTGCTGCCGTCGGTCGCGGGCAAGGCCGTGTTCACCGTGGAGGCGCTCAAGTCCGCCAGCGGCGCGCTGCACCCTGCGCAGCGCGCACTCGTCGCGTGCCACGGCTCGCAGTGCGGCTTCTGCACGCCGGGCTTCGCGATGAGCCTCTTCGGGCTCTACAAGAACGCGCACCGGCCCGCGCGCGCCGCCGTCGAGGACGCGCTGTCGGGCAACCTGTGCCGCTGTACCGGCTACCGGCCCATCGTGGCCGCGGCGCAGGCGATGTACGAAATCGAGCTGGACGGGGACGGATGGCGCGGCCCCGGTCGCACCGCGGACGGCAGTCCGATCGTCACGCCGGAGGAAATCGCGCTTGCGGACCACCTCAAGGCGCTGGCGGATCGCAACCCGACGACGTACGAGGCCGCCGGCCGCCGCTGGTTCGCGCCGCGCACGGCGGACGACTTCGCCGCCGTCGTCGCCGCGCATCCGGACGCGCGCATCGTGGCGGGCGCCACCGACGTCGGCCTCTGGATCACGAAGCACCAGCGTGATGTCGGCGATATCGTGTATATGGGCGACGTCGCCGACCTGAGGCGGGTTGTCACGACGCCCGCGCACATGGCCATCGGCGCCGCATGCACGCTCGCGGATGCGTTCGCCGCGCTCGACCGGGACTGGCCGGAGCTGCACGAAGCGTGGTCGCGGTTCGCGTCGGTGCCCATCCGCAACAGCGGCACGCTTGGCGGCAACGTCGCCAATGGCTCCCCGATCGGCGATTCGATGCCCGCGCTCATCGCCCTCGGCGCAACGGTGGTGCTCCGGCACGGCGACGCGACGCGCGAGCTGCCGCTCGAGGACCTCTACCTCGCCTACCAAAAGACGGCGCTGCAACCCGGCGAATTCGTCTGCGAAATCCGCGTGCCACAGCGCGCGGCCGGCGTCCTCGTGCGCGCGTACAAGGTCAGCAAGCGCTTCGAGCAGGACATATCGTCCGTGTTCGCCTGCTTCGCGCTCACGCTCGACGGTACCCGCATCGTGTCGGCGCGGATCGGCTGCGGCGGTGTGTCCGCCACGCCCCGGCGCGCGACGGCCACCGAAGCGGTTTTGACGAATCGCCCATGGGACGATGCCGCCGCGGACGCCGCCGTGCGCGCGCTGGCCGCCGAGTTCGCGCCGATCGACGACATGCGTGCGAGCGCCGGGTACCGACGTGCCGTGCTCGCCAACCTGCTGCGCCGCTTCCGCCTCGAAACCGGCGGCAGCGCGCCGCTCACGCGCGTCGAGCAGGTCACCATCGACGGACTCACGACGTGAACGCGCCCCACCCACCCACCGTGACGCTCGACGACGCCGCACGCCGAGGCAGCGTCGGTGCGCCGATCGTCCACGACTCCGCGGAACTGCACGTCAGCGGGGATGCGCACTACACGGACGACCTGCCGGAACCGCGCGATACGTTGCACATGGCGCTCGGCGTCAGTCCGATGGCGCACGGACGGCTCGACGGCCTCGACCTGGCGGCGGTGCGCTCCGCGCCGGGCGTGGTGGACGTGATTGCCGCGGCCGACATACCAGGTGTGAACGACGTCGGCCCGATCCAGCACGACGATCCGATCTTCGCGGCAGGCGTCGTCGAATTCGCCGGGCAGCCGGTGTTCGCGGTGGCCGCGACCGACGTCGCGTCGGCGCGCCGCGCGGCGAAACTCGCCCGCTTCGACATCGCGCCACTGCCGGCGATCCTCACCATCGAAGACGCCCTTGCGGCGCAGTCGTTCGTGCTGCCTCCGGTCCACGTGACGCGCGGGGACGCCGCGGCGGCGCTCGCGCGGGCGCCGCACCGGTTGCGCGGCACCGTGCGCTGCGGGGGGCAGGACCATTTCTACCTCGAGGGTCAGATCGCGCTGGCGGTGCCGCGCGAGCGCGGCGGCGTGCACGTATACACGTCCACGCAGCATCCCGGCGAGGTGCAGCACATGGTCGCGCACGCGCTGGGGATCGCCGCGCACGATGTCGTCGTCGAATGCCGGCGGATGGGCGGCGGCTTCGGCGGCAAGGAAACGCAGATGTCCCTCTTCGCGTGCGCGGCCGCGATCGTCGCGCGCAGGACGGGCCGCGCGGCGAAGCTCCGGCTCGACCGCGACGACGACATGCGCTCGACGGGCAAGCGCCATGCGTTCGCCTACACGTACGACGTCGGCTACGACGCGGAAGGCCGGATCCTCGGGCTCGACCTCGTGCTCGCGTCGCGTTGCGGGTTCTCGGCCGACCTGTCGGGTCCGATCAACGACCGCGCGGTGTTTCACGTCGACAACGCGTACTGGCTGCCCGACGTCGCGCTGCACAGCTACCGGTGCAAGACCAACACCGTCTCCGACACGGCGTTCCGCGGCTTCGGCGGGCCGCAGGGCATGTTCCCGATCGAGCACGTGATCGACGAGGTCGCGCGCGCGCTCGGCCGCGATCCGCTCGACGTGCGCCGCGCGAACCTCTACGGCACGACGACGCGCAACGTCACGCCGTACGGCATGACGGTCGAGGACAACGTCGCGCCGCAGATCATCGACGAGCTCGCGGCATCGTCGCGCTACCGCGATCGCCGCCGCGCGATCGCCGAATGGAACCGCGGCAGCCCGGTGATCAAGCGCGGCATCGCGCTCACGCCCGTCAAGTTCGGCATCTCGTTCACCGCGACGCACTACAACCAGGCCGGGGCGCTGCTGCACCTGTACAGCGACGGCACGCTGCTGCTCAACCACGGCGGCACCGAGATGGGCCAGGGCCTGTTCACGAAGGTCGCGCAGGTCGTCGCGCACGAAATGGGCGTGCCGCTCGCGAGCGTGCGCGTGTCGGCGTCCGACACGAGCAAGGTGCCGAACGCCTCGCCGACGGCCGCATCGTCCGGCAGCGACTTGAACGGCATGGCCGCGCGCGACGCCGCGCGCAAGCTGCGCGAGCGGCTCGTCGCGTTCGCTGCGCGCAAGTTCGACTGCGATCCGCAGATCGTCGAGTTCGCCGACGGCACCGTGACCGCCGGTGGCAGGACGTTGCCGTTCGCCGAGCTCGCCCGCATGGCATACATGGCGCGCACGCCGCTGTCGGCAACCGGCTTCTACGCGACACCGAAGATCCACTACGACCGCAGGACGCTGTCCGGGCGGCCGTTCTACTATTTCGCGTATGGCGCGGCGGTCGCCGAGGTCGCGATCGACACGCTGACGGGCGAGCACCGGCTCCTGGGCGTCGACATCCTGCACGACGTGGGAACCTCCCTCAACCCGGCCATCGACCGCGGGCAGATCGAAGGCGGCTTCATCCAGGGCTGGGGCTGGCTCGCGATGGAAGAGCTGTGGTGGAACGCAGGCGGCGAGCTGAAGACGCACGCGCCGTCGACCTACAAGATCCCGACCGCGCACGACGTTCCGGAGCGCTTCAACGTGGCGTTCTTCGGAGAACCCAACCGCGAGGACACCATTCACCGTTCGAAGGCGGTCGGCGAGCCGCCGTTCATGCTCGCGCTGGCGGGGTTCCACGCGTTGCGGGATGCGGTCGCGAGTGTCGCCGACTACGCGCTTGCGCCACGGCTCGATGCGCCCGCGACGGACGAGCGCATCCTCGCCGCAGTCGACGACCTGCGCGCCCGCGCGGCCCTGCATGGCTGACTGGGTGGCCGAACTCGCGGCACGCCTGGGGCGGGACGGCCGCGCCGTGCTCGTGACGATCGCGCACGCGTCCGGCTCGACGCCACGCGCGGCCGGCACCGCGATGATCGTGGCGGAGCACGCGACGTTCGGAACGATCGGCGGCGGCCATCTCGAATTCGAGGCCATCCGCATCGCGCGCGATGCGCTGACGCATGCGTCGGTCCCCGCGGCGTGGCTCGTCCGCTTTCCGCTGGCCGCGCGCCTCGGGCAATGCTGCGGCGGCGTCGCGACGCTCGCGTTCGCCGCCGTCGATGCGCGCGCACACCCGTGGCTCGACGCGGCCGCGGCGTGCGCGCGCAGCACGACACCCTTCGCGCTCATCACGCGGGTGGGCGGGCCGGACGACGGTTCCGCGCATCTCGTCGTCACTGCCGACCATGCGGCCGGCTCGCTTGGCGATCCCGCGCTCGATTCCGCCGCCATCGCGCTCGCGCGGCCGAGGCTCGACGACGCGCGCGAGGACGCCGTGCTCGTCAACGCGCCGGCCGGCGGCGACTGCACGCTGCTCGTGCACGTCGTGCCGCCCGGCGACTTCGCGGTGCTGGTGTTCGGCAACGGGCACGTCGGCAGCGCGCTCGTGCAGGTGCTGGGCGCGCTGCCGGCGAAGGTCCGCTGGATCGACAGCCGCGACACGGCGTTTCCGGCCGCGATCCCCGCCAACACGGAGGTCGTCACGACCGACGCGCCGGTCGACGAGATCGCCGGCGCACGGCGCGGCGCATTCGTCGTCGTGACGACGCACAGCCATGCGCTCGACTACGAAATCGTGGCGGCGGCGCTCGCACGCACGGATTGGCGCTACCTCGGCCTCATCGGCTCGCGCGCGAAGCGCGCTCAGTTCGAGAAGCGCTGGACCGCCCGCGGCGGCGCGGCCGCCGACTTCGCCCGCGTCACGTGCCCGATCGGCGCCGGCGGCGGCTTCGCGATCCGCAGCAAGGAGCCGGGCGCCATCGCAGTCGCGGTCGCGGCGGAGATCCTCGCACTGCGCGAAAATGGGGTCAGGCTCGATCTTTCGTTCGGAGCCTCCCGGCCTGAAAAAGGGGTCAGGCTCGATTTTTCGTTCGGAGCCTCCCGGCCTTGCATCGACCTACCCACGAAAAATCGAACCTGACCCCTTTTTCCCTTTTTCGCCATGCCTCCTCGCCTCCAGCTCACCGGTATCACGAAGGTCTATCCGAGCGTCGTCGCCAACGCGGGCATCGACCTCTCGGTGCTCCCCGGCGAAATCCACGCGGTGCTGGGCGAGAACGGCGCGGGCAAGTCGACGCTGATGAAGATCATCTACGGCGCGGTGAAGCCCGACGCCGGGACGATCGCGTGGGAAGGCAAGCCGGTCGTCATCGCGAATCCGGCGCGTGCGCGAAGACTGGGCATCGGGATGGTCTTCCAGCACTTCTCGCTCTTCGAGACGCTGACGGTCGCCGACAACATTGCGCTCGCACTGGAGGGCGACCGCGCGGGCGGTGATCTTCCTGCGCGCATCCGCGACGTGTCGGCGAAATACGGGCTCCCGCTCGACCCCGACCGCTACGTGCACACGATGTCGGTCGGCGAGCGGCAGCGCGTCGAGATCGTGCGCTGCCTGCTGCAGGACCCGCGCCTGCTGATCATGGACGAGCCCACGTCGGTGCTGACGCCGCAGGCGGTCGAGAAGCTCTTCGAGACGCTGCGGCGCCTGGCGGACGAAGGCTGCAGCATCCTCTACATCAGCCACAAGCTCGACGAGATCCGCGCGCTGTGCCACAAGGCGACCGTGCTGCGCGCGGGCAAGGTCACCGGCGAATGCGACCCGCGCCGCGAATCGTCGTCGTCGCTCGCGCGCATGATGATCGGCGGCGACCTCCCGCATCCGCAGCATCGCGACGCGCAGACGGGCGCGGACGCGCTCGTCGTCCGCGACCTCTCGCTGCCGGCCGACGACCCGTTCGGCACGTCGCTCGCCGGCATCAACCTGACCGTGCGCGCGGGCGAGATCGTCGGCATCGCGGGCGTATCGGGCAACGGCCAGAAGGAGCTGATGGCGGCGCTGTCGGGCGAGCGCACGCTCGCGGACCCGGGCACGGTGACGATCCTCGGCACCGCCGCGGGCCGCCTCGACGCGGCGCAGCGGCGCGCGCTCGGCTTCGCGTTCGTGCCCGAGGAACGGCTGGGCCGCGGCGCGGTGCCGGAGATGTCGCTCGCCGACAACGCGCTGCTGACCTCCTACCGCAAAGGCATGGTCGCGCGCGGCTTCGTGCGCGCCGACGTGGTTCGCGCCTACGCGGTCGAGACGATCCGCGCGTACGGCGTGAAGGCGGGAGGCCCGGACGCGGTCGCACGCAGCCTGTCGGGCGGCAACCTGCAGAAGTACATCGTGGGCCGCGAGATCCGCCAGCAGCCGAAGCTCATGATCGCCGCGCAGCCCACATGGGGCGTGGACGTCGGCGCGGCCGCGCAGATCAGGCAGGCGCTGCTCGACCTGCGCGACAGCGGCGTCGCGGTGCTCGTCGTGTCGGAGGAACTGGACGAGCTCTTCGAGATCTGCGACCGGCTCGCGGTGATCGCGCAGGGCCGGCTGTCCGACCCCAAGCCGGTGGACGAAACCAACGCCGAGGAAATCGGCCTGCTGATGTCCGGGTCGTTCATCCATGCGGGCGGCGAACGTCACCGCGCGTTCTCGCCTGCCGGCGTGATCAAATGAGGATTGCGGAAATGAAGTTCGGCGCCCGCAAGACAACATCGTCCCCGCTTGCGCGAGGACGACGATGCTCCGTAGCGACGCGCCGCGGGCTCCCTCGGTGATCGCCCGATGACCCGCCTGCGACTCGAAGCGCGTCCCGAGCCCTCCCGCCTCGCGGGCTGGCTCTCCCCGATCGTCGCGACCGCCGCGGTGCTCGTCATCGGTTTCGTGCTGTTCAGCGCGATGGGCAAGGATCCGTGGCGGGCGCTCTACGTGTTCTTCATCGAGCCGGTCGACACGCTCTACGACATCGGCGAGCTGCTGCTGAAGGCGAGCCCCATCATGCTCTGCGCGGTGGGACTCGCCGTCGGCTATCGCGCCAACGTGTGGAACATCGGCGCGGAAGGCCAGCTCATCATGGGCGCGATCTTCGGCGGCGGCGTCGCGCTCGCGTTCCACGGCTCGGAGTCGCGGCTGGTGCTGCCGTTGATGCTGCTGGCGGGCATGGTCGGCGGCATGCTGTGGGCGGCGATTCCGGCGTTCCTGCGCACGCGCTACAACGCGAACGAGATCCTCGTTTCGCTGATGCTGGTTTACGTCGCGTCGCTCGTCCTGTCGCTGCTCGTGCACGACGCGTGGCGGGACCCGGAAGGCTTCAACTTCCCGCAGTCGAAGATGTTCGCCGACAGCGCGCTCCTGCCCAACCTGCTCGCGGAGACGCGGCTGAACATCGGACTGCTGCTGGCGCTCGCCGCCGTGGCCGCGGGCTGGTTCTTCCTGCGCAAGAGCCTGGCCGGATTCCAGATGCGCGTCGCGGGCCTCGCCCCAGCCGCGGCGAACTACGCAGGCATCTCGTCTTCGCGCACCGTGTGGCTCGGCATGCTGATCGGCGGCGCGTGCGCGGGCGTCGCCGGCGTCGGCGAGGTCGCCGGCCCCATCGGGCAGCTGCTGCCGATCATCTCGCCCGGCTATGGCTTCGCCGCGATCATCGTCGCGTTCGTCGGGCGCCTGCACCCGGTGGGCATCGTGTTCGCGAGCCTGCTCATGTCGCTGCTCTACCTGGGCGGCGAAGCCGCGCAGATGCAGCTCGCGCTGCCATCGTCCGTCACCGGCCTCTTCCAGGGGACGCTGCTGCTGTTCCTGCTGGCGTCCGACGTGTTCATCCACTACCGGCTGCGCGTCGTGCGCACGGCCGCGCCCGCGCCGAAGGCCGCGTAGTGGACACCGCGGCACAGCTCCTCGTCCTCACGCTTGCCGCCGGCACGCCGCTCGTCTACGCGGCGCTCGGCGAGCTCGTCACGGAGAAGTCCGGCGTGCTGAACCTGGGCGTCGAGGGCATGATGCTCGTCGGCGCCATCGTCGCGTTCATCGTCGCGGCGACCACGAAATCGCCGTGGCTGGGCGTGGGCGCGGGGATGCTCGCCGGCGCGGCGCTCTCCGTGCTGTTCGCGGTCGTCACGCTCACGCTGCAGGCGAACCAGGTGGCCTCGGGGCTCGCGCTGTCGCTCTTCGGCGTCGGGCTCTCCGCGTTCGTCGGCCTCGACTACGTGAGCGTGGTGATCGAGCCGATCCGGCCGCTCGCGATCAGCGGGCTCTCCGACCTGCCGGTGATCGGCAAGCTGCTGTTCGGCCACAATCCGCTCGTCTACCTGTCGCTTGCGTTGTTCGCCGCGCTCCAGTGGTTTCTCCACCGCACGCGCGCGGGCCTCATCCTGCGCGCGGTCGGCGAGTCGCCGCAATCCGCGCACGCGATCGGCTATCCCGTCGTGCGCATCCGCTATCTCGCCGTGCTGTTCGGCGGCGCGTGCGCGGGCCTCGGCGGCGCGTACCTGTCGCTGGCGTACAACCCGTCGTGGACCGAAGGCATGACCGCCGGCCGCGGCTGGATCGCGCTCGCGCTGGTCGTGTTCGCGACGTGGAAGCCGTGGCGCGTGCTCGCCGGCGCCTACCTCTTCGGCGGCGTGACGCTCGCGCAGTTCCAGGCGCAGGCGCTGGGCGTCGAGCTCCCCGCGCAGTACCTGTCGATGCTGCCGTACGTCGCGACGATCGTCGTGCTCGCGATCATTTCGCGCGACGCGGCGACGATCAAGCTGAACGCGCCCGCGTCGCTCGGCAAGCCGTTCCATCCCGATGGCTGAAAGGCGCTCATAAAGAGGCGCAGAGGCACGGAGAGAAGCACGTCCCTCTCGGCGCCTCTACGCCTCTTTGTGAAACGGTTTTCCAGTAGAATTATGCGTTTGCCCGCGGCACCCCGCCGAACCAGGAGACCCGCATGAACCGCACCACCCGCAGAATCGCGCTGGCGGCGATGGCCGCTGGCGCCGCCGCGATTGCCCTGCCCGCCGCCGCGCAGCCCAAGGCCGGCGAGCCGCTCAAGATCGGCTTCGTCTACGTGAGCCCCATCGGCGACGCCGGCTGGACGTTCCAGCACGACACCGGCCGCAAGGAGATGGAGAAGGCGCTCGGCGGCAAGGTCACGTCCAAGTACATCGAAAGCGTGCCCGAGGGCGCGGACGCCGAGCGCGTGATCCGCGAGCTGGCCTCGACCGGCCACAACCTTATCTTCACGACGTCGTTCGGCTACATGAACCCGACGATCAAGGTCGCGGGCACGTTCCCGAAGGTCAACTTCGAGCACGCGACCGGCTACAAGACTTCGAAGAACGTCGGCATCTACAACGCGCGCTTCTACGAGGGCCGCTACCTCGCCGGCATCGTGGCGGGCAAGATGTCGAAAACCGGCGTGGCGGGCTACGTCGCCGCGTTCCCGATTCCCGAGGTCGTGA
>Ga0209253_10004246_pt1 | contig 12518 bp, 11 predicted proteins | sample FrelakmetBRP12BR_FD_187145 | JGI IMG/M metagenome (GOLD analysis project Ga0209253, IMG submission 187145) | Freshwater lake sediment microbial communities from the University of Notre Dame, USA, for methane emissions studies - BRP12 BR (SPAdes)... | ecosystem: Environmental > Aquatic >...
TAATGATGATGCCCGCCAACGCTTGGCCTCTCTCGCAGATGCCTTTCTGATGCATAATCGCGACATTCATATGCGTTGCGATGATTCCGTTGTGCGGGTTCTTGATGAGCATGGCACAGAAATAAACGGGATGAATAATGGTGAAATCGATCGCCCGCCCTATTTCCTTCGCAGAAGCCGCGGATATGCACCCGACCCCATCCAGCTTCCTTTTAAGCTTCCTTCGATTCTTGCAACTGGTCCGGAATTAAAGAACACATTCTGTCTCACGCGCCAGCACTATGCTTTCATCAGCCATCACATCGGAGATATGGAAAATTATGAGACTTTACGCTCCTTTGAAGAAGGGATAATACATTTTGAACGGTTATTCCGCATACAACCTGAGGCGATCGCCTGCGACCTTCACCCAGACTATCTTTCCACTCGTTATGCTCTTCAAAGATCGCAACAAAATGACACACCATTATTCAGAGTCCAGCACCATCACGCGCATGTTGCTGCCGTTATGGCTGATAATGGGTTGGATGGCACCCATCCAGTCATTGGATTGGCTTTTGATGGCACCGGATTAGGCGATGACGGGGCTATCTGGGGCGGCGAATTCCTCATAGCAGATTATGCCAAATACCAACGCCCATACCACCTTGCGTATTTTCCGCTGCCCAGCGGAGATGCGGCGATAAAACGACCAGCTCGCACAGCCCTGGCACTACTCTGGTCTTTGGGCTTGGAATGGGACGATTACCTGGCTCCTGTCCAGGATTTTTGTTTTGAAGAGCGCCAGGCTCTGCGTATACAACTCGAGAGAGGCTTCAATACACCGCAGACCTCAAGCTTGGGACGCTTGTTTGATGCGGCGGCTGCCTTGGCGGGAGTTCGGCAAAAAGTCAACTATGAAGCCCAGGCTGCGATAGAGTTTGAGGCAGTAATCGACCCGCAAGAAGGGGGAGCTTACCATTTCTATATAGGGGATGGTATGGTGGAGTTCGGCGAGGCAATTCAAGGGATCTTGAATGATGTCCATTCAGGAGTTGCCATACCGCTTATTTCAGCACGTTTTCATAATGGGTTGGCTGAATTGATTCAGCGAGTGTGCCGTGAAATCCGCCGCCTGGAAAGGGTTAATGAGGTGGTTATTAGTGGCGGCGTGTGGCAAAACATGGCATTACTTGGGCGGACAATAAAAAACCTTCGCAATGAAGGTTTCAAAGTATATTTGCACCATCAAGTTCCTACGAACGATGGGGGAATTTCGTTGGGTCAGGTGATGGTCGGGGCGGCCATGTTTGATGGATAGTTTCTTATTTACCTCTTTGTTTCACGATCCATTTCGCGTTCCGCATCTCTTCGAGCGATGGCCTCACGTTTATCGTGGAGTTTCTTGCCTTTGGCTATGGCGATTTCCAGCTTGGCGCGACCATTTTTCAGATAGATCCGAATTGGTACCACTGTAACGCCCTTCTGACGAACGGTATCCCACAATTCGCGAATTTCCTTGTGGTGCAGAAGCAATCGGCGTGGCCGTTTGGGGTCATGGTTGAAGCGGTTGGCTTGTATATAGGGAGCGATATGGGCTTCTATCAACCAGGCTTGGTTCTCGTCCACTCGAATGTAAGCTTCTGCAAGGCTGATTTGACCGGCACGGATGGATTTAATCTCGCTGCCTTTAAGCGCCAAACCTGCTTCGAAGCGCTCAAATAGAAAATATTCAAAACCAACCCTGCGGTTGGTGGCGACGACTTTAACATTTTCTGGCATAATGACTTGATATTACCATGAGTTTGGGTTCGAATGATAACTCTCGATCAGCCATAGAATAGGAACGATTATAATCAACGAGAATTCATTGATCAGGAGACAATCATGTATTTCGATCTACCTCTTGAAAAACTGCGCGATTACCTTCCCACTCGTACTGAGCCGGAAGATTTTGATGCATTTTGGAATGAAACTCTGAACCGGACTCGGGCTTTTCCCCTCGAAGCACGCTTTGAACCAATTGAAACCGATCTAAAGTTTCTTGATGTATTTGATGCAACATACAACGGTTATGGCGGGCAGTCAATAAAAGGGTGGTATTTAATGCCGCGCACCCATTCAACAGCGCTTGCCTGTATTGTCGAATACATTGGTTATGGTGGTGGGCGTGGTTACCCCTTGGATTGGCTGCTTTGGAGCAACCTGGGATATGCTCACTTTATCATGGATTTGCGCGGTCAAGGCAGTTCCTGGCGTGGAGGCGATACTCCCGACAACGAAATAGATGGTGGCAATCCCAAAATCCCGGGGTTTATGACGCGGGGGATACTGGATCCGCAAACTTACTATTACCGGCGTGTCTTTACTGATGCTGTCCGAGCCGTTGAAGCTGTTCGCTCAAATCCGGCTGTGGATGGTGGGCGGGTGGCTGTATTAGGTGGGAGTCAAGGTGGCGGGATTGCACTGGCAGTGGCTGGCCTCATTCCCAATTTGGCTGCGGTTATGCCGGATGTACCTTTCTTATGTCATATCCGACATGCCACAGAGATCACTGATTCTTACCCATATGCCGAGATTCAGAATTATTGTAAAGTCCATCGGGATAAGATTGAGAATGTATTTAATACACTGTCTTATTTTGATGGCGTCAATTTCGCCACGCGTGCAAAATCACCGGCTCTGTTTTCAGTTGGGTTGATGGACGAGATTTGCCCTCCATCAACTGTCTTTGCTGCCTACAATTATTACGGAGGGCCAAAAGAAATCAAGATTTGGCCGTATAACCACCATGAAGGAGGCGAAACTCTTCAGAGTGTTGCGCGAGCAAACTTCCTGAATAAATTGTGGGCATAAGGTTTTTTCCAGTCTCTTTCCTTCCAAATCATGAAACGATTTTTAATCTATCTGATATTTTTGGTAATCTGCTTGTCCGCCTGCCAAACAGCAACAGAACAGGCCGGAAGTGGCATCCGTGTTTTGGCAGTAGAATCCTTTCTGGCGGATATTACCCAGAATATTGCTGGCGACCGGTTGAAAGTTGAATCGCTGATCCCGGTGGCTGCAGACCCGCATGCATACCAGCCTTCTCCTCAGGATGTGGTAAAGATCTCTAGTGCAGATATATTGATCATTAACGGCGCCAACCTTGAAGCTTTCATTTTTCCACTTTTACAGAACGCGGGTGTGCGCAGATTGGAAATCCAAGCCTCCGCCGGATTGACTCCACTCCCGGACCCTTCAGGGCAGAATCCAGAGGGGGACCCTCATTTTTGGCTCGATCCGAACAACGTTATAAAATACATTGAAAATATTCGCGATGGCCTTTCGCAGGTAGATCCAGCCGGTGCTTCATATTACGCTACAAATTCTCAGAACTATATTGCATTCCTACGCAGCCTGGATACATGGATTGAATCCCAAGTTCATGATGTCCCTCAAGCACACCGCCTACTGGTGACAAATCACGAAACCCTGGGCTATTTTGCAAACCGGTATGGATTCCGTGTTGTCGGGGCAATCCTCCCAAGCATCACCAGCGGTTCGGCTCCCTCGGCACAAGAATTGGCTGCCCTAATCACCCAGATCCGCTCAAGCGGGGCACCGGCCATTTTTCTGGAGACCGGTACTAACCCGCAACTGGCTCTTCAAATCGCTTCCGAGACAGGTACAAAGGTAGTTTCGGATCTATATACGCACAGCTTGAGCGCGCCTGGAGGACCAGCGGCGACTTATATTGAGATGATGAGGCATGATGTTATTACGATCGTCGAGGCGCTCAAATGACTTTTTCCGCCTTTTCGAAACATTACCCGCATGTTTTGCACAACCCAGATTCTCCCATTCTTGAGGTCGATAAGTTGACTGTGCGCTATGGCGAACAGTCTGCACTTGAAAATATTTCTTTTCATCTGCATGCCGGAGAAAGAGTGGCAGTAGTTGGTCCAAATGGGGCCGGGAAAAGTACTCTCTTTAAGGTGGTGGCGGGAGTGCTGCCTGCTACATCAGGCGAGGTGAAAATTTCCGGCCATGGTCCTAATGGTCACATATGTATCGCATATGTACCCCAACGCAGCCAGGTGGATTGGCGTTTTCCGGCCAATGTAGCCGATGTGGTCATGATGGGGCGAATCGGTCAGATAGGATTCTTCAGATGGCCGAGCCGTTCAGATTGGTCCGCCGTCCATGCCGCTTTGGAAGTGGTCGACATGAATTCGCTGGCAAACCGTCAGATCGGGGAACTCTCGGGAGGGCAACAACAGAGAACCTTCCTGGCACGTGCATTGGCGCAGGAGGCTGAACTTGTTCTTATGGATGAACCGTTAAATGGTCTTGATTTACCTTCGCAGGAATCAATTTTGGTTCTACTGGAAAAACTACGACAGCAAAAGATCACTGTGATGGTTGCTACACATGACCTTGGACAGGCTGCCAGCCATTTTGAACGGGTCCTGTTGTTAAACGGCCGCCTAATCCGTTTTGGACCTCCCCTGGAGGTGCTTACCAGTGAGAACTTGTTGCTGGCGTATCGTGGTCATGCCCAAGTAATCCAGAATTTTGACGGAACGACGACCCTGGCGGATTCTTGCTGTACTGGGGAAGAAGAAAATGAATAGCCTGTTCAATTTTTTATTCTCACCATTCTCCTACGATTTCATGCTGCGTGGTTTGGTGGCATCGGTCATTGTTGGGGTGGTGTGCGCCGTGGTGGGCGTCTACGTCGTGCTGCGCGGGATGGCCTTTTTAGGTGACGCGCTGGCGCATGCCGTACTACCAGGCGTAGCGCTCGGCTATTTACTCAACGGGGGTGGCCGTGAGATCCTTTTCTGGTGGGCACTTGGGGCGGCCGTGTTGGTGGCACTGGCAGTGGGACGAATCTCAAGACACGCGGCGATCCGCGAAGATACCGCAATAGGCATTCTTTTTGCCAGCATGTTTGCGCTTGGCATAGCCTTGATTTCCACTGCCCGCAGTTATACCGTTGATTTGAGTCATTTTCTTTTCGGGGATGTTCTGGGCGTATCTTCGCATGACCTGACACTGACTGCCATTTTCGGCGCGGTCATTTTGCTGGTGATATTTTTCTTTTATAAGGAATTCCTGGTTTTATCTTTTGATCCGATCCTTTCGGCCACCTTGCGTCTTCCTGCCAATTTACTAAATAACACCTTGCTCGTGTTGATGGCCATGACGGTTTCAGTTGCCATGCAAACAGTCGGGGTAGCATTGATGGTGGCAATGTTGGTCACTCCGGCGGCTACTGCTACGTTGCTAACCCGGCGGTTGTGGCATGGGATGCTCGTCTCGGCAGCGATTGGTGCGCTCTCGGCAGTTATAGGGCTGTACCTAAGTTACTATTTTAACATTGTCTCTGGATCGGCGATCGTCCTGACAGCCACAGCCATTTTTCTGATGGTATTCCTCTTCCAACCCAGACGAGGTGTATTGTGGAAGAGAAGGTAATTCTGTTCCCCCGATTTTCCTTACAGAGTACTGCGTAAAAAACCGAACCAAAATTCTGTTATTTTCGAGAACTTCGGTACAGGAAAATTCGTTTCTTTATGCAAGAAGCAGTAATAATCATCTCTCTGTCCTTTCTAATAACTTTTGTCTCATGTACGACTTCCAGCCCAACCATTTCTGAGCCTTCCATTGGGCCAACCATCACTGCTGATCCGAACGCAACTTCCTCTCAGACCCCTTTTGGTCCCCTTCAAGATTTACAAAGCATTCCTGCGGCAACCCCTTTGTCGCCATTAGCACCTATTACTCCTGGGGCGGTTATAACGCCCATCCCGATATCATTGTCTGTTCCATCGAATTATTACCTGTCCGTCTTGCTGGACCTTGCTAAACATACTGTATCTGTGGATGAAACCATTTCTTACTTGAATTCAACCGGTGAAACCCTATATGGACTCTTATTGGCGGTAGAACCAAATTTGTGGAAGGATTGCTTTATACAAGGTCAAATAATCATCAATGGTCTGGTTGTTGATGGGGTATCTTTGGATGGCGATCGTCTATTTATTCCGTTGATCAATCCACTCATGAATGGCGAGACCCTGAGCCTGTTCCAGCATTTCGACCTGCGTCTTCCGCCAGCCGATCGATATCACATCTTTGGATATAACGACTACCAGACTAATCTGGTGGATTGGTATCCCTTCATAGTTCCGTATGTTCCCGGTCAAGGTTGGCTGTTGCACCCTATTGCGCAGGTGGGTGAGCACCTGGTCTATGACCTGAAAATAATGGATGTTACTCTCCGGTTGAACGACACAAAGAGACCAGTGGTCATCGCAACCAGTGCACCAGCGGAATTGATTTCCGATGGATTGCAATATCATCTTGAGAAAGCACGTTCTTTTGCCTTTTCCGCCAGCGAAGAATTTCAAACCGAATCAACTACTGTGAATGGGGTGGTAGTAACCAGTTATTTTTATGAAAGTGAAGATTCTCAAGGCCATACTGTTCTGGCTGAAGTCACCAAAGCCCTGATAACATATGGTATGCTCTTCGGACCTGATCTTTATCCAAGCTTAAGCGTAGTTGAATCACCGTTTTTTGATGGCATGGAATATGATGGGCTGTTCTTCTTGAGTCGTGATTATTATGCCGCCGAGAACGGGACCGTACTCAATAATTTGATTGACATCGCCGTACACGAGACAGCGCACCAATGGTGGTATGGATCAGTAGGAAATGACCAGGCCCTGGAGCCATGGCTGGATGAAGCGCTTGCAACATATAGCGAAAGACTTTTCTATGAACGAAACTACCCAGATGTGGCCGCGTGGCAAGCTTTCCGAATCGATGCCTATGCTCCCAGTGGATGGGTGGATACAGATCAATTTCAATTTTGCCTACAATCCTTATTGCGCCTATAACGACCGCTGGTCGTGCCCGCTACCGTCGCGCGCTAACCGGTTGGCGGTAAGGATCGAAGCTGGCGAAAAGAAATTCCATAATTAGCGGCCATGAGGCTTTATTTCATCCGTCACGGTGAAAGCGAGTCGAATACCCTGGGGAAAATTTCCAACTGCAATCTGCCCAATGCATTGACTGAGATGGAGCAGCGCCAGGTGTTTTCGCTGGTGGAAAAACCGCATGGAAAACGAAAATCTATTTGCCGCATCTTTACCAGCCCAATTCTTCGGGCACGTGAGACGGTAGAGATTTTAACCGCCAGACTTAGTTTACCTGTGGAATGCGCGCAGGCGCTGCGCGAACCAGATTGCGGTATCCTGGAAGGCCGTGGCGACAAAGTTGCCTGGATGGAGCATAATTTCTGGAAGAATAACTGGTTACGAGGTCGCGAGCATGATCGGGGACCAGAGGGCGGTGAAACATATAATGATGTTCGCAAACGTTTTACCGAATTCATTGAATACTTGATAGCTAATCATGGCGAAACGGACACCCAAACCGGATTACTATTAGTAACGCATGGGGAATTGCTCCTGCTTGCTCTGCCAGGTTTATTTCCCTGCCTGGATGTACTTATATTCTCGAACACAGATTGGGATATACCGTTTTAACCGCAATAGAATCGCAGAATGAAAAGTTTTCTTGCCTGTAGTGAGAGCAAGGTATTCGTTCCTCGGAACGAAAAAGGAACGAATGGAATTTGATCATATATTGAGCAGCAATGGGGATAGGGGGATTATGGGTCGATTTCTTTGCATATGAGTGCTTCAATCCTGAAGTGTCGAAACCTGGTATGGAAAACCTTTTGTGGTCGTCTTATACACAATAATAATAGAACAAATGACCTATTTTGTCAAGGGTAATGCAAATAATTGCTCGGCTTTTAAATCCTCAGCCAGGTGATAGATTTCTTCCGCAGTCAAATGAGACTGCAAAGGGTGATAGTTTTCCTGGACCCACTTTCGTAGCGGATCGGTCCATTTAATTAGGGTGCGCGCATCCGAGGGGTAGTGGCTGGAACGTGCACCTATGTTAATCCAAGGAAAGTTATCAAGCGCATCACTCCATTGTTGAAAAGGTACCATGTCCGGCGTGAGCGAGAAAGTCGCCAGCGGAGAAAAGAAGACCGGTTTGCCCGCCGGGAAACGTTTACTCATTTTTATCAGATATTCCAAACTGTCCTGCGTGTTGAAGATCAACCATAATGGCAAGAGTCCGGCCAGGAAAGCCGAAGTTGCATCAAACTGACTGAACATTTCGACCAACACACCGGCCGGTTCGCGAGCATCTTTTTCCAACAATTTTTTAGCCGAGCTGAATGCAAGCCTTGAGAAGTCATTCGGGTGAGGAAGATTTATACGAACGAAACGGTATCCCTCGGAATGACAAAATGTCTCTAGTTTTTCGGCCAGGCCGGGCTCAGAACCCCATTCCGACTCCGGTCCCTCTTCCAATGGATAATCCCTTAATTTCCAATCTGTGAATTTCAACCCTGAGCGATACGCATATGTACGCAAAGTTTGGCTGCCTTCCAGGAATTCATATGCTGAAATTCCACCCCAGCCTCCGACCTGGAAAACGCTTCTCGGCCCAAGCCGGTAGCGCAGCCAAGAAGCCCCACCTTCGAGGAATACGACCGCACCTCCTGGCTCCAGGCGTGATTTAATAAATTCAGAATACGCTGGTGCCAAATCCAGTAACTTAAAACGCAAGTGATTGACGTAACGAGTTAACCAGCCATCATGGACAGGGTCGAAATGTTGTATGGTCATTAAACCTGGGTTCTCGTCAGTGATACGCAAGGCTGCGCTAAGGGATCGTTGCAGATATTCTTCCACGTTGCCGTACTTTGAGCCGCCTCTGAGGGTGACGACAAAGGCTTGGGGCAGGAATGGTCCGTTCAAGGCGAGGGAAATATAAGTAGTCGCGCCGCCCAGTGCCGCCCCGATCGTAATAGCGGGGAAAGATCCAGTCAATTGCGCATAGTCATTCATACGAGTCTGCAATAGTTCATTAATTGTGAATCCATCCAAGATACTGGGCAGCAATCCAGAAATGGATTGGAAGCGGCTGATGACAAAGCGTGCCGCTCCTTGCGGTAATGCGCCCAGGCCTGTGAGCAATATTTTCTGCCAGGGTGGGAATTCAAGGTTATTGCAGAATTCGCCGCGCAGACCGCTGGCAACGGCACGCGTAACAATGGGGGATGAGCTTTCGATGGATTCGATGGATTTCATAAGGAACCAAGCGAGTATAATCATTTATATCATTTTTAGAAAGGAGTGCAGAATGTTGTGGGTCACCCGTTCGCACGTCCATGTAGACCGCGTAGCCTGCCCTTGGTTGATCACCCGATTTGTTGATAACCAAGCAGAATTCCTTTTCGTACCCGCCAACCGGGTTGAACAAGTCGTAAAGAAAACTGGTGCAATCCCTTTTGATGCACCCGGTGTGGAGCTTGGCCTTAATAACGATCGCTGCTCATTTGAATCCATTATCAATAAATATGAATTGAAAGAGCCTGGTCTCCTGCGCCTGGCACAAATCGTGCATGCAGCAGACGTCAAAGCAGATATTGACAAGGATCCGATTGCGCGCGGCCTGGAAGCGGTTGCCACTGGCTACAGCTTGCGCTTCCCCGAAGATGGAGAAAACCTGACTGCGCAGTTCGAGGTTTATGATTCGCTTTATGCTTGGTGTCGGCTGAGTGTGGCGCAGGGAGAGAGGTAATATTTGTCATATTCTGTGAGGCATGATGTCGCGCTCCTATTTTCAACGCGCATAATCCGCTTGTTTTGTTATGGATTCCTTTCGGTTGTATTGGCGCTTTATCTCATCCAGATCGGATTGAATGAAAAAACCATAGGTCTGATATTCTCCCTTACATTGGCTGGTGACGCCGGAATATCGCTTTGGTTGACCACCTCCGCGGATAGATTCGGTCGAAGACGGATACTTATCGTTGGAGCAATATTAATGATAGGAGCTGGTACTCTATTTATCCTGACCCGCAATCCGATCCTTCTGGCTATGGCATCAATTATCGGCGTTATCAGTCCGAGCGGGAATGAGATAGGCCCATTCCTTTCTGTTGAGCAAGCCTCGCTTACCCAATCGATCTCCAATGAAAAACGCACGCAGATTTTTGCTTGGTATGCACTCGCAGGCTCTTTAGCCACGGCAACCGGAGCACTCACGGCCGGTTGGCTCGCACAAGGCCTGCAACAGGGCGGATTCTCAGCGTACAATGCTTATCGAGTCGTATTGGCCGGTTATGCTCTGGGTGGATTGATTCTGATTGCCTTGTATCTCAGACTTTCGAAAGCTGTGGAGGTTAAGACACAGGTTAAAACCGGTCAACAGCTCTTTCTGGGATTACATCGTTCAAGGTCCGTGGTGTTAAGACTCAGCGGTCTATTCGCCATCGATGCATTTGCCGGGGCTTTACTCGTCCAAAGCCTGCTTGCATACTGGTTTCACGTTAGATTTGGGGTGGATACTGGCATTTTGGGAAGCATATTCTTCGGCGCGAATATCCTGGCGGGCATATCAGCGCTTCTGGCTGCTCGGATTGCCCGCCGCTTTGGACTCATCAATACCATGGTCTTTACACATATTCCATCGAACATTTTCCTTATTCTCGTTCCGCTTATGCCGAACCTACCCCTGGCGATAGGGATGTTGCTGGCACGTTTTAGTATTTCTCAAATGGATGTACCGACTCGCCAATCCTATACCATGGCCGTAGTTGCGCCAGATGAGCGGTCGGCAGCATCAGGCGTGACGACAATCGCACGTTCGGTTGGAGCAGCTCTATCGCCTTCGTTGGCCGGCATGTTGATGGCAGTTCCGGTACTTTTCAATGTCCCATTTTTCCTTTCAGGCGGTCTGAAAATTATATATGATTTATTGTTATATAATTCCTTTCGCAACCAAAGACCGCCGGAAGAAAGCAAACAGAGGTGACCATGGATATTTCCCTTGCCCTTGGTGGGGGTGGATCACGCGGTTATGCCCATATTGGAGTATTGCGCTGTTTATTGGCTGAGGGGTTCCGAATCCGTGCGATTGCGGGGACGAGTGCGGGAGGAATTATTGCAGCTGTTTATGCGGCCGGCTATTCACCTGATGTAATGGAAGAAATGTTTTCCAAGATCGACCAGTCCAAATTGTTTACACGTTCTCCAGAAGAAGGCCCCGGTTTATTGGGTCTTTCCGGAGCAAGTAAAGTACTTCAAGAGTTTTTTGGTGAAAAAACATTTGCTGATCTTTCCATTCCGTGTGCTGTTGTAGCTGTGGATCTCAAGGCAGGCAAGGAAGTTCACTTGCATGAGGGGAAGGTGGTGGATGCGATTCTTGCTACTGTTGCCGTGCCAGGTGTTTTTCCTCCAAAACAGTGTAGGGACACATATTTAGTGGATGGTGCTGTACTCAACCCGGTGCCGGTGTCCGTTGCCCGAGCCATGGCAGAGACTCTTCCGGTGGTGGCGGTGATTCTAGATGGCATGGCTGAATCCAGAGGGGGATTGAACAGCCTTCCATTGCATGTACCGGTACCAGCACGCCTGGTAGAACGTCTCACGCGCACGCGCGTTGCCCAGGCATTCGAAATTTTCCTGCAATCCGTCGATGCAGGCAGCCGGCAGTTGGCAGAGTTGCGCCTTAAGACTGACCATCCTGAAGTGGTCATTCGTCCGGATGTGAGCGGAATCGGCTTGCTCGATAAAGTGGAAATCTCCAAGATCATCCGCATGGGCGAATTAGCAACAGAAGCGGTTCTGCCAGAATTGCGACGAGCAGTCGGCTGGACGAATCGTTTACGCCGGAGGGTGTTTCCCCGACAGTGATCTTCCAAAATCCATTTCCCATAGAAGAATATTGGTAGAAATGTCTCGTGACTTACGAAAATATGCCCGCCAGACGAATATACGATTGATGGTTGGGGCGTTGGTGTTGCTTTTTATCATCGGAGATGGTCTGATCTATTTCTTTTATGGGGGAAGTGCAGCACTGACAGGGATTCTTTGTTTATTAGTTGCGATGGTTCCCGTAGCGTTGATATTGCTAATTCTTTTGCTTATGGATTGGATTCGAAAACGTGCCGACCGCAACTGAACCCCAACTTTATCAATTTCATGATTGGGTTTTTCGTTTTCAAGCCGCCCAAGCAAAACCCAGTCGGTTGCTCATCGTTATGCACGGCTGGATGGGGGACGAAAATTCGATGTGGGTTCTTTTAAGTAAACTTTCGTCCCATTATGCCATCCTTGCGCCCCGCGGACCACAACCAGTACCGCAGGGTGGTTATTCCTGGCGGGAGATCAGACCCAACACCTGGGGAAATGCATCTCTTGATGATCTAAGCCCATCGGCGGAGGGGTTGCTTGCATTTGTGGATGAATGGTCAACATCTGCCGGCGTAGATGCCAGCCAATTTGATGTGATGGGATTTAGCCAGGGTGTGGCAATGACCATCACTTTGGCCTTACTTCATCCGGAGCGGGTCCGGAGATTGGTGGTTCTCTCGGGATTCATGCCTGAGAACAGCGAATTTTGTTTGAGTCATGACAGATTATCTGGGAAGCCTGTTTTTCTTTCCCACGGAAGGC
>Ga0209253_10004247_pt1 | contig 12514 bp, 9 predicted proteins | sample FrelakmetBRP12BR_FD_187145 | JGI IMG/M metagenome (GOLD analysis project Ga0209253, IMG submission 187145) | Freshwater lake sediment microbial communities from the University of Notre Dame, USA, for methane emissions studies - BRP12 BR (SPAdes)... | ecosystem: Environmental > Aquatic >...
GGTGCGGCTGTGGGACCAGCGAGCCGGAAAGGGAACCGCCACCGCGCGTGTCCCGGCGCGCGACACGACGGGGCGCGCGGGGTGGAGCGCGAGCGGACCCGCGCCCGAGGCGCCGGAGCTCTCCCGCGTTCGCGCCGACGTGCTAACGGTCGCGCCCGAAACAGTGCTGGCGCCCGCCCTGGCCCACGCGTTTCTGGCGCGGGGGAGGCGACGGGGTGCCTAGCACCGCCTCCCTGCTGCTGGTCGCGAGCCTGCTCCAGATCCCTTTCGGGTCCTCCTTGGACGTGCGCCTGCAGCCGTCACCATCCGCGCCGGCAGCGGGCGCCGTGATCGGCGACTTCCTCGTGGTCAGAGGGCCACGGCCCACGGAAGACGGGGCTACAGTCGTGACGCTCCGACCGCTGGCGCTGGGGGTTCTCGGCGTGCCGCTGCCCGGGGCGCAACCGGCCACGGTCGAGGTTCGGCCCACCCTTGCCCCCGAGGCCGAGCCGCGGCCGCTCCTCGTCCCGGAGCCCGCGCCGTTCCCCCGGGCGATCCTGGTCGCGCCCTCGGTGGTCGCGCTGCTGGTGCTGCTGGCTGTTCAGTTGCTGCGGCGTCGTTCGCGCCCCGACCCCGCGGCGGAGTTGCAGCGGATGCTGGCGCCCCTCTCCGTGCCCGACGGCTGGACCGGGGCCGATGCCGCCGACACTCTCGCGCGCGGCTGCCGCCGCTTCCTGCAGGCGGCGACCGGCGCGCCGTGCGCCGCGATGACCACCCGTGAGCTCTCGCGCCTGCTGGCCGCGAGGCTGGAGACAACCCTCGCGAAGACGTTCGGGGTTGCGTTCCTGCTCGCGGACGAGACCCGCTTCGCCGGCAGCCCCCCGTATACCGAGGACGCCGTCACCCTTGTGCGGGACGTGCTCGCCGCCGCGCCACAGGTTGCAGCTTCAACGGGAGGCCGGCAGTGAGCGGCTTCGCCTTCCCGCTCCTGCTGCCGCTCGCGGTGCTGGCGCCGGCCGCCCTCGCCTGGCTCGCGCTGGTCCGCAGGCGTCACCTCCGCGTCCCGAGCCTGGCCCCGGTGCGCCGCACCCGGGTAACTGTGGACGTGGCAACAACTCTGGCGCTCGCGGCGCTGGCCGTCGCCTGGCTGGGTGCCGCGGGGCCGCGGCGCGCATCCTTGCGCGCTGCCCCCTCCGCGGGGCGCGACCTGGTCGTCCTCCTCGACCTCTCGGCCTCGATGGGAGCGCCGGGCCGAGGGGGAAACAGTTTCGCGGCGGCCCGCCGGGCCGTGGAGCGTTTGGCCGATCTCCGACGCGATGATCGCCTCGCGCTGGTGGCGTTCGGCGGGAAGGCCGCCGTGCTCTCCCCGCTCACCCGCGACCACGCCACCCTCCTTGCGCTGGTCGCGAGCCTGGCACCGGCAACCCTCGGCCCCGAGACCGCCATCGGGGATGCCCTCGCGGTGGCCCTGGAGCAACTGCGGCACACGAAGCGAGGGTCGGGCGGCATCGTGCTCGTGAGCGACGGCGAGAACAACGCCGGTGCGCTCGATCCCGTCACGGCGGCAGCGGTGGCGGCGGACCGCGGCGTCCCGGTGAGCACCGTCGCCGTCGGGCCCGAGCCGGCCGCGGGCGCGCCGCCGCGGGTCAACGAGGCGCTGCTGCGGGAGATCGCCCGGCGCAGCGGCGGGGAGTTCGTGCGGGCCCGCGACAGGGAGGCTCTTGAAGCAGCGTTCGAGCACCTCGCGGCGCTCGAACCCAGCGCGGGTCCCACGCCCGCCCAGCGCGTCTGGAGCGACCACAGCGCCACACCCGCCCGTTGGGCCGCCGTGCTGCTCCTCGGGGCAGCCCTCGCCGAGCTCGTGAACCGGAGGGCCTGGGCATGAGCTGGGTCGAGCCGCGCTGGCTGCTCGTGGCGGTTGCGGCCCTGGCCCTGCTGCCGGCCGCCTGGGCGCTGACCCGCTGGCGCCGCCTGCAGCAGGCGCGCCTCGGAAGCGGGTCGCTCTGGCGGCGCTGGCTCGGTGGGGTGCCGGCCACGGGCGGTGGCCGTCTCGCCCTCTGGCTGCTGGCCGCCGCTGCAGCCGCGGTGGCCGCCGCCGGCCCGCGCTGGGGCCAGCCGGAGCACGTCCCGGCCGCCGCCCTCGACGTGGTGATCGCCCTCGACGTCTCGGCCTCGATGCGATGCGCCGATGTGGTGCCCAACCGGCTGGACCGGACGGTAACGGTGCTGCGCCAGACGCTGCACCGTCTGCCCGACGCCAACTGGAGCCTGGCGGTGGGCGCCGGTGATGCCCGGCCGCTGGTCCCGCTCACGCAGGACACGGAGACGCTGGACGCACGACTCTCCGACCCCAACCTCGAGCGCTCGGTCGCCCCCGGCTCCAATCTCGCGCTGCTGCTGGCCGCTGCCGGCTCCCTGCTGCCGGGCAGCGGCCCCGCGCGGGCCATCCTGCTCGCCTCCGACGGGGAGGAGCTCGAGGGCGACGCGGCCGGGGTGGCGGAGGCTCTGCGGCGGAGCGGGATCGCCATCGTGCCGCTGATCTCCGGCACCACTGCCGGGGGCCCGGTGCCGCGACCCGATGGTGGGGGCGGCGTCACCTATGCGCGGGAGGCGGGTGCCCTCGTGCGGACTCGCGCCAGGCCCGAACTGCTACAGCGTCTGGGGGGAGAGCCGAACAGCGTAGTCGTGGACGCGGCCTCCCCTGAGGCCCCGCGCGCTCTGACCGACGCGCTCGCCCGGTCCGTGCGCATCTCGGAGCGCGAGGCAGCCCCCGTCCACGCCGCACCGTTCATGCTGGCCGCCGCACTGCTCGCAACCGGGTCGTTCCTCCTCTGGCCTTGGCGGCGCGCCGCGCTGGTCGCGCTGCTGCTGCCGGTCCCGCTCGCCGCCGCGGCGAACCCGCCGGTGCCCACGCCTTCCGCCTGGCAGCGGGGGTTGCCGGGATCGGCCTCCCTGCTCGAGCGGACCGCCGCCCGAGCGGCGGCGCGCGGAGACTGGGACGAGGCCCGCCAGGCGTACGCTCAGGCCGTCGCGCTGCGGCCGGGCGATGCGGAGCTGCGGCTTGGCCTCGCCACCGTGCAGGCGCGTGAGGGAGAGACCGAAGGCGAGCGCACCCTCTCCGAGCTTGCAGCCTCGCCGCGCCTCGCCTTCCCGGCCTGGTACAACCTGGGCACGGTGCGGCTGGTGCGGAGCGACTTCGCGGGCGCAGCCGAGGCGCTGCGGCGGGCGATCGCCGCCGATCCGAGGCAACCCGACGCCTGGCACAACCTGGAGCTCGCCCTCACCGGCCTGGCGGACGAGGTCGGCAGACCGACCGCCCCGAGCGACCGCGAGAGCCGGGACCGACTGGTGGAGGCGGCCGCGCGCGCCGCCCTGCAGCCGTTGCCGGTGCGCGAGCCGTCCTCGGTGGTCAGGTCTACGGGGAGGGACTGGTGATGCGCCGCGCGCTGCCCTTCGCGGTTGTGCTCCTCACGGCGGCGGTCGTGGCCGCCGCGCCCCGGCAGCCGCACGCGCGCTTTCTCAGCGGCACCATCCCGGGCACCCTGCGCTACCAGGTCGTGCTCGAGGGCCCGGGCCCCGGCGAGATCAGCGGCGTACTCGGGGAGCTCACCAACCTCGAGGTGCTGGCGGGGCCGGTGCTCGCGCAGCAGGTCACCTGGCAAGGGAACCAGCCGATTGCGGTCACCGCGCTCACCTGGGTCATGCGCGCACGCGCGCTGGGAGGAATCGCGGTCGGCCCCACGACCGTCCGCCTCGGAGATGCAAGCGCGGTCACGAACCCGGTGCGCGGGACCGCCCTGGCGGGCGGCCGCACTGCGGGTGAGGCCACCCGCCCGGAGCTGCGGGTCGAGCTCTCCACCCCACGCCTCCTGGTGGGGGAGCCGCTGGTGGTGAGGTTTTTCGTGGAGTCGCCGGGCGAGGTCGGGGCCGAAGGCTGGGAGGTGCAGATCTCGTTCCCCGAGAGCTGGAGCGAGCGGCTGCCCTCCGACGAGGTCGCAGCCGTGGGTGTGACCCCCGAGGGGATCGCGCGGGTCGCGCTGGGCGGCTGGCTGGTGATCCCGGTACAGGCAGGCCGGTTGAAGATCCCTCCGGCAAGGGCGCGCGCGGTGGCCGCTCCGGGCGAGCGGGAGAGCGCCGCGCTCCCCGTCAGGACCGTCACCTCGCGCACGGTGGAGGCGGAAGTGAGGCCGCTCCCGCCGGCCCCGGGTCCGTTTTTCGGCGCGGTTGGCGAGCTCGCCTTCTCCCGCCGGCTGCTCGAAAACGAGCTGCGGGTCGGCGACCTGGTGACCGTCGAGGTCGAGGTGGAAGGGGTCGGAAACCTTCCACTGCTGGACCCGCCGCCGATGCGCCTGCCGGAGGGCCTGCGCAGCTTCCCCGCGGAGGAGACCCACCAGTGGCAGCCCTCCCGGCGCGGCCTGGCCGGGTGGCGGCGCTGGCGCATCCCGGTCGAGGCGCTGCGCCCCGGGAGGTACGAACTGCCTGAAGTCCGCTTCTGCAGCTTCAAACCGGGGGCGAGCTACACCAGCCACACCCTCCCCGCCCTGGCGCTGGTGGTCGGCCCCGCCTCCGCCGTGCCCCAAGTGGCCGCGCCGGTCGCCGCGACTCCGGGGGCCCGCGGCACGCTCCCCTGGCCGGCGCTCCTGCTGGTCGCCTTCGTGCTGGGCGTGGCGGCTACGGCGGCGGCCATCACCTGGCGGGCTCGCCGGAGAGGCGTCCCGCTCCCGCCCGCAACGGGTGCCGACCCGGCGCAGGAGCTGCGACGCCTTCAGCTCGCGGTGGAGGCCTGGGCGCGGTCCCGCTTCGGTGCGACGGTCGCCGAGGGCGCCGATCGCCTGACGGCCGCCGGCTGCCCGCAGGCCGAGGCCGCCGAGGCGACGGAGCTTGTGCGGACGTGCGAACGCCTGCGCTTCGCACCCTCCCTTGCGGAGCCGGCCGATGCGCTCCCCAACTTGCGTCTGCGAGTCGCACGGCTGGTCGCGACAACACTGCAGCGCGCTGATAGACTGGAACAGTGAGCGAGGTCCGGCTCAAGATCAATGTGCTCCCGGCGACGGAGCTCGAGACCTTCCTGGAGCGCTACCGCCACGACACGGGTGTCCCCGAGGCGATGGATGCCGCCAGCTTCATCCAGGAAGTGCTGCAACGGGCCAACGCGTTCGTGCCGGCGCAGGCGGGCTCGGTGCTGCTGGACCACCCGTTCGAACGGGCCGGCGACCCGGCCGGCACGGCTCTCTACTTCATCGCGGCCTTCGGTCCGTCCTCCGAGGCGCTGCTCGGCGCCAGCATTCCGACATCGGAAGGGGTGGTCGGGCACGTGTACCGCAACGGCGAGTCCCACCTGGTTGCGGATTCCCACCACGATTCCTACTTCTCCGCGCGCTTCGACGAGACCCACGCCTTCAACACCAACAGCCTGCTGGCCGTCCCGATCCGCATCGAGAACAGCGTGTGCGGGGTGTTGGAGATGGTGAACCGCCTGGACGGCCGCCCGTTCGACGAGCGCGACCGGGCCCTCCTGGAGATCTTCGCCGCCTACACCTCGGTCTCGATCCAGAACCTGCTGGACGCGAGAAGGGCGGGGGCCGCAGCGCGGAGCGACGACCTCACGGGCCTGTCCAACGACCGTTTCTTCCACCGGCGCCTCGCCGAGGACCTGGACCACGCGGACGCCGCCGGGGGGCGCGTGGCCCTGCTCTTCATGGACCTCGACAACTTCAAGGGCGTCAACGACCAGCACGGTCACCTGGCCGGCAGCCAGGTGCTCAAGGAGGTCGGCTACCTGCTGCGGCGTGCGGTGCGCTCCCCGAGGGTCACGCTCGCCCGCTACGGCGGCGACGAGTTCGTGATTATCCTCCCCGGCTTCGACACCGTCGCGGCCACCCAGGTCGCGGAGGAGATCCGGCGCGCCATCCACGACCAGGCGTTCCTGCGCGGGAGGTTCTCCTGGGCAAGCGGCCCGGTGGACTTCCATGGTCCCCTCACCTGCTCGGTGGGGGTGGCCGTCTACCCGGACCACGTCCCCCGCAGCGGCACGTCTGACCACCGCCGAAACCAACTGTTGCGCGCGTCCGACCAGGCCATGTACGCCGCCAAGGCCGCGGGCAAGGACCGGGTGATACTCGCCAGCCCCGAACTGGTCACGCCAAAATGACGCATCTGTAACCGGCGCACGGACCGTTCTCCCTCGGAATGTGGCACAGATATTGCTCGGTTGATCAGGCGGGCTGGCCCTGCCCGGCCCCAGGAGGGATGCTTTGATGAACACAGCACGACGCAAGAGAGTGCTCTCGATGAGCGCAGTCGCAGTGGGTTCTTTGGTGATCGGAATCGTGCTCGCCGGTGGCCTGGGCCTCACGCCCGCAGGCGTGGCGTCCAAGGAAAGCCCCGCGTCGCCGGCGGCGCTGCCGCCGCTTCCGCCGCCCAGCAGCTACCCGGACTTTGCCGCCTTGGCTGATCGCGTGACCCCGGCGGTTGTTTCGGTGTACACGGAAGACGTGGTCAAGCCGCAGGACATGCGCCGCTATCACGGGGACATGGATCCGTTCGAGTTCTTCTTCGGGCCCGGTGGCCCGAGGCCGGACTCGCGCCCGCGGAAGCGGACCGGTGCCGGCAGCGGGTTCTTCATCTCCTCCGACGGCCTGATCGTCACCAACAACCACGTCGTGGAGGGCGCGGAGAAGATCAGGGTGCGCCTGACCGATGAGACCGAGTTGCCTGCCAAGGTCGTCGGCCGCGACCCCGCCACCGACGTGGCCCTGATCAAGATCGACGGCAAGGGCTCCTACAGCGCGCTGCCGCTCGGCGATTCGGACGGTTTGCGGGTCGGTGAGTGGGTGATGGCGGTGGGCAACCCGCTGGCCATGGAGCACACGGTCACCGTCGGTGTCGTCTCCGCCAAGGGCCGGACGCTCGGTATCTCCCCCGACCCCAACAGCCGGTCGTTCGAGGACTTCATTCAGACCGACGCCGCAATCAACATGGGCAACTCCGGGGGCCCCCTGGTCAACGTGCGCGGTGAGGTGGTGGGCATGAACACGGCCATCAACGCGGGGGGCCAGAACCTCGGCTTCGCCATCCCGGTCAACACGATCAAGATGGTGGTGCCGCAGCTCAAGGAGAAGGGCAAGGTGGTTCGCGGTTACCTCGGCGTGCAGATCACCAACGTCGACCAGAAGGCACAGGAGTCTTTTAAGCTGCCCTCCCGTGAGGGCGCCCTGGTGCAGAGCGTTACCAAGGGCGGTCCTGCGGACAAGGCCGGCATGAGGGAAGGTGACGTGATCGTGGCGGCAGGCGAGACGCCGGTAAAGGACACCCGCACGCTCATCTACCGCGTTTCCGCGATGCCACCAGGCCAGAAGGTGGACCTCGAGGTGATCCGCGACGGCAAGAGACAGGCGATCGCGGTGACCCTCGGCGAGCGCCCTTCGAGCGAAGGTGAGCAGGAAAGCTCGACCACAAAAGAGGACACGCCGGCCTCGAAGCTGGGTATTCAGGTGGACGACCTCACCCAGCGCACGCGGCGGCAGTTCGAGATCCCCAAGGAGATCGACGGGGTGGTGGTCACCGACGTCACCGACCTCTCCCCCGCTGATGACGCCAACCTCAGGCCCGGCGACGTGGTCATGCGCGTCAACGACATCGATGTGGCCTCCGAGGGGGATTTCAGGGACGCCATCTCCAGGGTGCGCTCCGGGTCCATGGTGCGCTTCTACATCTACCGTTCTCAGGGAGACGTGAAGACGTTCGTGTTCCTGCGGATGCCGTAGCCGCCACCCGTGCAACCGAAGGGCCGCCCGCGAGGGCGGCCCTTTTTCCTCCTTCCTTAGCTCCTCCCGGACCCGGATCGGCACGGTGGCGCCTGGGTGCGCGACCTGGTCCCAGTGTCATGTTCGTGTACAATCAAAGGCGAGCATGGCGGCCGCCGGAACTGTGCTGGTCATCGACGACCAACCCCAGAGCCTCGAGGCGATGAGGGAGGCCCTGTACCCGCTCGGATTCGAGGTGTGGCAGGCCCTCGACGGCGAAACCGGCTTCCTGCTGGCACGCGAACGCCAGCCCGACGTGATCCTGCTCGACGTCATGATGCCGGGGATCGACGGCTATGAAGTGTGCCGACGCCTCAAGGCCGATGAGGAGACCCGGCTGCTTCCGGTCGTGTTCTTCACCGGGCTCGACTCACGGCAGGCGCGGCTGCGAGGGCTCGAGGTCGGCGCAACGGACTTTCTCTCCAAGCCGTTCGACCTCGTCGAGCTCGAGGTCCGGGTCCGCAACCTGGTGCACTTCCGCCGGCTTACACAGGACCTGGATGAAGCCGAGAAGATGCTCTTTGCCGTGGCGCGTGCCATCGAGGCACGCGACGAGGGGACAGGGGAGCACTGCGACCGCCTCTCGCAGTTGGCGGCACAGTTGGGTGAGCATGTCGGAATGGACAAGGAGGCCGTGAAGGCGCTGCGCCGCGCCGGCTATCTGCACGATATCGGGAAGATCGCCGTCCCCGACGCGGTTCTCCTGAAGCCGGGGCGTCTGAACGAGGCCGAGTGGCGGATCATGCGTTCGCATGTCGAGATTGGCGTGAAGATTTGCGCACCGCTGCGGACCCTCAGGCCCGTTCTGCCGATCATCCACCACCACCACGAGCACGGTGACGGGAGTGGGTACCCGGACGCCCTGAAGGATGACGATATCCCTTTGCTCGCGCGCGTCTTCCAGGTGGTGGACGTGTTTGATGCCCTCACCAACGACCGGCCGTACCGCAGGGCGCTTCCCGTGGACGAAGCGCTGGCCCTGCAGCGCAAGGAGACCTCGCGCGGCTGGTGGGACGGGGGGATCTTTGAGGCCTTCTGGGACATGCTCGAAAAGCGGTGAGAGGACCCTGGAGGGGATGGCGGCGTTGCCTGCTTGGCAACCGGCCGTTTGTGCGCTAGACTGAACGCGGCGGAGGGGTGCACGACGCCCCCGCTCCCCGGTTGTTCCCCGCGATTGACGTGCTGGCTCGCACCAGTTGCTGCCGCACTCTCGCGCAGGCGGCCGAAGGGTGAGCCAAGGAGCCTAAAAAGAATGTTCGAAGAGTCCAACGAAGCTCCCGCTTCGGAGCCGAAGGAAGCTGGCGGCTCGGGCAAGCGTCGCCGGCCGCGGCGTCGGCGCAACCGGCGTCACGGCGGCACCGCGGGGACGCCCATGCCGTTCGAGGGCTACCTCTGGCGGCGCGACGACGGCAAGGCCTTCCTGCTGGGCGCCAGCAGCAAGTTCCACCTGACGAGCGAGGACCCGGTCTTCGACTCCGGCCTGCTCTCCCGCTGGCACCTGGAGAGCGGGCTGCGCCTGAGCGCCTCTGTCCAGCCCCCGAACGGGCACCAGCGGCCCATGGTCCTGGAGATCAGCAACATCGAGGGGTTGCACCCCGACGAGTACCGCCAGCAGGCGGTACCGTTCTCGGAGCTCGTCTCCATCGACCCGACGGTGCGCTTTCGCCTCGAGACGGAACCCGAGATCCTCGAGCCGCGCGTGATCGAGCTCATGGCACCCATCGGCAAGGGCCAACGCTGCTTGATCGTCTCCCCGCCCAAGGCCGGAAAGACCAAGCTGCTCCAGCAGCTCGCCCACGCCATCGGGTTCAACCACCCCGAGGTGCAGATCTTCGTGCTGCTGGTGGACGAGCGTCCCGAGGAGGTCACCGATTGGAGACGGAGCGTCATCAGGGGCGAGGTGTACGCCTCCTCGTCCGACGAGTCGATCCAGAGCCACATCGAGGTCTCCGAGATGGTGCTGGAGCGGGCGCGCCGCCTGGTCGAGCTCGGGCAGGACGTGGTGGTCTTCATGGACTCGCTCACCCGCATGTCGCGGGCTTATAACAACGCCCAGAAAGGCTCGGGGCGCATCCTGTCCGGCGGCGTCGATGCACGCACGATGGAGAAGCCGCGCCGGTTTTTCGGCTCCGCCCGCAACATCGAGCACGGCGGCTCCGTCACCATCGTCGCCACCTGCCTCGTGGACACCGGCTCGCGCATGGACGAGGTGATCTTTCAGGAGTTCAAGGGCACCGGAAACATGGAGATCGTGCTCACGCGCGACATGTTCGAGCGGCGCATCTTCCCCTGCATGAACATCCCCCAGTCCGGGACGCGCAAGGAGGAGAAGCTCTACTCTCGCGAGGAGGTGGAGCGCATCTTCCTGCTGCGGCGCGCGCTTGCGGCCTTGCCGCCTCACGACGCGATGCAGGGTCTCCTTTCCAAGCTCAAGCAGTACCGCACAAACGCCGAGTTCCTGGCCAACATCCAGGCACAACCGAACGGCCGCTGAGGCCTGCTCGCCGCCCCCCCGGGCCTGAGGCTTGCACCGCCTTCCGCTTAAAGCCCCCAAGCCTCCAGGCCTTCAAGCCTGCAAAGCAGACGACCCGCCGCTGGGGCGGGCCGAGCGCTTCTTGAAATGAGAAGCTCAGCGGGCAGCGGGGATGAAATTCAGCTTCACCGTGAGCCAGGTCTTGACGCGCTGTCCGTTCTTCATCGCGGGCTTGTAGCGTCTCTGCTTCACGGCGTTGACGCACGCCTCGTCGATACCCGGCCTCGGCGGCGAGAAACCGCGCAACACAGCCACGTCGTCCACGCCACCCTTCTCGTTGACCAGCACCCTGAGGATTACATAACCCGAGAGCGGTGCCCGAGCCGCGTCCCGGGGCAGCGTCACCTTTGTGTCGACCAGGGTCTGCGGCGGCACGTCTACCTCTGTGAGGTCCACCAGGTCGCCCTCGACCACGCCGCTTCCAGTTGTTGACGGAGCCTGGCCCACCCGCGCAGCGGCGGTGAGTGCGGCTGCCGCCGCCGCCGCGGGAGCCGGGCCCGCGGCCGCCACGGCCAAGGGAACCACGGGCGCCGGGGGCATTGGCGTCGGGTCGATAGCTGCCACTGCCACAACCTGCGCTGCGGCGGGGTTGCTGGCGAGCTGAGCCTGCTGCTCGCGCGCCCGCGCGGCCTCGGCTTCCTGCTGCTGCCTGACCCGAGCGAGCTCGTCCTCTTTCTTCTTTTGTTCCGCCTCGCGCGCGGCCAGCTCGTTCTGGAGCCTCTGCTGCTCATCGCTCCCGACTCGCCTGCTGCCTGCTGCGCCCTGCTTCTGCTTGTCGAGCTGCTGGCGGAGCTCCTCGGTCCGGGCCTTCTCCGCCTCGAGCTCCTTGCGCAGCTGTTCCTCTTTCTCCTTCAGCGCTAGCGTGACCTGCGTGTTGACCAGCTCCTGGAGCATGCGCTTCTGCGCTTCCGCGTCGACCGGTGCCGACGGCGGGCGGCTCACCAGAAGGTAACCGATGACGGAAAGGAGTACCACCGCACCGCCGGCGATGGCGTACAGGAAGGTCCGGTTGGGCGTGGGGGCCTCCGCAGCTGGGGCCGGGGCCTCCGCCACCTCCGCCCTCGGGGGGTGATAGTAGGGTGCGACGTCCAGCGAACGCTCGCGCTCGAGCTCACGGTCCTCCTGCTCCATCTCGTTGCGGTAGAGACGGTCCATGAAGAGGGCCAGGTTGAACGTGGTCGGGGAGTAGGCGCCGCCGTACAGCAGCCTTTCCAGCTCCCGCTTGAACTCTCCCGCTGAGGTGTAACGGTCCTCGGGCCGCACCGCGAGCGTCTTCCGCAGAATCGCCAGCACGTCCTGGGGAACCGGCCCCTCGTCCAACGCGAGCTGAGGTTTCTCGAGCGCCGCGGCGCGTTCGTCCGGCTCGGCAGGAAGTGGCGTCGCCGTGAGCAGGTGGTAGAGGATCGCACCCAGCGAGTAGACGTCCGAGCGCCCGGTCGGACGCCCGTTCGTCAGCACCTCGGGGGCGAGGTACGGGGCGGCCAGCTTCTTGACCGCGGGCCGGTCCAGGTTGGCCCGTAGCCCACGCGACACTCCGAAGCCGGCGACCTGTGCCTCACCGTCGTTTCCGACGACGACCAGGTTCGGCACCAGGAAACCGTGGATTAGCGGCTCACCGTGGGCTTCGAGGGCCGCCGCGGCCGCCAGCGCCGCTGCCAACTTCTCCACGATCAGGAGGGCATTGTCGATCGCGATGGGAAACTGCTCTTCGGCGGTTCGGGCCAGCAGTTGGTCGAGGGGCTGGGCGGGCACGTAGTCCCAGGCGATGTAGGGCACGCCGCCCTCAGTGCCGCCCGACGCGTTGCGGACAACGTTGCTCGCCCGCAGAGACTGACCCAGCTGGTTGGCCGCCGCCACCTCGGCCCTCAGCGCGGTGCGGTCCATGCCGCCCTGGTCGAATCGGCGTAGCCACACCATCCGCTTGAAGCCCGTACCCTCCATCTCTCCCGCGCGCCACAGGGTGCCGAGGCCGTCCTGGGTGCGGCGCTTGAGGAGGAGGAACGTTCCGAAGGTGGCGTACGCGTCGGCCATGTCAGGCCCTCCACGAGACCCTAGGAAACGCTAGCATCGGACCCATGCGAGGTCAACGGCTCGTGCCGCTGCGGCCCGGGCTGCGCGCCGCGAGAAAGTTCTCCAGGATGAGGCGCGCGGCGAGGCTGTCCACAAGGTCGCGCCACCGACGGCGCGGCACGCTCGC
>Ga0209253_10004248_pt1 | contig 12512 bp, 11 predicted proteins | sample FrelakmetBRP12BR_FD_187145 | JGI IMG/M metagenome (GOLD analysis project Ga0209253, IMG submission 187145) | Freshwater lake sediment microbial communities from the University of Notre Dame, USA, for methane emissions studies - BRP12 BR (SPAdes)... | ecosystem: Environmental > Aquatic >...
GGGTCGTAACGTGAGCCAATGACTGTATTGTTGTGGCGTCGAAAATCCCCCCAGGTCACTAATAAAAAACTGTAAAATTTCAAATATGTTTGGTTAGAATTAAGGTAACGGAAAACCTTATAACTATCTGGTAGTGAATGTAAAAATATTACTATGAACCAGAAATATAGCGAGTATTATACACTTTATTACAACACTATCATTTCTTTGTTAGAAAATCAAAATATTTAGCGTAAGCTGTAAATACTCACACAGGTTGGATCTGTTAACTATATGATATGGCGGATTAGTAATAATAGGTGCCACAGTGGATTGCCAGTACCTATGAGAAGCTGTTAGAATCGAGAGAGTCTTTTGAAGGCTTCTTTCTTCTCCTGGTTTTCAAGTTTAGCCTTATTGATATATTTTCTTAGAAACTCGACAGAAAAGTCATAGGTAGTTTTATCTACCGGGTAGGGATGGCCATCTTTGCCACCATGGGAGAAGCTGAAGCGGGCAGGGTCACGGAAGCTGGGTTTTGCTCCATAGAGGAGCTCTGAGAGAAGACTGAGTGCCCGGATAGTTTTCGGTCCTACACCTTTTATGCTGAGCAGGGCTTCAAAATTATCAGGCTGCAATTCATAGGTTTTAGCTATAATCTTTTTAAAACGGGAGGTATCAAGATCAAGCGGTCTTATATCGTGGCGTTTAGGGAGAAACAGCTCTTCCACCTTCTTTACTTCAGAAATGAGTTTATCAGGATTTTCTTTTGAGAGAAGGGTAGAGGCCTCACGGCATGGTTCACTCTCTTGAGCTACCATGTTGAGGGTTTTACCCCTTAGATTACAGCAGATGGCATGGTGTGGTTCGCACACAAAGCTCTCACACCCTTCGCTCTTCCAATGGTACCTTCTCGCGTAGTGGTTCTCTGTATTCATTCCCTGCTGGACCACCGCCCAGAAGCCTTTTTTAGTAAAGAAGAAGGTGTGGTGGTAAAGCTGGTAGCCATCCTGGAGTGCGGTATTATCGACTTTAGCGCACATCTTACTGGTGTACACTAAAGTGCAGGCATTGAGGGAAAGCCCCTCACAGTACTGTTCGATCTGGAGCGGGGTCTTGCGTGAGGCACCTCCCTTGCCTCCTGCAATGAATAATCCCAGTTCCTTTTCTAGTCCCCTGATCCCCTCCTTCAAGGCACCACAGACGGTGGTGGTGAGGCCACTGCTGTGCCAGTCAAAACCCAGCACACAGCCAAATGCCTGAAACCAGAAAGGATCAGAGAGCTTGCGTAACATTTCCTCAGCCCCCCACTCATCGACGATAGCGGTGGTAATTTCCCTCGCGAGCTTCTCCATCCGTTTAAAAAGCCAGGAAGGTGCCTTACCGTAGTGGAGGGGAAGTTGTGCACTGCCTGTTTTCATGGATTCACATTTTACTTAGGGTACAGGTTTCAAAGTCAGGGAGAGCTGAACAGGCGCTGCAGCGGACACAGCCGGCCTTGCTTTTGGTCCAAGAGAGGTTATGACGTTTTAGTAATTGGGAAACCTCCTGGTAGATGGAGATAATCGCGGGTGGGTCTGGAGGTGTAGACTGTGCAAGAGGTGTCCCGGGAATGGGTCGAAGGGGCACTATAAAGGGATACACACCGAGTTCACAGAGCAGAGAGGCTCCCTCAATAAGGGATGCTCTCTCTTCACCTAATCCTGTAATCAGAAAGCTACTCACCTGGTTTCTACCGAAGATACTGACTGCTTCCCTCCAGGCATTAAGATAGGTTTTTAATCCTAGTGCGGCCTTACCGGGTGCAACTTTGTGGAGAAGGTTACTATCAAAACTCTCAATATGCATTCCTACCGTATCAGTTCCTGACTTCTTCAAGAGTTCCAGGAGTGTTACCTCTTCAGGAGGCATACACTGCACGTGGATGGGAAGATCTATTTCATTTTTGATAGCAGCGCAACATCTGGCAAGGTAGTGTAATTCATCAGATGCAGATGCCTGAGTGCCAGTAGTAAGGGTTATGTGCTGGATATCATCTAACTCACGAGCAGCTTTTGCTACCTCTGCCAGTTGCTGAGGGGTCTTTATTGGTATGGTGGTGCCTGTGAGTAGTGAGAGCTCGATGCCACAGAAGGTACAGCGTTGAGGTGAATTCCAGTGCACACAGGTTTGGAAGACAGTTGAGGCAAGGCAATCGATACCGTGGAGGAGAGCAATTTTATTATAAGGTGTACCATCATGAGTGCTGAGGGAGTAAAAGTGAGGAGGATAAGGCAGTTCAATCTGGCAGACGAATGAACCATTTTCTAATAGATGAAACGTGCCGTTTTCAGAGTGGAGTGAGTAAGGTGAACGTACTACAAAGTCACTACTAGTGGGGGCATTTACCGGGCGACCATTGAGCACCAGGGTAATACCTTCAGCCGGACCTGCTCCACCTTTTCGTGAGTTGAAGAGGTGATCTACCCTCACGCCCCGGCTTTGAATACATGCACTTAAAGAGATAATTTTTTCAGATGAGAAACGGGAGCGCATCGGTAATTTAGCCTCCAAGCTGGGTCCTCTCCTGTGCCAGGTAGTCTAGGATCTTTTTACGGTAGAGATTAAACTCCAGGCTGGTTCGCTCCCTGGGGTAGGGGAGATCGATATCCAAGGTTAACTTGATGGATGCGGGTCGTGAGGAGAGGCAAAAAATTCTCTCACTTAAAAACACTGTTTCATCTATGTTATGGCTGATAAAGAGGATAGTCTTTTTGGTTTCCTGCCAGATTTTTAGAAGGAATTCCTGCAGGGAATTTCTGGTTTGAGAATCAAGTGCGCCAAAGGGCTCATCCATCAGGAGTAACTCTGGCTCGTTGATCAGGGTGCGCGCAATCGCAACCCTTTGTTTCATACCCCCGGAGAGTTCCTTGGGAAATTTGTTTGCAAACCCTTCGAGACCAAATTTATGAAGATAGAATTCCGCCCGCTCCTTTCTTTTCTGCGTAGGAATCTTTTTTATTTCTAACCCGAAATCGATATTGTCAATAACAGTTCTCCAGGGGAAAAGGGCAAATTCCTGAAAGATTAAACCCACTTGTCCATCAGGTTTTGCAATCTCTTTTTCATTTAACAAAATTGTACCGGAGGAGGGGTGTTCCAATCCGGAGATAATTCTTAAGAGAGTGGTTTTACCGCAGCCGCTCGGTCCTATAAGAGAGACGAAGGTACCGGTAGTTATCTTGAAACTTATAGCTCTTACCGCCTCTACTTCTTCTTTGGTGCGAGCGTTGGTGAAAGTTTTACTTATATTGACCAGTTCCAGACTCACCTATTTTGTCACCCGGTCGTTAATAATGTGGTATTTGAAACTATGCATTTGGAATTTGTGATTTGCACGTATGTTATCTCCATCTGAGCACCCTGCGTTCCAGAACCCTTAAGCAGGAGTCAAGCGCATATCCTGTGACACCGATAATAATCATCCCGGCGATGATGTGATCAGGTCGTTGGATGTCTCTTGCCACCATAATCATATACCCTAAGCCATACCCGCTTTTTACCCCGGTTAATTCTGCAGCAATGAGCGTCATCCAGGCAATGCCCATCCCGATCCGCAGCCCAGTATAGATAGAAGGTGTCGCACCTGGGATCAGAATCTTTTTATAAATGTCGCTGCGTTTTGCTCCCAGGGTGAGAGATGCCTCTATAAGAATGGTATCGACAGAAAGGACACCTGAGACAGTACTTAAAAGAATGGGAAAGAAAGAACCGAGAAAGATGATAAAGGCAGCGGATTTAATACCGATGCCGAACCAGAATATCGCGATAGGAATCCAGGCGAGTGGTGGAATGGGTCGTATGATTTCTACCAGAGGAGTTAATGTTTCTCTTGCTATTTTTGACCAGCCCATAAGGATGCCGAGGGGAACGGCGATCACTATGGCAATTGAAAATCCACAAAATACGCGGTAGAGACTTTCTAAGATATGGGTGGGAAGCCTGTAGCCTTGAGGGAGACCTATGGTGGTGAGGGTTTTTATACTTAATACTACTTCCCAGGGTGAGGGGATTTTATAATGAGGAATAATATGGAGAGAAGATAAAATCTGCCACAAAAATAAAATGGTGATAATGATACTGGCTTTTAATCTGCTGGGCTGCATAGATAAGGTCTATATTTTTAAATTAGGGATAGATAACTATACTAAATATAAATAGTTACTAATAACAAGTAAAGTGTTTTCTCAAGACTATAAAGCTCACAAATGTTTTTTAAAAATAGCAGAAATTTATCTAAGGTAATGTAGCTATTGGCCGATATATCATAATGTCTGCTGTGTTCGTGGTTTTAAGTTTGGGGTGTGTTCCACAATAATAAAGGAGCACTTTTTCTCCATACTTAACACGGCATAAGCGGATATTTTTTATTTTTACACGTAAATGGAATAGGTTAGAAGAGGAATACTGCAGCGGCAAGAACAGTGGTGAACCCCTTTTTCACAATGGCGGATTGGGTTGCCTCGGTAGTTCTAACTATTTTATCGCTTATCCGGTACACTTCCTTTTTTTCATCCCAACTTTTTTCCTCGTCAAATTCGATACCCAGCGTAGAAGCCAGCATCGCGGCGGCTAAGTCCTCGCAATAATCACCAGCAGTTTTTTCAGTTTGGCCATAGGCGTGGTGTTCGCTCAAGTACCCATAGAGATTTTTATCAGTGGGTATGGCACAGCCGATAGAGGAAGCGATTAAACGACCAAATTCATTGCTGGAACATCTCGCGAGCACGCAAAAGGTAATCTGACCGGGAAGTAGTTCTCCTAAGCCGTGGTTCCTGGAGATTACCTTACAGTTGGGCGGGATGATACTTGATACCTGCACCAGATTACATTTTTCTATACCCGCATCTCGCAGGGCTAACTCAAAGGAACGGAGTTCCTCTTTATGCCTTCCCACACCTTTGGTAAAAAAGAGCTTTTTAGGAACCATTTCCAAGTTCTATTCCTCCATCAAGGGTAAGTTAAGGGCACAGTTACACTATTGCTCACCAATAAAATATTTTTATACATAGAACAGACTGAATAAAAAATCAAACTTTTTTTAAGATGAGGTTCACTTTTTTTATTATATTTTTGAAATCTCTCATGCCGCCGCCCTCACTGATTACCCGCAGTACTTTCGCGGTATCTACCACCACCACTCCGGAGAGCATCGTGATTCCTCTGGAGATAAAGGTGCGGGGTATGAGTGGAGTCGTAGCACCAAGAATAATGGTTTCACGTGCATTCTTTGAGAGCTGAAGCAGGGGTTCCATGGTTTTATTAATCAGGGTGGTAGCCGAAATGATGATAACGTCGCACTGGGGGAGAATTTCAACGGTGCGGGCTGAAGGGTAGACATCGGGTGTGTGGGGCATATCTTTTTCTTCAAATATGAAAAGGCTCTTTACCGATGCTCTCAACGGGCCAACGAGTGGGCCAAAAAAACCGATCATGCCAACGGTATCACTGGGGTGAAATGTAACGATATCAAGGACATCTCCTTCGATAACTTCCTCAACTGTTTGGTTTGCGAGCGCGTTAATAGTGGCAATACCAATCGACGATTCAAGAAGGTTATCCGAAAGAGAGCAGCGAATAACTTCTGTAGCCCTTTTGCCTTTAAAAGAGCCAGATTCGATCCGGACACAACAGGTGTTGGAGTGGGGGGATTTAAAGGTGTACGCTAATCCCAGATGTCCATCGCTTAAAAGCACCCCAGTGTAGCAGAGGCCAATTCTAAGATCCTCTATTGTTTTACTTGCTGCCTTATCTTCAACAGCGTTAATTAACTCTTGAAGTAATTTGTGATTGTCTGCCATTTTTCACTTTACCGCTATAACTGTATGAATCTCTTAATGCTTCTATCGTATGTTTTTTCAACATCCTTTGAAAAAAGACAACCAGGTAGTTCACCTTTTGAGCGGTGGTAGGAGATACACTTGCAGCAGATACCTTTCTTACTGCAGGGTTCGTAGGTGCAGGTGCACTTTGTGAGATTTTTTTCCTGATCGCATTGGCGCATATATTTTCTCCTTTCAGTAGAGATTGTGAAGTTTTTATAAAAATACTATAATTGAACTCGGGAATGCAATTGTAATTTTAATACATTTGACTATACACGGTCAAAATGGTAGATGGGTAAATAATAAATAATAGATATATGGTGAACAATAATTATCAGATGGAGAGTTACAATGAAAGGCGCACTGGCTTTTTTGACGGTATTGTTTATTATGCCACTGGGTCATGCATTAACAGTTCTCGCACTAAGGCTTCCAGAGAGCGGACAAATGGCAGTGGCACTCGCTGGTGTAGTAGCAGCAATAACACTCGTTTATATAACGAAGTACGTGAAAGTACCAGCCTGGGAGACTTTTACCGGAATGATTGCCGGTGTGCTGCTCTGGGCTAGTTTAGTAGAGATAGGGGTGAAGATGGGAGCGGAGGCACTGGGAATTGAAGAAGGCGATGGAATTTTCTCTGGCAATCATCATTCCTCTCTTTATCTATCTGCTCTTTAATGAGAATAGTAAATGCAATGGTCTCGTAAAAAGTCAAAAATCAGACGACAAAGTAAAAAGATTCAGCAGCAGATGGACTTTTTACGAAGTCGTCAAATGTAATATTTTTATTTACCATTTATGAGAGAAGCCCCTGTTCATAAGAATAAAATAGTTATCGTAGGAAATCCCAATGTAGGGAAAAGCGCCCTCTTTAACCAGCTCGCCAAGGAGTATTCCATAGTCGCTAACTATCCCTATACCACCATAGAGGTAATCCGTGGAGACATCGTACTGCAGGGAAAAATATTCGAGCTCATCGATACGCCGGGTATTTACTCGCTGGAAGTTCAGTCTGAAGATGAAATTATCACGCGAGATATCCTTATCAAGGAACACCCCGAGTACATCATTCAATGCATTGATGCTACCGCGCTTGAGCGTTCTCTTGTGCTCACCTCAGAGCTGCTTGAACTCACTATCCCCCTTATCATCTGTCTTACTAATGTCGATGGAGCACTCCAGCGAGGCATAAAAATTGATAGTAAGAAGCTCAGTCGTGTGATGGGAGTGCTGGTGGTCGAAACTGTTGCACCTGAGAGCAGAGGGCTTGGTGAGTTACTGAAGGCTATCGGAAGAGCCAAGGCGACTGATTCGAGACTAACGCACAAGGGCACTGTCGAGCGTGCACTCAAAAAAATGATGAACTATTTCCCTCAAGAAAATCTGCCTTCTCCCGCGGTGCTCCTCCTCCTCCTTTTACAAGATAGTAATGTTGAAGAGTGGACGAGGAAACAGTATGGAGATTCTGTGTATCAAGACGTAAAGAAATTTACTCATTATATGAGAACTAACATACCTTCCCCACTCACTAACATTATTTTTAAGATGCGTAAAGGATGGGCAGAGAGTGTAACCGCTGCAGTTATGGATGAATCAAAGTTAGTGGGTGGTGGATTTTCGGAAACGTTGGGTAGATTAACCCGTCATCCGATCTATGGATGGGGCATTTTAGGAATTATTCTTTACCTCACCTACATTCTCGTAGGGAAGATAGGGGCGGTTTTTGTAATTGATTATATTAATGTGCTCTTGTTCGGTCCCTTCAACAACTATATAGGAAGTATTATCCCTTGGGCGTTTTGGAGAGATTTTGCGGTGGGTGAGTATGGGATACTGACCCTCGGTTTCACCAATGCTATTGGTACAGTGCTGCCAATCTTGACCATATTTTTTATTATAGTTAATACCCTCGAGGATGTGGGATACATTCCTAATTTGTGCATATTAAGCAATCGTTTATTTCAGAAGGTTGGTTTAAGCGGTAAGTCAGTTTTACCCATAGTGCTGGGTTTTGGTTGTAAAACTATGGCAACACTTACCACAAAGATATTGGATTCAAAACGGGAACGTTATATCGCGGTATTCCTTATTGCATTTGCCATCCCATGCTCAGCCCAATTGGGAGTGAACATTGCGGTGTTAGCTCTATTTCCTTTCAGCGCCTTTATTTTAGTTTTTAGTGTGATTGCGGCGCTTGAAATCATAGCTGGTATGGTTCTCAACAAAATCATCAGGGAAGAAACATACTCAGATTTCATCCTAGAAATACCACCCCTTCGTATACCGCATCTCAGGAATCTAGTGATTAAAACCTATTATCGTCTCAAGTGGTTTCTGGTAGAAGCAGTCCCTCTGTTTATTGCGGGAGCGCTTATTCTATTCTTAATGGATAAACTTTTAATCCTTAATGTGGTTCAAAGATTGCTCTCACCGATCGTGGTATCATTTTTAGGGTTACCCGAAAAGTGCGTGGAAGTTTTTCTGCTCAGTATAGCCCGCCGTGAGGCAGGTGCGGTAGTGTTGATGAATCTAGTCAAGACCGGACAATTGGACTATGTCCAGATATGTGTCAGCGTAATTGTAATGACGAGTTTTATACCGTGCAGCGCTCATATTGTGGTAATGGCTAGGGAGTTAGGATTGAAAATTACTCTTCTCATGGTGTTGAGTATAGCAATTGCCTCCATTGTTACAGGGGGTATTGTACATTATCTTTTGAGATATCTATGGTAGCTGCTTTTTAATTTTGTAGAGGACACTAGTAAGATAATTGCAATGGATAACAGCATATACAATTAAGGATATAGGACATTGTAGGAAATATAAAAAAGGGTGGAGTAGGGTAGTATTCTGAATTTTAAAATTTTATGTGGGGGGAATGGGAATGAAAAGAGAAGAGTTGGATGAACACCTTGAAGGGATGTGGTATCTCTTTGAGAATGCTGAGTCCGATATTGAGAGTTTTAAGCGAAGGATCAAAGGTGACTTTGATAAAAGCATTTTAGAAACACTGAGGGACAGTGGCTACATTACCATGGATGGAGATAAGGTGAAGTTAACGGAGCAAGGGTATGTTGCCGCTGGGCAGGTGGTAAGACGACACAGGCTTGCCGAAAGGTTGCTCACCGATGTGCTGGGAATGGAGTTAGGAGATATTGAAACCGGCGCGTGTGAATTTGAGCATGTGATTGCCTCTGAGTTAGTGGAGAGTATTTGCACCCTTTTGGGTCACCCGAGGGAGTGCCCCCATGGAAGTCAAATTCCGGAGGGGGAATGTTGCAGACAGGCAAGAAAGACAGTTTCCAGCGCAGTGGTTCCCCTTCCTGAGGTAGAGGTGGGAAAGGAGATTAAGGTTGCCTACATTAATACCAAATCAAATAGCAGAATGCATAAGCTCTATCACTTTGGAGTAGTCCCGGGTTCATTGATCTCGATACATCAGAAGTATCCCTCTTTTGTAATTAAGTGTGGAAATAGTCAGATTGCGCTTGAGGAGGAGATAGCCAAGGAGATTTACGTGTGGTATATTGGACAACCTTTAGAAAACGTTACTACTTCAATACCCGGAAGTAAAAGGTGGCGGTTTGGAAGAAGAGAGTAAGGGAATTTACTACTGGGGGGATTCTTTCGTAAAGACACCTTAAAAAAATCCGTGCTTCTTTCCGACCGTGTATAGATCATCATTCTCTTTGAGGTTTTGTTCAAGGTGCTCGAGGACTTTTTGATCAACGAAGTTATAAGCCGCTCTGATAGCATTTTTGATAGCGAACGCGGTAGAGCGCCCGTGACTGATGATGACACCACCGGTTACACCTAAGAGGGGAGCGCCTCCGTACTGCGAGTAATCAAACCACTTTTTAAAATTATCAAAAGATTTCTTGGCGAGGATATAACCCAATTGTGCCGAAAAGCTCTTTTGAATCTCGCTGGTCAGTGCGGGGATAATAGATTCTGCTAAGCCTTCAGTCACTTTGAGGAGGATGTTGCCTACAAAACCGTCACAGACGACTATATCAACATCGCCTTTAAATATTTCCTTGCCTTCTACATATCCGATGTAGTTAAGAGAGCTTTCTTTAAGCAGGGCACTTGCTTCCCGGGTAAGTTTTATTCCCTTGGAGTCTTCTTCTCCGTTGCTCAGAACGCCTACACGAGGGTGGGTAAAATTGAGAATACATTTACCATATACTGATGCCATAATGGCGAATTGGACGAGGTTAAAAGGTTTACAGATATTATTGGCACCTGCATCGATTACAATTACTGACCCTTTGAGGGTGGGCATGACGGTAGCAATTGCCGGGCGGTCAATCCCTTTTAATCTGTCAAGAACGAAAAGAGATGCGGTCAGCGCGGCTCCTGAGTTGCCCGCGGTTACTACTGCCTTTGCTTCCCCACTCTTGACCAAATCGAAGGCTATGCGCAGGGAGCAGTCCTTTTTCTTTCTTATGATGTCGAGTGGAGCGTCATCCATAGTGATCACTTCAGGGGCATGTTTTACTTCTATCGGCAGCCCTATAGAGTCATGTTTTGATAGCTCTTCCTCTACCCGGAATTCATCACCGACCAGAATTGAGGGAATGTTATACTCTTTGGCTGCAAGTACTGCACCCTCAACCGTTGACTGGGGGGCGTAGTCACCACCCATGGCATCAACCGAGATTTTTATGTTTTTAATACGTGGTTCATCCATAGTAATTAACTAACAAGTCACTGTATCAATTACTCAGTATACACCTTTATCAAGATTGGGCAATTATGATATCAAAATTTAACCTTTTGTCAAATGGTATCACTGCTGCCAAGAAGAGATTAATGACTGGAGGTGAGTGAAAATGGGAGCGAAGAGAAACGCTATAGATCTTCCACTGGATGTTATTTTAGATAGCATAGCTGATGGCGTATTTACCATTGATAATGATAAAAATATTACCTCATTTAATAAAGCAGCTGAAAAAATAACAGGTGTGAAGAAGGAACACGCGCGAGATCAAAAATGTTTTGATATTTTTCAGGCAAACATCTGTCAGACCTCTTGTGCCCTGGAAAAAACTCTAAAAACAGGTAAAGAAATAATTGATTTATCCATAAATATATTAAATAAAGAAGGAAAAACGGTGCCTATAAGCATAAGCACTGCCGTTTTAAAAGATAAGAATGGAAAGGTGATTGGTGGAGTAGAAACATTCAGAGATCTTTCTTCCTTAGAAGAATTGAAGAAGGAGTTATCCAGGCATTACACCTTTGAAGATATCATTAGTAAAAATCATGAGATTCAGAAAATTTTTGATGTACTTCCTGATATTGCTGAGAGTGAGAGCACGGTATTGATTCAAGGTCCTAGTGGTTCAGGGAAAGAGCTCTTTGCGCGTGCGATTCATAACTTAAGTCCTCGAAAAACCGGACCTTATGTGGTGGTAAACTGTGGGGCGCTTCCTGACACCCTGTTGGAATCAGAACTATTTGGCTATGTGCAAGGAGCATTTACCGATGCCAAAAGGGATAAGCCAGGCAGATTTGCACTGGCGGAGGGTGGAACGCTCTTTCTTGATGAAGTTGCAGAATTATCTACTGCCCTTCAGGTGAAGTTACTAAGGGTGCTCCAGCAGAAGGAATACGAGCCTCTCGGCGCCACCCAACCTCTCAAAGCACATGTGCGGATCATTGCGGCAACCAACAAAGATTTGGCACAACAACTTGCACGTGGATTATTTAGGGAGGATCTCTACTATCGGCTTAATGTTGTTAAAATAGAATTACCTCCACTAAGTAAGCACCGGGAAGACATACCACTTTTAATCGATCACTTCATTGCTCAGTTCAACCTGAAGAAGGGAAAGAAAATAACTGCCGTTTCACCGAAGGTAATGGAAATGATGATGAGATATGATTTCCCTGGCAATATAAGGGAACTTGAAAATCTTATTGAACATGCATTCGTGCTCTGCCACGGTGCTCAAGTCGAAGTTGAACATTTGCCCGTTGATTTTGTTAAAAGACTGGGTGGGGAGAAAGTTACCACACCACAGGTTAACATTCTTAAAGATGCAGAAGCCAAAGTCATTGTTGAAGCACTGAGAAAACATGGAGGCAATCGTGCAAACGTGGCTGCAGAGCTAGGCATTGATAAAAGTACCTTGTGGAGGAAAATGAAGAAGTTTAAAATAGAAAATTTCTAGATTCTACCCTTCCCCTTATCTTATTGCATAATTGCAATTTTTTTATAATTAATTTGCAATTATGCAATATGCCCACATCCTTCCTTTTTAATAATCCATTGTAATAAAAGCATTTTTTGTATTTACCCTGTTGGCATAAAAAGTGCTCTTTATGGGATTGCTCTAAGAATGGAGGCTAATGATGAAGGTAGCAATCCCCATGTTTAATAGCCGGGTTTCACCACGTTTTGATTTTGCCTCAAAAGTGCTGGTAGCAACTATTGAAGATGGAATAGTAATGGAGAGGCAGGAGCATTCACTCGCTGATTTAAATCCTATCAGAAGAAGCGCTCTCCTCAATCAATTAGGAATAAATCTTATGATATGTGGTGGTATTAGTGGTTTTTCAGAGCGTTTACTCATAGGAAATGGCATACAGGTTATTCCCATGGTTCAGGGTGAAATAGAAAAGGTATTGGATCTCTTTGTAAAAGGAAATTTAAATCCCGTT
>Ga0209253_10004249_pt1 | contig 12512 bp, 9 predicted proteins | sample FrelakmetBRP12BR_FD_187145 | JGI IMG/M metagenome (GOLD analysis project Ga0209253, IMG submission 187145) | Freshwater lake sediment microbial communities from the University of Notre Dame, USA, for methane emissions studies - BRP12 BR (SPAdes)... | ecosystem: Environmental > Aquatic >...
CTTGACGGGCTGCGCCGCAACACCGGCCTACGTGCCGGAAACCCAGCCGCTGGAACCTGGCCGCCTGCCGGCGCCGGATGTCGTTATCAATATTCCGGGTCTGGGTCCCTGTACCGATGCGCCCGACCGCAGCGTGCGTCTCAATTCGCAGCAGCCGGTCACCGTGCTGGTGCACGGCTGCAAAGGCTCCGCCGGGCGCTTTCGCTCGCTGGCGCAGTTGTATGCCTTCCACGGTCAGCAGGCAGTGTGTTTCAGTTACGACGATCGCGCCAGTCTGGTGCGCAGCTCAGGCGAACTAGTCACCGCGCTCGAAGGCCTCTCCGGCCAGATGCAGAACCGGCACCTGTCGGTGCTCGGCCACAGCATGGGCGGTCTGGTCGCGCGCAAGGCGCTGGAGCTCAACCTCCCCGACCCTTGGCAACGCGACGACGTGGATCTGAAACTGCTGACCATCTCTGCACCATTCGCCGGAATCGAAGTCGCCGAACCCTGTGGGGACAAAGCAGCACAGTGGCTGAGCCTGGGGATTGTGCCGGGTATCTGCAAGGCAATCACCGGCGACAACTGGTACGAGATCACGTCGGCCTCCGAGTTCATCCGTCAGCCCGGCCCGTTGCTGCCCACCGTGCAGCGATTTCTCAAGGTCGTCACCGATGAACGCGACACCTGTCGCCTACAGAACGAAAACGGCCGCTGTGTCGCGAGCGACTATGTTTTCAGCCTGGGCGAGCAGTACCAGCAGCTTGTGGACAACTCTCCGCAGTTGACCAATGTGGAAGTCAGCGCCGGCCACGTCGAGATTGTCGGCGACAAGAACATGGTTCCGCGCAAGCTGCTGGCGATACTGCAAGATCAGGGAATGCTGGCACCGACGGCGCCGGAGCGCAGAGCGGCGCTCGAACGCCTGCTTGCCGAGCTCTACTGAGAGAAACGACTGCTGTACCTTTTACCGCGAACTAAGCCAATGGCTGATAGCGCACGCCCAACGCATCGAGCTGCGCCATGAGCCAGTCGTAGGCCCGCGTCACATCCGCCCCCTCACCGCGCACACCGAGCTCGATTTCGCCACTATTGGTGGTACTCGGCAGGCTCGAGAGTTTGATGCCCGGAAACGCTGCGATCAGCTCGCGCATCGTCGGAATCAAGGTGCTCTCGGCCACGCCAAAGACCATGACGGTCCGCTCGCTCTCAGACTGCGCCCGGAACAGCTGGCGGTACTGCGTGTCGAGCACCCATTCGGCCATGGGCCAGGCCATGTTCGGAAAACCCGGCAGGAAGTGGTGGTGATGCAGGCTGAATCCGGGTATCTGGTTAATCGGATTCGGGATGAGGCGCGCCCCTTGCGGCAGATCGGCCATGAGAATACGGTTGGGATACGCACTCTCCCCGAAGCGCGCCTCGATCAATGCTGCCGCCTGGGCGTGACGCACAAGCGGTAAACCGGCTGCTGACGCCGAGCATTGGCGCGTCACATCATCGGGTGTAGCACCGATGCCACCGAAGCTGAGCACAACGTCGCCGGTGGCAATGGACTCGCGCAGCGTCGTCTCGATCAGCGGCGGGTCGTCGCCCACGAACCGTGCCCAGCAGAGGCGCAACCCGCGCGCAGCGAGGATCTCGATCATCTTCGGCAAGTGCTTGTCCTGGCGCTTGCCGAGCAGCAGCTCGTCGCCAATCACAAGGATGCCGATACGCATGACGAGGGGCGACGCTCAGGTGAGTAGAGCGATGATGTCTTGCTCGATGCTCTCCGGCGTGTCGTTCGGCGCGTAGCGCTTCAACACCGCGCCGTCGCGCCCGACCAAAAACTTGGTGAAGTTCCACTTGATCGCCTCGCTGCCAAGTAGCCCGGTCTTTTCTTTCTTGAGATGTCGATACAGCGGATGCGTGTCAGCACCGTTCACCTCGATCTTGGCAAACATGGGAAACGTCACGCCGTAATTGAGTGAGCAAAAGCTCTTGATCTCGGCCTCTTTGCCGGGCTCCTGGTGTCCAAACTGGTCACACGGGAAGCCCAGCACCACTAGGCCCTTGTCCATGTACTTGCGGTACAGCGCCTCGAGTCCCTTGTATTGCGGCGTGAAGCCGCACTGGCTGGCGACATTGACGATCAACAGCAGTTTGTCGCGGTAGGCATCGAGCTTGCCTGCCTGACCGTCGATAGTCCAAACCTCGATGTCGTAGATACTCATGTCGGACTCCCACACGGGTAGAAAATGGGTGACAGGTATATTTTTACTTCTCGCCGCCAACAAGCGCTTGCGCGCATGGTGCGAAATCAGCCCGGATAACCAGGGATCCTTGCTTGCGATGCTTTTTTGCGCAGGTACAGTAGTCGCGTCCAGCATTTCTGGCGCAACCAGTAGCGCTATTGCCAATCCGTACCGCTGGCCTCAACCCACGTCCTTGGTTGCTTGGGCGATCTCGCGCTGGCGCTTTTCCTCTGCTCCGCGATCACGCTCGAAACGCGCCAGCAGTTCGTACACGCACGGCACGACGAACAGCGTCAGGAACGTAGACACCAGCACGCCGCCGATGACCGCAATGGCCATAGGCGCGCGCAGTTCGGCTCCGGGACCGAAGGCGAGCGCCAGCGGCAGCGCGGCGGCGATGGTGGCGAACGAGGTCATGAGGATCGGGCGCAGGCGGATCGGACAGGCCTCGAGCAATGCGGCGCGCACCGTGACTCCGCCACGGTCGCGCACCTGATTGGTGAAGTCCACCAGCAGGATCGAGTTCTTCTTGACGATGCCCATGAGCAGGATCAGGCCGATGAAGCTGAAGATGTTAAGCGAGTGGCCGAAAGCGAGCAGCGTCAGGAATGCGCCCGAGACGCTGAACGGCAACGCCATCAGCACCGTGACCGGGTGAATAAAGCTGTTGAACTGTGATGCCAGCACCATGTAGGCCACGATTACGCCGAGCAGCAGCACGAACCACAGGCTCGCGAACGATTCCTGGAACGACTGCGAGCCGCCGACGAACTGGACCTTGTAGTCTGGCGGCAGCACCTCGCGCGCGATCACCGCGGCCTTGGCCAGCGCCTCCTGTTGCGACTTGCCGGTCTGCACGTTGGCGAAGATCTTGATCGAACGCTGGCGGTCGTGGCGGTTGATCTGCGCCAGGCTCTTGCCCTCGCGCACCTGCACCACCTCGACGAGCGGGATGCGCTCGCCGCGGTTGTTGCGTACGAACAGGCGCTTGATCTGGTCAATGCGGTCAAGCTCCTGCCCGCGCAGCCGCACACGCACGTCGTAGCGGCGGCCCTCGGAAGAATACTGGCCGGCGACCACGCCGCCGACCATGGCGTTGACGGTCTGCGAAATGGCCTGGATGCTCACGCCGCGCTCGGCGGCGCGTGCACGGTCCGGAATGATCTGGACCTCCGGCTTGCCCAGCAGGTAGTCGCTGTCGGTATCGGTAACCAGGCCAGTAGCATCGAGCTTCTCGATAATGGTCTCCGTGTACGCCACCAGCTTGTCCCAGTCGCGCCCCTGCACCGCGAACTCCACCGGAAAGCCGCGCGAGGCGGTGAAACCGCGCTGCGACATATCCTGAATCGAGACTTTCAAGTCCAGCTTTTTAAGTGCCTTGCGTGTCACGGCCATCAACTCCTGCTGCGACAGTTCGTGGCCGGTCTCCGGGTCGATGCCGCGCTCGCCCTTGGGCTTCATGCTGACAAAGATATTAGTCAGATTCGATTGTCCACCGGTACCGAACCCACCCACCGCCACCATGTAGCGCCGCACCTCGGGACGTGTGGCGAGGAATGCCTCGACCTCACGCGTCTTCGCGTCTGTGAACTCCATCGAGGAATCAATCGGCGTCTGCATGCGCACGATGAAGGTGCTCTGGTCCTGCGCCGGCATGAATTCCTTGTTGATGAAGTTGAGTGTGCCGAACGACAGCACAAAAAACACCAGCGAACCGCCAATGACTTTCCATGGATGCGCGATCGCGACCGCCAACCACTTTCGATAGAGCGCAGCAACGGTGCGGAAGGTAAAGTCCGCGGCCCGACCGATGCGTGTGGTGCGGCTGCCGGCCTCGACAAACTGCGAAGCGCGCATCGGCGTGAGCGTGAGCGCCTCGAGCAACGACAACATTACCGCGACCGTCATGGTGACGCCGAACTGGAAGAAGAACTTGCCGATCACGCCGCTCATGAACGCCACCGGCAGGAAGATCGCGACCACGGCCAGGGTGGCGGCAATCGCGGCGAAGGTAATCTGGCGCGAACCGACCAGCGCCGCCTGCACGCGGCCCTCGCCTTTCTCGCGATGGCGCACGATATTTTCTAAAACCATAATCGCATCGTCCACGACAATGCCGATGGCCAGGCTCAGGCCGAGCAGCGTGAAGGTGTTGAGCGTGAAGCCGAAGAAGTACAGAACGATGAAAGTGCCGATGATCGAGGTTGGTATCGCTAGCAAGACATTCAGTGTCGCCGTCCAGCTGCCGAGAAACAGCCAGCACACCAGCGCCGTGACCAGCGCCGACATCACCAGCGCGAGCTTGAATTCGTCCACTGAGTCCTCGATGAACTTGGTGGTGTCGAAATTCACCGCGATCTTCATGCCTTCCGGCAAGGTCTTCGCAACTTCGGCCATGCGCTGTTTGGCGCCCTGCGCCACTGCCACGGTGTTCGAGCCGCGCTGTTTGCGGATGCCAATGCCGACCGCGCGCTCGCCGTTGGCGCGCGTGATGCGGCGGATGTCGTCCAGACCGTCCTCGATCTCGGCCACCTGCTTGAGCAGGATGCGGCTGTAGACCGGCTGGCTGCCGCGCTGGTTGATGACGATCTGCCCGAACTCGCTGGCGGTCTTGACCTCGCCGAGGGTGCGCACGTCGTATTCCTTGCGCCCGGTGGTGATCTGACCGGCGGGCAGCTCGGAGTGCTCGCTCTTGATGGCATTCAGCACGTCGGTCACCGCCAGGTCGTAGCGGCTCAGCGCCTGCCCCGCAACCCAGACACGCAGATTAGGTTCAACGAAGCCGCCGAGCAGGATCTCCCCGACACCGGTAACCGACGAGAACCGGTCCTTGAGCGAGTCTTTCACATAGCGCATCAGCTCGCGCAGCGTGTGCCGGTCGCTGGTCACTGAAAACCACAGGATCGGCTGATCCTCCGGGTTGGTCTTGCTGATGACCGGCGGCTCGATGTCGCTCGGCAGGAAGCGCTGCGCGGCGGCCACCTTGTTCTGCACTTCCTGCAGGGCGTCGGAGATATTGCGCGACAGCTCGAACTCGACGCTGATGGAGGCATTGGCATAGCGCGAGGTCGAGGTGACGCTGCGCACACCTTCGACGGTCATGACGGCGTCTTCGATGACATCGACCACATTGATTTCGATGACCTCGGGGGCGGCCCCGGTGTAGTTCACGTTCACCGTAACCACCGGGAAGTCCACGTCCGGCAGCTGGCTAACCCCCATGCGCGAGGCCGAGATCCCGCCGAACAGGATGAGCGCGGCCATCAGCATCCAGGCGAATACCGGGCGGCGGATAGCAATCTCGGGCAGGTTCATGGCTTGGTCCCTTCTGGCAAGACCGGGCGACGCACCGCCGCCGCCTGCAAGCGCAGATAGTTAAACTTCACGTTATAGCGCACTCGGTCCAGCGCCTGCTGGTTCTCCAGGTACGCGGACAAGGCCTGCAGCACATCCAGGTTCGTGACCAGCCCCAGGCGATAGTCGCGTCGCTGGGTCTCGTAGTTGCTTTTCGCGGCGTCGGTGGCTTTTTCCAGGGCATCGAGCCGCGACCGGTCGAGCACCACGGTTTGATAGAAGGAGCGGATTTCCTGATCCGCCAACCGGCGCGCACGCGTCGTGGCGAGTTCGGCCTGATCCTTCTGCGATTGTGCTTCACGAACCCGCGACTGCACACTGCCACCGGTGTAGATCGGGACGGTGAGCGCGAGCTGCACGTCCCAGTCGACATTTTCCAGGCTGCCGGTACGCTCAAGGTAGCGGTTGGCATTCAGGTCGAGCGACGGCAGGTGTGCGCCGCGTGCCACGCTGACGTTTTCCTGCGCCGCGGTCTGGCGTCGTTGCGCGGCCTTCACATCCGGGCGCAAGGCCACGCGCGCAAGATACGCATCGAGCGCGCCCGGGTCCGCCGGCACAGCCTCGGTGTCGCGCAGCGGTGTCGTGGCCGGCAGGCCGCTCAGGAAGGCGAAGATGTCGCGCGCGGTGCTGAGCTGGGTGCGCGCCTGCTCGACCTGCGCGCGCAGCGTGCTGATCGTCGCCTGCACCGTCAGCACTTCGCCGGGGCGCGTGCGGCCGATGCGCACGCGATCCTGCAGTTCCTTCTCGCGCTGCTGATATTGCTCAATCTGCTCGTTGATGTTTTTCAGGTCCTGTTCAAGCGTCAGCACATCGTAGAAATTCTGCGCCACGTCCTTGAACAACTGCACGCGCGCGTTCTGGTAGTCGTCGCTCTGCGCGTCCACCAGCGCCTGGCTCTGGCGAATCGCGGCGAATTCCCGGAAGCCGCGGAACAGCGGCTGGGTGGCGGAGAGGCGTGCGAGCGGCTGACGGGTGGGAAACGCCGTCTGGTCGCGCGCGCCGCTGTCCTGCCAGGTGTAGGAGGCGAAACCGCTCACGGTCGGATAGATCGCAGCGTCAGCCTGCTGGTAACGCTCTTCCGCCTGCCGGATCAATTCGCTCTGGGTCGCCACCACTTCGCTGCGCACCAGCGCCTGCGCGAAGGTTTCGTCCAGGGTCAGCGCTACAGCGATTGGGTCCGTCGCGGCGGCTGACAGGCAAGAGATCAGAAGACCGACAGCCAGTGCTGTGGACAAAACCGGGCTGCGACTCACCTTGATAATCCTCGCGTGCGATCGGTTCTGCGGCTCGCGTTCATCCTATATAAAGGAAAGGATACGTCCCGCCCAGCGTCCAGGCAGATCCACAGGGGGCGGGCTGCCGGGACAAGAAAGCGGATACAACACCGTCGGGTGCTGTATCCGCACTTTGTACGTGAAAAAGGGTAGCACGAATACCCTGCTTACATCGAGAGAGGCACCAGGTATTGTGCTCAGCCCTCCCGTTATGTTCCCTCGGACATCCCGCTCTGTCCGCCGCGCTTGCCCGAAAGGGAGAGCCAGCCGCGATGCTCGAACCGCTGCTGCATCTTCTCGCGCTGTTCCGGGGTGAGAACGGCGTTGATCTCACCCTGCACCTTGCTGCGTTGCACGATCATGTCAGCGATCAGCTTGCCCTGGTTATCGGCCAGCTTGCGGATCTCGCTTTCCTTCGCCGTTCCCTGTTGAGTCAGCGTCTGCAGCTGCTTGCGGTTTTCCGAGAGCTTGTCGCGCAGCTCACGGGTCTGCGGGCGCGTCTTGTCGACAATGGCGCGTACTTTGTCCCGTTGTTCCTTGCTCAGATCGAGTCTTTCCGCCATGCGGTCGATATGTGCGTCGGCGTCCATGCCATGGTAGCCGAACCCCATGCCACGCCCGCCGTCCAGGCAACGTTCGCCGCCACCCGGAGGCATGGCATAGGCAAGGCCTGCCGCCATGCTGCCGGCAATGGCCGTGACGATCAGCATTGTCTTGATTGATTTCTTCATGACTGTCTCCTTACGATTGAAGTTGAGGGGTGCAGGTTGCTGCGTCCACGGCCCAAAGACTAGGCCGATGTGGCGTAATCGTGTGTCCGGTCTGGGTAAAACTGTGTAAAGACAACAGCGCGACGCTGTATTCGCGGACGGCGGCTGTGGCACACTCGATCCATGGATACATTCATAAGCATACGTAAGGCAGCAAGAGGCCTCCGGTGAGCCATATTCTGTTGGCCGACGACGACACCGAGCTGACCGAGATGCTCACCCAGTATCTCGTCACCGAGGGCTTCGACGTCGATAGTGCACCTGATGGCGAGACCGCACTCGCCAAGGCGCGCAGCGGGGAGTTCGACCTGATGGTGCTGGACGTGATGATGCCGCGCAAGAATGGCTTCGATGTGCTGCGCGATCTGCGCGCCCATTCACTCATGCCGGTGCTCATGCTCACCGCCCGCGATGAGGATGTGGACAGTATCGTCGGCCTCGAACTCGGCGCCGACGATTACCTGCCCAAACCCTGCAACCCGCGGGTGCTGGTGGCGCGCATCCGCGCCATCCTGCGACGCGCGGGACCCACCAATGGCGTCTCCGGGAACGAAGCACCGCAGACCCTGACGTTCGGCGATCTTGAGATGCACACCGGCACGCGCCGTGTACTCTGCAGCGGCCAGCCGGTGGCCATGACCAGCACCGAATACAGCGTACTGGAAGTATTGCTGCGCGAGGCCGGGCACGTGGTCTCGAAGGCGGACCTGTCCGATCGCGCACTCGGCCGCAAGCTCACGCGCTACGACCGCAGTCTCGACATGCATGTGAGCAGCCTGCGCAAGAAGCTCGGGTCGCTGCCCGGCGGTGAAGAGCGCATCAAGACGGTGCGCGGCGTCGGTTACCAGTACACGCGCTCCTGAGAACGCCATCATGCACCGTCTGTTCTGGAAGATCTTTCTGTCATTCTGGGCCGCGCTCATCCTGTTTGCGGGTGCGGCCATGCTCACGGCGTCGCATTACCTCGAGCAGGCCCGTCTGGAGAACGTCGCCATGAGTCCGCGCGCGCGTTTCCTGAGCCATGTCAGCGACGCGCAGCGTATCGCCGAGCGCGATGGCGTCGACGGCCTCAAGGCATGGCTGCGCGAGATCGACCGGCGCGAGCCGCTACCGCTGTATCTGCTGGACCGTAACGGCGTGGATCTGCTCGGCCGCCCGCTGCCCATCGGTATTGCCGAACGGCTGGCGCGCGACGCCGCGCGTCCGGGGCACGGACCGATGGGGCCGCGCTTGCGGTTCGAGATCCGCTTGCCGGACGATACCGAATACCGGCTGATCGCGGACTACCAGGGCGTGACGCTTAGCCGGGTTCTGGACCGGCCGCATGTGATCGCGCTGCCTCTGATCCTGGCGGCGCTGGTGAGCGGCCTTGTGTGTTTTCTGCTGGCTCGCTATCTCACCGCACCGCTCGGCAGGTTGCGGCGCGCGACCGTGGCCTACGCGGCCGGCGACCTGGGCACACGGGTCGCGCCGACGCTTGGCACGCGCAAGGATGAAGTCGCCGATCTCGCCCACGCGTTTGACCATATGGCGCAACGGCTGCAGGAGCTGATGACCTCGCAGCGCCAATTGTTGAGTGATGTCTCGCATGAGCTGCGCTCGCCGCTGGCGCGTTTGCAGGTAGCACTGGGGCTGGCGCGCCAGCGCGTTACCGGCCAGGCTGACGCGGAGTTTGATCGTATCGAGCGCGAGAGCGAGCGCCTCAACGACCTGATTGGCCAGCTGTTGTCACTCGCCAAACTCGAGGCCAGCACCGTACCCTCCACCCGCGAACCGGTGGACTTGGCCGAGCTGCTCACCAGCATTGCGAGCGATGCCGACTATGAAGCGCGCGCGTCCCGCCGCCGGGTCGCGATCACCCGAAGTGAACCGGCCGTGATCCAGGGTGAGGCGCGGCTGCTGCATAGCGCGCTCGAGAATATTGTCCGCAACGCGGTTCGCTATACTCCGGAAGACACCTGCGTGAATCTGTCGCTCGAACGCGACCGCGGAAAACCAGACAGCTGGCGGATTGTGATCCGCGATCAGGGTCCAGGTGTGCCGGAAGAGATGCTGCCGCGGTTGTTCGAGCCATTCGTGCGTGTGGGCGATGCGCGCGATCGCGCGAGTGGCGGCTACGGTCTTGGTCTTGCCATTGCGCAAAAGGCCGTGCGCCTGCACGGCGGCGAAGTCTCGGCTCGCAACGAACCTGCGGGCGGGTTCAGTGTCGTGGTCACACTACCCGCTACATCCATTCCTTCCTGAACTGGGCTGTTCAGCTCCTGTTCGAGCGTCAGCACGTCGTAGAAATTCTGTGCCACGTCTTCGAACAACTGCGCACGGCTGGCGGCTGGGGCTCGCTGTCCGGCCGAGCTGTTACACCTCGGTATGCCGCTGCGGCAGGTACTCCACCGCCGCCTGCTGGCGCACCGGCTGCGGGTAAAGACGCATCAACGCATACACCTCGGGATCGAGGCCGGCTTTCACCGGCAGGCCCAGCAGGCGCGCCACCTCGGGGGTGAGCGGATGGTCGTGCGTCCAGGTACCGGTGCTGAGCATGGCGGCAATGTGCTCGGCCTCGGCTTCCGGCATGTAATCCGCGAGCAGGGTCTTCACCGCACCCTTGACCTGGGCGATCGCCTTCTCGGCGAGATCGGCCAGGATCAGGGTCTGATCCTCGAGTTCATCGACGCTCTTGCGCGCCACGGCGGCGAGCACCGAGGCCGCCGGGTAGGCGCCGACCTGCGGGTCCACCGGCCCGAGCACCGCGTGATCGTCCATTATGATCTCGTCGGCGGCCAGCGCGAGCAAGGTGGCGCCGGACATGGCGTAGTGCGGCACGTGCACCGTAACCTTGGCGGGATGGGCACGGATGGCGTGCGCGATCTGCAGCGCGGCCAGTGCCAGGCCACCGGGGGCGTGCACGATGAGATCGATGGGTTTGTCCTTGGCGGTGAGGTGGATGGCGCGGATCACCTCTTCCGAGTCGTTGATGTCGATGAAACGCATCACCGGAATCCCGAAGAGCGCCATCGACACCTGGCGGTGGATGAGCGTGATCACGCGCGAGCCGTGCTTGGCTTCGATGCGCCGAATCTGGCGCACACGTGCATACTCCAGCGCCTTTTTCTGGATCATCGGCTGGATCATAAGAAACAAGAAAACCAGCCAAATCACATCGCTCATGGCCATGCACAACCTCCTTGTCGTTTCAGTGTGACATGCAGAGTAACGGGCGGCAACGTAGTTGTAGGGTGGGGCCTGCGACGCGCAGGGATGCGCGAGTGTCGCGAAAGACAGGAAGTCGGGAGCGACCCCCCACTACATGTCCGGTTACAGGCTTCGCCGACATACCTGAGTTACGCAATCACGTGTTAAGCGGTAAAGTATGTGTATGGAACCAGTTGTAGACATTCGCGGACTCACCAAACGCTTCGGCGAACGCGAGGTTTTGCGTGGGCTCGATCTGGCCGTGCCGGCGGGCGTGTGCTTCGGCGTGCTCGGACCGAACGGCGCCGGCAAGACCACCACCTTGCGCGCCCTGCTCGGGCTGTCGCCAGGCACCAGCGGCGAGGTGCGCGTGTTCGGCCTGCCGATCCCGGCCGAAGGCCGCGCGGTGCGTATGCGCTGCGGCGTGGTGCCACAGGCCGACAACCTCGATCCGGACTTCACGGTGATCGAGAACCTGCGCGTATACGCGCGCTACTTCGGACTGACCGGCGCGCCGGTGGAGGAGCGCATTCGCGAGCTGCTCGGGTTCGTGGAACTGAGCGACCGCGCCGATGCACCGATCGCCACCCTGTCGGGCGGCATGAAGCGCCGGCTCACCATCGCGCGCGCACTCATCAACCGCCCCGAGCTCATCATCCTCGATGAACCGACCACCGGGCTCGACCCGCAAGTGCGGCGCATGATCTGGGCGCGGCTGCGCGCACTGCGTGACCAGGGCCGCACGCTGCTGCTCACAACCCACTACATGGACGAGGCCGAACGGCTGTGCGACGAGCTGGTGATCGTGGACAACGGCAAGGTGCTGGAGCGCGGCTCGCCGCGCGAGCTCATCCGCAAGCATGTCGAGGCCGAGGTGCTGGAAGTGCGCGGCGCCCCGGAGCGGGCGCGCGCGGTGCTCGCCGGCGTGAGCAGCGCGCGTATCGAGGAACTGGGCGACACGCACTACTGCTACACGCGCGACGCGCGTGCCCTGCTCGCCACCCTGGAGCAGCACCGCGAACTCACCTTCCTGCACCGGCCGGCAAATCTCGAGGACGTGTTCCTCAAGCTCACCGGCCATGAACTGCGTGATTAATATGTACGCCGCCTATATCCCGCGCCTGCGCCACGCCGCCTTCGCCATCTGGGCGCGCAACATGCTCGTGTGGCGCAAAATGGTCGGTTCGAGCGTCGTGATCAACCTCGGCGAGCCGCTGCTCTACTTGGTCGCGTTCGGTTACGGGCTGGGCATGTTCATCGGCGGCCAGATGGACATGCCCTACCTGACGTTCCTCGCCTCCGGCACCCTTGCCGCCTCGGCTATGAACACCGCCGGCTTCGAGGCGCTGTTCGGCGTGTTCACGCGCATGGTGCCGCAGAAAAGCTATGACGCGATGCTGGCGAGCCCGTTGGAGATTCCGGATATCCTGGCCGGCGAAATCCTGTGGTGCGCGACCAAGGCCGCGATTCACGGCGCCGGCATCCTGCTGGTCGCGGCCGCGCTCGGTGCGGTCGCGGACTGGCGCGCGCTCTGGGTGCTGCCGATCCTGTTCCTGGCTGGACTCACCTTCGCCGCCACGGCACTGGTCGTGACGGCGCGCGCTGGCAGCTACGCCTCGTTCAGCTACTACACGACCCTGGTCATGACGCCGCTCATGCTGCTGTCCGGCGTGTTCTACCCGATCAGTACGCTGCCGCCGCTGTTGCAGGAA